>Ga0307378_10000510_pt1 | contig 68402 bp, 57 predicted proteins | sample UN1MG_FD_202238 | JGI IMG/M metagenome (GOLD analysis project Ga0307378, IMG submission 202238) | Soil microbial communities from Risofladan, Vaasa, Finland - UN-1 | ecosystem: Environmental > Terrestrial > Soil > Coastal area > Acid sulfate soil | place: Finland: Risofladan, Vaasa | collected... | reverse complement strand
GATTTAGCCATCTGTGGATTCTCTTTCGTTTCTCTTCGCGCGCCTTGGCGCGCGGACTTCTAGGTCAGAAGGGGGGTTCGTCATCATTGCCGCCGAAGGAACCCGATGCCGGGGCGCTGCCCCACGGGTCTTCGGCGGGTTCGGCCGCCGCCGGACGCTGTGTTCCACCGGGCGCGCCACCTGGTGCGCCGCCACCGAAGCCGCCGCCACCGCCACCGCCACCGCGCGAGGCCTTAGTGACCTTGGCGGTGGCGTACTTCAGGGAGGGCCCGATCTCCTCGACCTCGACCTCGACTACGGTGCGCTTCTCTCCCTCTCGGGTCTCATACGACCGCTGTTTGAGCCGGCCGGTCACGATCACCCGAGAGCCCCGAGAGAGGCTTTCAGCGACGTTCTCCGCTGCCTCACGCCAGATGTTGCAGCGCATGAACAGCGCTTCGCCGTCCTTCCATTCCCCGCTCTGGCGGTCGAGGATGCGCGGGGTGGACGCCACCGTGAAGTTGGCGACGGCCGCTCCTGACGGGGTGAACCGCAGTTCTGGGTCGGCGGTCAGGTTTCCGACGACGGTGATGATCGTGTCACCGGCCACAAGTTCCTCCTGGAGTTTGGCGGGGCGAATGTCATCCGGAGCCTACGTAGTGACTACGACAGCGTGCGGACGTTCTCCACCGGTGCTGCTCAGTGCTTATCGGTCCGCATCACCTTGGTGCGCAGAACCGACTCGTTCAGGTTCAACTGGCGGTCGAGCTCGGACACTGTGGCCGGCTCCGCCTTGACGTCGACGATGGCGTAAATGCCCTCGGCATGCTTGGCGATCTCGTATGCCAACCGGCGGCGGCCCCAGATATCGACTTTGTCCACCGAGCCGCCGTCGCTGCGAATCACGTTGAGAAACGTGTCCAGAGACGGGGCTACGGTGCGCTCGTCGAGGGTCGGGTCAAGAATGACCATGATTTCGTAAGGACGCATGGAAACCTCATCACCTCCTACGGTCATGTACGGCCACGGCCAATCCGTGGCAGGAGGGTCGCCTGCGTCGGCAACGGCTCTAGGCTACAGGCACCCATGCTGATCAGCGAAATCAGTCCCGCTGCTGGAAGTACTCCAGCGCCAATCGCAGGGTCGCCGCAGACGCCTTGGCCGGGTCACCCGAGTCGAACGGGGGCTGCGGGTCGTATTCGATCATCAACTGGCTGGCCTGGGCCGACTCGCGGCCGACGAGAATCTCAACGAGGCGCAGTGCCATGTCGATACCACTGGACACTCCCGCCGCCGTGACTACTCGCTCGGGCAGATTTTCGACAACCCGCTGGGGTGAGTACCGCGCGCCGCTGGCATTCAGAAACTCCCGGGCGGCCCAATGGGTCGTCGCGGTCAGTCCGTCCAGAAGACCGGCGGCGGCCAGGACCAGGCTGCCGGTACACACCGATGTGGTGAACCTGGTGCTCCGGTGGGCCGTGCGGATCCAATCAAGAACCGGCCCGTCGGTCATCAACTCGCGGGTACCCACCCCGCCCGGGACCAGCACCACGTCCGGACCGGTGACCTCATCGAAGGTGGCGTCGCAGGTCAATCCGAGCATGCCGTTGTCGGTCCGGACCTCCCCGCGCCGATGCCCGACGAAGACGACGTCGATCGACGGGACACGCTGCAGGACCTCATAGGGGCCCACTGCATCCAACGCCGTCACGTGCGGGAACAGTGCGATTGCTATCTGCATCCGGGACCTCCTGGTGTTTTTGAGCGGGCCGCAGTCGCTGCGGCCACCGCGCCGGGAATGCATCGACCGCTTCGTCGAAAACTCCACCGGACGGATCGTCGGCGCGTCCCCGCATTCGGACCAGATCCTCTGCGGGACGGTAAATCTGGCGAATCACCATGGCGGCCAATCCCACGACGGCGATGTCACGGAGCAGCACCGTGGCGGTGAACCACTGCTCCGGCAAACCCTTGTTTTGCTCGCCGAATAGATAGAGCATCCGGGGTATCCACACCAGTGCGTCGACGGTCATCCATGCCAGCAGCACCCTCCGGTGCGGCAGGGCCAGGACTGCCAAGGGCACCAGCCACAGCGAGAACTGCGGACTCCAGACCTTGTTGACCAAGAGGAAAGCCGCCACCACCAGAAATGCGAGCTGTGCCAACCGAGGTCTGCGAGGAGCGGTCAGGGCGACGTACCCAATTCCCGCGCAGCACAGCAGGAAAAGCCCACCGGAGACGGCATTGAGTACCGTCGGTGGCTCCCAGAATCCGAGCTGGGGATCAAAACCCCGCCAGCCGGTGAAGGAGGTAACGACGTTATAGAGCGAATCCAAATCCTGATTCCGCCGGGTATTGAGCCGGAAGAACTCCGACCAACCGCGCGGATACAACAGCAGCACCGGAAGGTTGACGGCGCACCACACCAGCACCGCCATCGAAGTGGTCCGCACCGCATCGCCGAAGCGACCGGTGCGCACCGCGAGCAGGATCAACGGTCCCAGCAGCAATGCCGGGTAGAGCTTGGCGGACACTCCGAGCCCAATGAGGGTGCCGGCCAGCAGAGGGCGCCGGCGCGCCCAGGCTAGCAGCCCCCCGGTCACCAAAGCCGTTGCCAGAGCATCGAAATTGGTGAAAGCCTGAAAGATCAGAATCGGCGATGCAGCCACCAGGGCGCCGTCCCACACCCGGCGTCCAGCCAGCATCGAGGTGGCCCACACCGTCGCCAGCCAGGCCAGCGCGAGACCGAACGCCGAGATATTGAAGAACATCACGACTTCGGCCACCCCGGCGAGTACCGGCAGGCCGGTCGCCTTCGCAACCGCGGTGTAGGTCTTCGCCAGTGACATCGACAGGTACTGGTAGAGGCCGGTCAACACCGGATACTCCATGTAGCGCACCGCCGCACTGCCGTCGTATTGCGTTCGCGGATTGCCTGCGGAATCGAGTTCCAGCCAACTCGATTTGTAGGGAAACTTGCCCTGACTCAGCAACTCTGCGCCATACAACGGCACCGTGTCGGAATAGCAGAACTCGTAGTAGGCGCGCTGGTTCTCCCAGTTCGCGACGCGTTGATCGGGTGCACCGGAGCCGATCGTCTGCAGACAGGGCGCCTTCGTCGACCACCCCAGCGCTAAAAAGACCAAGCCGATTGCGAACATCACCCGCAGGGGAGTGAACACCCGAGTCCGGCCCACCACCGCGTGCCGCCCGACCGGGCCGCCGATCACTTCTGAGAGCGCGCGGCCCAGCGCGTCGGTGCGGCTGGGCAGGTCGCGATCATCGGCACAGCGCAGATCATCGGCGAGGGGCGCGGGCGAGACTTCCGAACGCACCCATCCCGCCGGGTCACCGTCTGTCAGGGGATCTCCGGTCGGTGCCCCACTCACGGAGGCGGAGGCCCGGGCGGCACGTCGGGAGGCGGGGGCGGCGGCGGGACGGCCGGCGGCGGCGGCGGCGGGGGGGGCGGTGGCAACGGTGGCAACGGCTGGTCAAGCGGCGGCGGCGGCGGGGGCGGCGCCGGGATGGTGAACCCGGGGAACACTTCGATGCCCGCCGGCGGTGGGGGCGGCAGCGGCGGCAGCGGGGGCGGCGGTAAGCCGTTGTCCTGGGGTCCGAACGGTCCTTGAACAGGAACCGGATTGGGGCGCATCGGAGCCTGCGGTATCGCCGGCGGTGCTGGCACCCCGGCGTAACCCCCCACCTCGGCGGGCGTAGGGAAGGACTCGAAGTCGGTGCCGCTCAGGGCACCATCCATGGTGGCCTTCCAGATATCGGCGGGCAGGCCGGAGCCGTAGACCGACCCGCCCCAGCTGTTGACCAGTGGCTGGTCGCCCTTGACGGTGCCGACCCACACCGCCGTCGACAACGACGGGGTGAAGCCCACCATCCAGGCATCGCGGTTGGCGCCGGTGTCGCCGAGTTGATGGGTGCCGGTCTTGGCCGCCGACAACCGACCACCGGCCAGGTTGTGTCCGGCAGACCAACCAGGGATCGGCTGCATTGCCGCGGTCACGTTGTCAGCGACCGCGGCCTCAATCCGCCGCTCGCCGGCCGCGTCCTCGGCGGTGACGTCGAAGAGCACGTCGCCTTGCGCGTTGACGACCCTCTGCACGAAGTGCGGCCGGTGGTAGACACCGGAGTCAGCCAGCGTGGCGTAGGCCGAGGCCATGTCGATGACGCGGGTGTCGTACTTGCCGAGTACCACACCCGGTGCGGACGGGCCGCCGACGCCGTCCTCGGAAAGCGTGTAATTCACGCCGGGAAAACTCTCGGCGATCCCGGCCCGATGGGCAGCGTCGGCGACATCCTCCGGGCCGTTCTTCAGCTTCAACATGAGCCGATAGAAACTTGTGTTCAACGACTGCTTGAGTGCCTCGGCGATGTTGCAGGTTCCGCAGCCCGCGCCGTCGACGTTGGTGATGGTCAACTTGTCGTCCACCTTCAACGGGGAACTGTCCACTTGGTAGCCCAGCCCCATTCCCTGCTCGAGGGCGGCCACCAGCGTGAAGACCTTGAACGACGAACCTGTGGGCAGACCGGCCTGGGCGAAGTCGAAGCCCGTGGCATCGGTGCCGCCGTAGTACGCCCGGACCCCGCCGGTGCGCGGGTCGATGGACACCACGGCGGTGCGCATCTCGGGCATCTGGCCGTCCAGGTAGGCCGCAGCCGCGTCGACAGCGGCGCTCTGGGCCTGCGGTTCGATGGTCGTGGTGATCTGCAGGCCCTGGGTGTTGAGGGTGTCCTCGTCGATGTTGAACAACTCGAGAAGTTCCTTCGTGACCTGTCGCTCGATCAAACCGTTCGGTCCGGTGGTGAGGTTTTCCGTCTTGGCCTTGTCCGGCGGCACCGTCAACGGGAATACCTGCCCAGCACGGTCCTGTTGAGAAAGCGCGCCGATGGTCACCATGCCGTCGAGGACCCAGTTCCACCGTTCCAGCGCACCTTCGGCATCGACGGACGGATCGAGGGTCGACGGTCGCTGAATCAGGGCCGCCAATAATGCGCCCTCTGCAACGGTCAACTGTTCGACCGGCTTATCGAAGTAGGCCCTCGAAGCCGCTGAGACCCCGTACGCGCTGCGTCCGAAGTAGATGATGTTCAGATACGACTGCAGGACTTCGTCTTTGGACCACTGCTGGGACATCTTGGTGGAGATGACCAGTTCCTTGGCCTTCCGAATCAGGCCGCGGACGCCGTACCGCTGGTCGCCGACGAGAGCGTTCTTGACGTACTGCTGGGTGATCGTCGATCCGCCCTGGATATCACGGCCGAACAGGTTGTTGCGCACGGCTCGGGCGAAGCCGGAGATAGAGAAACCCGGGTTGGTGTAGAAGTCGCGATCTTCGGCGGCCATCACCGCGTCGCGCACGTGAACCGGCACCTGGCTGATATCGACATCGACCCGATTCCCCTCGGGGGGAACAATTTTCGCGATCTCGGAGCCGTCGCTCGCCAGGATCGTCGACACCTGACTGGTGCGGATGTCCCCGGGCTTGGGGACATCCACGAGCAGATAGGCCATTCCGAAAGTGAGCAACGGGAGCACGATTAACACTGCGGCGGCAACAGCCAGCCAGCGGCGAACGTCGCGGCCACCAAAGCGGCGGGGCCGTCCCGATCCGGCGGATGGTTCGTCATCGCCGACGATCGGCGGTTGCGGCGGCGAGGGCGGGGGTGGAGGCGGCGTCGATCTGGTATTGGGCCGATTTAGTGCGGCCCTGGCCGCCTCGACCTGGTCGCGCGGCGCCAGCGGTCCCCGAGGCGTGCCCCGGTCGGGCACCGGCGGCATCACCGCCGTCTGCCGGTCATCTGGACGGATCTGCCGACGCTCGGGTCCCCCGGTTTGCTCGCCCCCCTGGCCGCTGTGCCGCGGACCGTTCGCCGAACGGTTCCGCCCCTCGTCGCTATTCACTGGCCGTGCGCGCGCCGGAACGGCGCGCGGGTCGGGTGCCGGACGAGCCCTTGACGGGACGCGGGGTGCCGAGCACGTAGGACTTGACCAAATGATTCCAACTGCAGGTCCGGCAGACCTCCACCACGTGTACGGAAAACTCGGTGAAGCGGGTTGTCAGGAGCACCAACTCCTCGGCGGATCTCGCCGATCCGGAGACCGCTCCCAGATGCTCACCGAACACCCACGACACCAGTGTGAGTTGTTCCTTGCGACAGATCGGGCACATAACCGAACTGAGCTTTCCGTGGTACTTCGCGGCCCGTAGTAGGTAGGGATTGGCGTCGCAGACTTCGGTGACACCGGTGCGACCCGAGTACACCTCGGCCAGCAGGGAACGCCGCCGAAGCGCGTAGTCCACTAGCTGTCGTTGCAAACGCACGATGACAAGAGTACGTCGGTGCCGTGCGGGAAGGACGTGCGACCGACCGGGAATTCCTGCGCGGACACAGCCCCGGATAAAAGCCCGTCCAACAGCAGTTTCGTTGCCGGACCGACACCTGAGGTTAAGCCGGTCGACATCCCGGGTTGGCGTCATATATATCGCTCCGATACAGTTAATGGAGATGTTGCAATGCTGTAACGACGGCCACGGTAGGAGGTGACTCGATGCTGGAACTCGCGATCCTGGGCCTTCTGCTTGAGTCCCCGATGCATGGCTACGAACTGCGCAAGCGCCTGACTGGCCTGCTGGGAGCATTCCGGGCCTTTTCCTACGGTTCGCTGTACCCGGCGCTGCGCCGGATGCAGACCGACGGCCTCATCGCCGAGGACGCCGCACCGGAGGGCGCGGTACTGCGCCGGGCTCGGCGGGTCTACCAACTGACCGACGCCGGCCGCCAGCGATTCACCGAGCTGGTCGCTGATACTGGCCCCCAGAACTACACCGATGACGGGTTCGGCGTGCATCTGGCGTTCTTCAATCGGACGCCGGCCGCCGCGCGAATGCGGATTCTCGAAGGCCGCCGCCGGCAGGTGGAGGAGCGTCGAGAAGGTCTTCGCGACGCGATCGCTCGCGCCAGCAACTCATTGGATCGATACACCCGGCAGCTGCATCAGCTGGGATTGGAGTCCAGCGAGCGGGAAGTCAAGTGGCTCAACGAATTGATCGCCGCGGAGCGGGTGGCCCAGAGCCACTCGGAACAAACCTGAAGCAATTTCGACAAGTAATGGCACAAGAAGGAGATCGCCCATGACTCAGCACAACGCGCCGGGAACGTCGACAGATGTGCGCGTCGCCATCGTCGGCGTCGGCAACTGCGCGTCCTCTCTGGTTCAGGGCGTGGAGTACTACAAAGACGCCGACCCGAATTCTGCAGTCCCGGGCCTCATGCATGTGATGCTCGGCGCCTACCACGTACGCGACGTGAAATTCGTCGCCGCGTTCGACGTCGACGCCAAGAAGGTGGGCTTTGATCTCTCCGAAGCCATCTTCGCCTCGGAGAACAACACCATCAAGATCGCCGACGTACCGCCGACTAACGTCGTGGTGCGGCGCGGCCCCACCCTCGACGGCATCGGCAAGTACTACGCCGAAACAATCGACCTCTCCGACGAGAACCCGGTCGACGTTGTGCGGGTACTAAAAGACAACAGGGTTGACGTGATGGTGTCCTACCTGCCGGTGGGCTCCGAAGAAGCCGACAAGTTCTACGCACAGTGCGCGATCGATGCTGGCGTCGCTTTCGTCAACGCGCTGCCGGTGTTCATTGCCTCAGATCCGGTGTGGGCCAAGAAATTCGCCGATGCCGGCGTGCCGATCATCGGAGACGACATCAAGAGTCAGGTCGGTGCCACCATCACCCACCGGGTGATGGCAAAACTGTTCGAGGACCGCGGAGTTCAACTTGACCGCACCATGCAACTCAACGTCGGCGGCAACATGGATTTCCTCAACATGCTCGAGCGCGAACGCCTGGAATCCAAGAAGATCTCCAAGACCCAGGCCGTGACCTCCAACCTGCAGAAAGAGTTCAACACCAAGGACGTTCACATCGGCCCGTCCGACCACGTCGGCTGGCTCGACGACCGCAAGTGGGCCTACGTCCGATTGGAGGGTCGCGCGTTCGGCGACGTGCCACTGAACCTCGAGTACAAGCTCGAGGTGTGGGATTCCCCGAACTCCGCCGGGGTCATCATCGACGCGGTGCGTGCCGCCAAGATCGCCAAGGACCGTGGCCTCGGCGGCCCGGTGGTCGCCGCATCGGCCTACTTGATGAAGAGCCCGCCACAGCAACTGGCGGACGACGTCGCCCGGACACAACTTGAGGACTTCATTGCCGGCGGGCAGTAGAGCACTGACTCGGGGATATCTACCGGATAGCGACCTCCTCTCGCGTTAACTGTTCCCGTGGACGACGAGTTCAAATACCTTCCCGAGAATGCGGCCCAGGCCGGGGTATCCGGGCCGCTTCCCGCGGTGTCCCGAATCGACCGCGGCCCGGTCAGCGCGCTTCGCTGGGGGGACAGCGACCCGAGTGTGGTGTTTCTGCACGGCGGCGGCCAAAACGCCCACACCTGGGACACCGTCATCCTCGGACTCGGACTGCCTGCCCTGGCGGTCGACCTGCCGGGCCACGGCCGTTCGGCATGGCGGGATGATGGCGACTACGGGCCCCGACTCAACGCCGAAGCCACCGCGCCGCTGATCAGCGAACTCGCGCCCGGGGCCGACCTGATTGTCGGAATGTCACTGGGCGGACTGACGGCCATGCGGATGGCGATCGCCGAACCGCGCCTGGTTCGCAAACTTGTCATGATCGACGTCACCCCTTCGGCGCCGGAACGCCACGAGCAGATGACCCAGGCACAAATGGGCGTCGTCGCACTCGTTCAGGGTGATCGCGAGTTCCCCAGTTTCGAGGCCATGCTTGACATCACGGTCGCGGCGGCCCCTCATCGAGACCGGGATTCATTGCGGCGGGGCGTCTTTCATAACTCCAAACAGCTCAGCGACGGCACCTGGACATGGCGCTACGACACCTTTCGAGAAGGTGCCGGCTTCGAAGGCCTTTGGGACGACGTGCCGGCGTTGGACGTGCCGACAACGCTCGTCCGAGGTGCGAACTCCTTTTTCGTCAACGACGACGATGCGCTGGAGTTCGCGCGCGTCGCGCCGGGTTTCCAGCGCGTGATCACCGTGGAGGACTCCGGGCACTCAGTGCAGGGCGACCAACCACGGGTTCTGGTCGACATCCTGCGCTCGGTACTGGACGGCTGAGGGTCGGCACCGGGGCCTACGGTGATTCCATGACCTTCCCCATCCGAATCGGAGTCCAACTCCAACCGCAGCACGCACCCGATTACGCCCAGATCCGCGACGCCGTACGGCGCTGCGAAGACCTCGGGGTCGACATCGCCTTCAACTGGGATCACTTCTACCCGCTCTACGGCGATCCTGACGGCGCCCACTATGAGTGCTGGACCATGCTGGGCGCCTGGGCTGAGCAGACCTCCCGCATCGAGATCGGCGCGCTGGTCAGCTGCAACTCCTATCGCAACCCCGAGCTGCTCGCCGACATGGCCCGCACCGTGGACCACATTTCAGACGGACGCCTAATCCTAGGCATCGGCTCAGGCTGGATGCAGAAGGACTACGAGCAGTACGGCTATGAGTTCGGCACGGCCGGTAGCCGTCTCGACGACCTCGCCGCAGCGCTACCCCGGATCAACTCGCGGTTGGCCAAGCTCAACCCAGCCCCCACCCGGGCGATCCCGATCCTGATCGGCGGGCAGGGCGAGCGCAAGACACTGCGTCTCGTCGCCGAGCATGCCGAGATCTGGCACAGCTTCACCAACGCCGACACCTACCCGGGCAAAGCCGCCGCGCTGGCCCGGCACTGCGCCGACACCGGCCGCGATCCTGAGACAGTTGAGCGATCCTCCGGGGTCGACGGGCGCGATGATGTGACGCTGACGGCCAATGCCGAGGCGCTGGCCCGGCTGGGAGTCACCCTGATGACGGTCGGGTGCGACGGACCCGACTATGACCTGGGACCCGCGGCCGCGCTCGTCCGGTGGCGCGACCGCCGCTGACCGCCGGGGCAACCCGCGCGCAATCTGAAACTTCAGCTCGCCGGCAGATCACATCCCGTTAGACTCGCGCACTATGTCAACGCCCGAACCGCAGGTCACCGACTTGGCCGGCGATCTGCAGCGGGTGCTGTCAAAGCTGTTCACGGTGCTACGTCGCGGTGATGCCGGCCGCGTCTCGCGGCCCGACCTGACCCTGGCGCAGCTCTCAATCCTGTTGACCCTGCTGGACTGCGGGCCGATCCGGATGACCGAACTGGCCGCACGCGAAGGGGTCCGCACCCCGACCACCACGGTGGCGATTCGGCGGCTCGAGAAACTCGGCCTCGTCACCCGCTCTCCCGATCCATCGGACATGCGGGCCGTACTCGTCGAGGTCACCCCGGAGGGCTTGATCCAGCACCGCGACGCCCTGAAAACCCGCAGAGCCCACCTTGCGACAATCCTGGGACAGCTCTCCGATGAGGAGCGCTCCAACCTGGTTCAGGCCCTCAAGCCGTTGCAGCATCTGGCCGACGCCGAGGACCATTCCATGAAGACTTCAGCCCAACCAGTCCAGCACCGCCGCAGCCGTCCATGACTGCTGCATGCTGCCCAACGGTTCCCCGGTGAAGGGCTCGTAGTACTCGGCAAAGGTCCCGTCGCTGGCCTGGCGCAGGCCCTCGGTGCGCAGCATCAGGGACCGCTCCGACCACCCTCGGCGGGCGAAGGCCCACGAGAACAACCACGTCAGGACCGGCCAGACCGGGCCGCGCCAGTACTCCCGCGGCCGGAAGTCCTTCGAGACCGGCGAGGTCGACGGAATCAACGCGAATTTAAGGTCGGGGTGGGCGCAGAATCGCGGGCCCTCGAAGAGCCGCAGCAGCGCTCGCTCCTGCTCGTGGGCCAAGCCCCCGCACAGCAGGGGAGCGAATTGTGCGGCCGTCTCCGTGGCAATCCACGAGCGTGAGCGAAGATCGAAATCCCTTGCCGCACCAGATCTCTGGTTGGTCGTCTCGATGACTCCTGACCGGAACCGCGCGGCCCAGGAGTGCAACTCGCGGACATCTGCATGCGGCCGCTTGTAATCTTCACCGATGTTGGCCAGCACATCGCAGGCGACGGAGAAGATCGCGGAGAAGAAAACATCCTCCACCGCGAAGCTCATCGCTTCCGGCAGCCGGTGATCGTCGTAGCGGACCGACTTCATCTCCTCCAGCAACCATAGGTAACGGTCGTACTCACCGTCGGATGGACGTTGACTGGGATCAGTGATGACGTGGGTGTCGGCCCGTTCGTAGTCCGGTAGACCCCCGGCGGTGACGCCCGCGTAGGCCGAATCCCAGCGCGGGGAGTTATCCATGCCCGACTCCCAGCCGTGATAGAGCGTGATCCGGCCTCGGTGATCCGGATCGCGCGCCTCGGCCAGCCACCGATGCCAGCGAACGAGATCGTTCCAGCGCCGGTCCAGGAACGTCTCGGCGACGGCGCGGGTCGAACGTCCGCGGACGCGAGCGCGATCGAGGATGCGCTGGACCGCGATCGCATGCACGGGCGGCTGGGTGATACCAGAGGTCTGGCGCCCGGCGGGCGCGGCGGCGGCGAGTTCCGAACAAGCCCACCTGTCCGGGCCGGGAAAGTAGCCCTGCACGCCGGGGGCGAACACGATGTGCGGGATCATGCCGTTGGTCCACTGGGCCGAAAGCAGCGTGTCCAACTCCACAACCGCGCGTTCCACGCTCAACGAAGCCAGCCCGACGGCCACAAACGCCGCGTCCCAACTCCACATGTGCGGGTAGAGGCGCGGTGCCGCGGATGTCATGACGCCGAGATCGTTGCCGCGCAGCAGATAGGCTGCGCGGGCTGCGAGTTGGGTGGGCGCGAAGCCGGCGTCGAATGTCACGGGTTCATTCTGCGGTGCGCGGGTCCCCGGTGGGGATCGGTAGGGTGGCCGACATGCCGGGCACCGCGCTGATCACCGGCGCCGGCGGCGGGATCGGCGCGGCGATCGCCGAAGCCTTGGCGCCGTCGTGCACCCTGTTGCTGGCCGGGCGGCCGTCAGAACGTCTCGACGCCGTCGCCGCCCGAACGGGTGCCACCACCTGGCCACTGGACCTGACCGATCCCGACGGCATCGGCGCCTGCGCTGAGGTGCTGACCGGTCTGGATGTGTTGATCCACAACGCCGGGGTGGCCTTTCCCGGCCGGGTCGCCGAATCAACGCCAGCGGAGTGGCGGACCACTTTCGAGGTGAACGTCATCGGCACGGTCGCGCTCACGTGCGCGCTGTTGCCTGCTCTTCGCGCGTCGCGCGGGCAGGTGATCTTCATCAACTCCGGTTCCGGCCTCAACGCCTCGCCGGGTCTAGCCGCGTATTCGGCGAGCAAGTTCGCCCTGCGCGCCTTCGCCGACTCGTTGCGGGCGGACGAACCTTTGCTGCGGGTGACCAGCGTCCACCCCGGCCGTGTCGACACCGCAATGCAACGCGATCTGGTGTCCTACGAGGGCGGCGACTACGACCCGGCGGACTTCCTCACGCCGCAGACCGTCGCGGGCGTCGTCGCCCAGGTGGTCGCCACCCCGCCGGACGCGCATACCCATCAGGTGGTGATCCGCCCACGCGGGCGGATCTGATCACTCCCGCACGCTTACCCGCGCACGACGAGATTGACCAGGCGACCGGGCACCACGATCACCTTGTTCGGAACCGTGCCGGCAAGGAAGGCCACCACCTTCTCCTCGGACAAGGCCGCGGCTCGCACGGCGTCTTGACCCGCGTCGGCGGCAACCGTGATGTGGCCGCGGACCTTGCCGTTGACCTGAACCGGGTATTCCACGGTGTCATCGACGAGGTAGCGCCCGTCGGCAGTCGGGAACGGTCCGTGCGCCAGTGACTCAACATGGCCGAGTCGGCGCCACAATTCCTCGGCCAGGTGCGGTGCCAGTGGAGCCGCCATCAGAACCAGCGGTTCCAGTGCAGCCCGTGCGGTAACACCCGTCTTGGTGAGGTGGTTGGTGTACTCGATAAGTTTGGCCGCCGCAGTGTTGTTACGCAGGCAGGTGTAATCCTCGGACACCCCGGCGATAGCGCGGTGCAGTACCCGTAGCGTCTCGTCATCGAGAATGTCGTCGGAAACCCTGATGCTCCCGCTGGTTTCATCGACGACCAATCGCCACACCCGCTGTAGAAAACGGTGCGCCCCGACGACGTCTTTGGTCGCCCACGGCCGGGACGCCTCCAACGGGCCCATCGACATCTCGTAGACCCGCAGCGTGTCAGCGCCGAAGCCATCGCAGATCTCATCGGGTGAGATCGAATTTTTCAGGCTCTTGCCGATCTTGCCGAACTCTTGGAAAACCTCGACCTGGCCCTCGGGTCCGGTCAGGAAGAACGCGTCACCCCGTTCTACGACGTCGGCGGCGGTCACGTAGGAACCGCGGGCGTCGGTGTAGGCGAAGGCCTGGATGTAGCCCTGGTTCACCAGCCGCCGGTAGGGCTCTCGGGAACTGACATGTCCGAGGTCGTAGAGCACCTTGTGCCAAAAACGCGAGTAGAGCAGGTGTAGCACCGCGTGCTCGACGCCACCGACGTAAAGATCCACTCCACCCGGATCATCCGGGCCGTGCTCGGCCGGCCGGGGGCCCATCCAGTAGGCCTCGTTCTCGCGGGCGCAGAACTCCCGAGCGTTGTGCGGATCGGTGTATCGCAGTTCGTACCACGAACTGCCCGCCCACTGCGGCATGACGTTGGTGTCGCGGGTGTAGGAGCGCATGCCGTCGCCGAGGTCAAGGTCGACGTGTACCCACTCGCCGGCCTTGTTCAACGGCGGCGACGGTTCGCTGTCAGGGTCGTCGGGGTCGAAGGACACCGGCGCGTAGTCCTCGATGTCGGGCAGCGTCACCGGCAGCATCGTGTCGGGCAGTGGATGCGCGCGGCCATCCGCGTCGTAGACGATCGGAAAGGGTTCACCCCAATACCGTTGGCGGGCGAAAAGCCAGTCCCGCAACTTGTATTCGATCCGACCATAGCCGCGCCGGTCGGTCTCAAGTCTGGAGATGATCGCCGCTTTAGCTTCCGCAACGTCGAGACCATCGAGGTGGCCGGAGTTCACCAGGACGCCATCGCCGGTGTGCGCGCACTGCCCGATGTCACCCCCGGCGATCACCTCGATGATCGGCAGTCCGAACGCGGTGGCGAACTCCCAGTCGCGCTGATCATGACCCGGCACCGCCATAATGGCCCCGGAGCCGTACCCGGCCAGGACATAGTCGGCGATGAAAATCGGCACCTGCTGACCATTGGCCGGATTGGTTGCATAGCTGCCCAGGAACACACCTGTCTTCGTCTTGTTCTCCTGGCGTTCCAGATCGGACTTGGCCGTGATCGAACGCCGGTAATCCGCCACCGCCATCGCTGGAGTGGCGGTGCCGCCCGTCCAGCGTTGGTCGACCTGATCCGGCCAACTGGGCGCGACCAGACGGTCGACGAGTTGATGCTCGGGGGCGAGCACCAGATAGGTGGCCCCGAACAGCGTGTCCGGTCGCGTCGTGAACACCTCGATATCGGCATCACCCGATGCGAACACCACCGAAGCGCCGATGGATCGTCCGATCCAGTTGCGCTGCATGGCCTTGACTTTCTCCGGCCAGTCCAGGGAGTCGAGGTCATCAAGAAGCCGATCGGAATACGATGTGATCCGCATCATCCACTGGCGCAATCGCTTTCGAAAGACCGGGAAGTTGCCGCGTTCGCTGCGGCCGTCGGCCGTCACCTCCTCATTGGCCAGAACGGTGCCCAAACCCGGGCACCAGTTGACCAAGGACTCGGCCCGGTAAACCAGCCGATGCCCGTCGATGAGGTCGGCCTGCTCACCCGGCGTCAACTCAGACCACTTCCGGCCGTCGTCGATAGGCCTTGTTCCGCTGGCAAATTCGGTAATCAGGTCACCGACCGGGCGTGCCTTATTCGCGTCCGGATCAAACCAGGCGTTGTAGATCTGCAGGAAGATCCACTGGGTCCACCGGTAGAAGTCGACGTCCGTGGTTGAAAAACTGCGGCGCTGGTCATGGCCGAGTCCGAGTCGGCCGAGTTGGCGACGGAAGTTGACAATGTTTGCCTCAGTGCGGATACGCGGGTGGGTTCCGGTCTGGACCGCATACTGTTCGGCGGGCAGTCCGAATGAGTCGAAGCCCAACGCGTGCAACACATTGCGGCCGGTCATTCGGAAGTAGCGGGCGTACACGTCCGTGGCGATGTAGCCCAGCGGGTGCCCGACATGCAGACCCTCGCCGGATGGATACGGGAACATGTCCTGAACGAACATCTTGTCCCTCGGTATAGGTGCACCGTTCTCGGGCGCCAGCGAACCCACCGGGTTGGGTACATGGAAGGTTCCCCACCGCTGCCAGTTGTCCTGCCACTGCGTCTCGATACGGCCCGCCAATTCGGCCGTGTACCGGTATTGCGGGACGTCCGGTTCGGATTCCCCGGGGTCGGCGGTCGGGGATCGGCTCACACCGACAGGGTATCGGGGCTACCCAGCCAGGCAACGACGCGGTATCGATTGCGTTTCATGCCGGTCAGAGGTTGGTTCCAAGTCGATTCCAGACCTGTCTTTGAGCTTCCGCCGGTGCATAGAGTCAAGCTGAGCAGTTGGGCCGATCAGGCCCACGGTGTGCGAAACGCCCCGGGGTGAGCGTCCCAGGGCTCCAATGCGAAGAGGATGCGTGCGATGAACAGCTTCACCCGTAACTGGCGGGTACTGGTAGGCGGCGTCGCCGCGGGTTCGGTGGCGGTACTCGGCTTCACCGGCGCCAACGCGTCGGCGGAGCCGGGAGTACCGGTGGCGCCCGAACCGGTTGCGGCAACCGCAACCGTGACCGCAACCCAGACGGTGACCGTCACGCCGGCGGCCGCCGAACCCGCCGCAGCTCCGGCCGCTGCCCTGGCCTCCCCCGCTGAACCCGCCGCAGCCCCGATCGCCGCCGAACCCGCCGCAGCTCCGGCGGAGCCTCCCGCTGCCCCCATCGCGCCGGCTACGTCGGGAACCCTCACTCAGTACCTCAAGGAAAAAGGTGTCGAGCTGCAACCCCAGACGGCGACTGGATTCACCGGTTTGAGTATCGTTTTGCCCATGCCCTCCGGCTGGCAGGTAATTCCGGATCCCAACGTCCCGGACGCCTTCTCCGTCATCGCCGACCGACAGGGCGGTGATGGTTTGTACACCTCCAATGCCCAACTGGTGGTGTACAAACTCGTCGGTGAGTTCGATCCTCGAGAAGCGATCAGCCACGGCTACGTCGAGAACCAGAAGCTGTTCGCCTGGCAGTCCACGTCCGCCTCGATGACCGACTTCGGTGGTTTCCCCTCGTCAGTAATCGAAGGGATCTATCGCGAGACCGACATGACGCTTAACACCTCCCGCCGCAATGTGATCGCAGAGTCCGGTTCGGACCGGTATCTGGTCACCCTGACGGTCACCACTGCGGCCAACCAGGCGGTCGCGACGGCTAGTGCCACCGACGGAATCGTCAACGGATTCCGGGTCACCGCGCCGTCGGCGACGCCGACACCCGCTGCGGCACCCGCACCGGCACCCGAGCCAGTGCCCGGCAGCTAAGGGTCTGGCCCGGCTCGTATTGTGGGCTCCATGGTTATCGGGGCAGTGCTGAGCCTATTGCTGGCAGTTCTGATCGGCGGCTCAGGATTGTGGACGCTGGCACGTCGTGGCGGCATCGACGTGAACGACCGGGCACTGCGCGCCGTGGCGCCCACGCAGATCGCCGCCGCGGTCATGCTGGTGGCCGGTGGTGTCGCGGCACTCACGGCCCCGTCGCAAATCGGGCTGAGCGGGTTGATCATCGCAGCGGCGGGTGCAATCGGCACCATCGCCGTAGGCTCCTGGCGGGCCGCGCGTTACGCGGCGAGCAGACAGGGTGCCGTCGACTGCGGCTCGGGCGGCGGCTGCGCCGGCTGCACCCAGTTATGTCGATGATCCCGGCCACCGAAGTCGGGCGCCGAAATCAGCCCCGACAATCAGGCCGCGCAATCAAACTCAGTTACGGCTGACATCGATCGGGTGCGTGGCTAGCAATGGTAACGGCATGGGTTGACGACGTAACGCCCGGGACCACAGGTCGGCGCGGGGTTCGGCAAGAACGTCGGACGGCAACGCTGACAGCACGATCCAGTCATCACGGTCAATCTCGCCCTCGAGTTGACCGATCGTCCACCCCGAATAGCCCGCGAATATCCGCACCCCCTCGACCGCCGCGCCGATCAACTCCGGATCCGCATCGAGGTCCACCATCACGATCCGGCCTGCAACGAGCCGCAGGCCCACCGCATCAGGATCCGCACCTACCCGAAGCATGCCCAGACAGAGTGCGGCGTCACGCTTGACCGGTCCGCCGATGAACATCGTCCTCGGCTTGGCGACCAGATCCGTCCATTGCGGCAAAACATTGTGGACTGCGGTCTCACTCGGCCGATTGAGCACCACACCGAGGGTGCCGCCATCGTTGTGCTCAACGATATAGATGACGCTGCGCCGGAATGTGGGTTCCATCAAGTCGATGCTGGCAAGCAATAGGGTCCCGGCCCGCACCCGGTTTGCCACCGGTGCGGCGAAGTCGTCGGGATCCTCCTGCTGAGCCACCCGACAATCATGTCACGGGCCCCAGTGGCCCAGGGGTGTGCGGCGCGGTCGTATGAGCGGACGGATTGTCCTTAGCGGCCGCAGTGTTCGTACTGTGAGGCGGTGGTCGACACCCGCACCTCCGTCTCCTGGCGAACCGTGCGCGACCTACCCGACTTCTGGCGGCTCCTGCAGTTGCGCTCGGCCAGCCAGTTCGCTGACGGACTGTTCCAGGCCGGATTGGCCGGCGGACTGTTGTTCAATCCCGAACGCGCGGCCGACCCACTGGCGGTCGCAGGGGCGTTCGCGGTGTTGTTCCTGCCCTATTCCTTACTGGGCCCGTTCGCAGGTGCGCTGCTGGACCGTTGGGATCGCCGGTCGGTGCTGATCGCGGCCAACACCGCCCGCCTGCTGCTGGTGCTCGGAGTCGCCGCGGCTTTGGCGACGGGCGTCGGGGATGTATTCGTGCTCTGCCTGGCACTCACCGTCAACGGCTTCAGCCGGTTCGTTACCTCGGGACTGTCAGCCGCGCTGCCGGAGGTGGTACCCCGCGAGCGGGTGGTGACCATGAACTCGGTGGCAACGGCGACCGGTGCCGTCGCAGCATTCCTGGGCGCGAACTTCATGCTGGCGCCCCGGCGGATGTTCGGCTCCGGGGACACCGGGGCGGCGACGACTATCGTCATCGTCGCCATTCCGGTCGCGGTCGCATTGTTGTTATCCCTCCGCTTTCCTCCGCGTGTACTCGGGCCGGTCCGGGTGGGCACGCAGGGTTCAGCCCTCCACACGGTGGCGACCGGATTGGCCGCCGGGGCTCAAGTGGTGCGAGCAACACCCTCGGTGGCGGCGACGCTGTCCGGTCTGGCCGCCCACCGCATGGTGTTTGGCATCAACACGCTCCTCGTCCTCGTGCTGGTCCGAAACGGTGCCGACAACGGCTTCGCCGGATTGGGAACCATCGTGGTGTTCGTCGCCGCCGCCGGGGGCGGCGCATTCCTGGCCACCGTATTGACGCCGTCGGCGGTGCGCCGATGGGGCCGGTACGCCAGCGCCAATGTGGCGTTGCTGGGTGCGGCAGCGGTCCAACTCGCGGTGGCGACCCTGCATCCGCTGGTCATGGTCGGCTGCGGTTTCCTGCTCGGGCTGGCCGGACAGGTGGTCAAACTCTGCGCCGATTCGGCGATGCAGATCGACGTCGACGACACCCTGCGCGGACACGTCTTCGCGGTGCAGGACTCGCTGTTTTGGATCGCCTTCATTTTCGCGATAAGCGTTGCCGCGACGGTCATCCCCGCCGACGGCCGATCCCCGACGCTGGCATTGGCCGGAACGGGACTTTATCTGACCGGGCTCGCGGTGCACGCACGCGTCGGCCGGCGGCGGCTGCCGGCCACCAAGTAGGCTGCGCCACATGGCCACTGGCGAGATCGTCGATGATCTGGCGGCCGAAAGCGCCGCACTGGACGCCTTGGTCGCCAGGATCCCCGAGGAGCGCTGGGCGTTGGCGACACCGGCGACGGGCTGGACGATCGCACACCAGGTCGGGCATCTGCTGTGGACCGACCGGGTGGCACTGATGTCGATCACCGACGAGCCCGCGTTCGATGCCCTTGTCGCCGCCTCACAGACCACCATCGACACGTTCGTCGACAGCGCCGCCGAAGAACTATCCGCGCTGCCACCGGCGCAACTCCTCGGCGAGTGGCGGGTCGCCCGCACCGCACTGCACACCGCGCTTCGGACAGTGCCGAACGACCGCAAGCTGCTGTGGTTCGGACCGCCGATGGGCGCGGCCTCGATGGCGACCGCCCGGTTGATGGAGACCTGGGCGCACGGTCTGGACGTCGCCGACGCTCTTGGTATGACGGTGCCGCCCTCGGCCCGACTGAAGTCGATTGCCCACCTCGGTGTGCGGACCCGTGACTTCGCGTTCGCCATTCACGGACACCCTCCCCCCGCGGAGCCATTCCGGGTGGAGTTGACGGCACCCGGCGGCGACCAGTGGGCATGGGGGCCCGAGGATGCGGCGCAGCGGGTCAGCGGTTCAGCGCTGGACTTCTGCCTGCTGGTCACCCAGCGCCGACCGCGGGAGCGGTTGGACGTCGTCGGCGACGGCCCGGACGCGCAGCGCTGGCTGGAGATCGCCCAGGCATTCGCCGGTCCGCCCGGCTCGGGTCGGTAGTCGGCCGCGGACTACACCGTGGCGGCACCATCGGCGGAGCCGTCGCCGTCGAGGTCGGTCAGCACGACGTCCCAGTCGCCGTCGCCGTCGGTATCGACGTACCCCCTACTGAACCCTCCGTCCGGATCCTCGCTTAGTGCGCGGTCGGCCAGACCGTCGCGATTGACGTCGAACAGCAGATCCGTGCCGCCATCGCCGTCGACATCGATCGGATCGCTCGGGTCAACGTGCTCGGTCCCGTCGAGATCGAACCACCGCAGAGGGACCGGCGCCTCACCCCCGGCCACCATCCAGGTTCCGGAACCGTCATCGGTGAAGCGTGCCTCGGGCACGCCGTCGTCATCGAGATCAATCGCGGCGTGATCAGCCAGGCCGTCATTATCGAAGTCGGCCAGGGCGTCGTCGAACGCACCGTCACCGTCGAAATCCAGCCGCAGCCCGTCCAGTTCGCCGTCACCGTCGACGTCGATGTCAAGCTGTCCGGTCCATATCGACGCGGTTCCATCTCCAGCGTCCAGGCAATAGTCCATGCACTATGAGACGCCCGCGGCGCCCCGGAGGTTCCACGCCATCAATCGGCGGCGCCGCGAGCGCGCCACGCCATCAATCGGCGGCGCCGCGAGCGCGCCACCAGGCCAGCAACTCGGCCGTGGCATCCTCCCGGGACAACGGGCCGCGGTCCAACCGCAGTTCCTTGAGGTAACTCCACGCTTCTCCCACCTGAGGTCCGGCCGGGATGCCGAGCAATTCCATGATCGCGTTGCCGTCGAGATCGGGCCGAACCCGGGCCATGTCCTCCTTGGCGGCCAACTCCGCAATTCGCGCTTCGAGTCCGTCATAAGTGGCCTGAAGCTTCGCGGCGCGCCGTTTGTTCCGGGTAGTGCAGTCGGCGCGGACCAACTTGTGCAACCGGGGCAACAGCGGCCCGGCGTCAGCGACGTAGCGCCGCACCGCTGAGTCAGTCCACCGACCCTCGCCGTAGCCGTGAAAACGCAGATGCAGGTACACCAATTGAGACACGTCGTCGATCATCTGCTTGGAGTACTTCAACGACCGCATCCGCTTGCGCACCAGTTTCGCGCCTACCACCTCATGGTGATGAAAGCTGACCCCGCCGTCGGATTCGTGGCGTCGCGTCGCCGGCTTGCCGATGTCGTGGACCAGTGCGGCCCAGCGCAAGACCAGGTCGGGTTCGTCCTCCAGCGCGATGGCCTGCCTAAGCACCGTCAGTGAATGCTGGTAGACGTCTTTGTGCTGATGGTGTTCGTCGATCGCCATCTGCATGCCGCCCACTTCGGGAAGGACCACCTCGCCGAGCCCGGTCTGCACCATCAGGTCAATCCCGGCCACGGGATCGGAACCGAGCAGCATTTTGTTCAGCTCGACAGCCACCCGTTCGACGGTGATACGGCCCAACTCAGGTGCCATCGCTGCGATGGCTTCGCGCACCCGGTCGGCAACTCCGAATCCAAGCTGGGAGACGAACCGCGCCGCGCGAAGCATCCGCAACGGGTCGTCGGTGAAGGACACCGCGGGGGCGGCCGGGGTGTCCAGGATTCGCCGCTGCACCGCGGCCAGTCCGCCCAGTGGATCAATAAACTCACCCGGCCCGTCCGCGGCAATCCGCACGGCCATCGCATTGACGGTGAAGTCCCGGCGAACCAGATCATCCTCAAGGCGTTCACCAAAACGCACCTGCGGGTTTCGGGAAACCTGGTCGTAGCTGTCGGCCCGAAAGGTGGTGATCTCCAGCCGCTGCCCAACCTTGGCCACGCCCACGGTTCCGAAGTCGATGCCGGTGTCCCAGGTCGCGTCGGCCCAGGGCCGGACAATCTTCTGCACCGCCTCCGGCCTGGCGTCGGTGGTGAAGTCGAGGTCGGTGGTCATTCTGCCGAGCACGGCGTCGCGGACGCTGCCCCCAACCAGATACAGCTCCTGGCCCGCGGCCGCGAACAGCCCGCCGAGTTCGCCCAGCAGCGGAGCCTGGCGTTGTAACTCGACGGCAGCGCGTCTGAGCAACTCGTCGGGAGGTCTGACTTCGGACACGTCCAGTGAGCCTAATGCTCGATGCCCCGGTAACGCCCGGCGAGTGCGGCCAGGCGCACTTATCAGTGCCAGCTACTATCACATGGGTGTCGGAGGGCGAGCGGGCCAAACCACGACGACGGCGCGGACGACGTCGCGGCCACTCTGCGGCCGTCCCGCTGCAGCAACACTCTGATCCCAATGCCGACGCCGGTTCCGATCCCGGGCCTCCCCGGCGAGCGGGTTCGCGACTGCGCACTGTGCACGAAGTATCCGCGGGTGGACTCGTGGTCGACGGGATTGACCGGCCGCGCGAAGAGCAGTTAGCCGCACTGATCGGCCGCCTTGACCGCCGCGGGCGGATGATCTGGTCGCTGCCGAAGGGGCATATCGAGCAGGGTGAGACTGCTGAGCAAACTGCCATCCGCGAAGTCGCCGAGGAGACCGGCATTCACGGGCACGTACTGGCGGCACTGGGCAGCATCGACTACTGGTTCGTCACCGAGGGCCGGCGGGTCCACAAGACCGTTCACCACTACTTACTCCGATTCTCCGGTGGCGAACTGTGCGATGAGGACGTCGAGGTCACCGAAGTCGCGTGGGTACCTATCACCGAACTCTCGAGACGGCTGGCGTACGCCGACGAGCGCAAGCTGGCGAACGTCGCCCATGAGTTGATCGCACTGCTGCAATCCGACGGTCCTGGTGCGCTACCGCCGCTACCACCCAGCACGCCCGCCGTGCGAACCCAGACTCATTCCCGAACCCGCCAGTCCCGGCGCGAGACCTCCGGCGACTCCCGGGGATGCGGCTGCGGTTCGCCACCGTGACCGTGCTGCCGCGAGTCCCTGCCGCATCCCGGGTGATCGTTGTCGTTCTCGGCCTGTTGCTGCTGCTCGCCCCGGCCGGGCTGCCCATCGCCGCGGGCGAACCCGGCCCGGAGTTCCTGGTGGTGCGCCTCGATAGCGTCAGCCCGGACGTGGTGACCACCTCCAGCGACCCCACCGTGACGGTGGTCGCGACGGTGACCAACGTCGGCGACCGGCCGGTCCGCGATGTCGTAGCCCGACTGGAACACGGCGAGCGGATACCCGCGTCGTCGGGCCTGCGGACCAGCCTGGACAGCGCCCGGGATCCGTTTGCGGGCGTCGGTGAGTTCATTGACGTCGCAGCCGAACTCAGCCGTGGACAAGCCGTCAGCTTCACCCTGACCGCGCCGATCAGATCCAGCCCGGAAACATCGTTGAACATCACCACACCCGGGGTTTACCCGCTGCTGGTCAACGTCAACGGCACCCCCGACTACGGGGCACCGGCCCGCCTCGACGCGACACGGTTCCTGTTGCCGGTGACCGGCGTTCCCCAGGCGCCGGGTGGCCCCCTGACCGCAGTTGTGGCCCCCGACATCACTAAGCCCGTTGCCGTAACGATGTTGTGGCCGCTGGCGGATCGGCCGCGGCTGGCACCGGGGGTCCCCGGCGGCACCACCCCGGTCCGGCTGGTCAACGACGACCTCGCGGTGTCGCTGGCGACGGGCGGACGGCTTGAAACATTGGTGGCGGCGGCCGAATTCGCGACCAGCCCGGGCGCGATCGACCCAGACAGCGGCATCGTTCGCGCGATGTGTCTGGCCGTCGACCCCGACCTGCTGGTCACGGTGAACGCGATGACCGCCGGCTACGTCGTGGTGGAGGCACCGGGGGGCCTCGACACGGCTACCCGACCTGGTGGCGGCCGCGCCGCCGCCACCCGACCCGGCGACGGTCAACAGGCCGCGGTGGCGTGGCTGCAGCGAGTACGGGGTCTTTCCCAGCGGATGTGCGTTGCCGCCACGCCCTACGCGCAGGCCGACCTCGGCGCGTTGTACCGGGTCGGCGATCCTCGGCTCAGTGCGGCCGCCACCACCACGGCCGCCGACATCGTCGACCGGATTCTCGGAATCACCTCCACCCGGGGCGCAACCATCCTCGGCGATGGTCCGATGAGCGCTCCCGCACTCGATCTGCTCAACACTCAGGGCCTGACCGTCGCGATCGCGGCCGCCCCCATAGCGGACGCGGCCGACGGGGTGCCGTTCACGCCCGACCTGACGCCCCGCCGGCTGTCGCAGCAGGTCGTTATCGCACCGTTCGACCCGGCCGTGGGCGGTGCACTAGCTGGCGTCGGCACCGACCCCGGCGTGCCGACCTACCTCGATCGAGCGCTGAGCGTGCCGGTCGACCACGATTCTCCGGTGGCACGCCGCCAGGATGCCGTGGCGGCCATGCTGTGGCGGGCCCTGCAACCCGACGTCGAATCGAGGTCGCAAATCCTGCTACCGCCACTGAAGTGGAGTCCGCAACCCGACGACGCGCGCGCGATCCTGACTGTTCTGGCCAACGCGGTCCGCGCCGGCCTGGCCACCCCGCGCCCACTGGAGGAGGTCATCCGCGAGTCCGCGTCCGCTCCGCCGCTCGAGCCGATGCTGCCCACCGAGATTCCCGGCGGTTTCGACGCTGATGTAGTGGCCGGAATCACTGCCGAAGTCGGCCGGCTGTGGGGACTCACCGCGGCCTTGACCACCGATTCCCGCACCGGGCTGACGGGGCTGGCGTACACCGCTCCGCTGCGGGAGGACATGCTGCGGGCGATTAGCCAGATTGAGCCACCGGAGACCCGAAACGGCACCGCGCGTCAGCGACTGGCCGTTGTCGGCGCGACCATCGGTGATCTGTTCGGTGCCGTCACGATCGTCAACCCCGGGGACTCCTACACACTGGCCACCGAGAACAGTGCGCTACCCCTGGCACTACGCAACGATCTCGCCGTTCCGATCCGGGTACGCCTCCAGGTCGACGCCCCGCCCGGTATGACGGTGACGGATATCGGCGAACAGGAACTGCCGCCGGGCTACCTCCCGCTGCGAGTGCCCGTTGAGGTCCGGGTCAGCCAGCGGGTCGCCGTGGACGTCACGCTGCGCACCGCCGACGGACTCGCCCTAGGCGAGCCGGTGCGCATCTCGGTGCACGCCAACGCCTACGGCAAGGTGCTGACGGCGATTACCGTGGGCGGCGGATGCGTGCTGGCGCTGCTGGTGGGCCGTCGGCTCTATCACCGGTTCCGCGGCCAGCCCGATCGCGCCGACCTCGACCGTCCGTTGCATCCGAAGGACGACGACGAATGACGCCGCGGCCGCAGACCCGGCAGGTACGCGAGGAACTCTCCGATGCGGCCGTCGTGTCCCGTTCCTGGGGCATGGCTCTGGCAACACTGGTCAGCCGGATCACCGGCTTCATTCGGATCGTGCTCCTCGCGGCGATTCTCGGTGCAGCGCTGTCCAGTGCGTTCACCGTCGCCAACCAGCTACCCAACCTGATCGCAGCCCTGGTGCTGGAGGCGACCTTCACGGCGATTTTTGTCCCGGTGCTGGCGCGCGCCGAGCGCGACGACGCCGACGGCGGCGAGGCTTTCGTTCGGCGACTGGTGACACTGGCCACCGCGTTGCTTTTGGCGGCAACCGTGGCGTCGGTGATCGCCGCCCCCCTGCTCGTCGGCCTGATGCTGGGTGATGACCCCAAGGTCAACGAACCACTCACCACAGCGTTCGCCTACCTGCTCATCCCACAGGTGATCTTCTATGGCCTGTCCTCGGTATTCATGGCAATCCTGAACAACCGCAACGTGTTCGGGCCACCGGCCTGGGCGCCGGTGGCGAATAACGTCGTCGCGATCGCCACGCTGGGCCTTTATCTGCTGGTACCCGGAGAGCTTTCCGTTGATCCCGTGCGGATGGGTAACGCCAAGCTGTTGGTGCTCGGCATCGGAACGACGGTGGGCGTGCTTGTCCAGGCCGCGATCCTGCTGTTCGCGATCCACTCCGAACGTGTCAGCCTGCGGCCTTTATGGGGGATCGACGCGCGGCTCAGACGATTCGGGACGATGGCCGCCGCCATGGTGCTCTATGTGGTGATCAGCCAAGTCGGACTGGTCGTGGGAAATCGGATTGCCAGCACCTCGGCGGCATCCGGGCCGGCGATCTACAACTACACCTGGTTGGTGCTGCAGTTGCCCTTCGGCATCATCGGCGTAACCATTCTGACCGTCGTCATGCCACGGCTGAGCCGCAACGCCGCCGCCGATGACGTCCCGGCCGTGCTCGCCGACCTGTCGCTGGCCACCCGGCTCACCATGCTGACATTGCTCCCGGTGGTCGCGCTGATGACCATCAGTGGACCCGCCATCGGCAGCGCCCTGTTCGCCTACGGCAAGTTCGGTGAGGTCGACGCCAACTACCTGGGCATCGCGATCGCACTGTCGGCCTTCACCCTGATCCCCTACGCGCTGGTGCTACTGCAACTGCGGGTGTTTTACGCCCGGGACCAACCCTGGACACCGATTCTGATCATCGTCGCCATCACCGTCGTGAAGGTCCTCGCCTCGCTGGCGGCGCCGCACCTGACCGCTGACCCCGAACTGGTGGCCGGCTATCTCGGCGCCGCGAATGGGCTCGGCTTTCTGGCCGGCGCGCTGCTCGGACATGTGTTGCTGCGTCGGTCGCTGCGGCCGCCCGAGGGACGGCTTTTGGATCCCGCCGTCATCCGCACCGTCGTGATCACCGCCGGTGCATCGCTGCTGGCCGCTCTCGTCGCCGTTGCCGCCGACCAACTGCTGGGACTGGCAGCATTGACCTCCCGCGGTGGGGGCGGATCGATGATCCGGCTCGGAATCGTGGCCTCGATCATGGCGCCGATCCTGGCCGCGGTCATGCTGGCCGCCCGGGTACCCGACGCTCTCGCGGCTCGGAAGGCTGCCGGAGCGGCGTTCCGGCGGCGCGTGCGGGGTGCCGGAGCGGGCGACTCGGCATCGCCCCAGAACTCCCACCTGCCCCATGCGCATACCCCTGTCACGTACTCTGAGGTCGGCCGATCTCCCGCGCCTCAGCGACAGGAGTTCGGCCGCCCGGCGCGGGACGCCGGAACCGTGACCGGGAAGGGGCCGGAACTGAGCGACCACCCCTCCCGCACGCCGTCCCCGGGCCGGCCCGACGATCCGACCACCAAGATTGCAAGGCAATCGGCCGGGGATTTCCAGCCCGACGTCGCCCCGGTACCACCGTCGGCCGGGGACTCCGCGCGCCGCGCAAGCACCGCCGCCCACACAGATTCCGCTCTGGGACCCGGTGTGACCGTGGCCGACGGTCGCTACCGGTTGCTGGTCTCCCACGGTGGGCCGCCCGGGCTTCAATTCTGGCAGGCATTGGATGTAGCGCTGGACCGGCAGGTCGCGCTCACGTTGGTCGGCCCGGAGCGCACCCTGCCCGACGATCAGATCGACGAGATCCTCGCCCGCACCCTGGTACTCAGCCGAATCGAACGGCCGGGTCTGGCCCGAGTGCTCGACGTCACCAGGAGCAGCGACCGCAGTGGCCTGGTGGTGTCGGAATGGATTCGCGGCGGCTCGCTGAGGGAAGTGGCCGACACCTCTCCCTCGCCCATCGGGGCCGCTCGGGCGATCCAGTCACTGGCGGCGGCGGCCGACGAAGCCCACCGGGCGGGAGTCGCCCTCTCGGTGGACCACCCCGGCCGGATTCGGGTCAGCATCGACGGCGACGTCGCGCTGGCCTTCCCGGCGACGCTGGCCGGCGCCAACCCCGCCGGCGACGTGCGCGGGATCGGGGCAGCCCTCTACGCTCTCCTCGTCGATCGATGGCCGCTCCCCGAACACGGCACACCTGGCGGGTTCCGGCCCGCCGACACCAGCCCGAACGGTGAGCCGGTCGAGCCCGCGACGATCAACTCGGCGATTCCCTACCAGATCTCGGCGGCCGCGAGCCGGGCCGTCCAACCAGGCGGCGGTATCAGCACCGCCGCGACCGCCCTGCACCTGCTGCAGCAGGCAACCGCCGCAGCCGATCAAACCGATCTGATGGAACCGCTGGGCCCGACCACGCCGAGGACCGCGCACCGACGCGCGCCCGGCAAGGACGCCAGCGCGCTGCGGCGCCGCAGATTGTTGATCGGCCTCGGTGTGGGCGCCGCCGTCCTGCTGGTCGCATTGCTGCTGATGGCCTCGGTCCTCGGCCGGATCTTCGGTGATGTGAGCGGCGAGCTCAAAGGTGACCAACTTGGCTTGAATACGACCACGACGGCAAGCAGCGGCACAACCGGTGCGCTCATCAAACCTGTTGCGGCAACGGTATTCTCGCCGGATGGCGGAGCGGACGCCCCGGGCTTGGCCGGACTCGCGATCGACGGAGACCCGTCAACGGTCTGGCCGACGGATACTTACACCGACAACGTTCCGTTCCCCAACTTCAAAAACGGGGTGGGGCTGATGCTGGAGTTGCCGGAACCCACCGTGGTCGGCAGCGTCACCGTCGCGGTATCCAGCATCGGTACCCAGATGCAGATCCGAACCGCGGCCACGGCGGATCCCGAAAGTCTCGAGGACACCGTTCTGCTGACCGGGCCCACCGCACTCAAGCCTGGCACCAACACCATCGCGGTGCCCAGTGCGGCGCCCACGTCCCACGTACTGATCTGGATTTCGACAATGGGCCAGACCGCCGGCCAGAGCCGCACCGACATCTCTGAGGTCACCGTCCGCGCCGCCGACTGACACCACACCCGGGGCGCCCACAGCCACCGTCCCGGGTGAAGTGCCTGGTGTCAGCGCAGTGGTTACTGTCCGGCCGTGGCCTGCTTTTCCCCCGACTCCGCCGACTCCGCCGGCCAACGCACGGACGCCGAGCTGCTTTCGGCTCACGCCGCCGGTGACCGTCGCGCGTTCGAGGAATTGTTCAGGCGACACCGTGTGCAGTTGTATCGCCTCGCCCGGCGGCGCAGTCGGAGCGCAGAGGATGCCGACGATGCCCTGCAGGAAGCCATGCTCTCCGCGCACCGCGCGGCGGGCTCATTCCGCCATGACGCCGCGGTCGGCAGTTGGCTACACCGGATCGTTGTCAACGCCTGCCTGGATCGCACGCGGCGCGGCGGTTTCCCGACCGCACTGCTCACCGAGGATTGCCGGCCATTGGCCGATCGAACCGACGACGTCGAGACGGCGATCATGCTCCGCCAGGCGCTGATGCGGCTGTCGGTCGAACAACGGGCCGCCGTGGTCGCCGTCGATATGCATGGCTACTCAGTGGCGGACGCCGCCAGGTTGCTCGCCATCGCCGAGGGGACCGTCAAGAGCCGATGCGCCCGGGGCCGGATACGGCTCGCGGCGCTGTTGGGTAGTCTCTCCCCCACAACTCAGCTCTGAACGGCACACTGAACGGGTGAAATCCAGCCCAAACACACGCCAGGTGACCAGCGCGGCGGCACCGCGGCACCCGGCTCATGCCGCCCGGCCGGGTACCGGGACAGGCCGACTGGTCTCCGCCGTCGCCGGGGTGGCGGTGTTGCTGGGGACTCTGGTATTCGCAATCGCGGTGCTGTCGAGGTCCGGCGGTCCAGCAACAAGCACCCCGACAAGCGCCCAACTCATCACGGTTACCGGCAAGGTCCCGCTTCTGCGGCCGTAGCTGAAGGGCATATCCTCTAGGAACACCTCAGAAAGGTTGGTATGACCGACAACACCGACGTGCGCGACGTCATCGTCATCGGATCCGGTCCGGCCGGATACACCGCCGCCCTATACACGGCGCGGGCGCAACTGAACCCGCTGGTATTCGAAGGCACTTCATTCGGCGGCGCATTGATGACCACCACCGAGGTGGAGAACTACCCCGGCTTCCGCTCCGGCATCACCGGCCCGGAACTCATGGACGAGATGCGCGAACAAGCCCTGCGCTTCGGGGCCGATCTCCAGATGGAGGACGTCGAGTCGGTGTCGCTGGCCGGGCCGGTCAAGGAAGTAGTGACTGCCGACGGGCGGACGCACCGCGCCCGCGCAGTAATCCTCGCGATGGGTGCCGCCCCCCGCTATCTGGGCATACCGGGTGAGCAGGAACTGCTGGGCCGGGGCGTGAGTTCCTGCGCCACCTGTGACGGCTTCTTCTTCAAGGACCAGGACATAGCGGTGGTCGGCGGTGGCGACTCCGCCATGGAGGAGGCCACCTTTCTGACTCGCTTCGCGCGCAGTGTCACTTTGGTGCACCGGCGCGACGAATTCCGCGCGTCCCGAATCATGCTCGACCGCGCTCGGGCCAACGACAAAATCACGTTCCTGACCAACACCGCCGTCCTCTCCGTCGAGGGTGATTCCACCGTGACCGGCCTTCGGATCCGCGATACGGTGACCGGCGCGGAGTCCACCCTGGCGGTAACGGGCGTCTTCATCGCGATCGGCCACGACCCACGTTCGGAATTGGTGCGGGGTGCCGTCGAGGTCGACCCTGAGGGATATGTCACTGTCACCGATCAGAGCACCGCGACCTCGCTGCCCGGCGTGTTCGCTGCCGGCGACCTGGTCGACCGCCACTACCGCCAGGCGATCACCGCCGCCGGTAGTGGATGCGCCGCCGCCATCGACGCGGAACGGTGGCTGGTGGAATCCCACGAGCCCAGCGAGATGATTGGAGCTCAGACATGAGCGCAACAACGGTGAACGTCACTGACGGGAACTTCACCGAGGCGGTACTTTCCAGCACAACGCCCGTTCTGGTGGACTTCTGGGCAACCTGGTGTGGTCCGTGCCGAATGGTGGCCCCGGTCCTCGAGGAGATCGCCGTCGAGAAGGCCGGGCTTTTGACCGTGGCGAAGCTGGACGTGGACGCCAATCCAGCGACGGCCCGCGACTTCCAGGTGGTCTCGATCCCGACCCTGATTGTATTCAAGGGTGGCAAACCGGTGAAACGGATCGTAGGCGCCAAGGGCAAAGCGGCGTTGCTGCGAGAGTTGGCTGACGTCCTCTAAACCGGCCCACAGTGTCCGGCCAGGCACACACCGGCAGAGACGAATTCGTTACCCGAGATAGTGCAGACGGTTTCCTTCACGGCCGTTTCATCTGCGACAATGCTTGCTATGTGGAGTCCCAGCGGCGGCGCCGGCAATGCCGACTCCCGACCTGACCCCACAGCCGCCGACGTATTGCGTCGCGGGGACCGAGGCGGCGCAGTGGTGGAGATTCGCGCTGCGCTGGCCGCCCTCGGGTTGCTGGAAAACCCGGACGACAATATGACGACCGGCCGACACGTGGCACTCGACCGCTTCGACGCCGAACTCGACCATGCGGTGCGAACCTTTCAGCAGCGGCGGGGTCTGTTGGTCGACGGCCTCGTCGGCGAAGCGACCTACCGGGCGTTAAGGGAGGCGTCCTACCGGTTGGGAGCCCGCACGCTCGCCCATCAGTTCGGGGCGCCGATGTACGGCGACGATGTCGCCACCCTGCAAGCACGTTTGCAGGATCTCGGCTTCTATACCGCCTTGGTGGACGGCTATTTCGGCTTGCAGACGCATAACTCCCTGATGTCCTATCAGCGCGAATACGGGATGGCCCCGGACGGCATCTGTGGACCAGAAACGCTTCGCTCCCTTTATTTTCTGGGCTCCCGAGTTACCGGCGGTTCGCTGCACGCGATCCGGGAGGAAGAACACGTCCGGGTGTCCGGTCCACGGCTTTCGGGCAAGCGGATCATCATCGATCCCGGCCGCGGCGGCAGTGATAACGGTCTGATCGCCCGGGGCCCCGATGGCCCGATCAGTGAGGCCGACATCCTCTGGGATCTGGCTAGCCGCCTCGAGGGTCGGATGGCTGCGATCGGCATGGAGACATTCCTGTCGCGGCCGGCCAACCGCAGCCCCGGGGATGCCGAGCGTGCGGCGACCGCCAACACCGTCGGGGCCGACCTGATGATCAGTCTCCGCTGCGAAAATCAGCCAGGTCCGTCAGCTAGCGGCGTCGCCTGCTTCTACTTCGGGAGCCCGCATGGATCAGTCTCGACCATTGGACGCAATCTGGCCGATTTTGTCCAACGAGAAGTGGTGGCGCGCACAGGTTTACGGGATTGCCGAACACACGGCCGAACCTGGGATCTCTTGCGTCTCACCCGAATGCCGACCGTGCAGGTCGACATCGGGTACATCACCAGCCCTCGTGATCTCGGCATGCTGGTAACCCGGGAGTGCAGGGACGCCGTCGCCGAGGGTGTGCTTGCGGCCGTGAAGCGTCTCTACCTACTGGGCAAAAACGACCGTCCAACCGGGACGTTCACGTTCGCCGAATTGCTGGCCCATGAGCAATCGGTGGAGCAGGGCCGCCCAGCCGTCTAACCGCTGCCAACTGGTTGTTGCAACTCCGCGCCCTCCAGCAGTCTCTCCAATGCCGCTTCCACCTCAGCCTTCCAGCCCAGTCCCTTGTCGAGTTCCAAGCGGAGGCGCGGGAAGTAGCGGTGCGGGGCTGCGACGGTGAAACCCGCATCCAGAAGCAGGTCCGCCTTGATCATGCAGCGATCGAAGGAGCAATCCCCCAGAGCCGCAATCGCCGGTCGCAATCGGGGATCCAGGTCGCCGGCATCGGGTAACTCGTTGGCCTCGGTCGTGCGCCCGAAGGCTTCCAAGGCTCGCACCCCCCGTCGCATGAGTTCGCTGACCACGTGCCCGATCAGCATGGCCGGCAGGGCCTCGGACTGTCCGGGTTCGACTCCCATAGAGGTGAGCAGAACCGCGTCCGCACTGACCGGACCGGTCGGGAACTGCAGGGCCCTGGGCACCGCGCGGGGTGGCGCGTAGAGCAGATAGCCCAGACAGGGCTCGTCGGCATCCCGCGCGCCCAACAGCGGCGCGTAGGTGGCGACCTGGCCGCACGCGCCCCACTCCAGCATGACCATCGACAGCCACGCTTCCTTCTCGAATTCGGGATCCGGCAGATATTCACCGGCCAGGGTCTCCGGGTCGACCTCCCAGAACACGCAGCGGCGCGCATGTTTGGGGAGTTGCTCAAAGTCGTCGAGTCGCAGCGGCCTGATATGAACGGACACTGGCCTCCCCGGCTTTCCCACGATGCGAAGCGCGCCGCAGCCATCTAAGGATAGGAGAAACAGCCGATCTCCGGCCAATATGGCCCGCCCCAGGTACTTCCGACCCGGGTCGATCACTAAATCTCTTGTGCCAGTATGTGATTCGCGCATCGAGCCCGACCGATGCCACCGTTACGTCACTGTGACATAACAGCCGTGCGTAGAGCCTTGCCCTATTTTGGCCTTTGCGGGTCCATCAGACCCACGATGCGCTCAAGGTCTTCCACCGACCCGAACTCGACGACGATCTTGCCCTTACGCTTGCCCAGGCTGACCATCACCCGAGTGTCGTAGCTACGCGAAATGCGCTCGGCGATATCTTGCAACCCCGGCATCTGGATCGGTTTGCGGCGTGCCGGCTTAGGCGGCTTGGTGTCATCCCGATTGGCCAGGGTCACAGCCTCCTCGGTGGCCCGCACAGAAAGACCCTCCGCCACGATTCGCGCGGCTAGTTCCTCCTGTGCCTCAGGGCCAGCTTCCAGCGCCAACAGGGCGCGGGCGTGCCCCGCCGAGAGCACTCCGGCGGCAACACGTCGCTGGACCGCGATTGGCAACCGGAGCAGCCGGATCATATTGCTGATCACCGGACGTGACCGGCCGATCCGGGTGGCGAGTTCATCGTGGGTAACGTCGAACTCTTCCAGTAACTGCTGGTAGGCCGCCGCCTCCTCCAGTGGGTTGAGCTGAGCGCGGTGAATGTTCTCCAGCAGGGCATCGCGAAGGAGATTGTCGTCGGTGGTCTCCCGGATGATCGCTGGAATCGCCGCCAGGCCGGCCTGCTGGCAGGCTCGCCACCGTCGCTCCCCCATCACGAGTTGGTAGTGCGTGCCACCCGCACCATCGGCGACCTCACGGACGACGATCGGCTGCATCAGGCCGAACTCGCGAATCGAGTGCACGAGTTCAGCGAGCGCTTCCTCGTCGAACACCTGCCGCGGCTGGCGCGGATTTGGCACGATGGCCGCAGGGTCGATCTCCCGGTAGTAGTCCCCACCGACGTTCGCCCCGTCGCTCGACGATCCGCCAATCACGACATCGGCTGCAGCGTCACCCAGTCGGGGGCCGCCATCCGCCGGACCGGTGGGAATCAGCGATGCAAGCCCCCGACCGAGGCCGCCCTTGCGGCGTGATGGTTTCGTCATGGTTGTGCCTCCAGGGATGGCCGTAACGCGAGTTCGCGGCTAGCGTCGAGGTAACTTTTAGCGCCCCGCGAACCTGGGTCGTAGTCGATGATCGTCATGCTGTAGCCCGGCGCTTCGGAAACCTTGACGCTGCGTGGGATCACGCTGCGCAAAACCTTATCGCCAAAGTAGCGGCGGGCCTCGCCGGCAACCTGGTCGGAGAGTTTCGTTCGCCCATCATGCATGGTCAGAACCACCGTGGTCACCTCCAGCTTCGGGTTGAGGTGGGCTTTCACCATCTCGATGTTCTTCATGAGTTGAGAAACCCCCTCCAATGCGTAGTACTCGCACTGGATTGGGATCAACACCTCCGGTGTAGCGACTAGGGCGTTGATGGTCAGCAGCCCCAACGACGGCGGGCAGTCGATGAATACGTAGTCGAAGTCGGTCTGTTCCAGCTGCAGAAGCGCGTTTCTCAGTCGATTTTCCCGGGCAACCATGCTGACCAGTTCGATCTCCGCGCCCGCCAGATCGATCGTGGCCGGTATGCAGAAGAGCCTCTCGCTGTGCGGGCTCTGGCGTATCGCGGCCGCCAGTGGGATCTCTCCCAGCAGCACCTCGTAAGACGACGGGGTGCCGGAATGTCGGTCGGAAATGCCGAGAGCGGTGCTGGCATTGCCCTGCGGATCTAGATCAATCACCAGGGTCTTCAGCCCCTGTACCGCCAGTGCGGCGGCCAAATTGACGGCCGTAGTCGTCTTTCCGACACCGCCCTTTTGGTTGGCCACCGTGAAAATCCGGCGGTGGGCAGGGCGTGGCAACCGCCCCGCGGCGGTGTGTAGTACCTCCGTCGCGCGCTGGGCCGCCGCCCCTATTGGGGTGTCCCCGTCGGCGGCGGCCGACCATGGCTCCCCGTCGGCGGCGGCCGACCACGGCTCCCCGTCGGACCACGTTTCACGTGAAACATCGGCGGCATCGGGGGGTACCGACGATGGCGGAGTGCTCATTGTCTTTTCCTCTCCGACGCACGCGTCGGTCGCTTCCCGGCTGGCCATGACCGCTCCCCGCGCACGGCCACAACTACAGTGGCGGGAACGCTCAACCGGCCCTCCCCACATCTCACCACCTCTATACCGATCGCGCCTAACCCGGCCATCTCCCGACGGCTTTCGGCGACTTCCTCTGCCGCCCGTTCACCCTTCAGTGCCAGCATTCGCCCCCCCGGCCGCAGCAGTGGTAGGCCCCATGCCGTGAGCTTGCCGAGGTCCGCCACCGCACGCGACACCACATTGTCAGCTCCGGAAAGCCGCGCCCGGATCGCCGACTCCTCCGCTCGTCCGCGCGCTACCGCAACAGGGATACCGAGAAGGTCGACAACTTCAGACAAGAAGGTGGCGCGGCGCAACATCGGTTCCAGTAGCGTCACGGTCAAATCCGGCCGTAATATCGCCAGCGGCAGGCCCGGCAATCCGGCGCCGCTCCCGATGTCGATCACACTCGAATCCGAGCCGATGAGCTCGCCGACCACCACGCTATTGAGAATATGCCGTTCCCAGAGGCGGTCAATCTCACGGGGACCCAGCAACCCGCGCTCCACGCCGGGTCCAGCAAGCAGTTCGGCGTAACGGCACGCGGCGTCGAGTCGGGTACCGAATAGTTCCACTGCGGCCGGCGGTGGCGGCGGCGCTGTATGTTTCACGTGAAACATCGCTCAGCGGAACTACACCGATGTAACTTCAGTCGCTGAGGGGTGGGTCGGCGGGGGCCGGTTCCGACGCGGCGGGCGCGTTGGCCCGGATATCGGCAACCACCACCACGCGCCGCGCCGGTTCGACACCCTCGCTCTCGCTTCGGGTGCCCGCGACGGCCGCTACGGCGTCGTGCACGATTTTGCGTTCAAACGGTGTCATCGGCGCGAGTTCCTCCCGCTGACCTGTCTCCAGCACGCGCCGTGCGACCTTGTCGCCCATCGCGGTCAACTCTTCCCGCCGGCGTCGGCGCCAGCCCGCAACATCAAGCATGAGCCTGCTGCGCTCACCGGTCTTATGATGCACCGCTAGCCGGGTGAGTTCCTGCAGTGCGTCCAGCACCTCGCCGCGGCGACCAACCAGTTTGGTCAGGTCCCCACCCCCGTCAATACTGACGATCGCCCGATCCCCCTCGACGTCGAGATCGATGTCGCCGTCGAAGTCCAGTAGGTCGAGGAATTCCTCGAGGTAGTCGCCGGCAATCTCGCCCTCGGCGACCAACCGGTCTTCGCGATTTCCGGTTTTCGTGGCCGGCGCCTCCGCGTCCTGGTTCGCCACGTCCCCGAAATCCTGGGTTTGTGTCTCGGTCATGCACACCCTCCTTCTCCCGCCGGATCACGATCCGGCTCAACGTTGGCGTTTGCGTTTCTTGGGCCGCGCGCCCGGTTGCGGTTTTCGATACGACGCAGTGGCACCGTTGGTCCCGGGTTTAACCACGCCATTGGAGCCGGCGGTTTTCGTCGGCGCGACCGGCGTGGTAACGGTCGTGGAATCGTCTCCCGCCACCGGGCCATCACCGTTTAACGATTCGTCAGCGGCCTCGGATCCCTCGTCCGATACCGCCTTGCGTGCCTTGGTCGGCTTGGCGCCCGGCGCGGGCGCGTTAGCGGATCGCCGCGCCAATTCCGCTTCGCGCTGCGCCTCTTCTTCCTTCTCGATTTTGCCGAAAACAAGGTGCTGTTGCCCGAATGTCCAGATGTTGTTGGATACCCAGTAGATGATGATCGCGATCGGCAGGAAGGGCCCGCCGACCACCACTCCCAGCGGAAACACATAGAGCGCAAGCTTGTTCATCAGTGCGGTTTGCGGATTGGCGGCGGCCTCGGGGCTCTGCCGCTCAATGGAGGCTCGGCTGTTGAAATAGGTCGCTATCCCAGCAAGAATCATGAGCGGTATCGACACAGCGGCCACGGCCGGTCGACTGAATACGGTGTAGGCGGCCAACCCGTGCTGCTGGGTGATTGCCGCGCCGATCGGCGCGCCAAAAAGGTTGGCGTCGAGAAAGTGGCCGACGTCGGCGGCGTTGAAGAAGTAGTTGCCGAGTGAGCGATTCTCTTCGACCGACAAGCCTAATCTGCCGAAGCCGGTCTGCGTCCGGTTGAACGACATCAGCACGTGATAGAGCCCGAGGAACACCGGGATTTGAGCAAGCATCGGTAGACAGCCCAAGATCGGGTTGAATCCGTGCTCGCGTTGGAGCTTCTGCATCTCCAGCGCCATCCGCTGACGGTCCTTGCCGTACTTCTTCTGAAGCGCCTTGATCTGGGGCTGCAGCTCCTGCATCTGGCGTGTCGTCCGGATCTGCCGGACGAAGGGCTTGTAGAGCAGCGCGCGCAGGGTGAACACCAGGAACATCACCGTGAGTGCCCAGGCGAAAAAGTTCTCCGGGCCGAGAATGGCCGCGAAAAGCTTGTACCAGAGCCACATGATTCCCGAGACCGGGTAGTAGATGTAGTCGAGGCTGAACCAGTTAAACACGTGCGCTCCTGACCTCGGGTTGCGGGCCGCCATCAGACCCGACGCACCGTTGGGGTATCGGGTCCCATCCTCCGCTACGCCACGGCCCGCACCGCGCCAACCGCCGCAATGCCAACCAGCATCCCCGAAGAAGGCCGTACTCGGTGAGGGCCTCCACCGCGTACTGGCTGCATGTCGGTATGAATCGGCATGACGGCGCCCGGAACGGGGAGATCATGTGCCGGTAAATGCCGATCGTCGCGATCAGCGTGCGCAACGGGATGTCCGCGATCCGGGACGCGGCGTGGCCGGTGCTGCTCATTGCTTGGGTTCCATCAGAAGATGGGCCCGTCGGACGCCGGCCCGTAACTGCTGCTCCAATACCGGTGTTGCCGTCGTGCGACTGCTCGGTAAAGCCCGAATGACGATCCGGTCGGCCGGACGCAGTTCGTCGACGACCGCGCGTGCCGCGTGTCGGAGCCGACGCGCAACCCGGTGCCGATCAACCGATCCCCCAACAGATTTCGCGACAATCAATCCGATCAGCGGTGCCCCGCTCAAATTCTGGTCGGCTTGGCGACGAGCGTGTACAACAATGGCCGATTGTGGCGCTCGAACGCCGCTTCGCACCGCGAGCCCGAATTCCGCAGACCGCCTCATCCGGTATTTGGCCGGCAGCACTGTGCGTTGCCTCGATTTCAGGCGGTCAGAGAACCGCGGCCTTTGCGGCGCCGTGCGGTCACGATCGCCCGGCCCGCTCGAGTCCGCATGCGCAACCGAAAGCCATGGACCCTGGCCCGCCGACGGTTGTTCGGCTGGAATGTCCGTTTGCCCTTGGCCACGGCGTTCTCTCCTCATCACGGTTGGCAGCCCCGACCCAGTGGTGCTGTGGCACATTCCCGGGTAATCGAACTACCTCTGTCTAAAACCCTGCTCGAGCCGGCGCAAGCCGCAAAGGCCAGTCACTGCCGTACCGCCGATGTCTGGTGGCCTTTCGAGGGTACTGAGGTCACTTCCGCAGGTCAAACCACGATGTCGGGATTCCCCGGTTCACGTTCCACTAACCCGGGGTTTACCGGTTGGCACGCGTCGGGAAACCTGTTAACTTCTGGCTGGACGGGGCATGTCCGACTCAATTTTTGGTGGATTCCCCGTTGCTGGACAATTAACACTAATAAGCTTCGGCAACGAACTTCCTTACCTGTACACACCTGTGGATAACCATGTGGACAGTTTTGGCACGGTTCTCCATGTCGCTGACTGATATCGAAGCAGGGGGATTTTTCGTTGGTCGATGATCCCGCTTCCGACTTCGCCACGGTTTGGCGATCGGTTGTCTCCGAACTCAACGGTGATGTCCCCCGTCCTGGCGAGCCGATCACATCCCCGGACTACCCGGTCTCGTTACTTGACCCGCCGTTGACACCACAACAACGAGCCTGGCTCAAACTTGTCCAGCCGTTAACCATTGCGGAAGGCTTCGCGCTACTCTCCGTTCCCAGTTCCTTCGTCCAGAACGAAATCGAACGTCACCTGCGAACACCAATAGTTGACGCCCTGAGCAGGCGGCTCGGCCAGCGTGTGGAGTTGGGCGTTCGAATCGAACCCGCCGCCGACGGTTCCGGCGACCCTGTTCGCGACTCTGATATCTCCGGGGACGCCGAACTCGATGAGGTTGACGAGGACCGCGAAGCGCTGGCCAGCGCCCACGAAAGTTGGCCTGGCTATTTCACCGAGCGGCCACGGGCCGAATCATCCGATGCCGGCACTGAAACTAGCCTGAACAGGCGATACACGTTCGATACGTTCATTATCGGGGCATCGAATCGGTTCGCGCATGCTGCCGCCCTCGCTATTTCGGAAGCCCCTGCTCGGGCTTACAACCCATTGTTCATCTGGGGTGAATCAGGACTCGGGAAAACCCACCTGCTCCACGCCGCCGGTAACTATGCACAACGGCTTTTTCCCGGAATGCGCGTCAAATACGTCTCGACTGAGGAATTTACCAACGACTTCATCAACTCTTTGCGCGATGACCGCCGGGTCGCCTTCAAGCGGAGCTATCGCGAAATCGACGTTCTCTTGGTTGACGACATTCAATTCATCGAAGGCAAGGAAGGTATCCAGGAAGAGTTCTTCCATACTTTCAATACTCTGCACAACGCCAATAAGCAGATCGTGATTTCCTCAGACCGTCCCCCGAAACAGCTCGCGACACTCGAGGACCGACTACGGACCCGCTTCGAATGGGGCCTGATCACTGATGTCCAGCCACCTGAGCTGGAGACGCGTATCGCCATTTTGCGCAAGAAGGCGCAAATGGAACGACTCGACGTCCCTGACGACGTCCTCGAACTGATCGCCAGCAGCATTGAGCGCAATATTCGTGAACTCGAAGGTGCCCTGATACGGGTGACCGCCTTCGCATCACTGAACAAGACCTCCATCACGACGTCACTGGCCGAGGTTGTTTTGCGGGACTTAGTTGCCGACGCCGGCACCATGCAGATCAGCGCCGCCGTCATCATGGCCGCAACTGCCGATTATTTTGACACCACCGTTGAAGAGTTGCGCGGTCCCGGGAAGACCCGCGCCCTGGCCCAATCGAGGCAGATCGCGATGTATCTCTGCCGAGAACTCACTGATCTATCGCTACCTAAAATCGGCCAGGCCTTCGGCCGCGATCACACGACAGTGATGTACGCCCAGCGGAAAATCCTCGGCGAAATGGCACACCGGCGCGAGATCTTCGATCACGTCAAGGAACTCACAACCCGGATCCGGCAGCGTTCCAAGCGCTGATTGCGCCAACGGTGCCAGACAAATCCAAAAAACTTTGGCCCCTTCCGTCACAACAACCACGGGTCTGGCGCTGTTGACAGGCTGTTAGCAACTATCGGGACAATGTCGGACGGGACTCCACAAAGCGCGGACAACCCGCCGTGGCGCACAACCGACAAGCACAAAAGTCCCTTCTATCCACAATCCCCGCACATCCCATCACGATGCTCTACCAGGTCAACCACCCGACCCCTAACAACTTCCACACCCCCTACTACTACTGCTGTTATCTATTCATTTATCTCCCTCTAGAAGAACGGTCCTGGGGACGAACCCGGCCCGCCGCCGAAAATCGGACTCGAAGACCACTGTCAGCCCGGCCGAATAGCTTTCAAGATGGCCACGAACGCTCTACGGTTCACCTGACGGCAATGCTCGGCAGCCGTGGCCGGGGTAACGAAGGGACGCTATGGACGTGGCAACCACGATGGTTGACTCCGACTTGAAGTTTCGGCTGGCCAGGGACGATTTTGCCGAGGCTGTTGCCTGGGTGGCCCGCATCCTGCCGGCTAAGCAACCGTCCCGTCCGATTTTGGCGGGTGTCCTGATAACCGGGTCCGATGACGGCCTGACCATCACCGGTTTTGATTCGGACGTCTCCGCCGAAGTCCAGGTGCCGGCTGAAATCGCTTCCGCCGGAGCTGTTTTGGTGTCCGGACGGTTGTTGTCGGAGATCACCAGATCGTTGCCGGCCAAACCCGTCGAGGTAAGTGTCGAGGGCTCTCGGATGTTGCTGAACTGCGGGAGTGCGAAATTTTCGCTGCCCACCATGCCGGTCGAGGATTATCCGACGTTGCCTGCACTGCCGGCGGAGACCGGTGTGGTTCCGGCCGACCTGTTCGCTGAGGCGGTGGGACAGGTTGCCATTGCAGCTGGCCGGGATGATCAGATTTCGATGTTGACAGGTATCCGGATGGAGATCTCCGGCGCCAAAGTCGTTTTGGCGGCAACCGACCGTTTTCGGTTGGCAGTGCGCGAACTGACCTGGTCAACGGCGTCACCGGACGTTGATGCCGCTGTTCTGGTGCCCGCCAAAATGCTCGCCGAGGCCGCGAAAGCGGTTACTTCCGGATTAGATGTGCACTTGGCTCTGGGGACCGGTGCCGCAGTCGGTGACGCTCGTCTACTGGGCATGCGCAGTGCCGGCAAGCGCAGCACGACAAGTCTGCTCGAAAACGAATTTCCGAAGTTCCGCCAACTACTTCCAGGCGAACATACGGCGATGGCGACCGTCGGAATCATCGAGTTGGTCGAAGCAATCAAACGGGTCGCCCTGGTCGCCGATCGCGGCGCGCAGGTGCGCATGGAGTTCAGTCCGGATTCCCTGCGACTCTCCGCGGGCGCGGATGGAGTCGGTTCGGCCGAGGAAGAACTCGCGGTGGAGTTCGCCGGTGAGCCGCTGACCATTGCGTTTAATCCCATTTACCTCACTGACGGCCTTGGCTCCCTGCACTGTGAGCGGGTGGTGTTCGGATTCACCACCTCCAACAAACCCGCCGTACTCCGGCCTTTCGGTCAGGGGGGAGATCCCGAATACAGCGGCCCGGGCCCCTTCCCCGCCGGCCAGACCGATTACGTGTATCTATTGATGCCGGTCCGCCTGCCGGGCTGATCGCACACCCACTCAACGAAAGAGATAAACATGCAGATGGGTTTGATCGGCCTCGGTAAAATGGGTTTCAACATGCGCCAGCGCCTTCGCGAGGGCGGACATGACGTGGTTGGCTACGACCCACGTCCAGAGGTATCCGACGTCGCGACACTGGCCGGACTCGCCGAAAAACTGGAAACGCCCCGGACGGTCTGGGTGATGGTGCCTTCTGGTCCGGTCACGAACGAGACGGTGGTGTCACTCGCCGGGGTCTTGAGCTCCGGAGATCTTGTGGTCGATGGCGGTAACTCGCGCTACACCGAGGATGCGCCACACGCCGCACTACTGGCCGAACGGGGAATCGGATTCATCGACGCCGGGGTTTCCGGAGGCATCTGGGGTCTGACGGAAGGCTACGGTCTGATGGTCGGGGGTAGCGACTCGGACGTTGCCCGGGTAATGCCAATTTTCGACACTCTGCGTCCACCCGGTCCCGCCGCGGACGGTTTCGTTCACGCCGGACCGGTAGGCGCGGGCCACTACGCGAAAATGGTCCATAACGGAATCGAATACGGCTTGATGATGGCCTATGCCGAAGGCTATGAACTCCTTGCCGCCGAACCTTTGATCACTGACACCCAGGCGGTTATTCAAGCCTGGACGAACGGAACCGTTGTACGCTCCTGGCTGCAACAACTGCTCGCAAAGGCCCTCAGTGAGGATCCCGCCTTCTCCGATATCTCTGATTACACCGAGGATTCAGGCGAGGGCCGTTGGACAGTGGAGGAGGCGATTAATCACCGCGTCCCCACGCCGGTTATTGCGGCTTCGCTATTCGCCCGCTTCGCTTCCCGACAAGAGCAATCCCCCACGATGAAGGCTGTTTCGGCGCTGAGGAACCAGTTCGGCGGCCACGCCGTCAAACGGACTCCACTGTCCGGCTGACGGACTACAGGACCGACCCGATGTACGTCCGCCATCTTGGCCTCCGCAATTTTCGATCATGGGCCGATGTTGATTTGGAACTAGCGCCCGGACGAACAGTATTTGTCGGACCAAATGGATTCGGGAAAACAAATCTTGTTGAAGCCCTTTGGTACTGCGCAACCCTTGGATCACACCGAGTGGCCAACGACGCGCCCTTGATTCGAGTCGGTGCGGATTGCGCGATCATTTCGACCATTGTCGTCAGCGAAGGTCGTGAACTGGCTGTTGACCTGGAAATCGCCGCCGGACGAGCCAATAAGGGCAGGCTGAACCGGTCTCCGGTCCGCGGAACCCGCGAGGTGCTCGGCGCTGTCCGAGCGGTGCTGTTCGCTCCGGAGGATCTAGCACTGGTTCGTGGCGATCCCAGCGAGCGCCGGCGCTATCTCGACGAACTCGCGACGGTTCGGCGGCCCATGATTGCTGCTGTGCGCGCCGACTATGACAAAACACTGCGGCAGCGAACCGCACTGCTGAAGTCGGCAGGCGGTGGAAGATTACGGGCAGACCCGGGGTTGCTCGACACCCTGGACATTTGGGACGGCCAGTTGGCAGTCCACGGCGCCGAATTGATGGCAGCACGGTTGGAACTGGTGAACCTGCTGGCACCCCAGGTGGAGAAGGCCTATCAGCTGTTGGCCCCCTCGTCGCGGCCGGCCGGCATTGTTTATCGGTCCGGTATCGGATCGACGGATCAGACCGCCGGTACCAGGGAACTGGAAAAAGAACTCCTTGCCGCGCTGGCACATCGGCGGGACGCCGAACTTGACCGCGGGGTGTGCTTAGTAGGTCCGCACCGCGACGACCTCGAGTTGAACCTCGGCGACCAACCAGCGAAGGGCTTCGCCAGTCACGGCGAATCCTGGTCAATGGCCCTGGCGTTACGGTTGGCCTCCTACGAACTGTTGCGCACCGAGGGCAGCGAACCCGTACTCATACTCGACGATGTGTTCGCCGAACTGGACGATTCCCGTCGCCGGGCGCTCGCCGCCGTTGCAGCCGGAGCCGAACAGGTCTTGGTTACGGCGGCTGTCGCCGAGGACATTCCCGCCGACTGGGACGCCACCCGCATCGGGATCACTCTGCGCGACGACGACGCCGGTCGGGCCTCGGCGGTGGTGAGGTGAGCGAGTCCGGCGATCCGCGCCAACCAGATCCCACTGAGCCCGAAGATCAGGGCGCCGCCGCCCGCCCGCCCGCGCCGCCGGAGCATCTCGCGGCCCTGCCCGGGATGGACCTGGTGCGGCGCGCCCTGGAAGAAGCTCGGGCCTCGGCCCGGGGGTTGGGAAAGGAGGTCGGCCACGGCCGCAGTTCACCGGGGCGGCGCCGCACGGTTCCGCAGGGTGGGCGGCGGCGTTGGTCGGGACCGGGACCGGACTCGCGCGATCCGCAACCCCTCGGCCCGGCGGCCCGCGAACTGGCGAATACCAATGGTTGGTCACCCAAGGTCGCCGAGGGGACCGTCTTCGCGCAGTGGGCGTCGGTGGTTGGAGAACAAATTGCCGAACACGCACAGCCGACGGTGCTGCGCGACGGCATCCTCAGTGTTTCGGCTGAGTCCACTGCCTGGGCGACCCAACTACGCCTGGTGCAGGCGCAGTTACTTGCAAAAATTGCCGCCGCTGTCGGGGAGGGTGTGGTGACCAGGCTCAAGATTTCCGGCCCCACCGCCCCGTCGTGGCGTAAGGGCACCCGCCACATTTCCGGGCGGGGCCCGCGCGATACCTACGGTTGAGCCGGCTGCGGCGCCCCGTCACCACAGTCGCCTCAGGGCCGCCAGAATGCCGCTGATGGCCACGTCAAGCGTCCGGAGGCATCTTTGCCCGCGATATTCCCTGCACGGCGCAATTAGGTGTGTAGAAACGCCGCCGCAGGGTCGGTGCTGTCCGTGCTTGGCAGTAGACTGGACGTACAACGCGGGTCATCGCTGAACCGCCCGCCGGCAATCCAAGGAGACCTTCCCCCCCGTGCCTGCCCCGAAAAAGAAATCATCCGACAACTACGGTGCCGATTCCATCAAGGTCCTCGAGGGCTTGGAAGCGGTTCGGAAGCGGCCCGGCATGTATATCGGTTCCACCGGGGAACGCGGATTGCATCATCTGGTTTGGGAGGTGGTGGACAACGCCGTCGATGAGGCAATGGCCGGATACGCCACCCAGGTGGACGTCCGAATGATGGCGGACGGTGGGGTTGAAGTCACCGACGATGGCCGCGGCATCCCGGTCGCGATGCATAGTTCCGGCCAGCCGACGGTGGACGTGGTGATGACCGTCCTGCACGCCGGCGGCAAGTTCGAGGAAGGTGCCTACCAGGTCTCCGGCGGCCTGCACGGGGTCGGCGTCTCAGTCGTCAACGCCCTCTCGACCCGGTTGGAAGCCGATATCCGGCGCGATGGTTACGAGTGGTTCCAGAGCTATGACTATTCAGTGCCCGGCACTCTCAAACAGGGCGAGGCCAGCAAGAAGACCGGCACTACTATCCGGTACTGGGCCGATCCGGCGATTTTTGAGACCACCGACTACGACTTCGAGACAGTCGCCCGCCGGTTGCAGGAAATGGCCTTCCTCAACAAGGGTTTGACCATCACCCTTACCGACGAACGGGTTGCTCCCGACGAGGTCGTCGACGAAGTCGTCAGCGATGTCGCTGAGGCACCAAAATCTGCCGAGGAAAAGGCCGCCGAGGAAAAAGCCGCCCGCCCGAAGGTCAAGCACCGCACCTTCCACTACCCGGGCGGGTTAATGGACTTCGTCAAACACATCAACCGCGCCAAGCAACCGATCCACAACAACGTGGTGGACTTTTCCGGCAAGGGCGAAGGCCACGAGGTGGAAGTGGCCATGCAGTGGAACTCCGGATACACCGAGTCGGTGCACACCTTCGCGAACACCATCAACACCCACGAGGGCGGGACACACGAGGAAGGTTTCCGGGCGGCACTGACCAGCGTGGTCAACAAGTACGCCAAGGACAAGAAACTCCTCAAAGAGAAGGATGCCAACCTCACCGGTGACGACATTCGCGAAGGACTCGCGGCGGTAATCTCGGTCAAGGTCTCACAGCCCCAGTTCGAGGGTCAGACCAAAACCAAGCTGGGAAATACTGAGGTCAAGTCATTTGTCCAGCGAATCTGCAACGAGCAGCTCAATCACTGGCTCGAGTCCAACCCGGCGGACGCCAAAACCGTTGTTAATAAAGCGGTGTCGTCCGCTCAGGCCCGCATCGCCGCCCGCAAGGCCCGTGAATTGGTACGCCGCAAGAGCGCAACTGATCTTGGCGGGCTGCCTGGAAAGTTGGCCGACTGCCGATCCACCGACCCGGCCAAATCCGAGCTGTACGTGGTGGAGGGCGACTCGGCTGGCGGTTCGGCCAAGAGTGGCCGCGACTCTATGTTCCAGGCAATCCTGCCGTTGCGCGGGAAGATCATCAACGTCGAGAAGGCCCGCATCGACCGGGTATTGAAGAACACCGAGGTCCAGGCCATCATCACCGCACTGGGCACCGGTATCCATGACGAGTTTGACCTGGCCAGGTTGCGTTACCACAAGATCGTGCTGATGGCCGATGCCGATATTGATGGCCAGCACATCACTACCCTGTTGTTGACACTGCTGTTCCGTTTCATGCGGCCCTTGATCGAGAACGGTCACGTGTTTCTCGCCCAGCCGCCGCTATACAAATTGAAGTGGCAGCGCAGTGAACCGGAGTTCGCTTACTCCGATCGGGAACGCGATGCCCTGCTGGACATGGGTGCCAAGGCCGGCCGCAAGATCAATAAGGATGATGGAATCCAGCGCTATAAGGGCCTCGGCGAGATGGATGCAAAGGAATTGTGGGAGACCACCATGGACCCGGCTGTCCGGGTACTACTTCAGATCACCCTCGATGACGCCGCTGCCGCCGACGAACTTTTCTCGGTGTTGATGGGCGAGGATGTCGAAGCGCGCCGCAGCTTCATTACGCGAAACGCCAGAGACGTTCGCTTCCTTGACGTTTAGTCCCCCGCCGAGCCCGAACGCCACCAAGAGGATTCGATGACTGACACCACGTTGCCGCCCGACGAAACACCCGCTGACCGAGTGGAACTGGTCGACATCCAACAGGAGATGCAGCGCAGCTACATCGACTACGCAATGAGCGTGATTGTCGGGCGGGCATTGCCCGAGGTCCGCGACGGCCTTAAGCCGGTGCACCGTCGAGTTCTCTACGCAATGTATGACTCCGGCTTCCGGCCCGACCGTAGTCCGGCCAAGTCGGCCCGTTCGGTGGCCGAGACCATGGGCAACTACCATCCGCACGGCGATTCGTCGATCTACGACACCTTGGTTCGGATGGCCCAGCCCTGGTCACTGCGCTACCCACTAGTTGACGGGCAGGGCAATTTCGGGTCACCGGGCAATGATCCGCCAGCGGCGATGAGGTACACCGAAGCCCGTCTGACTCCGCTGGCCATGGACATGCTGCGTGAAATCGACGAGGAGACAGTCGATTTCATACCCAATTACGACGGCCGCGTGCAGGAGCCCACGGTCTTGCCGAGCCGCTTCCCCAACCTCCTGGCGAATGGCTCCGGTGGAATTGCGGTTGGCATGGCAACCAATATGCCACCGCACAATCTTCGTGAACTCGCCGATGCGGTGTACTGGTGCCTGGATAACTTCGAGGCTGATGAAGAGACCACCCTCGCCGCGATGATCCGGCGGATCAAGGGCCCGGACTTCCCTACCTCGGGCCTGATCGTCGGCACCCAGGGCATTCTCGACGCCTACACGACCGGCCGCGGTTCGATCCGGATGCGCGGAGTCGTGGCCATCGAGGAGGATTCGCGCAATCGCACCTCCATTGTGATCACTGAGTTGCCGTATCAGGTCAATCACGACAACTTCATCACCTCGATCGCCGACCAGGTCCGCGACGGCAGGATGAGCGGCATCTCCAACATCGAGGACCAGTCCAGTGACCGGGTGGGCCTGCGGATCGTCGTCGAGATCAAGCGCGACGCCGTGCCCAAGGTGGTACTGAACAACCTTTACAAACACACTCAGTTGCAAACCAGCTTCGGCGCCAACATGCTGGCCATCGTCGACGGGGTGCCACGCACGCTGCGACTGGATCAACTGGTTCGCTACTACGTCAATCACCAACTCGATGTCATCGGTCGCCGAACCACCTATCGACTGCGCAAGGCCAACGAACGTGCCCACATCTTGCGCGGCTTGGTCAAGGCCCTCGATGCGCTCGATGAGGTGATCGCGCTAATCCGTGCCTCGGCGACTGTCGACGTGGCCCGTACCGGATTGATCGAACTGCTCGAGATCGACGATATTCAGGCCCAGGCGATTCTGGATATGCAATTGCGTCGGTTGGCCGCGTTGGAACGCCAGCGGATCGTCGAGGACCTGTCCAAAATCGAAGCGGAGATCGCGGACCTCGAGGACATCCTCGCCAAACCGGAACGCCAACGCGGCATCGTTCGTGACGAACTCGCCGAGATCATCGAGAAGCACGGAGACGACCGGCGGACCCGGATTGTCGCGGCCGAGGGTGACGTCGCCGATGAGGATCTGATCGCCCGGGAGGACATTGTCGTCACGATCACCGAGACCGGTTATGCCAAGCGCACAAAGACCGACCTCTACCGCAGCCAGAAACGCGGCGGCAAGGGGGTGCAAGGTGCGGCGCTAAAACAGGACGACGTCGTCCGGCATTTCTTCGTCTGCTCGACCCACGATTGGATTTTGTTCTTCACCACCCAGGGGCGGGTGTATCGCACCAAGGCCTACGACCTCCCGGAAGCGCTTCGCGCTGCGCGCGGACAGCACGTGGCTAACCTCCTGGCATTCCAGCCCGACGAACGCATCGCCCAGGTGATCCAGATCAAGAGTTACGAAGACGCGCCCTACCTGGTGCTGGCCACCCGCAACGGGCTGGTGAAGAAGTCGCGGCTCAGTGATTTCGACTCCAATCGCACCGGCGGCATCGTCGCGGTGAACCTGCGCGACGGCGACGAGTTGGTCGGGGCGATTCTGTGTTCGGCCGCCGATGATCTGTTGTTGGTGAGCGCCAAGGGTCAGTCGATTCGGTTCTCGGCGACTGACGAGGCCCTGCGCCCGATGGGCCGGGCCACCTCGGGGGTGCAGGGGATGCGGTTCAACACCGATGACCGACTGTTGTCGCTCAACGTGGTTCGCGAGGGGACGTTCTTGCTGGTCGCCACCGCCGGCGGGTACGCCAAGCGAACCGCGATCGAGGAGTACACCGCTCAGGGGCGTGGCGGAAAAGGCATCCTGACCATTCAGTACGACACCCGCCGTGGCACTCTGGTGGGCGCTGTCATGGTCGATGACGACAGCGAGTTGTACGCGATCACCTCCGGCGGCGGGGTGATCCGGACCGCGGCACGGCAGGTTCGTAAGGCCGGGCGCCAAACCAAGGGCGTTCGCTTGATGAACCTGGGCGAAGGCGTCAAACTGTTGGCCATCGCGCGCAATGCCGAGGAACAGGACGACCCCGACGAGGAAAGCGCAGCCGCGGGACCCGAAGCGGAAGTAACGTAGCCGCCGGCACCACAGCTAAGGAGTGTTGGTGACTTCACCGAATGAGCCCGGGTCGGGCGAGCGCCCGGCGAGCGTAGACAGCCGGACTGATGTGCCGCCGTGGCAGAGTGGCGCGCGCTCCCGTCCGGACACTGCGGTTCCGCGACCGGCCGCACCTTCGCCGCCGCGGGGAGCAGACCCCCGAGCGAGCCGCTATGTCACCGGTTTGGCCGCCCCGGACCTGTCGGCGATGAGTCCGCTGGCGCAACGGCCCGATCCCGAACCGGCGCCCGTGCGCACCGATTCGCGCACCGATTTGCGCACCGATCGAAACGACGCCGTCCTGACCGCAGCCCTACCCAGTGAGCTGCCGGATTTGTCGGGACCGGCACCGAGACCCGCGCCGCCACGCAAAGCCTCGGCGGATACGGCCACTGCCGCGCCGCCGCGGTTCCAGGTGGGCGCGCGCCACCGGGGCCCGGTCCGGGCCAGCATGCAGATTCGCCGCATCGACCCGTGGAGCGCGCTGAAGGTCTCCCTGCTACTCAACGCGGCGCTGTTCTTCGTTTGGATGATCGCGGTGGCCTTCCTGTACCTCGCGCTGGCCGCAATGGGGGTGTGGAGCAAGCTCAACAGTAATGTCGGGGACCTGTTGACCAGCGGTGACGGCGGTGGCGGAGATCTTGTTTCGGCGGGTTCAATCTTCGGTGGCGCGGCGTTGATCGGCTTGGTCAATATCGTGCTGTTGACCGCGATGGCCACCGTCGGGGCTTACATCTACAACCTGAGCACCGATATCGTCGGTGGCGTCGAGGTCACGCTGGCCGATTTGGACTAAGCGTCGATCAGGGCCGGTGCGGGCTGCGCGTTTAGGCAGGCTGGCGTGGGTGCGGTAATCTCGGCGATCGTCCGTGTGCGATTCCGGGCCTATAGCTCAGGTGGTTAGAGCGCTTCGCTGATAACGAAGAGGTCGGAGGTTCGAGTCCTCCTAGGCCCACGATGTCCCAACCGGCGACGAGTTCGCACTTGTCGCCGAGGTCGGCATCTCTGGGGCCTTAGCTCAGTTGGTAGAGCGCTGCCTTTGCAAGGCAGATGTCAGGAGTTCGAATCTCCTAGGCTCCACACGTCGGTGCGCCGAAAGCGGTGGCCGAGGAAAGCACGCGCCGACGCTAATGGCAGACTGCATTCCCGTGAGCACAAGCCCAATTCAGACAGCGACCGCGACCTTGCACACCAACCGCGGCGACATCACGATTGCCCTCTTCGGTAACCACGCCCCCAAGACCGTCGCCAATTTCGTCGGACTGGCGCAGGGCACCAAGGACTATTCGGAAGCGAACGCATCCGGCGGTCGGTCGGGCCCGTTCTATGACGGGGCGGTCTTTCACCGCGTCATCGACGGCTTCATGATCCAGGGCGGCGACCCGACCGGCACCGGACGGGGCGACGCGGGTTACAAGTTTGCCGACGAATTCCACCCCGAGTTGCAGTTCGACCGGCCCTATCTGTTGGCCATGGCCAATGCCGGCCCCGGAACCAACGGCTGCCAGTTTTTCATCACCGTGGGTCCCACGCCGCACCTCACCCGAAAGCACACCATCTTCGGCGAGGTTGTCGACGCGGAGTCCCAGAAGGTCGTCGACGCGATCTCCGGCACCCCGGTCGATCGCAACGACCGCCCGACCGAGGCCGTCGTGATCGAGTCGGTCACCATTTCCTAAGTTGCCGGGCGGCCGGCGTATCCAGCGGCGGTCAGTGCGTCGAGGACGTCAAGGGGGTCGCCGCCGAGGTCCCAGCGGCTGAGCACGATCAAATGGGAGTCGTCGCCGCCGAGATCCACATCTATCTCGAGTAGCCGAACTTTACGCCCAAGGCGCCGGAATTCGGTGATGCGAATCAACTCGATGTCGGTCGGCTGGATATTCACGGTGCGAAACCACCCCCGATAGGACAATCCGGTGGCGGTGATGGCGAGTCGCGGCCGCGCCCGCCATGATCCCGCGGCGAATACCAGCAGCCCCACCGCCGCCACGGCGCCGAGAAGTCGCCCCGGTGGGTCAGCGGCAATCGTCGCGGAAGCCACGGCCATGAGGAATCCGGCCAGGCCAACGCCGGAGATGGCGGCCGACGAGGGACCCCACTCGCGGTTATCCACAGGGGTTATCCACAATGGGGATGAATCACACCGTTGTGATTGTCTTCATCGCCACCGCATGGTCAACAGCAACCCAGCGATCATGAAGCCGAAGGCAATCGCGTAGTTCCAAGGGCCGAGGTCGGACATCCACTGCAGTGGTTCGGGCGTGTTGTACCCCGACGCCGCGAGTTGGAAGACCAACAGCCACAGCAGGCCGAACAGCATCAGTCCGATGAACAGCACCACGAACCAGGAACTGGAGGGACCGGCCTTCACTTTGACCGGGGTGCGACTAACGGCATTGGCGGTGAAGTCGTTTTTCTTGCGGACCTTGGACTTGGGCATGGCGACCTTCACGGTTGGTTGTAGGTGGGAAAATGGGCCGGGGCAGGGGTGCAGACTGGGTTGAGGGTTACCACGAGATTAACCCAGCGGCGTCGCGAGCAGGTAGTACCCACCCGGTAGCCTGCAAGGCGTGCAGGTCTTGGTCGTCGATAATTACGACAGCTTCGTGTTCAACCTGGTTCAGTACCTCGGCCAGCTCGGGGTGGATGCCCGGGTCTGGCGCAATGATGATCCACGATTGATTGGTGCCGGCGAGATCGCCGCGGCGGCCGAGGAATTCGACGGCGTGCTGTTGAGCCCCGGACCCGGTAAACCCGAGGCGGCCGGGGCCTCCATCGGTTTGGTAAAAGCCTGCGCGGCCACCTGCACGCCACTACTGGGGGTGTGCCTTGGTCATCAGGCCATCGGCGTGGCGTTCGGCGCGACGGTGGACCGCGCCCCGGAACTGCTGCACGGCAAGACGAGTGAGGTATTTCACGAGGGGGCCGGGGTTCTGCGGGGCCTCGCGGATCCCTTCACCGCGACCCGGTATCACTCGCTGACGATTCTGCCCGAGTCCGTGCCGGCCGAGTTGGAAGTCACCGCGCGCACCCGAGGGGGGGTGATCATGGCAATCCGCCATGTCGAGCTGCCGATCCACGGCGTTCAGTTCCATCCGGAGTCGATCCTCACCGAAGGTGGCCACCGGATGCTGGCGAACTGGCTTAGCTACTGCGGCGACCCCCCCGCCGAGTCACTGGTAGGCCGCCTCGAGCAGGAGGTCACCGACACGGTCCGGCACGCGACCGCCGGTGATCTGGGCCGGGCTGCTATGACGCGAAGTTCAACGTGATCAGACCGTCAATGTTGATCCCGGCGCCGGGCGCCGGACTCTGGGTGACCACCGCGTTGGTTCGCTGACCGCTGTTGGGCACGTCCGCGCCCTTCACCAGGACGCCGGCCCAGCCCAGTGCCCGCAGGTTCGGCTCCGCATCCACCCAGAATTGGCCCATCAGATTGGGCATGACGAATTGGTTGCCCTTGGATACCTGCAGGGTGATCGGGCTGTCCAGCGCGGTGGCGGTGCCGGCCGCCGGTACGGTGGCGAGAACCTGCCCCGCCGGCGCGGGGCTGTCGACGGTCGCGGTGAGGATGGTCGGGAAGCCAAGCGTGTTGAGGTTCCTGGTGGCAAGTTCGGCGGTCTGCCCGCCGACGTCGGGGATTTCCCGGGTCCGTGGGCCGGTGCCGACGACGATCGTGATCTCGTTGGTGATCGCCGAGGTTGCGTTTGCGGGTGGGACCGTGCTGAGAACCTGATCCCGTTGTTCCGGGGTGGACGGCGCCTCGGCCTGTTTGAACTTGCCAAAGCCGGCCGCCGTGAGTTTCTTGACCGCCTCGGCATAGCTCATCGCCGCGACGTCGGGCACCTCGCGTTGCTCGGGGCCGGTGGAGACGCTGATCAGGATCTCGTCGCCGGCATTGACGGAGGTGTTGCCCGCGGGGTCGGTCTTGATGACGTGGTCGGGCGGCACGGCGTTGTCCGGCTTCTGTTGGGTGCGGATCTTGAAACCCTTGGTCTGCAGAGCGGCCACCGCATCGGCGGACAGCTGGCCTACGACATCGGGGACCTGAACGGCGCGCGGCTTACCGCCGCTCATGTTGATGGCAAGGGTCACGACCACGGTCAGGATTGCCAGGATGGCGGCCGCGCCGAGCCACCGGCCAATCGTCCCGCCGCGTTCGGAAGCGGCGTAGTCGTAGGACGCCGCACGCGCGGCTTCGGCCCTCAGGTTCGACCGAGACGGCGCCAGCATCATGGTCCGCTCGGCGTGGGTGAGCACCTTCGGCGCCTCGGGTTTCTCGCCGCTGTGCACCCGCACCAGGTCGGCCCGCATCTCCGCGGCCGTTTGATAGCGGTTGTCGGGATTCTTGGCCAGCGCCTTGAGCACGACGGCATCGAGTCCCGGAGAAATCCCAGCGTGGCGCTGTGATGGCGGCACGGGGTCTTCGCGCACGTGCTGATAGGCGACGGCCACCGGGGAGTCACCGACGAAAGGCGGTACGCCGGTGATCATTTCGTACAAAACGCATCCCAGGGAGTACACGTCGGAGCGGGGGTCGACCGACTCGCCACGGGCCTGTTCCGGAGAGAGGTACTGCGCGGTGCCGATCACCGCTGCGGTCCGGGTCACGCTGTTGCCGCTGTCAGCAAGTGCGCGGGCGATTCCGAAATCCATCACTTTGACCGCACCGGACTTGGAGATCATGATGTTGGCTGGCTTGACGTCGCGGTGGACGATCCCGTGCTGATGGCTGAAGTTGAGCGCCTGGCAGGCGTCGGAGATCACTTCCAGCGCCCGGCGTGGTGGCATCGGTCCGTCGTTGTGAACGATGTCGCGCAGCGTTACACCGTCGACGTACTCCATCACAATGTAGGGCAGCGGCCCACTCGACGTCGCGGCCTCTCCGGTGTCGTACACCGCGACAATCGCCGGGTGGTTGAGCGCGGCGGCATTCTGCGCCTCGCGCCGGAACCGGAGATAAAAGCTGGGGTCCCGGGCCAGATCGGCGCGCAGGACCTTGACCGCGACGTCGCGGTGCAGTCTCAGATCCCGGGCCAGGTGGACCTCCGACATCCCGCCGAAGCCCAGAATTTCCCCCAATTCGTAGCGGTCGGAGAGGTGCTGTGGCCCGGTCACGGCGGCGGCCCGCCGTCGTCGGGGGCGTCTGGTTCGACGGTGTCGGTGACGGTCTGCTGGACCGGGGTCCTGGAGCGTTCGTCCCGGTCTGCCACAACCAGCAGGATCGCGCTGATGATCGCCAGGGCGCCTAGAATGCCGGCCGCCCACAGCAGTGCGCGCTGACCCGCGGAGAATGCCCGCCGGGCTGGTGGCGGGGAGCGGTGACCCGTCGTGGGGCGCGGCCGCGGGGCCGGGGCGGGCCGCGACTCTGCCCGCTTCGCACCCGGAATCGAGGCCGGATTCGCCTTGATGACAGGTGCGGAGTTCGGTCTCGGGGCCCGTCGGCCGGAACGCACCGCGGACACCGCGTCGGCGAACTGTCCGCCGTTGCGATAACGCATACCGGGATTCTTCACCAGGGTGATCTCGATGAGTTCCCGCACGTTGGGCGGAAGGTCGGCCGGAAGCGGCGCAGGGGTTTCTTTGATGTGCTTCATTGCGACGGTCAGAGCACCGTCGCCAACAAAGGGTCGCTTCCCCGAAACCGCCTCGTAACCAACAACTCCGAGCGAGTAGACGTCACTGGCCGCCGTGGCATCCTCGCCGAGCGCTTGTTCTGGTGCGATGTACTGAGCCGTGCCCATCACCATCCCGGTCTGGGTCACCGGAACCGCGTCGACTGCCTTTGCGATGCCGAAGTCGGTGAGTTTCACCTGGCCGTTCGGTGTGATGAGGATGTTGCCGGGTTTGACGTCCCGATGCACCAGGCCTGCGGTGTGTGCGACCTGCAGCGCCCGGCCGGTCTGCTCGAGCATGTCGAGGGCGTGCCGCAGCGACAACCGGCCGGTCCGCTTGAGCACGGAGTTGAGCGGTTCGCCGTTGACGAGCTCCATCACCAGATATGCGGTCCGGCCCTCCCCGTCCATATCGGTCTCGCCGTAGTCGTGCACGGCGGCGATGCCCGGGTGATTGAGCATGGCGACTATGCGGGCTTCGGCACGGAAACGCTCCAGGAACTCGGGGTCCGAAGAGAACTCCTGTTTGAGAACCTTTACCGCAACCCGGCGGCCCAACCGGCTGTCGACGGCCTCCCATACCTGGCCCATCCCGCCGGTAGCGATCAGTCGCTGCAGCCGGTATCGCCCGGAGAGGGTTACACCCACGCGGGGGCTCATTGCTTGCCTCGCTTCGCTTGGCTGCGGGGGCTCATTGCTTGCCTCGCTTCGCTTGGCTGCGGGGGCTCATTGCTCTCCCTGCAATGCGGCCGCGATGGTGGCTCGCCCGATCGGTGCTGCGAGTTCGCCGCCGGTGGCCGAAAGACGGTCTCCGCCGTTTTCCACAAGCACTGCTACCGCGACCCGTGGGTTCTGAGCCGGGGCGAAGGCTATGTACCAGGCATGCGGCGGGGTAACCCGCGGATTCGTGCCGTGTTCTGCGGTTCCGGTCTTGGACGCGATCTGCACGCCCGGGATCGCCCCCTGTTGCCGGGTGAACTTTTCGGCGCCAACCATCAAATCCGAAAGTTTAGCCGCGACCTGAGGGGAGACCGCGCGCCGCAGTTCCCGAGGTGCGGTGGCGCTGATGTTGGACAGACCGGGTCCTTCAAGCCGGTCCACCAGATACGGCGACATCATCACACCGGAGTTAGCCACCGCCGCGGCGATCATCGCATTCTGCAGCGGAGTCACCGCGACGTCCTTCTGCCCCATGCTCGACATTCCGACTGCGGCTGCGTCGGACATCGGACCGACGGTCGATTCGGCCACCTGCATGGGAATGGAGGTCGGCGGGCTGTCGAACCCAAAGGCATCGGCGGTTCCGCGCAGTGCATCCGCGCCGATCCGGATACCCAATTCCACGAAGGCGGTGTTGCACGAGCGCTCGAAGGCTTCCCGGAGGGGGGCCGTCGGCGCGCCACCGCACGGTTCCCCGCCGTAGTTTTCCAGCGTCGCGGTGCTGTCGGGAAGGGTGATCGACCCGGCGGCGGTCAGCGGTGCGTCCTCGGGCATCCCGGCCTGCAACGCCGCCGCGGTGGTGATCACCTTGAACGTGGATCCGGGTGGGTAGCGTTCGGCGATAGCGCGATTCGTCAGCGGAGAGGCCGGATCGTCGCGCAACTGCTGCCAGGCTTCGCCCTGCGCCTCGGCCGCATGGGTGGCCAGCAGATTGGGGTCGTAGGACGGCGCGGACACCATTGCCAGAATCTTTCCCGTGGCCGGCTCCAGGGCCACCACCGAGCCCCTGCACGGACCATCGCAGGCCTGCTGGAGGGCCGTCCACGCGGCCTGCTGGACTCTGGGGACCAGCGTGGTTTCCACGTTGCCGCCACGCGGATCACGGCCGGTGAAAAAATCTGCCAACCGACGCCCGAACAATCGCTCATCAGAGCCGTTAAGGATTAGATCCTCGGCCCGCTCAAGACCTTTGCTCGAAAACCGAAGCGAGTAGAAGCCGGTGACTGGCGCGTAGAGGAACGGGTCCGGGTAGACCCGGAGGTAGCGGTATCGGCCGTTGGTTGACAGCGAGTACGCCAGCAACTGGCCCTCAGCGGTGATCTGTCCGCGCTGCCGGGAGTATTCGTCAAGCAGTACCCGTTGATTGCGAGGGTCGGATCGCAGTGCGTCGGCCCGAAAGACCTGCGTCACAGTGGCGTTGATGAGCAGGACCACGATCAACGCCATAACCATCATCGAGATTCGTCGCAGGGAGGTGTTCATCAGCGGCCGATCACCTCTGTTTGGGCAGCTGCAATAGGTGTGTGCTGGCTGGTTTGGATCGGCCGGCGGGCGGAGTGGGAGATCCGCACCAGGATGGCCAGCAGAAGATAATTCGCCACCAGCGAGGATCCGCCGTAGGACAGCCAGGGGGTGGTCAGTCCGGTCAGCGGGATCAGCCCGGTGACCCCTCCGACAACGATGAACAGCTGGATTGCCAGGGTGGAAGACAGGCCCGCTGCCAGCAGCTTGCCGAAGCTGTCGCGAACCGCGACCGCCGTGCGCAAGCCCCGCACTATCACGATCGTGTAGAGCAACAGAACGCCGGCCAACCCGACGAGCCCTAGCTCCTCCCCCACGACCGCGATGATGAAATCCGTCGAGGCCGCCGGGACGGTCCCCGGCTGGCCGTTACCCAGACCGGTGCCGAAGACGCCACCGGTGGCGAAGCTGAACTGAGATTGAACCATCTGGTAGCCGGCGCCCTCGGGGTCGGCGAACGGATCCATCCAGGTCTGCACACGGCTGCGCACATGCCCGAAAAGGTGATAAGCGGCAACGCTTCCCGCGGCGAACAGGCTCAGTCCTATCACTACCCAGCTGAATCGTTCCGTGGCTATGTAGACCATCACCAGGAATGACGCGTAGAGCAGAAGCGAGGTGCCCAGATCCTTCTCGAAAACCATGACCCCGACCGAGATTATCCAAGCTGCTAGCAGCGGAGCCAGATCGCGTGGCCGCGGCAGATCCATGCCGAGGAAGTGCTGGCCAGCACTGGTGAAGAGGTTACGTTTGGCGACGAGTACCCCGGCGAAGAAAACCAATAGCAAAATCTTTGAGAACTCGGCGGGCTGAATACTGAAGCCCGGCAATCGAATCCAGATCTTCGCCCCGTTGATTTCCGACAAACTACTCGGAAGCAACGCAGGTATCGCCAGTAGCACCAGTCCGACCGCACCGCAAATGTAGTCGTAGCGGGCCAACATCCGATGATCGGTGAGGAAGAAGATCACCAAGGCGAACCCGGTAACGCCTACCAGTGTCCACAGCATCTGGTGCCCGGCCCCGGGGCTGGAGGCGGGTGTGTCGCCGGCGAGATCGAGACGGTGAATCAGGACCAGACCCAGACCGTTGAGTGCAGCGACCACGGGGAGCAGCAGGGGGTCGGCATAGGGTGCGAAACGCCGGATCGCAAGGTGGGCGAGGATGAATAGCGTCAAGAACGCCAGCGTGTAAAGCAACAGATCCCAACTGAGGCTCTGCTCCTGATTGGCCTCCACGATCATGAGGGCGACACCGGTAATCAAGGTGGCGAAACATAGCAGTGCGAGTTCGGCGTTCCGCCGGGTCGGCAGAGCTGGAATGAGCGCGACGGGTGACTGGGGCGCGGTCGTCAGAAGAACTTCGCCGCCGGCGGACTGCTTGTCGGTCATGTGGCCGCCCGGCAGTCCGTGCCCGGCGTCTGGGGCGGCACCGATCGGGCGGTACCGGACTGTCCCGGAGGTTTTGCGGGGGAACCCTTGGCGCGAGGGGGTGCGCAGGGGGGCAGGAGCGAGTTACGGGCCAGGTCCCGTAATTGACCGAAAGCGTCGTCGAGTCCGCCGGCGGGAAGTCCGGCGGTTACCTGTGCCCGGCCGGAAGGCTGGAGGTCCTGCAATCGCAACAGCCGGCAGTCCAGGTCGGCGGTCTGCTGGTCGTAGCTGATCTCCGACAGTTCGCCGCGATCGTTGAGGCAACCCAGGAGAAACGGCTGCTGCAACCTGACCCCGAGGATCGAGCCCGGCACGCCGCGCATGATCGCAACCGTCTCCTCGTGGGCGCTGACGTAGTAGTAGCTGCGGATGATCTTGTAGCCGGTACCAGTGGCGGCCAACGCGAGCAAGGTGATCAGGGCTGCTGCGAGTAGGCTCCGCCGACGCGACCTCGGAGCGGCCGGCGGATCAGGTTCGGGCACAACCCGTTTGGCGGCCTGCGGACGTGGAGCGATCGCGGATGCACGGCCGGCGGCGGTATTGGGCGGGATGAGGTTATCTTCGTCGCCGGAGACTGCGCCTGCCAGGATCGGCTGGGTCTGACCGGCATAGTCGGTCTCGATGACATCGGCGACGACCACGGTCACGTTGTCGGGACCACCGCCGCGCAGGGCCAGCTCGATCAGGCGGTCTGCGCTGTCCGCTACGCCGGGTAGCTTGAGCGCTTCGAGGATGGTCTCGTGACTGACCGGATCCGACAGCCCGTCCGAGCACAGCAGGTAGCGGTCGCCCTCGCGGGTCTCGCGGACGAGCAGGGTCGGCTCGACCTCGTGTCCGGTCAGCGCGCGCATGATCAGTGACCGCTGTGGATGGCTGTGGGCCTCTTCGGCGGTGATCCGCCCTTCATCGACGAGGGTCTGAACGAAGGTGTCGTCTTTGGTTATCTGCGTCAACTCGCCGTCGCGCAACAGGTAGCCGCGGGAGTCACCGATATGAACCAGCCCGAGCCGGTCGCCGGCGAAGAGAATAGCGGTGAGGGTGGTCCCCATTCCGTCGAGATCGGGGTCGAGGTCGACCTGGTCGGCGATTGCCGAGTTACCCTCGTGCACAGCCGATCCCAGTTTGCTCAGTAGATCGCCGCCAGGCTCGTCATCATCGAGGTGGGCCAGCGCGGCGATCATCAACTGTGAGGCGACTTCCCCGGCGGCATGCCCACCCATACCGTCGGCCAGGGCCAGGAGCCGAGCGCCCGCGTACACCGAGTCCTCATTGTTGGCCCGGACGAGTCCGCGGTCGCTGCGCGCCGCGTAGCGGAGGGCCAGTGTCACGGGCGCAGCTCAATTACTGTTTTACCGACATGCACCGGCGTGCCCATCGGAACGCGGACTGCGGTAGTGACCTTCGAGCGGTCGAGGTAGGTGCCGTTGGTCGAGCCGAGGTCCTCGACGTACCAGTCAGCACCACGCGGCGATAGCCGGGCATGGCGGGTGGAGGCGTAGTCATCGGTGAGGACCAGGGTCGAATCATCGGCGCGACCGATGAGCACCGGCAGGGTGCCCAGAGCAATCCGGGTTCCAGTCAACGACCCCCCGGTGACGACTAGGTGACCGGCCGTGTTCCGATTCTGGCGTCCCGGTGAACGCGTTCCCCGCAGGGCCAAGCCCCGCCGCACCATCACCGCGCCGGTGGGCGCGTAGATGTCGTTGCGCAAGATGCGCAGGACGGACCAGATGAAGAGCCACAGGAGCAACAGGAACCCGGCACGGGTCAGTTGCAGAACCAGTCCCTGCATCTGTCGCCCCTCCGTCCTCCTGCCAGCTTCGCGGGCGGCATCGACATCGGGCCACCCGGGCCGACGTCGGCAACATCTGAGGATACTTGGACGTCATACTGCGCGCGGGCGAAGCCCTGCACCGATGCCTGGTTCTGCGCCGAACCCGTCGCCGTGGCGAGCTCAGTGAACGCGGACGATGATCTCGGAATGGCCGACTCGAATGACGTCACCGTCGGCTAGCTGCCACTCCTGCACCGGCGCGTTGTTGACGGTGGTCCCGTTGGTGGAGTTCAGATCCGACAACAGCGCCGACTGCCCGTCCCAGCGCACCTCGACGTGGCGCCGCGAGACGCCGGTGTCGGGCAGCCGGAACTGCGCGTCTTGGCCCCGGCCGATCACGTTCGCGCCCTCTCGCAGTTGGTAAGTGCGGCCACTGCCGTCGTCGAGCTGGAGCGTGACGGCCACGCCGACGGCCTGGTATTCATCTTGGCCGACCGGCGCCGCGTAGGAGCCGTAGCCGTCTTGGGGTGCCTGACCGTAGTCGTAGTCCGGGGCGGGAGCGGCCGCGGGGGCCGGGTAGCCGCCGCCCTGCTCGGGTTGGCCGTATTGGGGTTGGCCGTATTGGGGTTGGCCGTATTGGGGTTGGCCGTATTCGGGTTGGCCGTAGGGGGGCCGGCCGTAGGGCGCGGCGTATCCCTGCGGTTGATGGCCGGGCTGCTCGGGATAGGCAGGACGCGGTTCATAGCGGCCGTAGCCGGGATCTCCCGCAGGGGGGCGGCCGTAGTCGTAGTCGGCCGGCGGGGGTGGGTAGGCCCCTCCGGGCGGTGGGCCGTACTGCGGTTGGCCACCGTAGCCGGGGGGCACCGGCCGGTAGCCCTGGTCGTAGCCGGGGGCACCGTAGCCGGGGGCACCGTGGCCGGGGGCACCGTAGCCGGGGGGCGCTTGCCGGTAGCCCTGGTCGTAGCCGGGGGTTGCGTAGCCTGGCGCCGGAGGCCGCTGTTCGTAGCCCTGTTCCGGGTAGCCGCCCTGTTCCGGGTAGCCGTACCGCGGCGGGTAGCCCTGCTCGTAGGACGGCGCGTAGCCCTGTTCCGGCGGGTAAGGCGGGCGCTGTTGCTCGGCGGCACCCGCATCTTCCTGCGGCCGTCCGAACTGATCGCCGTGGTATTCGTCGCCGGGACGTCCCTGGCTTTGGCCGCCGCCGTTCGGGTTGTCGGTCATCGCTGGCACTCCTGGTTCTGCGGTGTACGCATGGTTCGGTTCTGCTGGGGCGGGTGGGCCACCGGGTGAGCGGGCGTCGGCGTCGGGGTTGACGACGGCCCGGGCGCGGTACTGGCCAGTGTGCAGGCCGTCGGACTGCTCGAAGCGAAGCACCACTTCACCATAGGTTTGCCATCCTTGCTCCTGAATATATCCCGCCAGGTGCTTGGCGAAGGCTTCTGCGGTCAGTTCGCGGTCGGCGTTGATCTTCTGGAAATCGGACTCCCCGAGTGAAATGACGTAGTCGTTGGGCGCCAGGAACCACTCACCGGGCAGGGTTCGCACCCCATCGTGTGCCTCCCGGCGCAGCAGCGCCTCGACCTCCTGGGGGACTATTGCGCCGCCGAACATTCTGGCGAACGCGTCGCCCACGCCGTCTTCCAGTCTGCGTTCGAGACGTTGAGCCAGTCCCCTCTGGTTCACCATCGGACCGCTCCTAAAGCTCGAGTTCCCGGCCTCGCCGAGGCGGATTCGCCGCCGCGGCCATGCTAGCGGTCCCACAGCCGATGCCGGTGATTACCTAAAGCCGCACGTGATAGGCTCGCGCGGTTGTTTCGGGCGAGTGGCGGAATGGCAGACGCGCTGGCTTCAGGTGCCAGTGTCCTTCGGGACGTGGGGGTTCAAGTCCCCCTTCGCCCACGACGAGCAGTCATGCGAACTGCCAGCACTGAGGTCACGAACTCGAAAGAGGCCGTGCCCTTTGTGTTTGGCGGAGGTGGGCGCGGCGGCGGGACCGTGGAAGGCAACTACTCGCTGGTGCGTTGACGGGCCAACTCGCGCAGCATGTTGTTGTGGGCGTCCATATCGTCGTCGTGGCCGTCGTCGTAGCCGTCGTCGTAGTCGGCGCCGGAGTGGCGGTCGGAGGGGGCCGAGGTGCGTCTGTCCTGGCGCGCCCACTGGGTCACCAACGCGATGACCACCATCACCAGCGGCACTGAGCCCGCCCCCCAGGCGATCGCGCCACCAAGCTGCCGATCGTCAGTGAGGCTGGATACCCAGGGCAGCGCCATGGTGGCGTAGTAGTCGCGACCGACCGCAGTTGTCCCTGTCATCATCGCGATACCGAAAAATGCGTGAAAGGGCATGGTCGCGAACAACAACGCGAGCCTGCCGATATACGGAAGGCGGCGCGGGCCCGGATCGACGCCGATGATGCCCCAGTAGAACAGGTACCCGGTGATCAGGAAGTGCAGCGACATCAATTCATGGCCCCAGTGGTAAAGCACCAGGGTGTCGAACAGCGGGGTGAAGTACACCGCGTACAGCGAGCCGACAAACAGCACGAAGGCCGTGATCGGATTGGCCAGGAATGCGGTGAGCGGCGAATGGACTGCTCGCACAATCCATTCCCTGGGACCCGGTGGCGCTCCGGGTGCCGCGCTCGGCAGCACCCGCAACGCCAACGTCACCGGTGCCCCCAGAACCAGGAGAACCGGGACGAACATGTTCAGCGTCATGTGCTCGACCATGTGGATGCTGAACATCGCCGAGCCGTAGGCCCGGACACCCGAACCGGTCGCGAACACCAGAGCCGCACAGCCGGCCAGCCAGGACACCGTGCGTGCAACCGACCACCGGTCGCCGCGGCGGCGTAGACGAACCGCGCCGGCGAGGTAAACGGCGGCCAGCAGCAGTCCGCCGACACTGAGGAAGGTGTCGAAACGCCAGAACGTCAGCATCCGCAGCGGACTCGGTGCGCCGGGAAATTCATAGCCGAGAATCAGCAGGAGTTGGGAAACGGTCGAACCACTGCCGGTCCTCATGAGGCGGGTGTTGGTCGCAATGTCGTAGTAACAGCACACCGCCGACCAAAACGGGAGTAGCCGGGGTGCGATCTGGACGGCCATGGCCGAGACCGCGGCCAGCGCGGCCACCGCCGTCACGGCACTGAACGCCGACGCTCGCCCGCGCCAGTCGAAGATGAGACCGGTCAGCAGTGCGGCCGCCGCCACTAGCCCCAGCCGGCCGAATCCGGAGCCCAGCGGCGGCCCAGCCAACAGCACCATCAAGACCGTCCCGAAGGCAAGTGCCACTCCCCCGGCGATCACTGTGATCACTTGCTCGGCTCGACCGACGGCGTCGCTCGGTCCGGCCAAAGCCGAGGTGATTTTCAACCCGGCCAACACCGAGATCGCAACCGTGAACACGATGACCGAACTCGTGGCGTAATCATGGTCGGGCCCGTAGCCGGCGTTGCCGTTGACCGGGAATGCCACCACCCCGATGATCGCCGGAATCAACAGCGGCACATGCCAATCCCAGCGCAATGTGAGCCGCAGACCGAGCGCGGTCATCGCCGCGCAGACGGTGACCACCACCCATGCCCGTACGTACGTCGAGGCGCTCAGCACATCGCCGATAGAGCCGATGCGGTCACTGCTGAACAGCAACGGTAGTGAGAGGCCGGCGTCTGCGGCGATCTGCACGAATACCATGACCAACGCCGTCACCAGCCACACCACGGACATCCGTTCCACCACCCGGTGAGCCTGTAACGCTGCGGGGTCGATGACGCCACGATCATTCGGCCGTGCAGTGATGAGGATCAGCACCAGACCACCCAGGCACACAGCCCCGGTAAGGGCGGCGGTAAAACTGCCGAGCGCCTGCGCGGCTGCCGTCGAAGGCGCGGGGGCGGGAAAAGTCAGCGCGTAACCCGCAACGGCGGCCGCCGCCGCGGCATAGCCGGCCAGTAACAACGGGCCCACCGCCCGCGACCGGCGGACATCAGAGTTCGCCGCGGTCATGGATTTCCTTCCGCCCGGTGACTTGATTGGCCGCTGATCACTGACACGGTGTTGTTTTTGAAGAGGGATGCTAGCAGTGGTGGGAACACCGTTACCACAGCGTGTCATGAGCCCCGTGCGTGGCGGCGGTGCGCGATTTGGTGTGTTGCGGTCAGCGGCGGTGGTCGCCGAGGCGGTCGATACCCAGAATCAGGTCCAAGCCAAAGGTGAATTCCTGGGCAATCGTTATCGGCAGTGCGCCGGAGGCGACGATCTTGGCGGTGGCGGGGAAGCGGATGGGGTCGGCCCCGGAGATGTCGAGGGTCGACGTCACCTCGGCGTGGGCGCGCAGTTGAACGGCGAACCCGAGGACGTAGTGGCTCAAGGTGCCGTAGAGGCGGCCCGCGGTGTCCGGGGTGAACCCATCGCGGAGCAAGACCGCGAGGAACTGCTCCCGACCGGCCAACCTGCCCGGACCCGTTGGCGGTTGTTCGATGAGCAGTGGGGCGAGGTTGGGGTGTGCTGCCAGGGTGTCGAACAGTTGTTGCGCGAGAAACTTGCAGACCTGCTGCCATGTCCCAGGGGGGGCAGCGGTGTTGACCTTGCCGAGCACTCGGTCGGTGACGGCGGCGATGAGCGCCGCCCGGTTTTGGAAATGCCGGTAGAGCGTGGTGGTTCCGGATTCTAGGTGGGTGGCCAGGGCCCGCATGGTCAGCCCCTCGGCCCCGTGGGTGTCGATGATGTCGAGTGCGGCAGTGAGGATGAATTCCCGGTCGAGGGGTCGGCGGCTGCCCGGGATGCGTACCGCCGGCGCGGTGGCGCTCACGGCAGAAGGTCGGCGTGTCACGCCGCTCAGTATTACTGACTGCGACGCCCCAATTCCGCAAATTGACGGCCCTGACACGCTATGGGTACATCGTGCCCACACTTTGCTGATCGCGTGCCGGAACGGTAAAAGGCCTTGGGACTTCTCACCGCAACCGCCCGTGCCGAACGATTCGTTCAGCGGACATTCCGCTCGCAAGTAGTCGCGGCGTGGCGCCGCGGTATCCGCCTGTCGGAACCGTATCGTTCTCCTCAGTGAGTACAGTGTTCCCACGTTAGCTGAACGGGTCAACAATCCCGAGTCGTGGTCGCCAGGAGGGCTGCACCGATGGATCAATCAAGCATCGTCACGTCAGAACCAAGGACAGAGCAATTGGTCGCGGCGACTCAGCCGACCGCGGCCGGGTCCCGGAAGGGTCGGGGCCGGGCGAAGGCTCGTCGGATTGCTCCCCATTCCTGGCTCGGGGCCGGTGTCGTCGGCCTTGGGGTGGGGGCGGCGTTGGCCGGTGCGGCCCTAACCGGTGGGGCGGGTATCGCCGCCGCAGACACCGGCACCGATACCCAGGTCTCGAGTCCTGCTCCGGCCCGCGCGGAGGGGCGCCCAACCGCGTCGCACCGCACGGCGGCCGTTTCGGGGCCGAAGCGAACACCCGCAGCGGTTGCCAGCGCACGCGCTGGCACCCGCATTGCCGGTGTGGAGGCGGGTGGGGCGATAGCAACATCAGCAATCCGCTCCGCGCGAAGGACTGCGTCCGCCCCACCGGCGGCGGCCGCGTCGGTGCGCTCTGCTTTGGGTCGCGAAAAGGTAAGTGCCCCAACAACTGAGGCAAGTGGTGTCGCACCGGCAGTTGTGGCGAGTGCCGTCGCACAGGCGGCCGCGGTTGGTGCGCCATCGGCGTCAGCTGCGACGGTGTGGCAGCCGGGCCAAGTTTTGAGGGCCGTCTACGGGATCTTCGTGTCGAACGGCACGTCCGGTAGTCCGAACGCGGGGTTGCTGGTGGGTAACGGCTACAGCTACACCTCGGCAGATACGCAATGTAGCGGGTCGTTTGTGTGCGACGGCGGCCGCGGTGGTCTGTTGATCGGGGCCGGCGGCAATGGGTACAACGGCGGCAACGGCGGCAACGCCGGGTTGTTCTTCGGCACTGCCTTCCTTCCCGGCAACGGGGCGCCCGGCGCCCCGGGGTGCAGCGGTTCGGCCTGCAACACCGGCAGTGGGGGCAACGCCCTGTTGATCGGTCCCGGTGGGTCCGGCGGCAATGGTGCCGACGCCGTATACGACAGCAATACCGGGGCCTTGGTCTCGGCGGCGACCTCCGGTGGTCGCGGTGGCAATGGCGGGTTGCTGTGGGGTATCGGCGGTGCGGGCGGGTACGGCGGCGCCGACAACGGCAGCGAGACGGTGTCCGGGGCGCGGGCCGGTAATGGCGGCGACGGCGGTAGAGCCGGTCTGATCTTCGGCACCGGTGGCGACGGCGGCGTGGGCGGCTATGTGTCGTTCGCAGTCAATGGCAATGCGGTGGGTGGCAACGGCGGCAGCGCGGGCAGCGCGGGATTGTTCGGCGACGGCGGTGCCGGTGGCGACGGCGGTTCAGCCACCCAGAACTGGGACGGCAGCGGGACGGGCGCGGTGGGCTCGGCCACGGGCGGCAATGGCGGCACCGGCGGCCGCGGTGGTCTGCTGGTGGGCAGCGGCGGCGCCGGCGGCGACGCGTTCGCAGGCTCGGTCTTCAGCACCTTCGGCGCGGCTACCGCGGGTAATGGTGGCACCGGTGGTGATTCCACCATCGGTCCCGGCGGCGCTGGCGGGATCGGCGGCATGGGCGCCTCGGCCAATATCGGCAACGATGGTTTGGGCACAGCAGGTTCAGGTGCGGCGACTGGCGGCTCGGGTGGGCGCGGTGGCTCGGTGCTGTTCATCGGCACCGGTGGGGCAGGCGGGGATGCGAACTTCCCCTTCGGCGGCAACGGCGCGATCAACCTCGGCGATGGGGTGGCGATCGCCGGTGGCGGCGGCTACGGCGGCAGCAGCGGCATCATCGGGACCCTGTTCACCGGCGGCGCGGGCGGTGCCGGTGGTACCGGTGGCACGGCAAGCGCCAAGGGGTCGGCGACTGCCGGGGCCGGCGGTGATGGCGGTCGGGGCTCAATCGGCGGCCGGGGTGGCGCCGGTGGTTCGGGTGGCGCGGCGACGAACACGATCAGTGGTACCGCGACTGGCGGCCTCGGCGGTAACGGCGGGACCGCTCGGTTCGCCGGCCGCGGCGGTGCCGGCGGTGCCGGTGGCGCGGCGGTGGGCTACGAGGGTGCCAGCGCGGTGGCCGGCAACGGTGGCGTCGCAAGCCGGGCCAATCGATTCGGACGTGTCGGGGGAGTCGGCGGCGCCGGTGGTACCGCGAAGGCCTACGGCACGGGTACGGCGACCGGCGGCACGGGCGGAGAGGGCGGTAAAGGTAATACCTTCGCCAACGGTGGTGCCGGTGGTTTCGGCGGCAACGCCTACACCGGCTCGGCCGACGGCGGTGATGGCGGCAACGCCACTGCCGGCGCCGGTGGGCAGGGTGGTTATGGGTCGAATGGCGGGGCCGGCGGTTACGGCGGGAGCAGCAGCGTCTACACCGACGGTGCCTCAACGTCGGTGAGCACCGGCGGGGCCGGCGGGGCCGGCGGAGGCGCCAATACTTTCGGCGTCGGCGGTGTCGGCGGTAACGGCGGCGACGCAGGTGCGGCCGGCACCAGCGCCGCTGACGTCACTCGGGTTGTCGGAACGGGCGGTACCGGCGGCGCCGGTGATGCGTTCGGTGCGCGCGACGGTGCCAACGGGTCGGCGGGTTCCACCTTCACGGTGTCCAGCATCGCCGTCGGCGGCTTCCTCGGCGGTGCGGGCGCGGCCGGTGCCGGCGCCAGCAACGCGGGCGACGTCTACGTCACGAATTTCCTCGGGACGTTGCCCTACATCACCCCCGCCGGGGCCTTGGTTGACACCATCACGGTCGGTAACGGCCCGAACGGGGTGGCGGTCAGCCCGACGGGGACGACCGTCGGCAACATCTACGTTGCAAACAGCACTGACAACACTGTGTCGTGGCTCGACTCCGCCGGCGCCTTGATCAGCACGATCAACGTCGGTGCCGGCCCGAGTGCGGTAGCGGTCAGTTCAACCGGGCCCACCGCGGGCTTTGTCTATGTCGCCAACAACGACGCC
>Ga0307378_10000508_pt1 | contig 68619 bp, 45 predicted proteins | sample UN1MG_FD_202238 | JGI IMG/M metagenome (GOLD analysis project Ga0307378, IMG submission 202238) | Soil microbial communities from Risofladan, Vaasa, Finland - UN-1 | ecosystem: Environmental > Terrestrial > Soil > Coastal area > Acid sulfate soil | place: Finland: Risofladan, Vaasa | collected... | reverse complement strand
CCCGGCGCTGCCCCCCCGATTCGCCACGTCACGGCCGCTCGGGCTTGGGGATGCCGGAACGACCCCCACGCTTTCTCTTTCGCCGCTTGCCGCGACCCGACCGGGTGGCTTGCTGGATTGCGACCTGGTCGGCCCGTTTGCCGATCTGGTCGCGCATCTGGAGGATGCGATCGCGCAGGGCGGCGGCCCGTTCGAACTCCAGGGCTTCGGCGGCGGAGAGCATCTCGGTTTCCAGCTCGCTCAGGTACTCCTCGGTGACGTACTGGGCTTCGTCGGCCCGGCCGACGGCGGCGTTCGAGGCGGCATGCGCGGCGACCTCCGCCTCGATTCCGGCCCGGATGCTCTTGCGGATCGTCTCCGGCGTGATCCCGTGCTCCCGGTTGTACTCCTCCTGCACTTTTCGGCGTCGCCGGGTCTCTTCGACCGCCCGTTGCATGGAGCCGGTTACCTTATCGGCGTAGAGGATCACCTTGGCGTTGACGTTTCGGGCGGACCGGCCGATGGTCTGCATCAGGGAGGTTTCGCTCCGGAGGAAGCCCTCCTTGTCGGCGTCGAGGATGGCCACGAACGAGACCTCGGGCAGGTCGAGCCCCTCCCGGAGCAGATTGACGCCGACCAGCACGTCGAACTGCCCTTGCCGGAGGTCGCGGAGCAGCTCCACGCGCTCGAAGGCGTCCAGCTCGCTGTGCAGCCATTTGCAGCGGACGTCCTGTTTGCTGAAGTAGTCGGCGAGATCCTCGGCCAGGCGTTTGGTCAGCGTGGTCACCAGCACGCGCTCTCCGGCGGCGGCACGGCGGCGGATCTGGTCGAGCAGGTGGGGGACCTGCCCGCTGGCCGGGGCGATCTCGATCATCGGGTCCAGAAGCCCCGTCGGCCGGATCACCTGCTGGACCATCTCGCCGCCCGTCTTTTCCAGCTCGTACGGGCCCGGCGTGGCCGAGACGTGGATCACCTGGTTGATCCGGCCTTCCCATTCGTCGAACTTCAACGGGCGGTTGTCCAGGGCGCTGGGCAGGCGGAACCCGTGCTCCACGAGGGTCACCTTGCGATTGTGGTCCCCGTGGTACATACCGCGGATCTGCGGCGCCGTGACGTGCGACTCGTCGACGAACAACAGGAAGTCGTCGGGGAAGAAGCTGAAGAGCGTGTCCGGCGCCGAGCCCGGCGGACGCCCGGACAGGGGCCGGCTGTAATTTTCGATGCCCGGGCAGTAGCCGACCTCCTGGAGCATCTCCAGGTCGAAGCGAGTCCGCGCGCTGAGGCGTTGTGCCTCCAGCAGCTTGCCCTGCTTGCGGAACTGCTCCAGCCGCTTCTCCAGCTCCTCGCGGATCTCGTCGAGTGCCGCGGCGATCCGCTCGTCGGGGAGCACGAAGTGCTTGGCCGGGTAGACGTACAGCTCCTCCTGCCGGCTGATCACCTCGCCGCTGGTGGGGTCGATGAAGGAAAGCTGCTCGACCTCGTCGCCCCAGAACTCGATGCGGAAGGCGAACTGCTCATACGAGGGGAAGACCTCCACGCAGTCGCCCCGCACGCGGAACCTGCCCGGCTCGAACGCCACGTCGTTCCGCTCGTACTGGACGTCGACCAGCCGGGCGAGCATCTGGTCGCGGTCGACCACTTGCCCGACCCGAAGCCCCACCATCATCTCCCGGTAGTCTTGCGGCGATCCCAGTCCGTAGATGCTCGACACGCTGGCCACGATGATCACGTCGCGCCGGCTGACCAGGGCACTGGTCGCGGCCAGCCGGAGCCGGTCGATCTCCTGGTTGATCGAGGCGTCCTTCTCGATGTAGATGTCCCGCTGGGGGATGTACGCCTCGGGCTGGTAGTAGTCGTAGTAGCTGACGAAGTAGTGGACGGCGTTGTGAGGAAAGAACTCCTTGAACTCGCTGTAGAGCTGGGCGGCGAGCGTCTTGTTGTGCGACATGACCAGCGTGGGCCGCTGCACATGCTGGATCACGTTGGCCATGGTGAACGTCTTGCCCGACCCGGTCACGCCCATCAGCACCTGGTGCTTGCGGCCGTCCCGCAAGCCTCGGGTGAGGGCCTCGATCGCCTGGGGCTGGTCTCCGGCGGGTTGGAAGTCGCTCACCAACTGGAACACGTAGGCTTGCTCCCGCGATCAAGAGCTGCAAGCGGTCTATACATCGACTGTAGGACAGTCTTGAGCCGGACAGATGGCTCACCATCGCCCATTGTACGACGTTCATGGCGACTCGCGTAACCCGGGTGATTCGGGCGCGACTGTCGTAGGACAGGCATCTTGCCTGTCTTGTACAAGCTTGGAAAGTAAGCCTGTGCGACGGTCCTCGTGGACCGCGGGGCCGGAGCAGGGTGCTGCCAACGCGCGAAGCGGTCTGCGGAGGACGCTCGGTCCACGAAGGAAGGCCGTCGCCGATCTCTGGCACTACGACTGGTCTCCGTCGGACGCTTCCCCCGCGACGATCGCCTCGTGCTCGGGCATTGGGCGGAGATAGGGACGCACCCGATCCAGCGTCCGGGGGCCGATGCCGCGGACGCGCTGGAGATCCTCGTGGTCGAGGAAGGGACCGTCGCGATTTCGGGACTCGACGATCCGCCGGGCGAGCGTTTCGCCGATGTCGGGGAGCTGAGCCAGCTCGGGCCATTCGGCCTCGTTGAGGTCGACCTCAAACTCCGCCGAGAGCGGCTCAGCCCGATCGATTTCCACCAACCGCCCCCGACAGCCTCCATGGGCCACCCACCACCCGCCCATCGAGGCGAGCCCCAACAGCACCAACCCTGCCACCGCCGCCTGGTCGGCACGGCGGAGGAGGTAGGATGGTCCGGGACCGCGATCGGTTGGCGAATCGGGGGACATGGCGGCTATCGACGACGCCTCTGGAGCCGCGTCAGCATGGTATCCGGTCGCTCGGCAAACGCGTGTCGCCAAGTCCGGTTCTCGGCTCATTATCTTGCATCGCGCCAGACGACGCCACATCACCGTCCAGAAGTGGGGAACGTGGGCCGGTGCGCGGTTCCGATTCTGGTGGCCGGACCGCGTTGGCCGGGCCGGGAGGCTATCGCCTGCGCTGGTTTCTCAACTCGGTCATCATGAAGCTGATGGCATGGCAATGTTGTCGGACCGCCTCCGGGTAGTCGGCAGCCATGGCGGCGGCGGCGGCCCGATCGTTATGGGCGTTGAAGCGGGTCCAGTCGACCGTCCACGCGTCCCGATTGGCCGCGTCGCGGAGTTGATGGGTAACCTCGACCAGACGCTCGACGAATCGGGCATCGGCCCGGCAATCACACGCCGTGTAGGGACCTTTTCCCAGCGGCTGCCCGTCATGCGCATAGGCCGGCGATTCGCCCCCGTACCGCCGCACCAGGGCTGCGATCCCGGTCGCGACCGCGCCCAGCAAGCTGAGGAGCGAAAGGAAGGGGGACCCGAGGGCAACCAACGCCACGGCACTCAACGCAAACGCCCCCAGGAGAGTCCAGAGCGAGGTAGGGATCGGCCTGACGGGGGCACGGCCGCGGGCCTTGCGTCCGTCCCCATCTTGTGACAGACCGGGTCCCGTCACGCGGGCCGCGATCACCGTGATGTTATCCGGTCCGCCCCGGAGGTTGGCCAGATCGACCAGGGCGCGAACCGCCTCATCCGGCGGCATGCATGCGAGGATCGTGCCGATCTCCTCGTCTTCCACCGGACCCGACAGCCCGTCGCTGCACAACAGGAACGCATCCCCCACTTGGACGGGGAACGGGCCCTCCAGATCGACTTGCACGTCCGGATTCGGCCCGAGAGAGCGGGTGATCACATTCTTGGGGACGAAGCTGGGCACCTCCCCGTCAGAGAACCGCCTGGCTGCCCGAAGCTCCCAGACCAAGCTGTGGTCGAAGGTCAACTGCTCCAGCCGACTGCCCCGGAGTCGATACACGCGGCTGTCGCCCACATGCGCTGTCACGGCACCTTGCGGCAGGAGCAGAAGGGCATTGACCGTGGTGCCCATCCCCCGAAAGTCCTCGCTGGCTTGCCCCCGGGTGTTGATCTGGCTGTTGGCGTCCTCGATGGCGGCGAGGATCGCCTCCGGGGGGGGGCGGTCCACTAGCTTGTGGTATGTCAGCGGGATGATGTCGGTGGCCAGCTTGCTGGCCAGCTCCCCTGCCGCATGGGCCCCCATGCCATCAGCCACCATGAAGAGGTGGCCGCGCTCGTGCCACTTCTCCCGACTGCCGGCCAACATCACGGCCATGGAGTCCTGGTTGTTTGCCCGGCGAAGTCCCACGTCGCTGAGAGACGCATACTCGAGACAGTGGTCCCAACGAGCCGCGTGTTCGTCCATACGACTGGTCGACATCATGCAAGTGGGTGGCAAGCGTCCCCGCTTAGGATCGCAGAAACAATAAGTGGGGCACGATTCCATCGTGCCAGGCACGTTGGAAACGTGCCCCACGGCCATATCGCGACACTTGTTTCTTGCGCGATCCTTAGGATCAACCGAAGAATAGCTTCCGCATCCCCCCCGGCACAAGGCCGGGGGGGGCGAGAAATCCGGAAGTTATTCTTCGGTCGGTCCTTAGTGGCCAGCGTGTTGCTCATCCTTAGCCATTTTAGCTACACGCCCGGCAGGGAGCCAGTGGCAATGGCTTCCGGCTTGCCGAGCGCTGCGGTGCATGGAAGCCACCGCGGAGGCGATCCGCCACGTCTGCCGAAATCCGCCCTAGGAGCCTTCCCGCTTTGTCACTATACTCCCGCGACCATCGCCGCCGGCCGTCAGCGGGAGCGCCCGGGGAGTTCATCGTGACCGCGCCCGTGTGGTCTTGAACGCCCGGCCGCAGGCGCCGTTTTCGCCGTGGCTCGCCGAGGGAACGGTCGTCCACGAGCCCTTTTCGCAGCACTTTCGCCGTGTTTGGATTCCCTGCCAATCCGTCCGCGACGCGTAGCCGGCTTCGCTGGGTCTGCCTGGTGTGCACGATTGCCTTGTGCGCGTGTCAAGTGGGCTGCGTACGGCGAAGGATGACCATTCGCAGCAACCCGCCGGGTGCCATGGTGTACGTGGATGACTACGACTACCCAATCGGCACCACGCCCATCTCCCACAATTTCACGTACTACGGCACGCGGAAGATCCGCCTGGTCAAAGACGGCTACGAAACGCTTACCGTCATGGAGCCGATCCGTGCGCCCTGGTATCAGATCCCGCCGTTGGATTTCGTGACGGAGAACCTGGTGCCGGGCGACCTGCACGACCAACGGACCCTCAGCTACCAGTTGGCTCCGCAGAAAGTGGTGCCGACCGAGGAGCTTCTCGGCCGGGCTGAGGGGCTTCGCGGCCAGGCGCAGTTGTCGGGGATGGTCCGCTCGTCGCTTTCTGTTTCGGCCGAGGTTGCGCCGCTTGGCGCGCCCATGGGGCCCTCGGGAGTGCCCGGTGCCCAGCCCAGCGGCGGGATGGGTCTTTACCAACTTCCGCCTGGGGGATGGCCGCAGAGTGGGCCGTGACGGGCTCCGGTCGATAGCCCGGATTGTCCATGCAGGCTCGTACTGCGCGGGTGGCACCGACGGTTTTCCGAGTCGTCCCAGATGGCAAACCCTATCGCGGAAAATCATCGGGGCTACCCGGTGGGAGAGCCAACGCGCAGGGGCGGCCCGGGGACCGTCCCCTCCGAACTGAATGCCGCCGCCGTCCCCGCACCTCCCGTCCAAGGTCGAGCAGCAGGCGACCAGGAGCCCGCCGTTTTCAACGCGCCCGCTCGTGGGCGGTAAAAGGACGAATGGTCAAACCGCAAAGGGTAACACAGCTACACGGCATATTGCTACGGAGTCCTGGCCAACCGGAAACCGGCGTAGAGGTGGCGGCTGCCCGGCGAGTTCCAGAGGCGGCCGGCGGATCGGGTGAGCCCCGGGTCGCTGAGCCACGACCCGCCGCGAAGGACACGGTATACTCCGGAATCTGGGCCTTTGGGGTCGGTTGCGGCAGACGCCCTATAGTAACTCGCATCGTACCAGTCGGCGCACCACTCCCACACGTTCCCGTGCATATCGTAGAGACCCCACGCGTTGGCACGAAACGAGCCGACCGGTGCGGTGAACAGATGATTATCGCTCTCCGAAATCGTCCTCCAACCGGGGAACTTGGCCTTGACCATGGCATCCGCCACGTTGGCGACTTGCACCAGCCCTTCCGTCTCGTCACCGAAGCACCATCGCGTCGTCGTGCCCGCGCGGCAGGCGTACTCCCACTCCGCCTCGGTCGGCAGCCGGTACTCGTGGCCCTCCATACGGCTGAGCCACTCGCAGAACGCGACCACCACGTTCCACGTCACGTTCACCACCGGGTGGACATCGGTCTGCTCAAACTCCGTGTTCCGCCAGTTGTATTTGGGGTCCCAGGGCTTGAACTTGCCTTCACTCTCGTTCCACTCTCCGCCTTCCCCGTGCCGTTCCGCCTCCGTCTTGTACGCCGCGGCTTCCACGAACCGGCAAAACTGACCGACGGTCACCTCGTGAACGCCGAGGTAGAATGGACGAGTGATGCGTACCGGGTGCTGCGGCTTCTCGTGATCCGTAGCTTGAGCATCCGAATCCGGCGAGCCCATCATGAACTCCCCCGCAGGAATCAGCACCAGCTTCATTCCGATGGAGTTGGTAATCTCGGCCTCCATCCCGAGTTCCTGCGGCCCGGCGAGTTCAAGCTGCTTCGCGTCAGACAAGTTGGGATGGTGTGGTAGCGTTTCTTTTTCAGGTGTCCGCGGCTCCGGGTGGTCCGTCTCATGCGGCGACGTGGACGTGGGGGGCGGCTCTTCCGTGGCTGGGGATTCAGGGTTCTTTGCGGTTTGCGAGCCACGCTTCGCAATCTGGTCGTCATCACGACCAGAAACCGAGAAGAGCAAGATGGCAAGCAAGACGACGGCTACCGAGCCAATCCCCGCGTACAACTGCCAGGATTGTGGCCCTCGGGTTTGCCGCCTTGCTGGGGGCGGCGGGATGAGAGGCTGCTCCGGGACTTGAATCGGTGGCGCTGTCTGATTCGCATCTGCTGCTGGCCGAGCAGTCGGTGCAACAGTAGCCGCCAACTCACGCCTCAACTTCTCGTCGTACGCAGCTTTCTTCTCCGGTACCAGCAGGCAGATTCTTGCCGCAGCAATCTCGTTGAGAATCTTCTGGGAGAGTGTAGAGTGCTGTCCGAGTTCATAGGTCCGCACGTAAACCGTCCGCTGCTCGGCAGCGGCCGAAATCACTTCCCGGTCAGACTCGAACAGTTCCAGGCCCAGAAGCCTGTAGTGGTTTGGCGGCTGGTGCCTTGGCGGAATCGCCAGCCATTTGTAATAGGGGTCGAAATCGGACACCGCTCGCCCCCATCGAGAGGTTTGAGACGACAAGCCAATCCCGTGCGGAGTATTCTAAGACTTCGACGAGTCTTCCTCAAGAGCTTCCCTTAGACATCCATAGCCATCCTCAACTGGGAGTCCCGTCATTGAACTCCAAGAAATCGGCAACGGCGAACTCTGCCGAAGTTGGGAGTCCCAAATCAGAAAAGAAGAAGCCAGCGATGGCCTGCCACGGCTATGTCCGGAGGGACCCCGGGTGGCACCGACGATGTTCTAAATCATTCGTCTCGGATGGTAAACCCTAACGCGGAGAATCTTCGGGATACCCGGTTGTCCATGTAGGCTCCTACCGCGCCGACTCATCAGGCACAAACACTCCGGAGCTGCTTCCGACCGCATGAATGCGGTCACCACAAACGGGGGGCAAGTGATCCGGATTTGGGAGCAAAGGCTCCCGATCCGCAACGCCGGCCGGGAATCACCGTTGCGGTTGGGTGAAGCGGGGGGAGTTCGGTGGCTGGGAGAGGCCGGCGGTCCCGCGCAACTGCGATAGACTTGGCACGCCTTTGGTCCCCGGGCTCTGCTGCAATGCACCGCGGACGCCGAGGATTTCCGGGTGTCGGGCGATCTTGTCGGAGAAGATCCGGGCGTTGTCGACGACGGGCCGGAGCCGCCGACTGACGTCCTCGATGTTGGTCACCGCGTCGTTGAGGTTGTCGTACAGCTCCGGATCGCGGACCAATCGTCCCAGGGTGCCTTCCTGGCTGTTCACCGCGGTGGCCAGGGTGAGCAGCTCGCCCATAAGCAGCTCGAGTGTCTTGGAAGACTGGTCGAGCCGTTCGATCATCGTCCCCCCCTGTTCGTCGAGCCGCTGAGCGAAATTCTCGATGTTGCCCAAGCTGACGTTCACCCGGCGAACCGTCTCGTCCATGGTCTGGAAGGTGTGCTTCATTTGTTCGAGCGTCTGGCCGGCGCCTTTGACGACCTTGGGAGCCTCGGCCACCATCTCCCGAATATCTGCTTGGAGGTCCTCATTGCCGATCAGCTTGTTGGCATTCTCGGCGAGCTGCTTCATCTGGTTCATGGTCTCCAACGACGTTTGCATGATATTGCGAAGCCTCTCCTGCTTGGGCCCCAGCTCTTCCGCGGGGCCGAGGAATCCACTGACCTTCTGGACGAAATCGCGGATTTCGTCGCTGGTCTGGGCGACCGACTTGATCGCGTCGGACAGGCCCTCTTCCAGGTTCCCCACCACCTGGATAGGATCGGCTTGGACCTTGCCGCGAAGCACGGCCCCGGACTCGATGACCTCGCGGGGCTTCCCTTCGGGACTGCCGTGGCGGCGGCGAAACGGATCGTCTGAAGGGGCACCGAGAGCATCGGCTTGAGCGCTGCCCTGGTCCGGGGCTCCAAGCTCCCCGGACGGGTTCCGATCTTCGGCCTCATCGACTTCGGACCGGACGAACTCCAGCACGGCGTCGCCCAGCAAGTTCCTCTTGATGCGGCAGACTTCGTCGCTGAAGATTTTGCGGTTGCGGTCGATTTCGAGGGTGATCACCACGCCCGTCTCCGGATCCATCTCGATGTCGGTCACCTCATCGGCAAGCCGGACTCGGGTGACGCGGCCAATGCGAATCCCGCTCTTATGAACCGGCGTATCGACGGTCACCTGCGGGGCTTCGGGGAACTGGACGTGGAAGACCTGCTTGCGCTGGAAGTGTCGGAAAAGGGAATCCTGTCCGCCGAACGTCATCAGGAGAATCACGATGATGATCGCGGTGAACAGGACCATCAGGCCGACCCGCAGTTGCATGATTCGTTCGTCCACGCTTCAGCTCCCGTTGTTCTCGCGCATCTCCATCAGGCGTTCGCCCGCCTCGCCGCGAACGAACTGCGATACGCGGGGGTCCGCGGCGTTGTCGATCTCGTAGGCCGGCGCGTCGTAGAGGATCTGGGGCTCGTCGCCGCGGAGTCGGCCGAGAGGATACAGCATCAGCACGCGATCGGCCACTTTGCGGGCGGTCCGCATGTCGTGGGTGACGACGATGCTGGTGACCGGGTGCCGCCGGCGCGTGCTGAGGATCAACTCGTTGATCACGTCGCCCATGATCGGATCCAGCCCGGTGGTCGGCTCGTCGTAGAGCATCATCTCGGGGTCCAGGGCCAACGCCCGGGCCAGCCCCACGCGCTTTCGCATCCCGCCCGAAAGCTCGGCCGGCTTCTGCGCGACCACGTTCGTCGGCAGTCCCACTTCGGCCAGCCGGGCCAGGACCATCTGGCGGATTTCCTGCTCGTTCTTGCGGGTGTGCTGGCGCAGCGGAAAGGCCACGTTCTGGCCGACGGTCATGCTGTCGAATAGCGCCGCCTGCTGGAACACGAACCCGAAGCGGGTCCGCTGCCGGGTCAGCTCATTCTCGCCGAGGTGGGCGAGATTTCGTCCGTCGAAGAACACGGTTCCGCGGGTAGGGCGCAACAGCCCGATCAGCGTCTTCAAAAACACGGTCTTGCCACACCCGCTCTCGCCGATGATGGCCACCGTTTCGCCACGGGCAACGTTCAAGCTGAGATCGCGCAGCACCGGATGCCGGCCGAACTCGACCGACAACCGCTCCACCTTGAGCAGCGGCTCGTCGGGACGGCTTGCGCCGGGCATGCTGTCGACCATGGCTGCGCGTCCCCGCTCAGAGTAGGGAAGGCCCTTGGGGCCAGAAACTGAAATGGAACGCGTCGAGCCCGATCCCCAGCAATAGGTCCAACAGGAGGATGACCACGAAGGCTTGGACGAACGCGCTGGTCGCGGCCCGGCCCACGCCTTCCGCCCCCGGCTTGCAGGCGAAGCCCTGGTGGCACCCGATCAGGGCGATGGTCGCGCCGAAGAAGATGCTTTTGAACCCGCCGGCAAATAGGTCGAACCAGCCGACGTATTCCGCAGAGTGGTAAAGATAGTGGTGTTTGTCGATGCCGAGCATGATCACGCTGTAGTAGTATCCTCCCACCACGCCCATGAAATCGGCCATGATCGTCAGTGCCGGAATGAGCAGCAGACAGCCGAGGAATCGGGGGACGACCAGGTAGTGGATCGGGTTGGCCCCCATGCTGCTCAACGCGTCGATCTGTTCGGTCACTCGCATGGTGCCCAGCTCGGCGGCCATGGAGCTTCCGACCCGTCCGGCCAGCATCGTCGCCGCCAGCACCGGGCCCAGCTCGCGGACCAAGGCCATGTTGACCACCGCCCCCAAGCGCGTCTCCAGGCCCATCAGTCGGAACGCGGCGTAACTCTGCACCGCCATCACCATGCCCACGAACGTCCCGTTCAGGGCGACCACCGGCAGGCTCAGCACGCCGATCTGGTAGAAGTTGAACCAAATGGTCTCGGTCCGGGGGGGCCGGGTAAAGAGCCAGCGGAAGGTGGACAGGGCAAACAGGGTGATGTTGCCCAGACCACACAGCCCCTCGAGCACCCGCTGGCCCAGGTCGGCAATCCAATCGGCGATCCACTCGGCGGCGCGGTCCAGGAGGCCGGACAAGCGTCGCGTTGGCGTGGAAAGCGGAGACTGGTGACCGGTTGCCATGGTCAAGCCGAGGAGCCCAGGGTCGAAGGGGCCGTGCTGAGTACGCGGTTAGCTGGCGATAGGTTGTCGAGTGGTACGCAAACGGCGGATCTTGGGCGCAGCGGCCCTCTCGTTAATTCGACGCACCGAGAATACGGCTTGAGAGAACTCTATCGGTTACAGCGATTTGTCGGGACAGAACGACCGGGCGAGATCGGTCAGATAGAATGGCTGCGCAATATACGAAGAAATTCACGCTTGCGCACGAAAGTAGGTGGCAGGTGCAGCCGGCGCCAAGTGCCCAGATTGGCTGAATGGCCGGGGTCGAGCGAAGCGAGCCCCAGCACCAGATGGCTGGGGGCGGCCTCCGGCCGACCGCCAGCCATCCCTCACATGGAGTGCGACAGACCGCTAGTGGTCTGTCCAGATTGACTTTGCCGGTCGGGTGCCACTGGCGTCTCGCCAGTGCAGCTACGAGAGCACGGGCAAGATGCCCGTGGCACCCGTAAACTCGAATTGGACAGACCGCTAGCTGGAGCTGGACTCCTCGGAGCCGCCATCGGCCGCAGCCCCCACGGGCGGGGCCTCCTCGTTGGAGCCGGTCACTGAGCCTTCGAAGGTGAGGTGTTTCTTGCCGTCGATGTCCCTGACCACGACCGTGATCGTGTCCTTCCCCTGGAACTCGCCTTTGAGCAACTCCTCGGAGAGCGGGTCTTCGACGTGGTTCTCGATCGCGCGACGTAGCGGCCGGGCGCCGAAATCCAGGTTGGAGCCGCGGCGGATGAGCACTTCCTTGGCGTCGTCGGTCAACACCAGCTTCAGATTTCGCTCGGCGAGCCGCTCTCGGACCTTGGCCAACTCCATCTCGACCACTTCACACAAGTTCTCCTGGGTCAAGTGTCGGAAGACGATCACGTCGTCCACGCGGTTGAGGAACTCGGGCCGGAAGACCTTTTCGATCTGTTCCTGGACGCGTTCCTTCATGCTCTCATAGTTTGCGTCGTCCTCGGCCTTTCGGAAGCCGAAGGCCGATTCGTTCTTGATCGCCTCGGCGCCCGCGTTCGTGGTCATGATGACGATCGTGTTACGGAAGTCGACGTTGCGGCCGAAGCTATCCGTAAGCCGTCCTTCCTCCATGACTTGCAGGAGCATGTTGAACACGTCGGGGTGGGCCTTTTCGATTTCGTCCAACAGCACCACGGCGTACGGCCGGCGGCGGATCTTCTCGGTCAACTGGCCCCCTTCCTCGTAGCCGACGTAGCCCGGGGGTGCCCCGATCAGCCGGCTGACGTTGTGCTTCTCCATGTACTCGCTCATGTCGATCTGGACCAGCGCGTCCTCGTCGCCGAACATGAACTCGGCCAGGACCTTGGCCAACAGCGTCTTTCCCACGCCCGTGGGGCCGGCCAAGATGAAGCAGCCGGTGGGCCGCTTGGGGTCCTTCAGGCCACTGCGGCTGCGGCGGACTGCCCGGGAGATCGACCGAATGGCTTCGTCCTGGCTGACCACCCGCCTGTGCAGCTCGTCTTCCATCTGCATCAGTCGCATGGAGTCTTCGGTGGTCATCCGGGTGAGCGGGATGCCGGTCATCTTGGAGACGACTTCGGCGATCACTTCCTCGTCGACGATGCCGTCGGCCTGGCGCGACTTCTCCCGCCACTCGCGGGTGATGGTGTTCTTTTTCTTCCTGAGCTTGTCGGCCTGATCGCGCAGCGCGGCGGCCTTCTCGAAGTCCTGATTGGCGACCGCCTCCTCCTTCTCCTTGTTGAGTCGTTCGACCTCCTCGTCGATTTCCTTCAGGTCCGGGGGCCGGGTCATCGACTTCAGGTGCACGCGGGAGCCGGATTCGTCGATCACGTCGATGGCCTTGTCGGGCAGGCAACGCCCGGTGACGTAGCGGCTGGAGAGCTCCACCGCGGCATCGACGGCATCGTCGGTGATTTGCACGTGGTGGTGCTTCTCGTAGCGATCGCGGAGACCCTTGAGGATGTCTATTGTCTCGCCCTTCGAGGAGGGATCGACGATGATCTCTTGAAACCGCCGGGCCAGCGCGGCGTCCTTCTCGATGTACTTGCGATACTCATCCATGGTGGTGGCCCCGATGCACTGGATCTCTCCGCGTGCCAGGGCCGGTTTGAGCACGTTGGAGGCATCGATCGCGCCCTCCGCGCCGCCGGCTCCGACCAGGGTGTGAAGCTCGTCGATGAACAGGATGGTATTCTTGGCCCGACGGACCTCGTTCATCACCGCCTTGATCCGCTCCTCGAACTGGCCGCGGTATTTGGTTCCGGCCACCATCATGGCCAGGTCCAAAACGACGATGCGGCGCTCGGCGAGCAACTCGGGGACGTTGCCGGAGACGACGCGTTGGGCGAACCCCTCGACGATCGCGGTCTTCCCCACGCCGGCCTCGCCGAGCAGGACCGGGTTGTTCTTGGTCCGCCGGCCGAGGATCTGCATGGTCCGCTCGATTTCCTTCTCGCGTCCGATGACGGGGTCGAGCTTGCCTTGACGGGCTAGTTCCGTGAGGTCGCGGCCGAAGCTGTCCAGCGCGGGCGTCTTCGACTTGCCGCTCCGCTGGGGTTCGCCGGACCCGCCGGGGCCGCCGGGCCGCTCGGGGCCCTCGCCGCCTTCCACCCCGTGCCCCAGCAGATTGAGAACCTCGTCCCGGACCTCCTCCAGCTTGAGCCCCAAATTCATCAACACCTGAGCGGCCACGCCCTCCTGCTCACGCAGCAAGCCCAGGAGGATGTGCTCCGTGCCCACGTAGTTGTGATTCAGGTTCCTGGCCTCCTCCATCGAGTACTCAATCACTTTCTTGGCTCGCGGGGTCTGAGGGAGCTTGCCCATCGTCACCATGTCGGGGCCGCTCTGCACCAGCTTCTCCACCTCCAGGCGGATCTTCTTCAGGTCGACGTCCAGGTTCTTGAGGACGTTGGCGGCCACGCCGCTCCCCTCCTTGATCAGCCCCAACAGGACGTGCTCGGTGCCGATGTATTCGTGGTTGAATCGTTGCGCTTCCTGGTTGGCCAGTTGCATGACCTTCCGCGCACGGTCGGTAAAACGCTCGTACATGGTATTTCGTTTCTCCGTCAGGTCGGTGCGGGGCTGCCGAATCCTAGGCGCCGGCACCGCTCCCTTGTCGTTTGTGCAGCAGAGCTTCCGCTTCACCCCGGTCTAGCGAACGTTGGTCTTCCTGCGATCTTGAACCGTACGTCAGGCCGCGTCTGCCATCTCGGCGGGGGCATCGGGCATCGCGGTCTGGGCCCTCGGAAACGACTCCTCGGCTCTTCCACCCCGGTCTCCATCCAACAACTCGCGCTCGCGGAAGATCTCCAGCTCCCACTTCTCGGAGCCGTCGAACCGCTCGATCCGATCAAGTTGCCTCTCGGCTTCCCCCGGCCGGCCCGTCCGTCGCAGCAGCGTGGCCAGCATCAAGCCGGCATCCAGGTCCCGAGGGTTTTCTTCAAGCAACCGGCGCAGCGCGCGTTCCGATTCGAACCAGTCCCCCTGTAAGTAGCGGTCCAACGCCTCGGCGTACGCGTCCTGCGCACGATTGCTCTCGGCCTGGATCGAGCCGCGGGAATCCCGCCGATAGGAGAACACGGCCGAGCCCCACCAAATGATCACCACGGCCATCCAAACTGAATTACGCACTCCCGCGGCGAACAGTTCACTCCAAAGGAGGCTGGCCATCAGGGCCAAATTGACTAACGCGGCGAATCCGACGGCCACTCCCAGGGCGCCCCAACGCCCATCTCTCCAGACGAGGGGGAGACCCGGCCACAGATACGTCGCCCACGGCATCCTGCCCATGGCCCATCTCTCCTACGGGGCATCCTCAACCCTCGAAACCTCCTCCGGCCACGGAATTGTAGCCCTAAAAACAGGTTAGATCAAGGCAACTGAAAGAGCAGCTTCCACTTAGGACCGCGAGCGACTTCGCCCCCCGAACCGTCCTGAGCGAACCGTCGAGCTCAGTTCCGACGCACGACTTGCCCCCCTATACGCAGCTCGCCTCCCTTGCCATCCAACCTGAGGCCCCGCCGGCGGTCTGTTGCGGACACTCTCGGTTTTTGCCAAACTGCGGGGATGAAGCACCAATTCACCGCGGGGGCACGGCGGGCGATCGCCTCGGGGGCCGGTTGGTCCGGTCGTGAGAGTTCCTCCGAGCTCGACGCCCCAGCCCTGCTGCTGGGGCTCCTGGCCGAATCGGAGTGCCGCGCGGCGATCATCCTCGGGCGGCACGGAGTCGATGCCCGGGCGGTCCGCCGCCGCTGGCCCACCTTCGAGCGGGTGGAAGACGGGACTTCAACCGGGCTCCGCGAGCCCCCCCAAGCTGTGGTGGACGACTTCGAGCCGCCGACTCCCCCTTTCTCCGCCGAACTGGAGGAGTCGGTCGCTGCGACCCACGCCCGCCTCGCCGAGTTTCCCCGCCCGCTGGTGCTGGCAACCGAGCACCTTCTGCTGGGGCTGGCGGCGGCAGAGCACGAGGTCGCGGCCTGGCTCCGGGGCCAAGGCGTCGACGCGGACGCGCTGGAGGCCGAAATCCGCGGCCGCTACGTCCAACCGCGCAAGACGGCACCGCTGGAAGAACCGGAGCAACCCAAAGTCTCGCCGCGGGAACAAGTGCACGTCTTGCGCGTGCTCGACGCGGCTCTGAATCGCGCCCGGGAGGGCCTTCGCGTGGTCGAGGACTACGTCCGTTTCGTGCTGGACGACGTACACCTGACCGATCAGATGAAGCGGCTGCGTCACGATCTGGCGGCGGCCATGTCGCGCGTTTCGCTCGGCCGACGCCTGGCAGCCCGGGAGACCCGGGCCGACGTGGGCACGGGTCTGAGCGTCGCTTCGGAGCGTCGTCGCGAGGATTTCGAGGGTGTGCTCTCGGCCAACTTCACGCGCCTCGAAGAGTCGCTCCGCACCCTGGAAGAGTTCGGCAAGATCTTCGATTCGCGACTGGCCGCGGAGCTGGAGCAACTGCGATATCGCACGTACACGCTCCAGCGCGCCGTCGAGATCACCAGCGACGGCCTCCAGCGACTCGCCCTGGCGCAGCTCTACGTGTTGATCGACGGTGGGCCCTCCCAGGAGCAGTTCACGGCGTTGGTCCGGTCGCTCGTGGATGCCGGCGTGCACGTCCTCCAGCTTCGGGACAAGACGCTCGACGATCGCCGCTTACTCGAGCGGGCCCGGCAGTTGCGACGGCTGACGCACCGGAGCGATACCTTGTTCGTGATGAACGATCGGCCCGACCTGGCCGCTCTTGCCCGAGCCGACGGGGTACACGTCGGCCAGGAGGAGCTGACGGTGAAGGACGCCCGGACCATCGTCGGCCCGGACGCACTGGTGGGCGTTTCCATCCATTCGATCGAGCAGGCGCGTCAAGCGGTGCTCGACGGGGCCGGCTACCTCGGCGTCGGTCCCGTGTTCGCCTCCGGCACGAAACGGTTCGAGGAGTTTCCCGGGCTGGATCTGCTCCGGGCGGTGGCAGGCGAGGTTCGCTTGCCGGCGTTCGCGATCGGCGGGATCACGCGGGAGAATCTTCCCGAGGTGCTGGGGGCCGGGTTTCGCCGCATTGCCGTCAGCGGAGCCATCACAACCTCGCCCGATCCGGCTGCGTCCGCCCGGGAGCTGTTGGCGGCGCTGAATGGGGGTTCAGGGTTCGGGGTTCAGGGTTCAGGTCCGGACGAGGCGGGCCCCGACTGAGTTGCCCGTGAAGGGGCCGTCCCTGCCGGATTGGTGGGGTCTGGCGCGGCTTTGGGTCCGTCCAATCCTGAACACTGAATCCTGAACGCTTGGGGGGCTCACTCTTGCTTTTCCAGAAGCCGAAGAACCAGACGCTCCACTTCCTCAGGGACTTTCGAGCTGAACCCCTCCCAGACGCCGCGGATCACGCCTTGGCGGTCCAGGACGAGCGTGGTGGGAAAGGCGCCGGAGCCGCCCAGCGAGAGAAAGGCCACCCGGGTGGCCCCCTCGGGATCGGCATAGGTCGGCATGTCGAGTTCGAATCCCGCGAGGAAAAGGCGCGTCTCTTGCCGGAGCGCGTCGATGTCTTCCGGGACCTGGTTGGTGCACGAGACGGCCAGGAGCTTGAAATCGGGCCAGTGGCGGAGCTTCCCTTCCAGTCCGGCAATGTGGGGGAGCTCCTGCCAACAGGGCTGGCACCACGTCCCCCAGAGATTGACCAGGACCACCTTGCCGGCAAGGCTTTCGGCCGTGACGGGCTCGTCGGTACCGGTCAGGGGCTCCAGCTCGATCTGAGGCAACGTGGAACCCACCGCGGGATGACGTGCCGGATCGGCGCCCGTCGCTGCGGGGCGAAATAGGATCGAGCCTGCCAGCGCGATGATCACGATCCCGGCGAAGACCGCCGCGATCCCCATTACCCCAAGGATCAGGCAGCTTGTGCCCTGCGGTCGTCCGCCGGGCTCGTCGACGGCTTCCAGATTGCCCATGGGCCCCCTTCTTTCGATGATTCGCCGGGAATTGCGGCCCCGGCAGGGCCACGAGCTTCCCATTTCCCACCAACAACCAATAACATATTCTAGGAAGTCAACCGGGGAGTAGGGCCTGGCCTCGCCGGAGAGAATTCGTCCGGGGGGCATGCCCCCCAAGGTAAGTAGGGTCGGGTGCGAGCCCGTCTGCCTCCTCGCCGTGAACCGAGGTGTTCCGGACTCGCCGGTAATTCGGACGGAGGCGTGAACGTGAAGTACGAGGTCGAACAGAAGTTCCCCGTGGCCGAGATGGCGGCTTTGGCGGCGAGGCTGGCCGCGTTGGGCGGGACCGTCTCGCAGCCGCAGAGCGAGATCGACCACTACTACGCCCATCCGGCACGTGACTTCGCCGCCAGCGACGAGGCCCTGCGCGTCCGCCGGACCGACCAGGGCAACTACGTCACCTACAAAGGTCCTAAGGTCGACACGACCACCAAGACCCGCCGCGAGATCGAGCTGCCCCTGTGGTCGCAGGAGGACAAGGTCGCGGCATTGGAGAGGCTGCTGGAAGCCCTCGGTTTTGCGCCGGTGGCCGAGGTCTGCAAGTACCGACGCAAGGCGATCATCCCGTGGCAGGGTCACCAGATTGAGGCCGCCCTGGACGACGTGGCTGAGGTGGGCACCTACGTCGAGCTGGAACTCCTGGCCGAGGACGACGAGGTCGACTCCGCCAGGGCCTGCATCGGTTCGCTCGCCCGACATCTGGGACTGTCCGGGAGCGAACGAAGGAGCTACCTGGAGCTTCTGCTAGAGAGGCGAGGCGATCAGCAGCCGTGACAGAATGCCTCGTGCAACCTTCCGTGGTACAGGCGTCCCGCCTGTCCGGCAAGGCGCAGGCGGGAGGCTCGCACCACGGGAAGCAATCGGTCAACTTGTTCTGTAACGGCTCCTTGGCCTGCGCCGCCAGCCGACAAGGCGACGACACGCCGACTACCCCCGCGCCGACTACCCCCGCGCCGATTCGCCGAGGGTCGCGGAGCCGGGCAGGGTTCGCTATATTTGCGGCATGACGCCTCCCCGCGACTTCCCCCCGCAGGACGCCCTGCATCAGCCCCCCGACTCGCCCAGACACGCCGCCGTTGAGTCCCGCGAGCCGCGGAACCTGCTGCTTCTGGCCATCCACCAGATCGTGCTCCGCGTCGGCTGGATCTTCAAGACCGAGAGCGTGATCATGCCCGCGTTCCTCGACCAGGTGGCCGGGGCGGGCTGGATCCGAGGACTTCTGCCGGTGCTCAGTCGCCTGGGGCAGGGCGTGCCGCCGCTGTTTTCGGCCAACTACCTGAGGGCCTTGCCGCGGAAGAAACGGGCGATGGCCGCGTTGGCCACCGCGATGGGGCTGCCCTTCTTGGCGCTTGCCATCGCCTGGACGGCCATGGGCGGCGACAACGGGGGATGGATGCCGGGGCTGTTTCTCTCGCTCTACTTCGTTTTCTTCGTCCTGTACGGGTTGTACCTCGTCTCGTTCGGCACGGTGCAAGGGAAGCTGATTCGGCCGACCCGACGGGGCCGCCTGATCATGCTCTCCACGTTCTGGGGAGCCATTCCGGCGACGTTGATCGCGGTGTGGCTGATGCCCGGTTGGCTAGACACACCCTCCCCGAATTGGGGGGCCGTCTTCACGTTTGTCGGGGTCTGCTTCTCGCTATCCGGGCTGCTCGCGCTGCTGCTGTTTGAAGTGAGGGACGAGGCGGCCGAACGCCCGAGCAAGCAGCCGGCAGCGCTGGCGGACACTCTCCGTGTGCTCCGCAACGACGCGGACTTACGGCGTCTGGTGTGGGTGGCCGTCCTCTTCGCCAGCGGCCTGATTATCTTGCCGCACTACCAGGCGCTGGCCCGAGCCAGACTGGGACTATCCGGCGTGGACCTGATGGTCTGGGTGGTCACGCAGAACGCGGCCGTGGCCATCTTCAGCTTGTTCGTAGGGCCGTTGGCCGATCGCCGCGGCTACCGGCTGGTGCTCCGGCTGCTGATTTTCGGCTCGGCGATCGCTCCCGCCTTTGCCATCGCCCTGACCCGACTGCCCGGCGGCCTGGGCGCGGGCCTTTTCTGGCTGGTTTACGTCCCCCTGGGGATCACGCCGCTGGTGCCCCGCATGCTGTTGAACTACGCCTTGGAGATCTGTGAGCCGGCGGCCCATGCCCGTTACCAAAGCATCGTCACCCTGGCCGTGGCCATTCCGTTTCTGTTGAGCCCGTTGGTAGGCTGGCTGATCGACGTGGTGGGTTTCGAGAGCGTTTTCGTTTTCATGATTCTGCTTGTCCTGCTGAGCGGGTGTCTGACGTTCCGCCTGGACGAGCCGCGCGACCGGCTGCGCGACGACGAGGGACAAGCTGCCGGTGCCGAATGGGATGGGTAATGCGGCAGAGTTGCCGACTTGTGCCGGGCGGGTTCATGCTTGCCGTGCCAAGTTGGAGTTGAGATAATCAGACTGCTTGGTTTCCGAGCTACAGCTTGGGAACCCAAGCAGCCGTGCAGAAATAAGTGTGTCCGTTCCCGAGAACGGTGCGTCGTTGAACGCGCGTCCATAAAGCCGCGACCGGCGCAGCGCGGCTTTGTGGTCTGCAGTCGGAAGGCCCACGACAAGAGAGGTTTCGTCCCCCGATGTCCACGTTGAAGCTGCTTCTGGCCGAGATCCGTTATCGCAAGGTCAACTTCGTGCTGAGTCTTCTTGCCGTCACCATTGCCGTGACGTTGTTCGTGGCCGGTCCGGTGCTGGTGGACGGCTATGGCCGGCAGACGCACGCGGAACTGGCGGGCCTGGAGACGCGGGTGGCCGAGTCGCAGGCCCGGGTGACCGAGTCGGAGAAGCAAGCGGCTCGAGAGCTTGCGGAGCTGGAGGACGAGACGCGGATCGTCATGCGTGACATGGGATTCAACCTGTCGATCGTCCACCGCGACACCGACATGATCGACTTTTTGGACACGGGCATCCCCACGCTCGACATGCCCCAGAAGTACGTCGAGGACCTGGCCAAAAAGCAGTCGCTCACCATGATCACCCACCTGGTCGCCACCTTGCGGTCCAAGATCCAGTGGGAAGGTCGCGAGGTCCGGCTCGACGGCTATCTGCCCGAGACGACCCAGTCGCACATGAGGAGAAAGGCGCCCATGGGCTACGACGTGGAGCGGGGGACGGTGTTTCTGGGCTACCACCTGGCCCAAGGCCGCAAAGTGGGCGAGACGATCGAGATCTCGGGCAAACCGTTCCGCATCGCCATGCTCCTGCCCGAGAAGGGAAGCCACGAAGACGGCACCATCACCATGAACCTGAGCGACGCGCAAGCCCTGCTGGACAAGAGCGATCCGCCCAGGATCAATCAGATCCTGGCCTTGGAGTGCCGATGTGCGGAAGCCGACCTGCCCAAGATCCGCGCGCAACTGGCCGACGCCCTGCCGGAGACGCACGTGGTCCGCGACGTCTCCAAGGCCGTAGCCCGAGCCAGGCAGCGGTCGATGGTGGCACAGAGGCACGCGGCAATCGTCGGTCAACATCGGCGCGACCTCCAACAGCGGCAGAAGGACCTGGAGGAAACGGCCACGCGCCGTGAGAAGATGCAGGGGAACATGGAGACGCTCGCCGCGGTGATGACCACGCTGGTCGTGCTGGCCGCGGCGGTTTGGGTCGGGCTTCTGGCACTGGTCAACGTGCGCGAGCGGATCACGGAGATCGGCGTGTTTCGGGCGTTGGGCAAAAGCTCCGCCCGGATCGCCTCGCTGTTCCTCGGCAAGGCCGTTCTGTTGGGGCTGGGGGGCGCGGTCCTGGGGTTCCTGCTGGGCACGGCGATTGGATTCGTGCTGGGCACCGAGGCGACCCAATGGCTGGGCTTCCAGCCGCTGTACGCCGCGGGCGATCACTTCCAGTTCCCTTTGCAGATGCTTCTATTCGCCCTGATCGGGGCCCCGCTCCTTTCCGCCGTGGCCAGCTACCTACCCACGCTCTCCGCCATCACTCAGGACCCGGCCGTGGTGCTGCGGGATCATTAGAGTGACGAGACGCAAGCGATCCGGACTCGCCCCTCACGACTCACCACTCGCCGCCGGCCCTTCGCCGGGAAGGCCGGCCCAAAGCCGCGCCAACACGGTGCCGGTGAACATGCAGCCGAACGTGTACAGGGCAGCGGGAATAGCCGTCGCCGGGTCGTCCGGGAAGAGATACAAGGCCAGCGCGGTCCCCAGCCCCGCGTTCTGCATGCCGATCTCCAGGGTCAACGCCCGCCGCATGGGATCGGTCAGTCGAAGCAGACGACCGCCGAAGAACCCGGCCAGGTAGCCGCCGACGTTGACGGCCAGCAAGGCGAGCAGGAGCTTGAGGTCCAACTGCGCCAATCGATCGCGGTTCAGCGCGACGACGACCGCGATGATCCAGAGAATGGTCAAGTTGGCCAAGATCGCCCCGACGCGTCGTGCGCCGGCTTCCCACAGGGCAAACCTCCGGGACAGCCCGTAACCAGCCAAGACCGGCAGAACGACGATGAGCATGAGCAGCCCGCCGGCCTTGGCAACCTTCCAAAACACGGTGGCCACCGAATACTCCGCCATTCCGCCCAGAGCGAGCCCAAGGGCAAGAGGCACGAAGACCGGCGAAAGGATGGTGGCCGACGTCGTGAGGCTCACCGAGTAGCTCACGTTGCCCTTCGCCACCAAGGTGAGCACGTTGGAGGCCATCGCGCCGGGCACGCAGCCCACCATGATGATGCCGATCATCCACGGTCCTTCCAGCCCGAAGAGTCGACCCATACCGTAGGCCAGAAGCGGCATCGACGTGTACTGAATGGCCGTTCCTCCCAGCACGGTCGGCCAGCGCCGGAAGACTTGGCGAACCTCATCGCGCGGCAGCAACGATCCGATGGCGAGCATCGTCGCCGCGATCAAGTAGTTCAACCCGGCCCTGCCGGCGGCAAACGGATTGGCAACGGGCTGGTCCCAGAGTCGATCCGCCCAGTCGGTCCACCAGTAGGCCGCCGCACAGAGCAGCGTCAGCCACACCAGGAGCCAGCGTTCGAGTTGAGCTCGCAGACCCGTGAGGAAGCGGTCGAGCATGGCGGCGTGGAATCGTATTCGGGCGGGAGGATCGGCCGGGGAGGTCGTCTCCCCGCGGCCGCATGATGAGGAAGTGTAGCCTTCTTGACAAGGCCAATCGGCCGATCGGGGCCTTGCGGGGAGCCGACTTGCGGGTTGGCCCGTCGGCCGGTTCGAGCGACGCAACCCGTTGGGCACCGCGCACGCTGGCTCGGCACAGACTGCACTTTTTCCCATGCGGCGATTGTGCGATACTGCGGCAGCACCGCCGTCTGCCATGCCCGAGACGGCAGGGAGCGGACGTTAGGGATTCGTGAGGGAGTTGCCTCCCGAATCGTGGTGCGGCCGCGGGCGGCTGCAACTTGCAGGCGAGACGCCTACCCCGCAAGTAGACGGCTCACGCGTGCTCAGCGGAACCCCACGGAAGGCAATCGACATGGCTTCGCAGCGTCCTATCCGGATCTTCTTTTCGGCCGGCGAGCCGAGCGGGGACTTGCACGGGGCCAACCTGATCCGGGCGCTCGGCGAGCGGTGTGACCGATTCGAGGCGGTTGGCTACGGGGGGCCCGAGATGGCCGCGGCCGGGTGCCGGTTGCACGAGGATCTCACCGCGCTGGCCGTGATGTGGTTCCTGCGGGCGATTCTCAATCTCCACAAATTCTTAGGTCTGGTCTGCCGTGCGGATCGGTACTTCCGCCACCAGCGGCCCGACGCCGTCGTGCTCATCGACTACCCGGGCTTCAACTGGTGGATTGCCTGGCGGGCCAAGCAGCACGGCATCCCGGTTTTCTACCACTCTCCGCCGCAGATCTGGGCCTGGGCGCGTTGGCGGGTGAAGAAGATGCGGCGTCTTGTGGACCACGTGCTTTGCGGTCTGCCGTTTGAAGAGCCGTGGCTCCGCGAGCACGGCTGCAACGCCACGTTCGTGGGCCATCCGTTTTTCGACGAGGTCCGCCGGCAGCCGTTGGACGAGGCGTTCATGGAGCGGTTCCGACGGGAGCCCGGCCCGCTGGTCGCGATCCTGCCCGGCTCTCGGACGCAAGAGGTCGAGGCCAACCTGAAGTGGTTTCTCAAGGCGGCGGCGAAGGTCCGCGCCGAAGTGCCCGACGTGCGACTGGCGATCGCCGCCTTCAAGCCGCATCACGCGGAGATCGCCCGGCGGCAGGTGGCCGCCAGCGGGCTCGGGATCGAGGTCTGCGTGGGCAAGACGCCGGAGCTGATGCGTCTGGCCGACTGCTCGATGGCGGTCTCCGGCTCCGTGTCCTTGGAGCTTCTGTACCACACCAAGCCGACGGTCATCCTGTACCACATCAGCCGGGCGGCGTATTTCGTCCAGCAGTTCGTTCGCAAGGTGAAGTACATCACGCTGGTCAACCTGCTTGCGACCGACGGGCTTGCGGCTGAGGATCTCGCGCCGTTCGACCCCTCCCAGCCGGACGCCGATCGGGTGCTGTTTCCCGAATACCTGACCTGCGAGGACAAATCGTCGGAGATCGCTGCTCACGTGGTCGAGTGGCTCACCGACGCCGGGAAGCGGGAAGCCCGGGTAGCCGAGCTGGCCCGACTGAAGGCCGAGGTGGGCCATGGCGGGGCGTCGGCCCGAGCGGCCCAGTACATCCTCAACACCCTGGCGGATCGGCGGCCGCCAGTGCCCCGGCCGCATTTTCTGGCGAGTCGGCAGCCGGCGGTGCGCAGTCGGCAGTAGGCAGCCGCTTGCGGCTTCGCCGACAAAGGCTCCGGGTCGCTCAGCTCGCCGTGACGCCCCCGCCGCACCGAGCTGTGTCCCAGTTTGCTCCCTCCGACGTTGTGGTACAATTCAACGTCCACCACGATCGATGGAAGCCGAGGAGAAGCCCCCGTGCTACTGGGTGAGCCGCAACAAACGCCGTGGGATCTGCACTTCTCGCTGCTGGGGATCCCGGTTCGGGTTCACCCGTTCTTCTGGGTCGTTGCCCTGATGCTGGGCTTCGGCGGCAGTCCCCAGCTCATCTATCTCCTGGTCTGGGTGGTGGCCATCTTCTTGGCGATCCTGGTCCACGAGCTGGGCCATGCGATGGTGATGCGGTCGTACGGATTCTCGCCGCGGATCACTTTGTACGGCTTGGGCGGCCTGGCCTCCTACGGCCCGGGGCAGGCCTACGGCTCTCGCGGCGCGGACACCTGGGGCCAAATCCTGATCTCCGCGGCCGGGCCGGGAGCCGGGTTTCTGCTCGCCGCGGTGATCGTCGTTCTGCTCAAGCTGCTCGGGCCGGGCGTCGAGATCGTCTTCATCGCCGACTTCTTGCCGTACGTCCTTGTGGCCGGCCTGGTCGGATCCAAAGTCTTCACCCTGTTCATCCAGTACGTACTCTTCGTCTGCGTCTTCTGGGGATTCGTCAACCTGCTGCCGGTGTATCCGCTCGACGGGGGCCAGATCGCCCGGGAACTGTTCCTCCGAGCCAATCCTCACGACGGAATTCGCCAGTCGTTGATCTTGTCGATCGTCACGGGCGTGGCCATGGCCGTGATCGGACTGGCGGCGCTCGGCGACCCGTTCATCGCCGTGATGTTCGGGCTTCTGGCGTACTTGAGCTACGCCGCCCTGCAAGCGTACAGGGGCCGAGGGCCTTGGTAGCGAGTGGCGTCCGGCGGCTTTGCCGATGGCGGGACGCTACGGCGACGGTTTCTCCGCCGGAGGCTTCTCGGTCGCCTTGGGTTGCGCCGCCTCTGATTTCGTCGGGCTTTCCTCGGTCGAAGCCTCGCCGGGCGGCGAAGGGGAAACCGGCGGCATGGTCTTCAGCATCTTGAACATGTCGCTGTCGGTGGTCAGGATCAGCCGGGTGTTGCTACCGACCGCTTTCTTGTAGGCTTCCAGCGTGCGGACGAAACCGTAGAACTCGCCCGTCTGCCGGATCGCGTCGGCGTACATCTGGATGATCTGGGCATCCGCTTCGCCCTGGATCTTATTGGCCTCCCCTTTTCCTTCACCCTCGATTTGCTGCACCTCGGCGTCGGTCTGGTTGAGGATCTCCGTTTTTGCGCGTTCGCCGTCGGCTTCGTTTTTCTGGGCGATGGACTCCATGAACGCGATCAGGCGCTGGAAGGCGGCGTCGCGGACTATGTCGACGAAGTCGATCTTGGCGACACCTACGTCGACCAGCTCGATGCCGCGGACGGCCTGATCCGCGTTCTCCGTCTTGCCCGCTTCCTCCGTTTTGCCGGCTTTCTTGGGGGCGTCCCCACGCAGACGCTTTTCCACGGCGTTCTTGACCTCTTCCACGATTCGCTTGCGTCCGACCTCGATCGGTTCGTCGGCGCCGGGTTGACGGAGCCCGGAAATCCCGCTTGTCCTTCTCTCCTCGCGATGCCCGTCGGGGCCGGGCTCTCCGGCCGTTTTTGAGCGTTCAGGCGATTCAACCTGGAACGTGTAGGTCAGTTCCCGCTCCGTACTGCGAACCACTTCGGCCAGGTTGTAGCTTCTGATCGCATAGCGGATCCCGTTGCGGACGATGTCCTTGACCCGTGATTCGGCGGTTTCCGTCGTCCGCAGGAACTTCACGAACTGCTTCGGATCGGTGATTCTCCAGATGGCCCAGGAAGTGACTTCGATCTTCTTCAGGTCGGCGGTCGTCACGTCGACCAGGATTTCCGTGCCGGTCCCGATCCAGAATTGGTGCGTTTTAGGCAGGCGCCGGACCTCGTCGATCAAAGGCATCTTGAACTTCAGCCCTGGCTCCGTGTAATCGACGATGGGCTCGCCGAATCGCAGGACCACGGCCAGCTCCCGCTCGTTGACGGTGAACATGATGCTTCGACCAAGTGGGAAGGCGAGCAACAAGACGGCGATCGCCACAATCAGGAGAAGACGTTGTCTGTTACTCATGGCCGGGCTCCTTGATCTAGCGGCAACAGGGGCAGTATCTTCCCTTGCAGATCGGCGTCGACGATCACCTTCGATTCCACCGTCCCGAAGACCTCCTCCATGGCCTCGATGTACAGTCGCTGACGGGTCTCCTCGGGGGCCGCCTCATACTGCTCGAACTTGGCCAACAGCGCATCGATCTCCCCTTTGGCCTCCGCCAGACGCCGTTCTCGATATCCCTCGGCCTCGCGGATGAGTTTGTCCTTCTCGGCTTCGGCTTGGGGCACGAGGCGGTTTCGCTCTTTCTCTCCCTCGTACTCCAACTGTTCCCGCTTCTGGATCGAGGCGTTGACCTGTTCGAACGCCGGCCGCACCTTCTCGGGAGGCCTGACCCGCTGCATCTGAAGGTCGCGAACCTGCACCCCGCAGTCGTACCGGGCGAGCATGTCCCGCGTGGCCTCAAGGGCTTCCTGTTCCACCTCTTCCGTTTTCTGCGTGAGCACTTGGTCGATCGAGTAGTCGCCCACGAGCCGATTCATCACCGTCTGGGCTACGGTGCTGATGACGTTTTCGGCGTACTTGGGATCGTCTTCCCGGTAGAAGCGGAAGAGGAACTTGTCGGGCTCGGTCACTTGCCACTGGATCGTCCATTCCACGGCCGCCGCATTCAGATCCGCGGTGAGCATCAGGGTTTCTTCTTCTTTGTCCTTGGCTTCGAACGGTCGGCCGCGCTCGGTGCCGAAAGGCAGGCGCAGGCCCTGCTCCTGCACGTTTGCGTACAGCACCGTGTCGACCAGGGGGATGCGAAAGTGGAGTCCGGGCTCAACGATCGGCTCCCGAAACTTGCCAAACCGCATCACCACCGCCCGCTCGTGCGCCTCGACCCGGTACACGCTGCCGTAAGCCAGAAGCGCCGCCATGATCACCACGATCACCAGCGGCGCGACGAGCAGGATCCGGTCCCAGGGAAGCTCGTCGGGCCGAATGCGGCGGTCTCGCGAGCCACGATGGTCGAATTCCATGAGCACGATCTCCCAGGTGTTCGCCGAGTGTCGGATGGAAGTCGGGGGGCTCGAGAGGCCGGCTAGGAGCCCCTGGCCGCGACGATTCGGCAGAAGGTCAAAGACTGCATCGACATCGACTGGGCAATCTGTCTAGGACCTGTACGTTTTTTCCGGTTGCACCGTTCGCGATTCTCCGCAGGCCCTAACCCGTTCCAGCGTGGGAGCCGCTACCAGCCTCACAGCCCGACGGAACCGGAATATCATTCATCGATTCACCATTCATCCCGCCGGGTCCCCCATGGCAGGCGGGCCCAAATCCGCCTGGTGAGGGTCCGCTCCGGACGGGGGGCCGCGTCGAGATGTCGCACGGCCAAACGTGCTAGCGGCCCCAACCGGCGAGGGGATACGGTGAAGTGAACCGCCCCCGCCTCCCGCATGAGCCACTCGCACCGAGCCAGCTCCCGCTCGGCCACCACCGCCATACGGGCCGACGGAAACTCCCGGTCGAGCGACGTCATCCGCCCAACCAACGCCTCGGCGTTTGATCGGGTCAGCTCGACCACGAGGAGACTGGCCGGCCAGCGGGCGAGCATCGCCCAGCACTCGGGCAAGCTCCGGGTTTCGTAGACGCGGACGCCCGGCACGGGCAGCTCTCGTCGCAAACCGACCGCCCACTCCCCCCCGCGCTCGCAGACAATCAAACGGGCCGAGCTGGCCCGTTCAGACAGCGGGCGGTCGGATGAAGGGGGGGCCAGCGGCGGCGTCATCTTCAAGCCTCAAACAAAGGCTTTGTGGTGCAGCCGTCTCGGCCGCACTGTGCAGCCGGGACGCCTGCACCACAACCGGTTCTGTCAGGCGTTCTCATGGCGACCGACCACACGGGCCGGCGTAAACATTTCAGGAAGATGCTTCCGGAGGCCCCTCCCCCGAGCTCTCGGGAGAGTCTTCCTCCAGACCGAGTTGCACCAACCGGCGATAGAGCCGGGGCCGAGTCATGCCCAGCAGCTTGGCGGCTTTCGTCTTGTTCCCCTTGGCCTGCGCCAGCGCGCGATGGATCAACTCCCGTTCGATCCGGCCCAGGAACTCGTCCAGGACGATGGTTTCCTCCGGCCGCCGAGGATGCGCCGCGGCGTACGCGGCCAAATGGATTCGCTCCGGGAGGTCGCCCACTTCGATCCGGGCACCTTCAGCGCGCCGGTGGGCCTCGGTAACCATCTGGGCCAATTCGTCGAGATTGCCCGGCCATGCGTAGCCGTCCAAGCGGTCCAACGCCTCGGGCGAGAAGCCGGCGAGCTGCTTTGTGCCTCGCGCATTGGCCTCTTCCAGAAACAGTTGGGCCAGAAGCGGCAGATCGCCGCGTCGCTCGGCCAAGGGCGGCAGCTCGATCACGATCGTGCTCAGGAGCGAGGCCAGGTCCTCCCGGTACTTTCCGCGTCGCGCCAGATCATCGAGCGAATGCCGGGCCGTGGCGATCAATCGCATCGGGAACGATCTGGCGGCAAAGACTCGGGCCATCTCCGGCTGGACCTCCGGAGGAAGCTCATCGGCTTCGTTCAACAGGAGCGTGCCGCCGATCTCTCCGGGCGCCGGCCGCCGGGACGCCAGGGCGGCGACCGTCGAACGGATCAAGTCGGCGCCCAGGACCGAACAGGCCAACGGGATCAACGAGCCCGGCGTCGCCAAACGCGCCGCGTAGTGGATGGCTTCGGCCACGTGCTGACGTCCGCTGCCCGTCGGGCCAACGACGAGCACGCTGGCGCGATTCTGGGCAGCCAACACGACCTGCGTCCGGGCTCGTCGCGCCGCGGGAGTCTCGCCCAGAAGTCGATCGACGCGGACCCGCTCGGCGGCCTGATGTCGAAAGGCGCGGATCCGGTCGTGCAGCCAGGCCGTCTCGGTCTGGTCGGTCGGGGGGGCGGCGGTCTCTTGACCCTGGTCCGGGTCCGGGAGGTCTTCGGTATCGACGAGGGCGATCAGTCCGATGGTGTCTTCCGGACTTCCGCCCAGCGGGACGAACCGTGCCCGGCGTCGGCGGAGCCGTCCCTCCGCGTCCACACAAGCGATCGTGCCCGACGTCTCCCGCCCGGCCAGCACTTCCGGCGACGGGCACAGCCCGGCCGCCACCGCGTCCGGACCGGTCGCTTCGGGACTCGAGTGGTACGCGCACCGCCGCCCGTGAAGCTGGTCGGCGGTCCGGCCCACCCACTCCAGACAGGCCTTATTGCAGAAGATGAGCGTCTGCTCGTCGTCGAGCACGTAGATCGGCTGGGCCGCCGAATTCAGCAACTTGGCCAGCTCGCCGGCGATGGTTCGCGATCGGGCCATGCGTGCCCCAGGAATCTGGAGGGATCTCGCGGTTTTCGAGACGATATCTCGGCCGGCGTGACAACCATGTGTCACCCCGGATTGATATAACACACGGCAATCAACGGGCCAATGCCGCCGCCCGGATGCGGGGCAGACCGGGACGGCGGCTGTTTTCTTGATTCGCCGGTCCACCCGTCCTCCACACCCACCCGCTCGAGCTGCCCCGCCGGGGGCTCCGCGATCTACGCCCCGCAAAAAAGAGCCGTCTTTCGGCCGCGTTGCGGTTGTTCAAAGCGACCTCCCCCAGCCCATCCGCCGCGATTTCGGCCCCCGAAGGCCGAGAAGGCTCTGGGCAACGTATCGGCCGGCGGGTGGAATACCCCGGTCGGGTTGCCTGAGACCGGGCCTGCCCGGAGGCCCGCCAAACCTGGGACACGAGCTCCGTCGCCCGCGCAAAAAACAGCCCTTCGTAGGCGGGGCAGGGACCTACGAAGGGCAAACGTGCGAGGGGAACCCCTCACACGCGTCTAATTATGCTTGAGCGGTTTCAAATCCTCAACCCCGCTTTTGAGGTAAATGGGCACAAAACCAATGGCGGGTTTGCGACATCATCGCCCCCCATAACGGTGGATGAGCCGCTTTGTCCCCCACGGACCGCCCCATTACAATAGCGATCCGCCGGCGCGGTTCGAGCCCCGGCGACGATTTCCCCCGCTGGTTACGAAGAGGAGTGCCGTGAAGTTGAACCTGGTCGAGACGCTCAGCGAGTTGGTGGCGATTCCGAGTGTCAATCCGATGGGAGGGCCGGACATCGGACCCGAATTCGGTGAGGCGAGGCTCACCGATCACCTCCAGTCATGGTTCCACCGGCTCGGACTCCCTCACCAACGGTTGGAAGCCCTGCCTGGGAGGGACAACCTCATCGCACGCCTTGACGGTGATGTGCCGGTCCGGAGAGGCGGGAAACTGCTCCTGCTGGGAGTCCACCAAGACACCGTGCCGGTCGGCGGGATGACGGTCGAGCCGTGGACACCCACGGTTCGCGACGGCCGGCTGTATGGCCGAGGGGCTTGCGACGTCAAGGGCGGGATGGCCGCCATGCTGGCGGCGATCGCTCGATTGGCCGAGGAGCGTCCCGCCGGCATGCCCACCATCGTGATGGCCTGCACCGTCAATGAGGAGTATGGCTTCTCCGGCGCGAACCGCTTGGCCGAGTCGATCGAGGGGGGGCCGGGCGAGATCATCCCCCGCCGGCCCGACGCCGCCGTGATCGCCGAGCCCACCGATCTCGCCGTGGTGGTCGCCCACAAAGGAGTCGTGCGGTGGCGGTGCCACGCACGCGGTCGTGCCGCACACAGCGCCCAGCCCGAGGCCGGCGACAATGCGATCTACAAGATGGCCCGGGCGCTATCGGCGATCGAACGCTACCAGCAGCGGATCGTCGGCACCCTGGGATCCCACCGGCTCTGCGGACCGGCCACGATGAGCGTGGGCACGATCCGGGGGGGGATCAGCGTGAACACGATTCCCGCCCGATGCACGATCGAGATCGACCGCCGGTTTCCGCCCGGCGAAGACCCCCGGTCCGCGCGTCAACACCTGATCGATCACCTTGCCGAGGACGCCGACCTCGGTTTTCCGCTCGAGCACGATCCGCCCTACATGCAAGGGCTTGCCCTCTCCGACGAGGGGAACGGACCGCTGGCCGATCGGCTTGCCGACGTCGCGACGGAAGTGGTCGGCGGCTGTCGCCAAGTCGGGGTGCCCTATGCGACCGACGCCTCGTTCATTTCGGGCGCCGGGATCCCCACGGTTGTCTTCGGTCCCGGCTCGATCGAGCAGGCCCACACCGAGGACGAGTGGCTCCCGTTGGACCAACTCGAACAAGCGGCGGAGATCCTGTACCGGTTCTGCCGCCAAGGGGTGGAGTGAAGTCAGCGATGTCCGCAGCCGCCGCCTAAAACACGTCGAGCATGAAGTGGTGGCCCTTGTGGTACCGCCGATCTTGCGGGTAGTAGTTCTGCCAGTTCTTGTTGTAGACGGGGATCCGCATCTCGGGCGGATAGCGGAAGTACAAGTCTTCGGAGCTGCGGTAGTAGTCGGTGCCCCAGAAGTTCTGCGGGTAGTAGACGTAAGGGTAGTGGTAGAAGCGATTCCAGTCCTGGGTGCTGTAGCTGCGACCCCACTGGCGTCCGAAGGCTTGCTGGGCCTGGGCGTCGGAGACGGTTATCACGGCCACGATCGCGGCTGCACAGAGCAGCACGAGGATCATCCGGCGGATCATGAACTTCCCCCCTTCTCGAACGTGTGATTCGGTTTCTCGACTGCGCACAACCACCCCCCAAACGGCCGGTCGCGCGTCGGCGTTCCGGGTCGGCTACTATCTGCATCGGCACGGGTCGCCAAGCGCATTAAGTGAATATCCCGCACAGAAGGTACAGGCGGTAGAACCAGTCGACAGTCGGCGCTCAGGAAGTGGACCGTGGGAAGCCGAGCCGCGCAAGCCGCTTGCGGCTTCGTCCTACCCCTCCCAGCGGTGCCGCCGTCAATCGTCGAGCGGCCCCGGTTCCTCGTCACCCGACGCTTGCGACTCAAGATACGCACTGAGCATGATTTGCGCGGAGAGCATGTCGAGACGCTTCTTGCGACGCTTGCTGGTCATTTGGGCGGCCAGCAGGAGCTGCTCCGCCTGGACGCTGGTGAACCGCTCGTCGAAGTACACCACCGGCACCCCGGTCACCTCGGATAGCCATTGGCCGAACCGGCGGGCTTCGGCCGATTTCTCACTCTCTCGGCCGTCCAGGTGCACGGGAAGCCCGACCACCAACAGCGCCACTTCCTCCTCGGCCACCAGGCGCTGGAACCGCCGGGCATCTTGCTCCGGGCCACGTCGCGTGTAGTTCTCGTACGGACTGGCGATGGTCCGGCCCGGATCGCTGATCGCGATCCCGATCCGCACCGTCCCGAAGTCAATCCCGGCGACTCGGCCACGTTCAGGCGTCTGGGAAGCGTCGGGCGGCATGGTCGTGAGTAGTGGCGAAGGGTGAGTGATGAGTGGCGAGTGGACCGCAGCAAGTGTGGAGTCAAGCCGTGATAGCCGCTTGCCGCTTCGCTGCCCGACTCGCCAGACGCGCAGCAATCCGTCCTTTATCGTCCGTCATTCGTTATTCATCCTTCATCCTTCTCCCCCACCGGTTGCCGCTCGTCGGCGGAGATGAAGTAGCCGTTCTGGAGAAAGCTGAGCGCGTAGTCCATCACCCTCGAGTCGGCGGGGAGCAACGGATGGAGGACGGGGACCATGACGAAATCCGACGCGCCGGGCAGTCGCGTGGTGGCCACCGCGACCACCCCGTCGTCGTCGCCGGGTATTAGAGGGTTGAATCCCTGGTCGTTTCGGAGCCCCCCGGCGATGATGCCGAATTCGCACTGGGGGACCGCCAGGTCGCACTCCAGCCAGGTCCATTGGCGTCCCAGCTCCTCGCCCGGCTTGCCGAGCACCGTGGTGAACAGCTCCTCGTCGCCGAAGCGGACGGCCAGCGACGACCCGTGGTTCGGGGGCCCCAGCATCACGAATCGTCGGATCCGAGGGTCCGGTCGCCGACCGGTCGCGGCGTCGGTCTGGTCGGCCAGGTAGTGGCGGATGACGATGTTGCCCATGCTGTGGCCGACGAAGCTGATCTCCTCGATCCCGTCCAGGCTCCGGATGATCTTGGCCAGGGCGCGGGCATGATCGCGAATGCTTTGCCGGGTGCTGGGATACGCCACGTTGAAGACGGTGTATCCGCCCTTGCGTTCCAGGTGCTTGCACAACAGGGCCATCGAGAGCCGCGTATCGGCCAGGCCGTGCAAGACGATGACGGCTTTGCCCTGCATGGGCGCCAGATTCTGATCTTTCTTGATCTCTTCGAGCTTGGTGCGGCAGTGCTCGTAGGTGCCCCAGGTGTGTCGCAGGTTGTTGCCGTCTAACAGCCGGCAGTGGCCGGTGAGGACGTTGCGTTGGATTCGCCAGCCGTGGAAGAAGAGCTCGTCGCCCCAAAACTGCATCCCGCCCATGGTCGGCATCGGGACGCCGTCGCCCAGCGACCAGTTGGTCTTCAGCGGTTCCGGCTCTTCCTCCGCCCGGTCAACCGGTTCTCCGCCCCGGGCGGTCGGCACGAGTGCAGCCGTGGCCATACACGCGGCAAGCAAACAGCGCCTCATGCCTGGCCCTCCCATCAGTTTGGGGATGAGGTCCGGAAGCCAACGTGGCGAGAACGTGCTCCCTGAGCATCATATCGCGAGGCGAGGCGGGCCGGCAATGGCAATCGGCAAGTGGCTCCCTTGAAGCCAGCTCAACCACGCGGTCCCCCGGGAAAGCTCGGGCCGGTGGTTGACTTGCCCAACCGCCGAGCGTACCCTGGGGGACTGACGATTCGGTTTCTCTGCGCGCGGAGGATGTTCATGACCAAGAAGATCACCAGACGGACTTTCGCCAGGACGACCCTTCGGGCGGTGCCCGGGGCGGCCGCCCTGGGATTGGCCGCTTCCCCGGCCCTCCAGGCACCCGCTTTTCAGCAAGGTGGGGCCAACGATCGGGTGCGGTTGGGGTTCATCGGGGTGGCCAACCGTGGCGGCCAACTGATGGACGCCTTCCTGACGCACGGCGACATCCAGATCGTCGCCCTGTGCGACGTCTACGAACCCACGCTCGCCAAGGCCAACGAGAAGGTGGACGGCAAGGCCGACACCTGCGGCGACTTCCGCCGCCTGATCAACCGCAAGGACGTCGACGCGGTGGTGATCGCCACGCCCGACCACTGGCACGCGATCCAGACGGTCGACGCCTGCGACGCCGGCAAGGACGTCTACGTGGAAAAGCCGATGTCGATCACGATCCACGAGGGTCGGCGCATGGTGGAGGCCGCCCGGCGGAACAAGCGGGTGGTGCAGGTGGGCACGCATCGCCGTTCGTCGGAGCTGTATGCCCGGCTGGCCGACTTCGTCCAATCGGGCAAGGTCGGCAAGGTGACGGTCAGCCGGGCGTATCGCCTGAGCAACATGTATCCCACGGGCATAGGCCGCATGAAGCCCGAGCCGCCGCCCAAGGACCTCAACTGGGACATGTGGCTCGGCCCCCGGCCCGAGCGACCCTACCAGGCGAACATCGCCCCGTACAAGTTCCGCTGGTGGCAGCTCTACTCGTCGCAGATGGGCAACTGGGGCGTTCACTACCTGGACGCGATCCGCTGGGTCACCGGCGAGCAGGCCCCGTCCTCCGTCTGCGCGATGGGCGGCCGGTTTGCCGTCGACGACGACCGCACGGTGCCCGACACCCTGGAGGTCGTCTTCGAGTTCGCGTCGGGCCGGCTGGCCGTGTTCGGGCAGTACGAAGCGAGCGGCAACCCGGCCTTCCCTCGCGGCGAAATCGAGATCCGCGGCACGCAGGGGACGGTCTACGTCGACACGAAAGGCTTCGAGGTCGTGCCCGAGCGCGGCGGACAGTTCCAGGACCGCGAGCCGCGCATGGAGCCGATGGAGGTGAAGGCCCAGGGCAACAACGCCGGCCTCACGGCCCTGCACGCCCGCAACTTCCTCGACTGCATCAAGTCCCGCGAGAAGCCCCACGCCGACGTGGAGATCGGCCACCGCTCGACCAGCTTCAGCCTGATGGCCAACATCTCGCTGGCGACCAAGGCCCGGCTCGACTGGGACGTCACGAAGGAACGGTTCACCAACAACGACGAGGCCAACGGGCTTTTGCACTACGAGTACCGCAAGCCGTGGAAGCTGGGTTGATTCATCGACCTGCGCCGCGAACCTGCGAGCCTGTACGCATTGCACAACCTACGAGGACCGTCATGAATAAGAGAATCGTCGGGGCCAACGACCGCGTCCGGCTGGGGTTCATCGGCGTGGCCAACCGCGGCGGGCAACTGATGAGCGCGTTTCTCAAACACGACGACATGGAGATCGTCGCCCTCTGCGACGTCCAGCGATCGACGCTCGACAAGGCCAACGCCCGGCTCGAGGGCAAGGCCGACACCTACGGCGATTTCCGCGAGTTGATCGACCGCAAGGACGTCGACGCGGTGGTGGTCGCCACGCCCGACCATTGGCACGCGATCCAAACGATCACCGCCTGCGACGCCGGCAAGGACGTCTACGTCGAAAAGCCGCTCTCGATCACGATCCACGAGGGCCGGCGCATGGTCGAGGCCGCCCGGCGCAACAAGTCGGTCGTCACCGTCGGTCTGCACCGCCGCTCCTCGAAGCTCTACGGCGAGGCAGCGGGGCTGATCCGCTCCGAGGGGCTGGGCAAGGTGACCGTCTGTCGGGCGTATCACCGCAGCAACATGGTTCCGGCCGGCATCGGTCACGCCGAGCCGTCCGATCCGCCGGCCGACCTCGACTGGGACATGTGGCTCGGGCCGCGCCCGGCACGGCCGTTTCAAGCCACCATCGCCCCGTACAAGTTCCGCTGGTGGCATCTCTACTCGTCGCAGACGGCCAACAACGGCGTCCATTTCCTCGACTGCATGCGGTGGATGACCGGCGACGTCGCCCCCACGTCGATCTGCGCGATGGGCGGGCGCTACGCCGTCGACGACGACCGCACGATCCCCGACACGCTCCGGGTGACGTTCGAGTTTCCCACGGGGCGGCTGTTCGTGTTCGGCATGTTCGAGACCAGCGGCAATCGGACGCTCCCGCGCGAGGGCTATTTCGAAATCCGGGGCACCCAGGGCAGCCTGTACTGTTGGGACAAGCAATACGAGGTCGTCCCGGAGCGGGGCGGCCAGTTCCAGGATCGCGAGCCGCGCATGGAGCCGATCACGGTGCCTCGCCCCGAGGGCGACGGCGACCACACCGCCCAGCACGCCCGCAACTTCCTCGACTGCATCCGCTCGCGCGAGAAACCGGCTTGCGACGTGGAAGAGGGCCACCGCTCCACGGTGATGGCCCTGTTGGCCAAGATCTCCTGGCTCACGCGGTCCCGGCTCGAATGGGACCCCGAGGCCGAGCGGATCACCAACCACGAGGAAGCCAACTCGATGCTCCACTACGAGTATCGCGAGCCGTGGAAGCTGGGGTGAGCGACCCGCGAGGGAACGCTACGTCCTCAACGTCACGCTTGCGTTTTCGCGTACGACTGCTCTCATGCTTCCCCGTCGTGGGTTTCGCAGCTTGACTGTCCGCGGTGATCAACGCCCGGGGGAACGCCTGCCCACCGTGCCGACACAACCACGCCACTGCACCACCAAGGACCGATCCCGATGTCCATCCCGCGATTGCCCGCAAGCTTGTGCGTGTTGATGGCTCTCGTTGGCAGCCTATCGCCGTGTGCAACCGTGGGCGCGGGCGCCGACGAAGCCTTTTGGCCGCAGTTCCACGGTCCGAATCGGGACAACATCTCTATCGAAACCGGATTGCTCAAGCGCTGGCCCGAGGGCGGGCCCAAGCTGCTCTGGACGGCATCGGGCCTGGGGCACGGCTTTGCGACCGTGGCGATCGCCGACGGCCGGATCTACACGGCGGGCAATGTTGGGGAGGATACGGTCGTCACCGCCATGGACATGGGAGGCAGGGTCGTCTGGCGGGCGAAAAACGGTCGCGCCTGGAGCGGCTCTCAGCCCGGCTCGCGGAGCACGCCCACGCTCGACGGCGACCGGCTCTACCACGAAAGCCCTCACGGCGACGTCGCCTGCTTCGACGCGAAGACCGGCCGGCCGATTTGGGGCGTCAACGTGCTGGAGAAGTTCCATAGCGAGAACGTCACCTGGGCCCTGGCCGAGTCGCTGCTCGTGGACGGCGACCGGGTGATCTGCCGGCCCGGCGGCCGGGAAGTGAGCTTCGTCGCCCTGGACAAGCGGACGGGCGAGGTGGTCTGGACCAGCCCGACGACGGGCGACCTGGCCGGCTACTCGTCCACGGCGCTGGCCGAATGGAAGGGCGTGCGGATGCTGCTTGCGCTCAGCTCCCAGGCACTCATCAGTGCCAACGCCGACACGGGCGAGCGGCTGTTCCGCTTCGAGCAGAAGACGCCCTTCGACGAAAACATCGGTACGCCGATCTATCACGACGGCCACGTGTTCATCTGCACACGGACGACCGGCTCGGTGATGCTGCGGCTCGACGTCGACGGCGGTCGAGCGTCGGTCGAGGAGGTCTGGCGCAACACGGATCTCGACAATCAGCACGGCGGCGTCGTCCTGCTGGACGGCTACCTGTACGGCTCCAGCCACGTGAACAGCGGCGGCAAGTGGATCTGCGTGGATTGGCGGACGGGCCGGACGATGTACGTCGCCGAAGGCATCGGCCCCAAGGGCTCGCTCACCTACGCCGACGGTCTGCTCTGCGTGCTGGGCGAGCGGGGCGACGTCGGACTCGTCAAGCCGACCCCAACCGCCCACGAAATCGTCAGCCGATTCAAGATCCCCCAAAACGGCAAAGGCCCCACCTGGGCCCACCCGGTCGTCTGCGGCGGCCGGCTGTACGTCCGCCACAGCGATTTCCTGTATACTTACGACGTTGGCCAATAGGCGCCAGAGGCAACCTTTCGCGGAGGCGCCGGGAAGGGAGAGTCTCTCGCAAAGGCGCGAAGGCGCAAAGGACAAAGGGGGAGAAGGACTTTGCGGCTTGTCTATCCATACGGATGCTGAATGGACGGAAAATGGTCAAGTCAAGCTCAGTTCTCCATTGCGTATTGCGCGAAGCAAACCCAAAGCCAGACGAAAACTGCGCCGGACTTGCCAGTCCAGGTGGAATCGCGGATCCAAATGGACAGATACTTTGCGTCTTCGCGCCTTGGCGAGAGCATTGTCCGACCAGCTCACGACCGCCCGGAATCAACTCGCACTTGTAGGAGAGAATCGATGAGAAAGGCTCTATTTGTGATCGCTGCAATGGCCGCCGCCTGGGGGATGGTTCAATCCGCTTGCCCAGCCGCGCCGATCGAGATCGGCTCGCGCCTGGAGCTGTTCGTCGACGACTATCTGATCGAGAAGACGAGCGGCGACGCTGAGCAGTGTCTCCAGAAACCCCAGGCGCAGGAAGTCGTGCTGGTGACCGACAAGCCTTGGGAAGGGAATACCTGCGCGTACTACACCATCTTCCAGGACGGCGACCTCTACCGGATGTACTACCGCGGGTCGCACGCCGAGGCGGTGGGAGGCAAGGCGGCCCATCCCGAGGTGGCCTGCTACGCCGAGAGCAAGGACGGGATTCACTGGACGAAGCCGTCGCTGGGGCTGGTGGAGTTCGAGGGCTCGACGGAGAACAACATCGTCTGGAACGGCACGGGCACCCACAACTTCACGCCCTTCAAAGACGCCAACCCGGCGTGCCCGCCCGACGCCAAGTACAAGGCCCTGGCCGGCGCGAGCCGCGGGTACAAGCCGGGGCTCTACGCCGTGAAGTCGCCCGACGGCATCCATTGGACCTTGATGAGCAAGGAGCCGGTGATCACCCAGGGGGCGTTCGACTCGCAGAACCTGGCGTTCTGGGACCCGACGCGGAAGCTCTATGCCGACTTCCACCGCACGTTCCACGACGGCGTCCGCGCGATCATGACCTGCACCTCCCCCGATTTTCTGCACTGGACCGAGCCGGTTCTGCTCGAACACCCCGGCACGCCCCCGGAGCATCTCTACACGAACGCGATCCGGCCGTACGACCGGGCGCCGCACGTCCTGATCGGATTCCCGACACGATTTCTGCCGAAGACGCAGCAGGTCGAGCCCACGTTCATGTCGAGCCGCGACGGGCGCACGTTCCGCCGATGGACCGAGGCCCTGATCCCGATCACCGCCCCGGAAGACCGCGACGGCAACCGGAGCAACTACATGACCTGGGGGCTGGTGCAACTGCCGGGCAATGACCGGGAGTACTCGGTCTACGCCACCGAGGCGTACTACGCCGGGCCGGACAGCCGCGTGCGCAGGTTCACCTATCGCGTGGACGGGTTCGTGTCGGTTCGGGCGTCTGCCCAGGGCGGCCAGCTCGTGACCAAGCCGATCGTGTTTGCCGGGAAGAAGCTGGTGGTGAACTTCGTCACGCGAGGGCAGGGGAGCTTGCGGGTCGAGCTGCAAGATGCCGACGGCAAGCCGATCCCCGGCTTCGCCCTGGCCGATTGTGCCGAGCTCCGAGGCGACGCGATCGAGCAGGTGGTCGCCTGGGCTGCGGGCGACGACGTGAGCCCGCTGGCCGGGAAGCCGGTTCGTCTTCGGTTCGAGTTGAAGGACGCCGACGTCTTCTCGTTCCGGTTCGCCGAGTAGTGCGTCACAAGTCGACCGGGAGATACGTCTGCCCTCTGCCGACGGAAGGAGCCCAAAGCGTGCCTACGTTTTCTGCGCAGACGTTGACCGCTTTTGCCACGAGGCTGTTGGCGGCCGCGGGGCTCGATGCGGACGAGGCCGCGATGGTGGCCAGCAGCCTGGTGGGGGCGAACCTGCGGGGATACGACTCGCACGGCGTGATGCGGCTCCCGTTCTATCTCGGCCGGGCAGAGAAGGGCGAGGTGGTCCCGGGCGCCGAGTTCGAGGTGCTCGGCGAGACGGCGTCGCTGGTGACCGTCGACGCCCACTGGGGCTTCGGCCAGACCCAAGCCCGGCGACTCACCGAGCGGCTGATCGAGAAGGCCGGAAGCTCGGGCGTGGGCGTGGGGACGATGATCCGCTGCTCGCACATCGGCCGGCTCGGCGAATACTGCGAGACGGCGGCCGAGGCGGGGCTCGTGTCGATGCTGATGGTCAACAACCACGGGGCCGTGCAACGCGTCGCGCCCCCCGGCGGCAAGGTGCCCCGCCTGCCGACCAACCCGATTGCCGTCGGGATCCCCAACGGCGACGAGCCGATCGTGATCGACTTCTGCACCAGCGTGACGGCCGAAGGCAAAGTCCGGGTGAAGCAGATCGCCGGCGAGCTCTGCCCGGACGGATGGCTCCTGGACAGCGAAGGGCGGCCGACCAACGACCCCAATGCGCTCTACGGCGACCCGCCCGGCTCGATCCGGCCGACCGGCGGCAGTCAGCCGTACAAGGGGTTTGCGCTCTCGCTGATGGTCGAGGTGCTCACCGGCGCGCTCTCCGGCGGCGTGTGCGCCCGGCCGGTGCCGATCAATCCGATCGGCAACTGCGTGTTCATGCTGGTGCTCGCCCCGGCGCATTTCGGCGGCACGGATCACTTCCGCCGGGAGGTGTCGGATCTGATCGCGTTTGTCCGTGGCTGTCCGCGGGTGGACGGCGTCGACGAGATCATCCTGCCCGGCGACCCGGAGCGCCGCACGCTGAGCAAGAAGCTCGCCGAAGGCATTACGTTCGACGAGAAGAACTGGGGCGAGTTGGTAAAGGTGGCCGCGAAGCTGGGCGTCGAGGTGCCCGAATAGCACCGCTTCCAAGCTGCCCCGCAACGCCGTCGCTTACATCCGATGGAGACGGGTGTACACGCCCGAGTAAATCGGCAGGTGCCGGTAGTAGACCTCCAGCATGTAGATCGACAGGCAGGTCACGTAGAGGCGGCCGCCGTGGGGGGTGTACGCGTCGTGCCACTGGTACCGGTCCGGCGCGCCGCGGTCGCTTCGGCCGGGATCCCAACTGCCGGCATCGCGGCCCGACTTGACCTGGTGCTCGGGCACCTCCTGACGCATCACGGAGTTCCACTTCTTCCAGTACTCGCCCTCCATGTGATGGCACACCTGAGTGGCGTAGTACCAGTAGTAGACGTTGGGGTCCCGCTCGTAGTCAATCAGGTTCTCCGGCTGCGTGATGTACCGCACGCCGTCGATCAACCGCTCGTCGTCCCGGGGCCACCCGAGGTACTGCCGGCAGAGCAGCGCTTCGGCGGTCATCGCCTTCGTGGCCTCCTTCCCTCGCTGATACGGGTAGCGCGTGCCGCCGTCCAGGGCGACCTTGTCCAGGAATCGCTCCACCCGACGCAGCTTGTCCTCGGGAACGGGGAGATACGCCATTCGGGCACTCTGCAAGGCCATCAGGACCCAGCCCGTGACCGAGACGTCGCTGTCGGCCTGGGGGCTATAGCGCCAGCCTCCCTCGCTGCCTTGTGACTTGAGCAGATCGCCGATTGCCCGCTCGGCCGGCCCTTTGAACTGCTCGTCCTTCGTCATGCCGTACAGTTCGCAGAGGGCGATGGCGCACTGGCCGTTTGTGTAGAAGCGGTGGTTGAAGCCCCCTTCGTGGAAGAAGTTGCCGTCGGCGTCCTGCTCTTGGAGGAGCCACTTCCAGCCCTTGGCCACGTTCTCTTTGAACGCGCCGTTCTTGTGCGTGTTGCCGGCGCCTTGGAAGGCCAACAAGGCCATGGCGGTTGCCGTCGCCTCGTTTTCGTTGATGGCGCCGTCTTTGTAGGGGCCCTGAAGGCTCCAGGAGCCGTCCTTCCGTTGGTTGTTGGCCAGCCATCGCAAGCCGCCCTGGACGGACGCCTCGGTGGTTGCATTACCCCCGTACGCCCCGAGCAGCGCCCGCTTCGACCCCTCCTCGCGGCCGCTCAGAGCCAGGCCGACCTGCGTGGCGTCGATGTCGCTGGTCGAGGTGGATCCGTCGGGCACCAGCACGGTCACTTCGGGCGGCGCCGCGAACGGATTCTCGACGGGCAGCAAGTCCTCCGGCGTGTAGACCGGCTCTTCGACCATGTCCTCCGCCGTCCCGGCCATGAACGAGTCGAATTCCAACTGGTCCCCGAGGCTCTCGGCCCACACCGTCTCCAGCTCGATCTGGTTCCTGACGAGCTTGGGAAGAAAGATCAAGCCCAGGGTGATCATCAGAACCATGTGAAACACCGCGCTGACCAGCCAGGGCGGCGAGTTCTTCAACGCAATAGTCGTCAGCTCCTCTTCCGGCACCTCCTTCCGCTCGTGAACCGTCATCGACGTCGTCCGACCGCTCACCGGCACGGGTCGGGCAACCGTCACGGGCAGAGCCGCGCCCAGAGGAGCCGGCTGAGCCGTGACGGGCGATTGCGGCGCCACAGATACCGGTTGACTCGCTGGCGGCACGGGTCGTGCCTGGGGGATCGCCTGCGGGATGGGCTGGGCCCGCGGAAGCGGGGTCCGGTCCGCAATCGGAGGAGCTTGAGGGACGTTCTGTCCTTGCCCAAACAAAGCTTCCGGGGCGCCGAACGCACTCGGTGGGGGCGCAGCCTGGAGGGACGACTGCTTAGGTTCCAGAGGCTCGGCCCGGGGAAGCGGCTTGTTGGGAATGGCCCCGGAATGTCCCGGCTTCGCGCCTTGATGATCCTGGGGATCCGGAGCCGCCATGGATGAGCTTCCCCTTCGTCTGCCCGGTCAACGGATGATGGTCCGAAAGGACCCCTCGGCTGAGGGGGAAGCAGACGACTGCCAAACAGCACGGACAAAAGTCTATTATAGCCGTCCCATCGCGAGTCTACCAGCTTTCGGGGGAAGCGGCAACCTGGAACTCCTTACCACAAGGGAACTTGTGGAGACTGCAATCCCCCACGGCAGCGAGACAGCGGCCCGAGCCATCCCGTCGTGGTCCCCCAACAAACCTCACCTTCACGGCCTCGGATTATTCCCTTCGTCTCGTCTGTCGAAGTTCAAGGCGGTCAGATCGCGCGAGGCTGTTCGATGTCGCGAATCTTCGGCGTCCTTGCACGGTCAGAATGCGTCCCGGGAGACATACCGCAAGAAACCTTGGCGCGGCTCTCGACCCGAGACCGAATGACGGGTAGAATACGGAGGATCCCACGAGGGGGTGTCTGACGTCGGTCACATCCCCTTCCGCAACGCGGGGTGGAGCAGTCCGGTAGCTCGCGAGGCTCATAACCTCGAGGTCACAGGTTCGAATCCTGTCCCCGCCACTTTCGCATAACCCCCGAGTCGCAGAGACCTGGGGGTTCTTGTTGCGCTCCTGCGGCTCGAACAGATGGAGTTGCAGACCGTCCGTGTTTCCAGCCGGACGACTTACTGAGCGTCACTTCCTTGCGCCTACTGCCCCCGCGGGGGGGCTGCGCTGGCTTGGTCCCGGGCCGAAATCTGTTCACGATCCGAAAGCGCGGGCCCAGAACTCGGCCTGTTCCAGCGCCGAGGCGTGGTGCGGGATCGCCGCGGCCACCTGATCGGCCATCTGCGAGATCGCGATCAGTGTGGCGGGAAGCACGGCCAACGTTGCCAGGAGGGCGGCGACCGACGCGATCTTTGTTAGGGCTCTCATGGTTCCATCTCCTCTTGGGCTTGACCGGACCTGACGCCTGCATCTGCACTATCCGGCGACGATCACGTGCGAATATCACACCCGTTGCCCGGGAAACGGACTCTCATCGACCCGCCGGGCGATCCGCCGCGTCTCGACGGCCACGGCAGGTCCTGCGATCGTTGACGGCCTGATTCCGCCATCGCTGACGCCCGGATTCTGCGATCGTTGATGCCCGCGGCTGCCGTCCCACTTGTGGGCACGTCGCGCCGAACCCGGTGCCCGAGATACCGGCCCGGCCCGCGCTTGGCCGGGGCGATCGGCACGACAGGGATGATGCATCGGTTGCCTCGCGAGACCGCAGGAGTGCGGGGGGCCCCGCTGCCGCGCGCTCCAAAGGCCACGATCCTCTGGAAAGAGGGGTGGCGACATGCTATACAACGAAGCATCGGATAATCCATTCGACGCCGCTTGGGCCAACGGCCGGGGGCGTCAGACGTCACGATTCCTTTCGACACCTTCGCCTTTTCGGGCACGGAAGACCGCGTAGGCGGTCTCTCCGGGATGCGAGTCCGGGGGAGCTTGAGATGACCGAACGTCCCGAATGGTCGGACCGGCTCCGGCCATACCACTTCGCTGCCTTCGTCGAACACAAGCGTAAGGGCTTTGTAGGGCGGGAGTGGCTGTTTGCGCAGATCGACGCCTGGCGCCACGACGCCGACGAACGCGCCTTGCTGATCCGGGGCGATGCGGGGGTCGGCAAGTCGGCCGCCCTGGCGCAACTGGCCCACACGAACCCCGGGGGCCGGGTGCTGGCCTATCATTTCTGCCAAGCCGACGTCCCGGAGACCTTGGAGCCCGGGCGGTTCGTGGGGAGTCTGGCCGGGATGATCGCCCGCGGGTTGGACTCCTACGCCGCCCGACTCGAGGACTCGTCGATCCGCGAGGCGCTCAGCCCGTGGCGCTGCGAGACCGATCCGGCCGGCGCGTTTGGGGAAGGGGTTCTCGGGCCGCTGGATGCGCTGGACGCCCCGGAATCGGGCGTATGCTACGTGGTCGTGGATGCCTTGGACGAGGCCATGGTCTCAGAAGACCCGGTCAGCCAGACCACGATCGTCGAGGTGTTGGCAAGCCGGCTCGATCAGTTGCCGACTTGGCTCCGCATCGTCGTCACGGCGCGGGATGAGGAGCCGGTCGTGGAGCGACTCCCCGGGCTGCGCGTCTGCCGTATCGATGCAGGCGACGAGCGGAACCTGGAAGACGTCCGTCGCTACGTCGCCAGGCGGCTCGCGCGGCAGAAGCTCGCCGAGCAGGCTGGCGCTGCCCGCATGTCCCGCGAGCAGGTCGCCGAGATCCTGGAGAAGAAGAGCGGCGGCAGCTTCCTGTACGTTGAACAAGCGTTTGAGGGCTTGGAGGGCGGGCAATACGATTTCGAGGATCTCGCGGCGCTGCCCGGCGACGTCGGGGGCCTCTACCGAAGGTTTTTCGAACACCAGTTCCCCGACGAGACGAGTTTCGCCCAGGCCAAGCGGGTGCTCCAGGTCGTGACGGCCGCCGGGGAGCCGCTCACGGAGGCACAACTGGCCGCAGCGGCCGACCTGGATGCCGAATCGGAGCTGCCTGCGGTGCTCAAGACCTTGTCCGTCTATCTACTCAATCGCGACCAAGCGGAGGGCCCGGCGCGCTACGCCCTCTGCCACGGGTCGCTGCACGACTGGCTCGCCGGTGCCGAGCATTGCGGCGGGGTCTATCAGGTCGGGGCCAAGTCCGGGCACGAGCGACTCGCCGACGCGGGCTGGAAGGAGTATCAGCAGGACCCGCGGTCGATGTCGCCCTATGCGCTTGCGCACCTGCCGGCTCATCTGACGGCGGCGGAGCGTTGGGACGATCTCGGGCAACTGCTGACCGACTTGCCCTATCTGGAAGCGAAAGCGGAACGCGGTCTGGTGTTTCCGTTGAGTCGGGACTTTGCGGCGGCCGCCGCCGAGATGCCGGCCGAGCACGCCAGCCAGCGGACTCTCAAGCTCTTGGACGAGGCGCTAAGGCGCGACGTCCGCTTCATTGCACGACATCCGGCGACGCTGTTTCAGTGCTTGTGGAACAGCTCGTGGTGGCACGACTCGCCCGAGTCGGTCGGCCACTACGAGTTGCCGGTCGGCGTGTCGATCACCACGGCCAGCCCGCAGGGCCGGGTCGAGCAGAAGCTCTGCGACCTGCTCCAAGCGTGGCGTACGGCCAAGCAGTCGCGATCGCCCGACTTCCCCTGGGTCCGCTCGGTGCGGCCGCCCGCTTCGGAAGTGGGCGGAGGGAAGCACGCCGTTCTCCGCGGGCACGAGCGAGGGGTGCTCAGCGTGGCCTGCTTGGCGGACGGCAAGCGGGTCTGTAGCGGGGCTCTGGACGAGACCGTGCGCGTGTGGGACGCCCAGAGCGGTGCGGAGCTCCACTGCCTCCGCGCCCACGAGAAAGGCGTGCGAAGCGTCGCCCATTCGCCCGACGGCCGCCACCTCGTCAGCGGCTCGCTGGATCAGACGCTTCGCGTGTGGGACGCGACCAACGGGGCCGAGGTCCGCTGCCTGCGCGGACACGCCCGGGACGTGACCTGCGTGGCCTGCTCTCCGGACGGCCGGCAGATCGCGAGCGGGTCGCTGGACCAGACGGTGCGCGTGTGGGACGCCCAGAGCGGCGCCGAGCTGCGATGCTTTCGCGGACACGCGTCGGCGGTGTACGCCGTAGCGTTCTCGCCCGACGGCGCGAAAGTCGTCAGCGGATCGAAGGACCGAACGGTGCGCGTGTGGGACGTCCGGAGCGGCGCCCAGCTCTCCTGCCTTGAGGGCCATGCCGGCGACGTGACCGCCGTCGACTGGTTGGGCGGCGGGCAGACGGTCGTGAGCGGGTCCAAGGATCAGACGGTGCGGGTGTGGGACGCGGAAGCCGGTGCCGAGCTCCGCTGCCTCCGCGGACACGCCCGCGACGTGACCGGCGTGGCCTGTTCGCCCGACGGCCGGAGGATCGTCAGCAGCTCCCTGGACCAGACGGTGCGGGTGTGGGACGCGGGGACCGGCGCCGAGTTGCGCTGTTTGCGCGGGCACGTTCGGGACGTGACCAGCGTCGACTGGTCGGCCGACGGCTCGCTGATCGCCAGTGGGTCGTGGGACGAGGCAGTCCGGCTGTGGGACGCCGAAAGCACGGCCGAGATTCGATGCCTGCGCGGGCACGACGATTGGGTCCGCTCGGTGACCTATTCGCCCGACGGCCGGCAGGTCGCCAGCGGGTCGGTGGACCGGACGGTGCGGTTGTGGGACGCCCAGAGCGGCGTGCAGCTTCTCTGTCTTACCGGACACGTAAGAGACGTGGTCACGGCGGCCTATTCTCCCAACGGCCGGAAGATCGCCACCGGCTCGTTCGACAAGACGGTGCGGATCTGGGACACGCAGACGGGGGCCGAGCTCCGTTGCCTCCGCGGACACAGGTCGTCACTGTACAGCGTCGTCTATTCGCCCGACGGACGCGAGATTGCCAGCGGGTCGCTGGACCAGACCGTTCGGGTGTGGGACGCCGAAACCGGCGCCGAAGTCCATTGCCTGCACGGGCACGATTACTGGGTGCTGAAGGTGGTCTACTCGGCGGACGGCCGCCGCATCGTCAGCGCCGCGTTGGATCAGACGTTGCGGGTCTGGGACGCCCGAGCCGGCACCGAGCTGCACGTGCTCCGCGGGCACGAGATGGACGTGACCAGCGTCGACTGCTCGCCCGACGGCCACCGGATCGTCAGCGGCTCGCTCGACCAAACGGTCCGCCTCTGGGACGCCGAGCGCGGCGTCGAGGTGGCCTGTCTCCGCGGGCACGAGCGCGGCGTCGTGGGCGTGGCCTGGTCGCCCGAAGGGCAGCGCATCGCCAGCGTCTCCTTCGACCAAACCGTGCGCGTGTGGGACGCCGAATCGGGCGAGTGCGTCCAGGTGATCCAAGGCCAAGGCGACGTGTCGGCCATCGCCCGGGAAGCCTCGCGCGGCGGCTGGCGGGCATTGGCGTGCGGGCAGGAGACCGTGATCGAAAGCGTGGCAACCGCAGAGCCCGTGGCACGGTTCCCCGAACCGATGGAGCAGATCGTAACCCATCCGGAAGGACGCAGTTGGGCCGGGGCCACCGCCAACCACGTCCAGATCATCACGCTCGAAGGGGCCACTGAGCCGGGGGCCGGTTGAGGAGCCAAGTCCCGCTTGTCACACCGCAGAAAAGGGGGGCGTCTCGGTCAAACCACGGGCAGTGTGATATAATGGACACCAGTGCAAGTGCCGTGTCGGCGGTTGCCAGTGCTCCGCGCAGTCCTGTTCCCCAAGGACTTTGAAGTGGCCGGGTCCGACCGAAAAACGCGATCCAACCCGCCACCTCCGCCGCCCGGGCAAATCCGTCCGGATCCTGCACGCCTACCTCCGGCCCCCCCGCCCGGTCAAGCCATTTCCGCGCAACACGGCTCCGGGCTCGCCGGCACGGAAGCGGCTCCTCAGGCCGCGGAAGCCCCCACGCGACCTTGGACTGAGGCCGCCCCCGTTCCCACCGACCGGGCCGCGCAAGCCCGGCGGGCCCCGCCTTGGGCCGCCTGGGCTGCCTCGATCGCCCCTCCGAGGCCCGACCAGGTCAGCCCCCAGGCGTTCGCGTTCGCTCGAGGCCACCCCTTGGAGGAGCCCGCGCCCGGATTGTTCGGCGCGTTCGTCTCGGGCTTGTCGTCGATGCTGATCCACCTGGGCGTGCTGATCTCCCTGGGGCTCTGGATCACGGCGGGGACCGTCGACCAAGGGGCCTTTGAGCCGCTCGTGGCTTACCACGTGCCGGAGGAAGAGCGGGACCTGGAGCTTGAGACGGTCTTCCTCGACGAAGAGATCACCCCCGGCAGCCAGGTGACGTTGGTCTCCACCAACACGCCCAGGCCCACGTCAAACCCCCTGACGCCGAACCCGCCCGAACTGCTCCAATCGCCGCTCGCCCCGCTCAACTGGCCGACGGACCGTCTGTCGGGCATCAAGGACCTGATGGCGCCGGTTGGCGAGGGGACGACCGCGTCGGCCCAGGCCGTGGTGGACAACTACCAGCAGGCCCTGGACCGCATCACCCAGGAGCTTCTTCGACTGGCGGCCAAGGAGAAAGTCCTGTTGGTGTGGTGCTTCGACCAGTCGGGGAGCATGAAGGACGACCAGAAGGAGATTCGCACCCGGCTCGAACGCGTCTATGCCGAGCTGGGGATGACGGGCGTCACGGGGAGCGACACGTTGATGACGGCGGTCACCAGCTTCGGCAAGGATTTCGTCGTCCACACCGAGCGGCCCACCACCGATCTGGAGGCGATCCGCGAGGCGATCGACGCCGTGCCCGTCGACCCGTCGGGCGAGGAGATGATGTGCTCGGCGGTGATCCGCTCGATCAGCTCGTATCAGCAGTTCGCCAGGCGGCAGGATCGGAAGATGGCCTTGATCCTCGTCAGCGATGAATCCGGCCATCGGGAAGAAAGCGACACGTACCTGGAGGCGGCGATCGACCAGGCCGCGGCGGCCCGATGCAAAGTGTACGTCTTGGGCCGCGAGGCCGTGTTCGGCTATCCGTACGCCTATATCCGCTGGGTCCATCCGCAAACGGAACGCACCCACCAATTGCCGATGGACCGCGGCCCCGAGACGGCGTTCGCCGAAGTGCTCCAGACCGACGGTTCCGGGCCGCGCAGCGACGCGCACCCAAGTGGATTCGGCCCGTATGCCCAGTCTCGCCTGGCGTGGCGCAGTGGAGGCATCTTCTTCATGCTTCCCAGCGTCGAGGCGGAGCTGGTCGGCGCCGAGAAGCTCCGATACGACGCGATCACCATGCGGGAGTACCGGCCCGACCTGCGGTCCCGCGAGGAGAGCCTCGTGGACGCCCAGCGGCGGCCCTTGCGCAAGCTCGTCTGGAAGATCGTCGACGATCTCGACCCCGATCGCCGGCAAGTGGCCAGGATGATGAGCCTGCGGAGAAACTTCCCGGCCGACATGAATCAGTTCCGACGCCAGGTGCAGGAGTCGGGGGCTCAGGCGCAGGTCTACCTGGCGGGCCTGGAGCGGGCGATCGAAGCGCTCGAGGCTCAGAAGCCCGCCCGCGAGAGAGAGGACTCCCTGCGCTGGCAGGCCAACTACGATCTGATCCGCGCCCAGGTGGCGGCCTACGCGGCCCGCGTGTACCTCTATCGCATCGCTCTGGAAAACGGGCTGAAGAAGCTGATCGTCACGCCGCCAGCCTTGGCGGACGGCCGGCAGCTCGCCGGGTGGCGCCTTCGCGAGAGCCGGGAAGTCCCCATCGACAAGATCGCCACCAAGATGCTCGAGCAGGCCAAGGAGTCGTATCTGGCCGTGATCGAGAACCACGCCGGCACGCCCTGGGCGGCACGGGCGGAGTGGGAGCTCAGACGCGACTTCAACGACACCGGCGGTGGTTCGTCCGGGGCGGGAATCGGCTCCTATCAGGGCGTCGAGCTCGTGCCCGAATACCGCGCGCCGCAGGCCCCCGACCAACCCGGGGCCAAGCCCCAGCCCAAGCCTGAACCGAGCATGCCGCAAGGGCCGCCGGTTCCCGTCCCCCGGCTGTAGCTCGCCGCCTCGCCCGACGCTGCCAAAGACGGACCGGCTTCCCTCTCGTCGCGCACGCCCCGCGGGGCTTGATGTGCGCGCGTCGCGCCCCTAGACTCGCCTCGGGCGCGACGATCGCCCACACTCGACGGCCAGCATTGGGAGGTGTATCAGCATGAGCCGCGTACGTTGCCTACTCGTCTGCCCGTTGCTCCTGATCCATGCGGCCGCGTTGGCCGGCGGCGAGCCGGCGGCAAGCGAGGCAGAGAGTCTCCGAAAGCAGTTGGACCGCCAGCCGGCGTGGAATGAGAAGCCGTTCGCCCCGGCCGCCGGGAGCACGAGCAAGCTCGATCCGCCCGCGTTCGTCTGGCTCCCCCCGGCCAAGCGACCGGCCAAGTACGTGCTGGCCGTTTCGCGTTCGGAGGGCTTCCCGGAAGACGCGACTACGCTCGTCGACGACGTCCCGATTACCGTCCACATTCCCACCGAGCCGCTGGGGTCCGGCCGTTGGCATTGGCGGGTGGGCGTGAAGCGATCGGACGGCTCGGTCGTCTGGGGACAGACTCGCGCGTTCACCATCGCCGACCGCGCCGACGCGTGGCCGCTGCCGGAGATCGACGCCATCGTCGCAAAGATCCCCCGCCGGCATCCGCGGCTCCTGTTCCCCGGCGACCAGCTCCAGCGCGTCCGCCGCGAGTGTTCCGGCATGATGGCCGACGAGTACGCGAGCCTGCTGCGAGCGGCCGAGCGGTGCATCGGAGAAAAGCTCGTGCCCGAGCCGGCCTTCCAGCGGGGCGAAGATCGGGGCACGGGCCGCCCCGGCGACTACGTGATGATCATGCGGACCACCCGCCCGCCCATGGACCAGATGGAGACCTGTGCCCTGGCCTACGTGCTCAGCGGCGAGCGGCGCTTCGGCGAAGAGGCCAAGCGGCGTCTGCTCCACTTTTTCTCCTGGGACCCGGAAGGCTCAACCAGCCTGTTCCACAACGACGAGCCGGCCATGTGGGTCATGCAGCGGGGCACCCGGGCGTACGACTGGACCTACGACCTCTTCACGCCCGAGGAAAGGGCCAGGATCGAGCCGGCGATGAAGGCCCGGTGCGGGCAGTTCCTCAAGCGGCTCGATCGTATGCCGTTCGAGAGCCGGCCCTATTCGAGTCATCCGGCCCGGGACGTCGGCTTCCTGGGCGAGGCGGCGATCACCTTCATCCACGAGTGGCCCGAGGCCCGCGACTGGCTCCACTACGTGATGAAGATCTACTGGTCGGTCTTTCCCGCGTGGGCCGGCGAGGACGGCGGCTGGCAGGAAGGGCCGAGCTACTGGGGGGCCTACATGAGCTTCGCGATGCACTTCGCCGCCTCGCTCCAGAAGGCCACCGGTGCGGAGCTGATCGAGAAGCCCTTCTTCCGCAACACGCCCTACTACAAGCTTTACACCAATCCGCCGTACGCCCGCATGTCCCCGTTCGGCGACGGCCAGGAACGCGGTCCCGGCCGAGGCGCCGGCCACCTGCTCTATCACTTCTCCACGCTGCTTGAGGATCCGTATCTCCGTTGGTACCCCGAGGTGCAGCGAGCCGGGCCGGGAAGCGGCCCGATGGGCTTCGCCCTGGCCGATCCGAGCCTCGAAGCCAAGCCGCCGGTCGACCTGCCGCAAGCACGTCTCTTCGAAGGCGCGGGGCTCGTGGCCATGCACGGCGATCTGGCCGACCCCGAGAACAATGCCTATCTCGTCCTTCGGTCCAGCCCGTTCGGCTCGATCAGCCACGGCCACGCCGACCAAAACGCCTTCGCCATCGAAGCCTTCGGCGAACCCCTGGCCATCGCCTCGGGCTACTACCCGTGGTATAGTTCGCCGCACCACGGCAATTGGACCCGCGAGACCAAGGCCACCAACTGCGTCACCGTCGACGGCGGCATCGGGCAAACGAAACGAAGCCACGAAGCGAACGGCCGGATCGTCCGCTTTCTCACGGGCGAAGCGTACGACTACGCCCTGGCCGACGCCACGCCGGCGTACAGCGGTCGGCTGACGAAGTTCCACCGCCACGTGATCCACGTCCGGCCGGACGCGACCGCCCGAAACCAAGTGGGCACGTTCGTGATCGTCGACGAGCTCGAGGCCCCCGAGCCGGTCACCTTCGAATGGTGGCTGCACGCGCTGGAGGAAATGCAGATCGACGAAGACAAACGCGAGGTGCTGATCCGCCGCGGCGATGCTCGACTGCTGGCCAGCTTCATCCTGCCGGACGCGCTGGAATTCACGCAAACCGACAAGTTCGACCCGCCCCCGGAAAACGACGCTCCGAATCAGTGGCACGTGACCGCTTCGACGGCCACGAAGTCTCGCTCGGCTGTGTTCATGGTGGTGCTCTCGCCATGGCACGCGTCGGGCCCTGCACCCAGAGTTGAGCGCGACACGGGATGGAATGCCGTAGGGGCGAGATGGTCCCGTAGGGAAGATGGTGTTGCGCATGTTGTCTTCTGCGACGCGGACAGGATGCGCGAGGGAGAGGCGGACGGCAACGCGCGGTTATTTGCCGTCAAGAACACGTTTGGCGAGCCCTCAGGCTACCTGCTGGTCGAAGCACAAAAGCTACCTTTCGAAGGCTCGGGACCGTTGGAGTCTGAAGAGCCCACAACGCTTGCCACCTCCTACACGGGGTCCGCCGTGCAGTTGGTCAGTGATGGCCCCAAGACGACAGTACGTGTGGATTTCCCTCCTCTGCGGAAACGGGCAATTGTACGCCGCGACGGAAGACTGATCGAAGCCCCTCTCCACCCAGGCGACGACCGCTTGGAGGTCCCAGTTGGACGAAGCGTGACCGAAATCTTCGCTCGCCAGTCGCTGGACGAGCCGATCATGAAAGTGGCCGTCGGCGCCGACAAGACGGAACTCCGGGGCAAGCGGATCGGCCCGGCGAAGGCAACCTGGCACCATCGTTACCAGGGCGAGGACGGCGAGTTCCGTCTGAAGCTTCCGGCAGGGCTGAGACTCATCGTGGGCGTCGAGCCGGTGCGGGGTGACACGGTAAAACTGCGGCGCGGCCAGACGCTCTGGTGGTACGGCAACGTGCCCGAGGAGCCCGTTGTGCTGGAGCGCATCGGCAAGGCGGCTGACTCGCGTGCGCGGGAGAAGCCAGACGACGTCACGGCCACCTTCTCGATCGTAGCGGTCGATCCGGAGACCGGCGTCTGCGGGGCGGCCGTGGCCAGCAAGTATCCGGCCGTCGGCCAGGTGGTGCCGTACGTTCGGGCCGGCGTGGGCGCGTTCTGCACCCAGCATTGGCACAACCCGCCCTGGGGCGAAAAGGCCCTCGATCTCCTGGAGCAAGGCAAGCTGCCGGAAGAGGTGCTGGGCGAGCTTCTGCGCGACGATCCGAAGAAGGACAAGCGGCAACTGGCGATCATCGACATCGAAGGCCGGGCCGCAAACCGGAACCCGGCCCGGGCCGACCCTTCAGGCATCTACTGGGGCGGAATGTCCGGCCGGTACTACGCCTGCCAGGGCAACACGCTTACGGGCCGCGAAGTGATCACGGCCATCGCCCAGGCGTACGAGGAGACCAAGGGAAGCCTCGCCGATCGGCTGATGGCCGCCCTGGTCGCCGGCGATCAAGCCGGCGGCGATCACCGCGGCCGCCTGGCCGCCGGCATCCGCGTGGCCAAGCCGGGCGTCGAAGGCTGCTGGCTGGAGCTTCAGGTCGACAAAAGCGACGACGCCGTGATGGAGCTGGCCCGAAAGTACATGGAGCTCGAACACGCGGCGAAGGGCGAGTGGCCGGGGCCGTGACGCCAACGAGGTCGCTTCCACACAATCCGAACGCGACCGACGTGGGTGGCAGGCGGTCCTGCCCGTCGGGCACTACCAGCTTCAAGCACGGAGCACTACAATGGCGTGGTGGGGCAGATAGCGACGTTCGCGAGCCGGAGCCTGGTCATGCTCAAGCGGATACACGTGAGAGGGTACAAGTCGCTGGAGGACGTCGAAGTGTGCCTCCAGCCACTTTCGGTCCTTTTCGGACCGAACGCTGCCGGCAAGAGCAACTTCCTGGACGCCCTGCAGCTACTGTCGCGTATGGCTACGAGCAGAACGCTCAAGGAGGCGTTCGAATCGCCTTACCGTGGGAAGCCCCTGGAGTCCTTCACGTTCGGCCCAGGTGGCTTGAATCACCTGATTCAGCAAAGAACGGCTTCTTTTTCGATCGAAGTGGACGTCGAGTTGTCCCCCGACGTGGTCAGCGAAGTAGATCGCCAGATCCGCGAAATGAGGAAAGGGAAATCTGCGGACGCTGAGCCGGGACAGAACAAGAAGACGCCGGCTTTTGTTCGAGAAACAAGCCTTCGGTATCGGATCGAGGTAGAGATCCTGCCCAAGTCGGGGATCTTGCGGGTCGCCGACGAGTACCTGGCAGCCATGACGTCCCGAGGGACGGTCACCAAGGCGCGACGTCCCTTTCTGGAGCGAATGGGTGATCGACTCCATCTCCGCATGGAAGGACAGGCTCACCCGACGTACTACGACCGTTACCTCGATCACAGTGTCCTTTCCCTACCGTTGTATCCACCGCACCACCCGCACTTGGTGGCGATGCGGCAAGAGCTCTCAAGGTACTTCTTCTTCTACTTCGAGCCACGCGAGCGCATGCGGGCGCCTAACCCGGTCAAAGAGGTCCGGCACATTGGGTTCATGGGAGAAGACTTGGCCGCCTTTCTGAACACGCTGAAATCGGTCGACGGACGTCAGTTCCGGGCCGTCGAGAAAGCTCTCCACCAAATCGTTCCTTCCATCCATGGGATCGACGTCGATGTGAATAATCTCGGCGAGGTCGATCTGTGGCTTCTCGAAGGCGAGCTCCGCATCCCGGCGCGCGTCGTGTCGGAAGGAACCTTGCGTATTCTGGGCTTGCTGGCCCTCGGTGGCGCGAAGGACCCGCCGGCACTGCTGGGATTCGAGGAGCCGGAGAACGGCATCCACCCGCGGCGTGTGAAGCTAATCGCGGAACTGCTCAAAACCCGAGCCGCGACGGGCCAGTCGCAACTCATCGTCACGACGCACTCTCCCATTCTCCCCGATCTGATACCGGACAACCGCCTTTTCGTCTGCTGGAAGGATCGAAGCCGCACACAGATCGCCCCCTTCGAGACGTGGAGGCCCCTCGGGCGGGGACCGGATATCGACGAAGCCCTCGACGCACCACTCACGGCATCGCAACGGATCATGCGGGGGGACTTCGATGCGTAGGGTCAGCTTCCTCGGAGAGGACGAAGGGCACCGTGCGTTTCTCGTTCCTCTGCTCCGCTGCGTCGCTGCTCAATACGGTATTGATGTTGAAGTCAGAGAGTATTCCATACGGGGCGGCTTCGGTGAGGTCGAAAACGAGCTCGAGCAGTACGTCCGGGATCTTGTGAAGTTCAAGGAGGGCTTGCCGGATCTCGTTGTCGTCGCCACGGACGCGAATTGCTGCGGTTTTGCGAGGCGACGCAAGAAGCTGGAGAGAATTGTAGAGCCGGTGAAAGACCGGATTGCCTTCGCCGTCCCCGATCCCCATATCGAGCGATGGATGCTGCTCGACCCGTCGGCCTTCAAGGCGGCTCTTGGCAGCCCCTGCAAAATACCCGATCAGAAGTGCGATCGGGATCGTTACAAACAGCTTCTTCTGCAAGCCGTGCAGGAGACTGGCGTCACGCCACTACTGGGAGGAATTGAGCACGCCGAAGACATCGTTCGCAACATGGACCTTGCCCCAACAAGCCGGGGCGACGATTTCGGCAAATTCCTCCAGGATATCCATGCGTGTTTTCGACGCTGGAGGGCGGACGTCGGAACAGCGTGAGCGGGGCTACTTCTTGCCCAGAACCTCTCCGTAGTGCTCCACCAGCGCCGCGGTCGTGCGCTCAGCGTCGAAAGCCGTTTCCGCCCGGCGACGCGCCGCGGCTGCGAGGCTCGCTCGAAGCCCTTCGTCGCCCATCAACTCCAACACGGCCGCCGCCATCGCGTCAGGATCGTCGGGGGGCACGAGCCGGGCGGCTTTGCAGTCGGGCGGGAAGATCTCGCGGGTACCGCCCACGTCGGTAGCCACGACGGCCACGCCCGAGGCGGCCGCTTCCAGGAGCACGCGCCCGAGCGGCTCCTGGCGCGCGGGATGCACCAAGAGGGACAGCTCGTTCAGGACCCGGTCCACGTCGTTGCGAAGGCCCAGGAAGTGCAGCCGGCCGGCGAGCTTGTCGGTCGCGGCGTCACGCAGCGCTTGCTCGAACTGCCGCGACTCGGGCTTGTCGGACCAGCGCTCGCCGACGATCACGAAATGGACGTTGGGCAGCTTCTCGGCCAGGATCGCCGCGGCATGCACCAACACGTCTTGCCCTTTACGGAGGCAAATCTGGCCGATCGTGCCGACGAGGTCTGCCTCAGGCGCAAGCCCAAGCTCTCGGTGAAGGTAGCCGCACCTCGGCCGCGGCTGGAACCGGTTCAGGTCCACGCCGTTGTAGAGCACGTCGGTCTTCTCCGCGGCCACCCCTTGCGCGACGTGAAACGCGCGGGTCGCCGCCGAGACGGCCAACAGCCGCGAGTGCCGGTTCAGATCGGCCACGGCCCGGGCACTCAGCCGGACGATGTCCCGCAGATGGGCGATGCTCGGCAGCTCGAAGTCCGCAGCGACTGGGCCCGACAGGCGTCCCATCGCCAGGCTGTTGGCGTGGAGCAGATCCGGTCGCCGCCGTCCAAGCAAATGGGCCAACTCCGCGCGAAGCCGATCCTGCGGAAAGCGGTTGCCTGCCGCGTCGCGGAAGACGAAGGGCAGCACCTCGACGCCCTTGGCGGCAAGCGCTTCGGCCAGCGACCCCTCCGGCGGCGCGATCACGGCCGTCTCGATGCCGGCGGCGCGGATTCCGTCCAGGGTGGTGAGCATCGATCGCTCACCGCCGCTTATCGTGGGATATTCGCATAGTAGCAGCACGTTCGGCATAGCGCCTGGGCGTCGTGCTCTCCTCACAGCAACCCGTAGTCCACCAGCGTCTTCCGCAGCGCGGCCTCCTGCTCCGCCGAAAGCGGCGTCATCGGCATGCGCAAGTCGCCCGTGTCGCGGCCGAGGAGTCGCATGGCGGCCTTCACCGGGATCGGGTTGGTAGCCAGGCCGAGCATGTCGCGGCAGAGGGGGAAGAGCTTTTTGTGCCACCGCTGGGCTTCGACCATGTTGCCCGACTCGAACGCCCGGACCATCGCGATCATGTCCTGGGGCACGATGTTGCCCACCACGGAGACCACGCCGCGCCCGCCGATGGCCAAGAGCGGCAGCGTCAGGCTGTCGTCGCCGCTCAACAGGGTCAGGTCGGTGGTGGCGATGATCTGCGAGGCCTGGTCCATCGAGCCGGTGGCCTCTTTGACCATGGCGATGCCCGGCAGCTCGGCCATCCGGGCGATGGTCTCGGGCTCGATATTCTTGCCCGTGCGGCCCGGGATGTTGTAGACGCAGATGGGGATCTCGACCGCTTCGGCCAGGGCTTTGTAGTGTTGGTAGAAGCCTTCCTGGGTGGGTTTGTTGTAGTAGGGGGCGACGACCAGGGCCGCGTCGGCGCCGTGCTCGGCGGCGAAGCGGGTCAGGCGGAGGGCTTCCTGGGTGCTGTTCGAGCCGGAGCCGGCCATGACCTTGATGCGCCCGGCGGCCGCCTGAACCACCTCGGCGACCACGCGCTCGTGCTCGTCGTGCGAGAGCGTGGGCGATTCGCCCGTGGTGCCCACCGGGCACAGGCAGGTGGTGCCCGCTTCGACTTGAAACTCGACCTGCCGGCGGAGGGCCTCGACGTCGAGTTGGCCGTCGCGAAAAGGCGTGATGATCGCCACGGAGAGACCGGCGAATTGTTCGGCTCGGGTAGCCATAGGAAATCCACTCCTGTGTGGGAGATGAGGGATGAGAGATGAGGGATGACGGTTGAGGGATGACGGTTGAGGGTTGAGGGTTGAGGGTTGAACGGGTAAAGAAAAACTGCCCTCTCTCCTCAGCGTCGATCCCTAATCCCCCTGCCTACGGTCATCCCCTGTCCATCGTCGTCTAGCCCTTATCCCTCAACTCTCAACTTTCAACCCTCAACTTTCAACCCTCAACCCTTTACGAAACCAGCCTTTTCATTTCCCGCACGGCCTGCTCGAACCCGACCATGATCGCCCGGGCGACGATGCTGTGGCCGATGTTCAGCTCGTGCATCCGGTCGATGGAGGCCACCGGGACGACGTTCCGATAGGTCAGCCCGTGCCCTGCGTGCAAGGCCATGCCGCAGCCGGAGACCACGGCCCCGGCCGCGCGCAGGTTCTCCAGCTCCTTCTGTTGCTCCGGGCCCGGCTTGGCCAGGGCGTACTGGCCGGTGTGCAGCTCGACGGCGTCGGCGCCCATCTCGGCGCCCGCCTCAATCTGCTTGGGGTCGGGGTCGAGGAAGAGGCTTACGGAGATGCCCGCGTCGTGGAGCCGACGGATGACCTCCGCGACGCGGTCCTCTTGGCCCACGACGGCCAGACCGCCCTCGGTGGTGACCTCTTCGCGGCGCTCGGGCACGAGGGTGGCCTGATCCGGCTTGGTCCGGCAGGCGATCTCGACCACTTCCGCTTCGCAGGCCATCTCCAGGTTCAGATTGACGGTGACCGTCTCGCGAAGGATCTGGAGGTCGCGATCCTGGATATGGCGGCGGTCCTCGCGGAGGTGCAGCGTGATACAATCAGCGCCCCCCAATTCCGCGAGCGCTGCGGCCCAGACCGGGTCCGGCTCGTAGGTCTGCCGGGCCTGCCGGACCGTGGCCACGTGATCGATATTGACGCCGAGCTCGGGCATGTCGTTTCCTCGTGTCTGCCAAGGCGTGATTATAGCGTTGGCCGGGCATCCATCAAGGGTCCCACGAACGACGTGTGAAAGGAGGGAAAGGATGCCGGGACGGGCGCAGACTTGCCCGGTGCGCCACCGGCAGCAGTGCACCGCGGGGAGATCCACAGGTGCTTCAGGGAGCGGGTATGAGGGGCCCCCCGTGCTCGATCGCCGCCGGAGGCACGCCGTCGACCGAACGATACGGGCTACCGCAGCACGTTACGTCGCACAACCCCCAAGCGCGAGGTGCGATCACTTCCGCGACGTAGCCATCTGACGGCGGAGCTCGGCCAGCTCGGGGTCGTCGTCGAAGACCGTCCGTACGGGGATCTCTTTTCGGAGCCGAGCCAGATAGTCCTCCGTTTGCTCCTGGCGGCGAAGGTTCCGGAGCTTCTCGCGGATCTGCTTCTGGATTTCCGAGTCCTCGAACTGCGTTCGCTTGAATTCCTCGCGTTCCAACACGCGGACGATGTGGAAGCCGTCTCCCCCTTCGAAGATCTGGCTGGGTTTCCCCACGGGCAGGCCGAAGATGGCTTCCTCCAGGCTCTTGGGGATTTCGAGACTGTCCTTCGTGACCCAGCCCTGCACGCCGCCTTCACATTCCAGGTCTCCCTGGGGTTGCGTCTTGAGGACGTCGGCTGCGGACATGCCCTGCATGACCTGATTGCCCATCTGAGCCAGCCTCGATCGGGCTTCCCTCGGGTCGCCGTACCGCGGCTTGCGGACCGTCAGCTTCTCCCAGCGGGCCCGGGCCGGGGTCTCGAAGTCGGCCACGTGCTCCCGGTAGTAGTCGAGCATCTCTTCGTGGGAGATTTTGGGCTCGGTGCCGTTCTGCTGCCGCAGCCACTCGGCGGCCAAGGACTGCTGGACGAATGCCCGCTTCGCACGCTCGATGGAGCTGCCGATGGTGCGGAGCTTCTCGTCCAACTCGCGCCGCGAGCTCGCACCGGCTTTCTCCATTCGCTTGGGGAGTTCTTCTTCCTCGAAGTACTTGGCGATCTTGCGCTTGATTTCGGGGAGTCCCTCCTCGGGGATCGTCCGCTTGGCCTCTTGGTAGATGAGGCTGGTCTGGATGCGCTCGTCCAGGAGCTTTGCGATCAACGCTTTCTTCTCGATCTCCACGCGACTCTGCGGACGCCCAGCCAGTTGGCTTTCGGGAATTCGACTCATGATTTCCTCGTAGGCCGGCATCACCTCGCTGGCGAGGATCACGTCGTCGCCAACCCAGGCAAGGACCCGGGCCCCCTCACAGAGCTTGGCTTCGGGGATCGCGGGCGGAGCCGCGCCAAGTTGCGTCTGGCCCGGCCTCGGCGAGGTGACGGGGGGGCCGTCGTAAGGCCGGCCCGGTGGGGGGCCGTAGCCCGTCCCAGCGACGTTTCGCCCCGCGTTTGGCCCGTAGTTGGGCTCCGCGACGCGTGGGCGGAAATTGGGCTCGGCGACGTTGGGACGGTAGTCTTGCCCAGCGACGCTCGGTCCGTCGTTGGGCCGAACGGCATCGGGTCGGTAATCGCGCTCCGCGGCACTTGGTCCGAAATCGGGCTGAGCCGCGTTGGGGCCGTAGTCGGGCGGACCGGCGTAGGGCGGATAGCTGGGTGGATCGGGATAAGGAACCGGCGGACCGGAATACGACGGCGACGGCTCGCCGTAGGACGTGCCTGGGTCCGTCGGGCGGGTTGGCCGCTCCGAATGGGTGGGGACCGATGGAGAGCCGGCCGTGGGGTAGCGACCGACGGGATCGACATCGCCCCAGGCTTGGGCAGCGCCACCGGACGTGGGGTCAGGACCAGGCGTCGGGCCGGGCGGAGGACCGTTTCCGGCGTCCCCGGCAATCGGGTAGGACGGGCCCGCGGGCGTACGAGCCGCCTCATTGCCCGGCAGGGGATTCGACCATCGTCCGGCCTCGTACTCCGGTGGCGGAGTCTCCGTCCAGGGGTCAACCGGTGGTTGATCGGAATACCCAAATCTCGACCGAGGCCAACCTCCCTCCCTGCCCGCTTCGGGGTAGGACGGCGAAAGCGAAGTCGAGCCGGCCGGCACGTCGCCGGCAAACGCCTCGCCCGACCCCGCCACGGGCCACGGCGCGGACTGCGCATTCGGGTAGCGTTGCGACGACGCGGCAGGGAGCCCTCCCGAGAAGACCGTCGCCCGCGCCGGGAGCCCAATGGATCCACCGGACCCGACCTGCCCGTAGGACCCGGTGGTTTGGCCGCCCCGGGCCCCCGCCAGGGCCATCAGTTCCTCGCCTACCGTGGGCCGCAAGTAGACGGCCGCCGCCAGGGCGATCGTGATCAACAACAGGGCCGGGTAGAGTTGCCGCTGCACGAGACCGACTCCGGGAAGCAGGGTGACCCGCCGACGGGTAGTGCGGGATGGGCGGAAGAGCGAACCCCGATAGGGGGCGGGATTATAATGAGTAGCTCATCCCGACTGCAACAGCGATTTGACCCGCCCGAAGATCTGCTCCGGCTGCGCAACTCCTTCCTCCAAAGGAAGATACGCCGTCCGCTCGTCCGCGACCCTCAGCCGATCCCCCGACGCCTTGCTCAACTGGCGGATCAATCGGGGCGCCGTGTAGCCGAAGACCACGTAGCGATCCTCCAAGCGGATCGAGTCGATCCCCCACCGGTGCGCGGCAATCCGCAGATCGGCCAGCGCCAGCAAAAGCTCCATCGACGGCGGCGGGGGGCCAAAGCGGTCGTCCAGCTCCGCCCGGAAGTCGTCTAGCTCCGCGGGGGTCGTGACCCGGGCGAGCCGGCGGTACAGATCGATCTTCAGGCGCATGTCCGGCACGTACGCCCGCGGAACATACGCCTCGCACGGCAGGTCCACGTCCACGTCGATCGACGTCCTCGGCGGCAGCCGCTTGAGCCGGCGCACGGACTGCTCCAAGAGTTGGCAGTAGAGCTCGTAGCCGATCAAGGCGATGTGGCCGCTCTGCTGGGTCCCGAGGATGTTCCCGGCCCCGCGGATCTCCAGGTCGCGCATGGCCAGGGCGAAGCCGGCGCCCAGGTCGCTGAACTCCTCGACCGCCCTGAGCCGCCGGGCGGCGCTGGGGGTGATGTGCTTGTTGGGATCGATCAACAGGTAGCAGTAGGCCCGGTGCTTGTAGCGGCCCACGCGCCCCCGAAGCTGGTGCAAATCGGCCAGCCCGTAGCGGTCCGCCTCGTCGATGAAAATCGTGTTGACGTTGGGGATGTCCAGCCCGCTCTCGACGATCGTCGTGCTCAGCAGCACGTCGAAACGGCGGTTGACGAAATCGATCATCACCCGTTCGAGCCGATGCTCGGGCATCTGGGCGTGACCGACTCGGAGCGATGCCTCGGGAACGATCTGCCGGAGCTTGGTGGCCAGGACCTCGATATCGGCCACCCGATTGTGCACGAAGAAGACCTGCCCGTTGCGGTTCAGCTCCCGCAGGACCGCGTGTCGGATCAACTCGGGGTTGAACCGCGTGACCCGGGTTTCCACGGCGAGACGATCCTCGGGCGGCGTCTCCAGGTTGGAGATGTCGCGCAGCCCCAAGAGCGACATGTGGAGGGTCCGAGGGATGGGCGTGGCGGTCATCGTCAACACGTCGACGGTCCGCCGCAAGGTCTTGAGCCGTTCCTTGACCTCCACGCCGAAGCGCTGCTCCTCGTCGATGATCACCAGCCCGAGGTTGTGGAACCGGACGTCGCCGGAGACCAGTCGATGGGTGCCGATCACCACGTCGACCGCCCCGTCGGCCAGGCGCTCGACGATTTCGTGCTGCTCCTTGCGACTGGCGAACCGGGAGAGCACGGCGATCTCGAAGGGGAACGCGGCCATCCGGCCGGAGAACGTACGGAGGTGCTGCTCGGCCAGGACCGTGGTCGGCACCAGAACGGCGACCTGATAGCCCGCGTCGACCGCCTTGAACGTCGCCCGCATCGCCAGCTCGGTCTTCCCGAAACCGACGTCGCCGCAGAGGAGCCGGTCCATGGGCCGCGGTTGCGCCATGTCGCCCCGGATGGCCTCCATGGTGGTCGACTGGTCGGGCGTTTCGTGGAAGGGGAAGGAGGCGTCGAACTCCTGTTGCCACTCGGTGTCGTGGGGGAACGCTATCCCGGGCCGGGCGGCCCGGGCGGCCTGCAATTCGAGCATCTCGGCGGCCAGGTCGTGGACCGCGGTCTCGACCGCCTGCTTCTGGCGCCCCCACACCCGCCCGCCGATCCTGGCCAGCTTCGGACGGCTCTTCGCCCCGCCGACGTATTTCTGCACCAGGGAGATCTTGGAGCTGGGAACGTAGAGCTTCGTCCCCTCCTGAAACTCCAGCACGAGGTGCTCTTCGACCTGGCGGTCCTTCTCCAAGAGCTTCATCCCGCGATACCGGGCGATTCCGTGGGCCACGTGGACCACCAGGTCGCCCTCGCGAAGCTCCAGGAAGCTGTCGATCACCCGGCCCAGCCGACGCCGCGCCGGCCGACGAAGGTCCGCACGACAGAATAGCTCGCCCGCGCTCAACACGGCCACGGCCTCGGGCACGAGGCGGAAGCCCCGAGCCAGGCTCCCGATGGGCCAATGGAGCCTCCCGCGGCGGGCCAGCTCGGTGTTGCCGAAAACCTCCTGGAGTCGGCGCACCTCGGCCTCGGTCTGGCAGACGACGAACACGTCCTGGTCGCGACCCGCCGTGTCCAGCTCCTCGCGGACCTTCTGGATGTCGCCGCTGAACCGCTCGACCGATTCGATCTTGAGCTGACAGGTCGCCTCCAGCGAGCTACGGGCCACGGCCGAGGCGGTGACCGAGGGGAACCGGAGCACCCGCTCCATCACGCCGGCGACGCTGTGCAAGTCCTGCGGCCGGTCGAGCCGCTCCAGATAGTGCCGGCCCTGCTCTTCCAGTAGGTCCGGCTCGACCAAGAGAAACCAGCTTCCCGCCGGCAGGTAGTCGGCCAGATGCCCCCGGTGCTTGGAACTCGGGTCGAGCATCGTCAGCTCGACTGAATCCAGCGTGGTCAGGCTCCGTTGGCTGGAGATCTCGAAGCGGCGGATCGACTCGACCTCATCCCCGAAGAACTCCACGCGGACTGGGTCGTACCAGTCGGGGGCGAAGATGTCCACGATCCCGCCCCGCGGGGCAAACTCACCCGGCAGCTCCACGGCCGACGTGTTGTGAAAACCGTTCTCCACGAGCCATCGCGACAGCCCCTCGATCTCCACCTGGTCGCCCACCCGAAGCAAGCGGGTCTGCCGCCGGAGCGTCCCCCGGTCGGGCACCGGCTCGAGCAGGCTCTGCACGCTGGTAATCAGAAGTCGCGGCGGATCGGGCCCCTCGAGCAGCTTCAACAGCCGCACGCGGTCGCCGAACACCTCGTCGTGGATCACGCGTTCGCTGGGAAGCGATTCCCAGGCAGCGAAGCTCTCCGGCGTCAGCGCGGTGAACAGCGCCAGATCGTCGACAAAATGGTCGGTTTGGGCGATCTGAGGGCAGACGATTACCAGCGAGGCGGGCGCATGTTGCGCAAGCGCGGCCGCACAGAGCGCGCACGATGATCCCCAGACTCCGTCCAAAGTCCCCGCATGCCCGGCCTTCAAGCTGGCGACGACCTCGGCGAAGCCCTGATGCTGTTCCAAGCATCCGACCAGCTCCATCAGCCGGTCCGACGCACCTGTGGCGACCTCCGCGCGAGCCATGATCTGGAATCATTCTACGCCGGTCCGCTCCGGAGAAGAAGGCGAGCCGGCGGCGAGAGAGGCCGCGCTGCCTTCGGGCTACGTGGACCTTCTGAGGACGAGCCGCTCAAGCGATTCGACACGAGCGCGGCACCCGACGCGAGAGAATCTAGCGGACGAGCGAGGGACCGAGGCCGGTTTCGGCGCTCCTCGCTGGCGCTTCGGGTTGGTGTTGGCAGACGTTGCAGGACCAGCGGAGTCGAAACGCGGTTAGTCCGACTCACCGCAGTCCATGAAAAACTCGTCGGGCATTCGGCGGTGCACGACCTGGCCGTAGTCGCTGGGCAGCCGGCTCTTGCCCACCGCCGGCCAGGGACCGACGCCCTCCAGCTCCGGCATCAGCTCGACCAACTGGTCGACGAGCGTCTGGGCCATCCGACGGATGGGCGTCTGCCGGGTCCGCTCCAAGATCGTCACGGCGGTCTTCATGATCCGCAGCAGCTTGGCCCGATTCCTCACCGGGGAAGACAACGGCTCGTCCGAATCGACCAACAGCTCCGACACCGGTACCTCCAGCGCCTCCTGCCACTTGTACAAAGTGCTCAACGACAAGTCGCCCGCCTCGTCCTCCTGCCGCTTCACGTCGCTGATCGTGGTGTTCAGGCGACGCGCTACCGTACGCCGCGAGATGCCTTCTTGCCGGCGAACGGTCGCCAGCCGGTGCAACCGGCGGTCGGGGGCGGGCAGCGCAACCACCGCGGATTGACTGCCCGTCTCGGGAAGATTGGTAACCACAGTACTCATCGCAAGTGCCTCCTCTTTTCCGTTTTCCGATGCCCACCACGCCTGCAACCAACGGATGACGGAAATGACTGCCCAACTCGGCTCGATGCCACCGAGCGGCGATCATCGTGCGGCCCCTCCTTATGCAGCCCCCGTGCCATGGCCGTCAAATCTGCACGATATCGCCAGCAGAACTAGGAAATGCTATATCTCGCAACGACTTATGGCAGACGATGCGCTTTGGCCGGGCTCCGGGTCAAGCGCGGCTACCTTACCGCTCCGAGTGTATTATTCTGCAACACCTGAAGCGGTTTGAGGCGAGGGCGGGCCCATCAGGGACGCGACGGAGGCCGGAACGTGGGTGACGCGAGAAGCCCGGTGTGCCGGGAAACGACAATCGAGAGGTCGATCCGCCGTGCCCCCGTCTTGCGGCGAACTCGTCCGATTATCAGAGATGGGTGATCCGGGCAAACGCACCGGTTCACGCGCTTTGGCACGCATGCGAAGACTACAGAATGCAGCGGAATCGGCCGAACGCTCGGCGCCCCGGTCGCATCTCAGAATCTCATGGAGTGGGCGATCCGGCCGCCAGGGTGGACGATCGAAGACGCCGGTCGATCTCCTCGGCCGCGCGCATCCCCTCCGCAATCCCTTGGACCGCCGTGGTGCCGCCGTTGACGAGGTCGCCGCCGGCAAACACGCCCCCCACCGACGTGGCCTGAGAGTCCGGCGGCGTGGCCACCAGCCCATGCTCCGTCAGATCGACGTCACTGAGGGCCTTGCGCAGGCCGGCAGGAATGCCCTGGCCCAAAGCCTCGATGACCAGGTCGACCGCCATCACGCTCTCGGTATCGGGGACGACGCTCGGCGAGCGGCGTCCCGAATCGTCGGGCGGCCCCAGGTCGGTGCGGGCCACGCGAAGGCCGGTCAGCTTGCCGGAGTCGTCGGTCTCGTAGCCGACGGGCTGCGTGAGGATGAGCAGGTGACAGCCGAGCTTGAGCACCTGGTCGCGTTCGCCGGGCCAGGCGGGCATCTCGGCGAACGAGCGGCGGTAGACGACGTAAACGTCTTTGGCGCCCAGCTCTTTGGCGGTGGCGGCGGCGTCCATGGCCGTGTTGCCGCCCCCGAGGACGGCGACCTTCTCGCCCGCCGACTTGATCTTGCCCTGCTTTGCCCGCCTGAGATAGACGATTGCGTCGACCACGCCGTCGGCCTCGCCCAAGGACGCGGACCTCGCCAGCCCCAAGCCCAGAAACACAGCGTCGTACCCCTCCCGCAGCTCCCTAAGCGAGACCTGTTGTCCCAGCGCGTGGCCGAGCTTGATTTCGATCCGTCCGGCGGCGATTGCCGGGGCGAGGATTGCGTCGACTTCCGCCGAGGCATCGTCGTAGCGGGCACCGGGGATGATGCAATCCGGGGTGCCCCCGAGCCGGTCGCCCTTCTCGAACAAAGTGACGTCGTGCCCCTTCTCCAGCAGTCGGATCGCGCAGCCAAGCGCGGCCGGCCCGCCGCCCACCACGGCCACCCGACGCCCCGACGTCGCCGCCGGCAGACGCACGCCCACCAGCCCTTCCCGCCGTGCGATTCGGCTCACCACAAGCTGGACGTCGCGGATGGGGATCGCGTGCTCCGAGAAGATCCGCTCCAGGCAGCCCCCCTCGCATTGCACTTCCGAGGGACAGACGTACGCACACATCTCCGGCAGCACGTTCGAGTCGCGCAGGACGTCGTAAGCCCTCCCGATATCCCCCTCGGCAAACGCCCGGACGAACGCCGGCACATCGACGTGCGCCGGGCAATTGGCCGTGCAGGTGGCGAACTCGCAGTCCTGACACCGCCGGGCCTGCTCGCGGAGGTGGTCCAGCGCGAAGCGGCGGCCGAGCTTGTACTGGGGGCCGTAGATCTCGCCGTCGCGGACCACGCAGCCGGTCATCGTGCCGTCGCGCATGATCTGCGAGCAGCCGGAGCACGTGACGCACGTCTTTGCCGGGTCCATCCGCCCCTTGGTGAGAACGTCCATGACCGAGTCGGGATAGGCGAACGCCCCACGGCCTTGGCCCACCAGCGTCGCCCATTTCGACCGAATCACGCCGGCCGCAACGTAAGGCATCAGGTGCCGAAGCCAACTGTACCCGGACGCGATGACGGGCAAGTCGGGAAACGTCTCCTGGATCGTGCGCGTGATGTTGGCAAACCGCACCACGCCCGCCAGCGGATGCTCTTCGGGAGCGCTCCCACCCGCCACCGGACGATCGTACGGCCGGCCGTAGTGCGGATTGTAGTACGGGTTGCCGATGGTCACGTTGACGAGCGGAATGCCGATCGCGATGAGTTGGCGGATAACCTCGATCGGCTCGCTGAGGTCGGGAACTTGGTAGTCATCGCGATCGACGCCGAACCCGTAGGGGTAGGGGATGGCATCGTAAACGTTCATCCGCGTGGTGACGAACACCTCGGGAACCGCCTCGCGGATCCTCTCCAACGACTCCCGCAGAAGACGCGTGCGGTTTTGCAGCGTTCCGCCGTATTTGCCTTCCCGGGTGTGCGAGGCCAACAGCTCCGAAACGATATAGCGGTGACAGCTCTTGAGGTCCACGCCGTCGAAGCCGGCCCGCGCGGCCAGCCTCGCCGCCTCGACGTACGTATCCTGCAAACGGTCCAGGTACTCGTCGGTCACCAGGGGGTAGTCCTCCGGCAAATCGTGCTTCGGATCGAGCACGGCGCTGCGGTGGGCGATGATCGGGCGCGGCATGCCCGTCGGCTTGCTGTATCGCCCCGAATGCGTCAACTGCACTATCAGCACCAGCTCGTGTCCGAACGCTTGGCGGGCGGCACGCCGCGTGTTGTCGACGAGGCGGGCATAGGTGTCGACGTTGCCCGAGTTCAGCCAGGCCTGGTGCGGGTTGGATCGGGCCTCGCCGAGGACGGCCGTGGCCTCGAACCAGAGCAGGCCCGAGCCGCCTTCTGCATAGCGCCGGTAGCGACGGAAGCTCAACTCGCCGGGCGTCCCGTCGTCGACCGCGTCGAACCCCTCCATGGGCTGGACGACGAAGCGGTTCGGCGTCTCGTGAGGGCCGATCGTCACCGGCTCGCCCAGGATCGAAAAGTCTTCTTCG
>Ga0307378_10000507_pt1 | contig 68637 bp, 52 predicted proteins | sample UN1MG_FD_202238 | JGI IMG/M metagenome (GOLD analysis project Ga0307378, IMG submission 202238) | Soil microbial communities from Risofladan, Vaasa, Finland - UN-1 | ecosystem: Environmental > Terrestrial > Soil > Coastal area > Acid sulfate soil | place: Finland: Risofladan, Vaasa | collected... | reverse complement strand
TCCTAGGAAACATCCAGACGAAAAAGATCCTGAAGAAATCTCTTCAGAGGAATAGAATCCCAAATTCTCTGCTTTTCTTTGGCCCGGAGGGTGTGGGTAAAAGAGATATCGCCATAGTTCTGGCCAAAGCCATGAACTGTCTAACAAACAAAGATGATGCTTGCGAAGTTTGTGCGTCCTGCAGGGCGATCGAAAACGGAAATTTTCCGGATGTTATGGTCATCTCTCCCGAAAAGAATGTCCTAAAAATAGAACAGATGCGAGCGATGAAACAAACGGCATATCTCAGGCCAATGGTCGGACGCAAAAGGGTTTTTGTCATCGATCAGGCTGAAAAAATGAATGAGGAGTCTGCGAATTCTGTGCTCAAGATTCTGGAAGAACCGCCAGCCTTCACGCACATTATTCTTATCACGCACAATCCCTACATTATTCTTCCCACTATAAAGTCCCGCTGCCAGGACCTCAGTTTTTCGCAAATTTCCAAACAAGACATCGAAAAAGTGTTGGTGGAGAGAGGGCAAGATGAGGAGAAGGCTCGGATCATCTCTCTCCTTGTGAGAGGAAACCTGAAACAAGCCATGAATCTGGATTGGGATGAAGTCCAGCCCCTCCGGGAAAAGGCCTGGAAGCTTTTCAATGTTGTGTTGAGGGGTAAGGGAGTTTCTTCCTTTGTCAAAGATTATGCCTTCAGGCGAAGGGAAAGCATCGAAGCCGAGTTTGTTCAGGTGTTAGAGATCTTGTCATCCTTCTTCCGGGACTTGCTCTTGATCAAATCCAGCGAGAAAAAAAATCTCCTAATGAATCCGGATTATGAGAATGGTCTCCGGGATGTGGAGGCTCGTATTAGCCTTGGACAAGCGTTGGAATTTTTGGTAAAGATAGACTCTGCGCTATATGCGCTCGAGAGGAACGTGAATGTGAATTTGCTTGTCAGTTCTACACTGGCGAACATGATGGAAAGGTCCCATGTCTAATGTAATTTGTGTTCTTTCAAAACGATCTGGAAAGGTATTTCGCGCGTTAATGGATGAGGTAGAGCTCAAGAGAGGAGACATGTGTATTGTGGAGTCTGATCTTGGGGGAGACTTGGCAGAGGTCGTGGATACGGAGAGCAAGATCTGCCATGCTTCCAAAGCCACAAAGGACGCTGTTAAAGTGATCCGGAAGGCGACGGAAGATGACGAACGAAAGTTTGACTGGCTGCTCAAAAAAGAAGGGAAAGCGTTCCGTTTTTGTCTCAGAAAGATCAAAGATGGGAAACTGTCTATGAAGCTGGTGGCTGTCCGGTACTTTTTCGATGAGAAGAAGGGCATCTTCTACTACACAGCGGATGGACGGATCGATTTCCGGCAGCTGGTGAAAGATCTGGCCAAAGAGTTTAAGATGCGTATCGAGATGCGGCAGATCGGGGTGAGAGACGAAGCCAAGATGATCGGAGGTTTGGGCGTGTGTGGAAGGGCGTTGTGTTGTGAGACTTTTATGAAAAGCTTCGAGCCAGTTACGATACAAAAAGCGAAAAAACAGCAGATAGCCATTAATCCGACCAAAATCTCAGGCTTGTGTGGGAGGTTGATGTGCTGTCTCGCTTTCGAGGATGAGAGCAGAGGCCGGATGTACGCTGAGGAAGAAAAAGTTGAAGAATAAATTTACCGCTATCGAATCGGGACGTGAGGGGGATTTTATTTGGTGACCGGGAACTGAACTTTGCTCGAGACGGCAATAAGAGTTCCTTCGGTTGAGAAGGCTTTGACCTGCCAGGAGTATTTTTCTCCGGTAACCATCCGCTCTTTGACCTCTGGCGGCAGTGCGATGTAGCTGTTCGATGTCGTAGCGCTCCACAACAATTCATGATTGTAGATCTCGATCTTGTATTCGACATCTTCTCCAAGACTCTCCCATCTGAACTGGGAGGGGATGGCGTCTACAGCGATCACAGGAGATATGAGCTTGATGGAGCCGCCTCTCACAAGGTCGTCATTGATATAAAATTGAGGAGATGTTGTCTTGAGATTCGGGATCACTCCCAAAGCAACGACAAGCAAAACAGCGGCTGTGGCGGTAGCCAAGACCCACTGTTTGGGGGTGAAGAACGCCCAGATCTGTTCGAGCATGGGCATGCGTTCGACCTCTCTTTCTGTTTCCAGGTCTTGGAATATCGTGTGACCTTTGTATTTGATGGCGGTTAAAATTTCGTCCCGCTCCGCCATTTTTTCGAAGCAAACGCGACAGCTGAAATAATGTGCCTCAAATTCCTGTTTTTTCTCTTCGCTAAGCTTATTCAGTAAATAATCATCTATCAGGTCTTCGTGTTTGCATTTTCTCATTAGCCCTTGTCTCCTTTGAATTTCATAAATTTAGTCGAATAATATCAAAAAAGTTGGAAAATGATTCATTTTTTTATCATCTTCCTTAGGAGTTTTTGAGCGTAATTGACTCTTTCACTGACCCGACGGGGAGAAATGCCTAATTTTTGGGCCACCTCATCCCTTGAAAGCTCCTTATAATAATAGAGATACAATATCTTTTTATACTTGGGTTTTAGCTTTTCTATGGCGTTTGCCGTTGATTCTGCCCTTTCCTTGTTTTCGATGTTTTCATGGGGTGAAAGGTAGGGATTGGGCTCCGGAGCGTATTTCAGGACTTTGCTCTTCTGCCTGATAAAATCGATGATTCTGCGGCTTGTGATGGTAAAAATAAATGTGCCGATCGAGGAATCACCCCTAAATTCCCCTTTGTTCAGCTTTTCTAGCACGTTGACCATGATCTCATTCACAACATCTTCCCAGTCTGGAGTGTGGGAGCCGAGAGATTTCTTCACCCGGAAACTTACGATAGGCCTGTATTTGGCGATAATCTCTTCCAGGTCGAATTGGGGTCTTTTTTCTTTCACGGCACCAATTATATCGGCAGATGTGTTTATTGACAAGTTCTCCTCATACTGATAGATTTTTGTCTTATGGAAAAAATCATGACAGAATTGGAGTTCCTAGGCAATCACCCCTAGCGATGGATTAGGAGGTGATTTTTCCCCCTCTTGAGATGATTCCCAGTTCTCTTGATATGAGGAAAAGCTCTGATATCATCTTGTTGCCAGGGGGGATTTCAATTTTTTAAAATTCCCATCGACTAAAAATGTGATTTAAACACGGAGGATTTGCCTTGAAGGAACAAATGGAAACGAAGGGATCAAAAATTCTCATGGTCAAAGACGAGAAGGAATTCTACTCTTTGATCGAAGAGAGAATGGAAGAACAGGGGTTCGAGGTTTTCGAAACATTTCCACCTCTATCAAGAGAAGGCGACTATATCAGATTCTTTTAATCCCTAAAAACTCAAATCACTAGTCACGCGTTCACGATTTTTTTGTGCCTCTCCATCATACAATCGGGGCACTGAGTGATGCGGCGGATATTATTCCTTGTCCGAAATTTTATTGAGATAACTTTGCGGGTCGACAAGGATCTCTCTCGGCTTGCTCCCCTCGGAAGGCCCGACAATTCCCTCATGCTCCATCTGATCGATGATCCGTGCAGCCCTGGCATAACCCAGCTTGAGTTTTCTCTGGAGGTAAGAGGCGGACGCCTGTCCAGTAAGAAGCACAAGCTCCACGGCCCTGTCATAGAGTGAATCTTTCTCCCCGAACTCTTGTTCCACTTGGCCGGAAGGCCTTTTTAATACCTTGACAATGCGTTCGTCGTAAGTGGGCTCGCCTTGTTCCTTGACGAATTTTGTGAGGCTTATTACCTCTGCGAGGGAGATGAAGGAACAATGGAGCCGGATAACTCGGGGATAATTCGGAGGCATGAAGAGCATGTCTCCCTGTCCCAGGAGTTTATCTGCCCCTGGCCCGTCGATGATGATGCGTGAATCCACTTTTGCAGGAACACGGAAGGCGATCCTGCAGGGGAAGTTATTCTTGATGGTTCCGGTGATCACATCTATGGAGGGTCGTTGTGTCGCCATCACGAGATGGATCCCCACAGCGCGCGCAAGCTGCGCCAGACGAGCGATACATTTCTCGACCTCCTCTGCGCCGACCATCATCAATTCGGCTAATTCGTCGATGATGATGACGATGTAGGGCAGGGGTTTGAGGCTTTCCCTTTCTTCAGGTGTTAACTTTCCTTTTTGCTCCTGGAGGATCCGTTTCATCTTCTGATTGTACTGTTCGATATTCCTGACTTTTTGGGAGCCGAGAGTGTGGTAGCGCTCCTCCATTTTAATGACAGCATCGATCAAGATCGAACCGGCCTTTTTTGGATCTTTGACGACAGGGCACAACAGGTGGGGTAATCCGTCATAGTGGGTGAATTCCAGTCTTTTGGGATCCACCAGGATGATCTTCACCTCATCAGGCGTGGCCTTGTAGAGAATACTTGCTATGATTGTGTTAAGGGCGACGCTTTTCCCTGAGCCCGTCGCTCCACCGATGAGCAGATGAGGCATGACCCCCAAGTCTGTGAGATAAGTTTCCCCATGGATTGTTTTCCCCAGAGCGATCGTGAGTTTGGACGGTGAGTTCCGGAATTGATCGGATTCGATAATATCCCTGATCTTTATGATCTCCCGTCTGTTGTTAGGAACTTCAATGCCCAGAGATGATTTGCCCGGAATTCTCTGGATCCTCACAGATTCAGCCGCCAGAGCCATGGAGAGCTCTTCTGAGCGGCTGGCCACCTGACTGACTTTGATACCTGGGTGAGGATAGTATTCGTAGGTGGTGACGATGGGGCCGGGGTGGTATTCTCTCACTTCGCCCTCCACCCGGAACTCCAGTAGTTTCTCCTCTATCGCCTGCTTTTTTTGAAACAATTCATTCTTGTCCAATTTTTCCGCCTCTTTTCCAGGCTCGAGGAGGTTGTATGGGGGGAAAAGATAAGCTCCTTTTTTTCCCAATTCTGGGAAGAGGAACTTTTCAGGTTTATTGGGCTTTTCCACTATAACCGGGATGGACTCTTTCTTGGCCTCTTTTCGCCATTTCTTTCGCCTCTCTTTTTTTAGGCCCACCTCCTCTTTTTCGGCGACATCTTCCTCTTTTGGAGTGGAGTATTTGGCATTGACGCGTTGGCGCATCTTTTTTCGTCTTTTTTCCTTCTGATAGTGTGTGATACGTATCCTCATTTCCTTGAAAAGAAATCGGAAGGATTGCCCGAAGAAGCCGAAGATCTTCCCAATAGAAAGATGGGTGGAAAAAACGAGAAACAGAAGAAACAGACCGAGGAGGATAAGAACAGATCCCGTATGATTGAAGTATTTGACCAACTCCGATGATACCAGTGTGCCCAGTAATCCTCCGGCAGAAATTTCTGTTCCTCTCCATTCCACGTGGGGAAAGAGCAAGAACAGGAGGCCGCACAGGATGAGCAGGAGGAAAAAAATCCCCATCGATTTAAAGAAGACGCGTCTCTCAGTCGGCGCGCGGAACATCTGTATCCCCAGGAATAGCAGAGCGAAGGGAAAGACAAAGGCTGAAAAACCCGCGAGCTGGAGAAGGACTTCGGCGACCGAAGCGCCAACTTTTCCGGCATAGTTTTGGATATTTTGGTTGGAGGTGGAGACGGTTGCCCAGGATGGGTCCTGCGAATGATAACTGAGCAGGCTGATCAAAAAAAAGGCGGCCAGAAAAATGGATAAAATCCCCAGTATCTCTGACGAGCTTACTCCTTTCTTTTTTTTGGGTTTATTAAGAGCTGCGCGGGATTTTTTACTTTTCTTCTTACTCATCGCGGAAATTATATCACATTTGGAGTCCGAACTGAATGAAGAGTGATGCTGAAAATGTGTTCCTATTTATGTGACAAAAAAGACAAATGATAGGATAGTGATGAACTCTATCTGAAGAAAGGTAACATGATCAATGTTCTGGATATAAATTGCAAATATCATGTGTGTATGGTATAAAATTTGGTTCATACAATGTGCAATAAAATTAGATTTTTTCTTCTCCTTTGCCTGGTATCATGTCTAGCAGGTGTGAGTCTAGAGGCACACGTTGAGAGAAAAAGTATCCAAGGAAGGTCCGCGTACCCATTGTTGAATCAAAAGGGAGAATTGAGGCTTGTTTATAAAAATCCTGATAATGGACTTAGCTTTGCTGTTCGGAATGATACGAGCGGCGAATACTCAGATCATGCGGATCACAACATATCTTCACCAGCGATAAAAAAAAACAACCGGGGAGAAATTTGGGTTGTTTGGGAGAAGGAGTCGTTTGCAAAGAATGAGATTTATTGTGGGAAGCTCTTCCAGGATCAAGTCGTATGCATTGAACTTGTGAACAATTGGGAGGCCTTCCATCACTCTCCGGATTTTGACTTTGACAAGGGGCAAAACTTGTGGATCGCGTGGGTCAGCTATTCGGATTCTGAAACCTGCGTGTTGGCGAAAAACATGACGTCGAAGCAGACTTGGATTCTGAACTCGCCTGGCATCAAAGGAGCCTATGACCCAAAAATTGTTGTTGACGGTGCAAATAATATCTGGGTTTTCTGGGTGGGAGCTACAACCAGCCGAGATGAGATTTTCTACAGTATCTTTGGGGGAGTGGAATGGAGCCCCCCGCAAGAATTAAACAAAGATAACGCCGTTCCCCATATTTTTCCAGATGTGAATTTGACGCCTGAAGGATTTCCCCTGGTCGTTTGGTCCGAGTATGACGGAGATGATTATGAGATCTTCTATACGTCATGGAATGGCGAAAGGTGGTCAGGAGAGGAAAGAATAACGGATAATAGCGAATCTGATTCCCAACCTGTAGTTTCTCATATTTCAGGGTCTGTGCCCATTGTCGTCTGGAGTAAATCTTTCAAAATGGGGAGCGGAATATTCTACAAATACAGACGCGGAGCAGAATGGAGCCCAGAAAAAGAGTTATTCAAAAGCAGCCTTGAAATAAATCTCTTCCCAAAGATAGCTGTTCTAGAGGATCGGATAGGTGTTACGTGGCAATCTGGAAATGAGATCAAAGCGGAAATTTTAACATTCGCTCAGCTCGAAGAAAGACAAACTCAGAGAAATCAAGGGATAATGGACAACGTCCCAGTGAATCCTAAACTCGATGAAAACGCTTATATTGGCTTTGGCGACAGCATCACTCAGGGCATGATGGATTATCAAGATACTCCCCATCTGGGATATATCCCGAGATTGGAATCCTTGCTTTATGAACATTATGGCCCTTCCCAGGTAATAAATGAGGGATGGGGCGGAGAAGTTACCGAGCAAGGATTGGCGAGAATGCCCAACGTGATATCCACGCACAAAGCAAGGTATCTTCTCTTGATGGAAGGGACCAATGATGTCGTATTCGGGCGGATCTCTATGGATACGACGGCCTTTAACCTGAAAAATATGATAAGAATCTGCCGCGATTATGGCGTTTTTGTTGTGTTCTCAACAATAATCCCAAGAGATGATCACAGGTGGTATAAGCCTTTTTTCAAGGATCGCATATTTGAACTGAACGATAAGATCAGAGATCTGGCACCGGAAATCAAAGTTCCGCTTGTTGATATGTTCGACATTTTTTTCAACCATCCTGCCGGATGGAGGACAATGTTGTCAACGGATAAAGTCCACCCAAGCATAAAAGGTTATATTCTTATGACAGAATATTGGTTTGGGGAAATACAGACACTGCCCTTTCCTCCTTGTGATGTAGGGGCAAATCGTGTCCGTGATCAAATTGTGGATTTCATCCAGGAAGGCAATGTTGTAACATGGAAGATATCCTCTAAACTATCAGATGAGATTGGCTTTCGAGCCTTTAAGATTTATAGAGTCGACGTCAGTGTAAAGCCTCTTTCAATCAAACTTCTTAAAACGCTTAGCATCCGAGAATCCGATGCCTCAGTGATGGGATATCTTGATTTCCCAGGTCTTGGAGGGACTGGACGTAAATATTTTGACATTAAAATTGAACATTCACATCTCTATAAATATGCGTTATCATTGGTTCGTGATGATAAAATTGAAGGACCTCTCTCGGCCAGTGCCCAAGACTTCGCACAAGGAGAATTAGAAAAGTGAAAAAGATATTCAGTTTGCTCTTTATAAGCACAGTTATTCTATTTGTAGCAAGCACTCCGGAAATATATGGAGGGCAAGAAGATCAAGCTGTGTTGGAAAAACTCGATCTTCTTCAATCAGAGGATTCTCTGAAAGCTGTTATTGGTGTTTCTGGGGAATTCAGTTATCAACATTTCGAGCTGAAAGATCCTTCGCGGCTTGTCGTTGAGATCTCACCTGTAGGAGAGATTCGTGCCCAGGAATCCTATGATATCAATGCCTTTGGAGTGAAGGCTGTTAGAACAGGGCGTTTTAAACCCGACACAGCTCGGATCGTGTTTGACCTTGTGGAGGCCCTTTCCTCTTATGAGATCATTCAAGTTGCCAACGGGATCGAAGTGGTGTTCCGCTGGACGGAGGATGTTGACAGAGTGTCTCCTGTGACACCAAGAGCTATAGAGCAAGATGAAGTCCCTGAAGAGGAAGTAAAGAAAGAAAGCCATCTGAAGTCTATTTCGTATGGGAGGAGAGATGGCCAACTTAAGGTTGATATCCATATTGATGGAGATTTCTTCTACAGGACAATAGAGCTTCGACACTTTTCACAGTTGATTTTGGATTTTTGGCCGGTCCCCGTTCTCTCTGCTGAATCTGTGAAGAATATAAACCTTTCTGGATTGAGAGAAATAACTGTCCAGAAGACAGGGCCGGAAACAGCCCGAATCGTCTTTGATTTTTCAGGGATGCTGTCATCATTCAAGATCGACAGGAGAGAAGGCGGGTTGAGCATGGCGTTTCTTTCTGTCGAGGAGCAAGTCAGAGGGCCTGCAGCAGAGATGCCTGAAAAAAAGATCATTTATAAACCCATAGAAAACTCAGCAGCGACTCTTACTTTCGGCGCATATGATGTTTCTGACCATGTTTATGATCAGATATACAACGGAAACACACTCATGTTTGGTTTTGAACTTTCGCGGATTTTTGCGCGTAAAGATAATCACAATTTCGGTGTTGTGCTGGGGGCAAATTATTACAAAGACAATGGGAGCTCGACGCTGACCAAAGAAGAATCGACGTTCACTCTAATTCCGTATTATATTTGTTTGGAGTATTTGTGGAACCAGGAGCAGGTCATCCCTTTTGTGAGGGTAGGGCTGAATTTCATGAGCTATAAGGAAAAGAGTGAGCTCCATGAAGTTTCAGGGTCTTCTCTCGGCCCCCAAATCGCCTTGGGCATATACATCAAGATTCCAGATTTAGAGCAGATGAGGTTAAAGTTTTATTTCAAGTGGATAAGCGCTACCACCAAGGAAGAGGATGTGAGCCTAAACATAGGGGGGATCGAGGCAGGATTTGGATTAACTTTTGGCTTCAATATTTTGTGAAATGGGATGAGTCAAACAGGCTAGCCAGCCTGGTTGTTTTCGATTATTTTTCTACCCTTGAAGTCGAAAGCTTGCTTTCCGCTCCATTTTCACAGACAGATGTCAGTGCGTAGCTGTATTTCACATCAAGAGGCAAATTGCGATCCCAGAATTCAAAAGCTTTTTCAGGATCATCAAAGACGTGCATATAACTGGTTTTGTTCTCTTCCGCTTTCTTACGGTAGATCACATACTTGGCAACATTTACGGGGTCGTTTAAAGGATTCCTTTTCCATTTCATGCGGTTGATTTTTTCTTTGAAGAACATCCCATCGTTGTGTATGGTCGCCAGATTCATGTTGATCGGCGGAAACACATACTCCTCATAAGTTGAAAATGAGGATTCACATTCCCTGTTGTTTTTGTCCACGGCTGTGAGGCGGTAGACATATTTTTTTCCTGTTGGAAGGTCGTTGTCATGATAGCTATAATTGCTTCCAGGGACTGTCTTGATCTCCTTATATGCTACATCGCCATCTGCTTTCCGGTAGATTTTGTAATTTTTAATCGTCGAATTGTTCTTTGGATTCCTTTTCCATGTGATAATGTTGATTTTTTTTGTTTTTGTATCATCAAGGGCAGATTCCGTAGAGAGGCTGACGGGAGGATAAACAAGAGGCTCGGACACTTCGTTGGAATAGTCGCTTTCCTCACTCTCATTGTCTAGAGTTGTGACAACATACGAATATTTGTAATTGACCGATAAATCCCTGTCTTCAAACCGAAAAGTGCTGTTGTTAACTGTTTTATAGAGCTTGTAAGCGCTCACTCCTTGAGAGAGCTGTTTCCTGTAGATTTTGTAGCTTTTAACTGTTGTATTGTCATTAGCAGGGTTCTCTTTCCATGTCACAATGTTCTTTTTTTTGTCCGGTGAGCCATCCAGGGCTGTGTTGATGTTTACGTTGGTTGGAGGGTAGATCACGTTGATGATCTCACCGAGCTCTCTGGTGCTGACATACCAGATATTGTATCCGCCCGAAGAATTGTCGGAATACACAATGTGAACCTCACCCGACTGATCGACATACAGATCAGGGGTCACAGATTCGGAGGAATTTTTTGTTATAGCTGAAGTAGCAGACCATTTGCCGTCTTGGGAGTATGCGAAATAAATCTGCCATTTTCCCCCTGTACGCTCTTGCCACACGACATAGACATTTCCTGAGTTACTATCCACTGCGATCCGGGGGAGGTAGGATTTTGTTGAAGTTTTTGAGACATTTTGTCTATCCCCCCACGTGCCATTAATCCTGCTTCTGACATAGATCTCGCGGTTTCCTCCATTATTCTGTATCCAGGTAATATGCACGTTTCCACTGTTGTCTACAGCGATATCGGGTTCACACCAATCCTCATTGGAATCTCCGGATACGGAAATGGCCGAGGTCCATGAATTGAAATCAGTCGGGTTGGAATTGCTGGAATACCAGACGACAGAGGAACCTTTGCTGCGTTTGATCCAGATCAGGTGTGCTCTTCCGCTGCCGTCGACATCGATTTCTGGTGTGTAAGTCCCATAGTCTACAGACAAAGCGCTGGCACGGCTCCAACTGCCGCCGCTCTTGTATGTGAAATAAAGGTGCCATCTGTCTGGTGTGTAAATGTCATCATACCAGACAGCGAAACAGTTGTTGTTCGTGGGGCTCGTTGCTATTGAGGGGCAGGCCGATCCTCCTGAATCAGGCTCTGCTGTGTTAGAGATATTCAGGCTTTGTAGCCACTGGTTGTCGGTATACTGTTTGTAAAAGACCTCATAATTGGGATAATCCGAAACGGCTGTCAAGACATAGTGGAGTCGTCCTGCTGTGTCTATCGCAAAATCCGGCCAGGGACCCGATCCACCGATTTTTATATCCGAGGATGTGTTCACTGGATTTCCCCAACTGCCTCCCCTATTGGTGTTGTAAAAGACATTCCTCTTTCCTCCTGTTCCCTCTAGCCAGATCACGTGGGCTGACCCTCCCGAATCCGCCACAACCAGCGGAGTGGAAGAGGGGGCTCCCGAGCTGGAGATTTTAATGGGGGTAGGAAGTCCGTCCTGGGTGCTCATGGCCTGAGCCTGTGCTTCGTTTTCTTCAGCGATCAGATCCTCGAATAGGGCACCTCCAAAGATGAGAACGGAGATGAATAAAAATATAATCACGAGTATTAAGCTATGCGTCCTGTTTTTTTGGATCATTTTTTCTTTCTCCAAAATATTTTCGGACAAGGGGAGTAGTTTACTAATATTGTCATTTAAGTAAAGCATAATTTAGCTCTATTTAAAAACTAAGCGATTCTGGCTACTTAGTCAAGTGTCTTTAAGGGTGAAATATGAGATGATATTTTCACCCCTTTCGGCTAATCCACTTGGTTTAAGAGAACACAATCTCCGTCAAGACGCGAAAATTTCAATCGTGAAAAGCATCGCCTCAAGCCGCGTACTGTTCTTCAGATTAAGTTGAAATTACACATCTCTGTCATTACAATAGAGGCTCGAAACTTTTTATAGAATCTTTGGAGCAGACGTGTGTTTAAGAACAAAAAACATATATCCTTGATGATCAGCATCCTCATCGGTGTGGTCAGCATCATTTACTATCTCTCCTATTACAAGTATTTCAAGATGGACGTCGATGAGGGATTACTCATCAATGGGGCTATGCGCGTACTCTCAGGAGAATTGCCTTTAAAGGATTTTCACCAATACACCATGGGGCGCTTTTATGTGCTGGCTCTCTGGTTTCTGGCTTTTGGCAAAAGCGTGGCTGTAGAGCGTCTGTTTTTTGTAGCCTTGCACTGTACGAAGAATATTCTGGCTTTTCATGTTTCCCGAAAGATCATGTCTCTGCCCTTCAGCTTGATCCCCTCAGCCCTGCTGATGATCATTCCTGGATTTTGGAATAAAGCTTTTGTGGGAGTGGTTCTGCTAGTCAATGCGCTCTTGATCCTTCTGTATCTCCGCGATCCAAAACAGATCCGTTTAGTCGTTCTTGGCCTTTCAGTAGGGTTTTCTGTCTATTTCAGAGAGGATTATGCCGGTTACAGCTTCATCACTATAGGGCTTTTGATCCTCGTTTTGGGAATAACGGGCAAAGAGAGGATGGCTAAAATACTGAAGAAGTGGATAACCTTCGGCCTCTCTGTTTTTGTGGGAGTTCTCCCCATGATCCTTCTCTACTGGCTGAGGGATGGCCTGAAGGATCTTGTCGAAGGAATCCTCCAGACTGTTCAACTGGGGCACATCGAGTCCTATGGTTTTAAATCTCCACTTCTCTTTTTAAGATGGCCCATCGATTTCAAGGATAGAGGACTGGGCTTGTTGTTTTCCTATTTGGCCATTTTTCTCTTTATCGTTATCGGATGTATTCTCTTTGAGCGGTTTTTGAAAAGACGTACGGAAAACAGGACTCTGGACTTCTCTCTTTTGGCTGTTTGGATGTTGGCGGTCTTTTCCTTCACCCATATATGGCATTGGACTCATGAGTTCAGGATCCCTCAGAGCGGAGCCTTGATCCATATCCTGTGGGCTTATTTGATGTTTATTGTTTTTGTTCAAATGAAGAAGATTCGAAATGAGAAGAAAACAGTCTTCTTTTTGCGGGCTACTGTTTTGCTTGTTGTGTTCGCCGCGGCTCTAGCTGTCCAGGTTTTTTTAGTCACCTACGGCCTCTTCGGTCATGCCATGGTCCAGTACGATGGAGGGGGAATCTCTTTGAGGTCCGGTGTCCACAGAGAGATCAAAGAGACCGAACGGGCCGGGATCCTGCCCCCTAGCCGTCAGGCTGTGACGTACAGCAAGATTTTAAAACATATCTCAACACACACCTCTCCGGAGGACCGGATCCTTTGCTTTGGCGAGAGCCCGCTCTACTTTTTATCAGACCGAAAAAATGCCACAGAATTCGATAATGGAAGGATCCCCGGCTATTTTCCGCAAAGGCGAAAGACGTTTTTAGCGCAGGTCAAGACAAACAAACCTAAGATCATCGTTCTCAGGCAATGGGAATATGGGTTTTGGTACGACAAAATGCCCGAGGTCTTGGACCACATAACGGCCGAGTATTTCCTCGACAAAAAGATCCGTAATTTTTATATTTTTTCTTCCATGGACAATGTGAACCGCGAGGTTAGAAGAGCGAATGAACACTACTGGAAGGGACAGATAGAAAAAGCGGTTGCGGAATATCTCAGATCTCTGGATACACAGAACAAAAATCCGGATGTCCTCAGGATCTTGAACAGATTGTTCACAAATGAGACAACTTCACAGAGAGCTTTGAATGCTTTTGATGGTGTTTATGTGCAAAAAACCAGTAAGGTGTGGAGGTTGCGGTGGGGAAACAAACCGTCACCGGTGGCTTCTGGAACGATTCGTTTCGCTGATCCCATGGGATCCAGAGGAGCGATCGCAAAGATCGAAGCTTTTCCCCGAAAGGCCACGGCGTTAGATGTTGTGTTCTCGGGGGATCGCATCAGCTTTGTTTCGAGAGTTCCGAACAGTGTCCGTGGGCTGGATGTTTTCTTTCTGGAATCTCATCCGTTTCTTTCCATAGAGATTGATTTGAAACGGGAGGAAGAAGCTGTCCAAAGAGCTCTTATTTCGGGAAAGGGATTGATGGTCACAGATGGTTCCATCAGGCTCAATAAGGAAAAGAGGTGACCGCTGACTTTTCCCTCTGCTCGGCCAAAGGAGTCATCAAATTTAACCTGGATTCCGCATAAAAGAAGTCAAAAATCTTATGGCTGAAGAACTCATCGCAAAGATCTTTTTGATCCCAAACAACCTTATGAACCTCAAAATCTTTTTAGGCCTGAGATAAAAGCAGAAATAGGCGCGTGTCCGGCTTTTCTCTAAATCAAATCCATAGTTGTAGGGATCGTGGTCGTATCGAATGTTTTCCCAGACCAATGAAATGTCTTGACGAACGGTTTCGAAGAGCCGGCTGCCCGGAAAGGGTGTGGCGATATAAAACTCCGCAAAGTCGGGGTCGATTTCTCTAGAAAACCGGATCGTTTGCTTGAGAGTTTCGTGAGTTTCTCCGGGAAATCCCAGCACAAAATGCCCGATGGAAATAAGGCCCTCTTCATGACAAATTAGGACGGCTCTCCGTGACTGTTCAAGGGTGATCTTTTTCCCGCACAGGTCCAGTATGTCTTGGTTCCCGCTCTCAACGCCGAAGGAGATCATCCAGCAACCTGCGGCTTTCATGGCTTTGGCCATTTCTTTGTCGAACGTATCCACGCGGCTGTTGCAGATCCACTGAAGGTTGATCTGTTCTTTGCGGATTTGGTCACACAATTCGAGGACATAATCTTTCCTGAATGTGAAGAGGTCTGTGTGAAAAAAGACTTCATCCACATATTCGGAGACCGCCTTAAGCTCTTTGATGACTTCATCCACCTCCCGGTATCTTATTTTTTTTCCATAATAATAGGGGACAACACAGAATGAACAATCGTACGGACAGCCCCGTGCTGTGGACACAAGCACATAGTTTTTGCCCTTTATCGGGATTTTGTACTTTTTGAGGTCGACCAAATCCCATGCAGGAATTTTGAACTGAGATATCATCCCAGGGCTCGGCGGTCTGACCACAATGTTACCGTCTTCTTTGTGGACAACACCTTCCAGGTTATCCATTCTCCCCGATGCGATCTGAACAGACGGGAGTTCTGGGTCATTCAGGATGACATAGTCGATATAGTTTTCCTCTATGAGTGCCTTCGCGAAATATGTGGCATGGACTCCGAATACGGCGATTTTTGCCTGTGACGAGCTCTTGATGTGTTTGAGAGCCTGAAGGTCTTCTGTGATCGTGGGTGTGGAGACCGAAGCAATGATCAGATCCGCGCCAAAATTTTTGATTTTCTTGACGAGCGCGGACAAATCCGTCTCCTCAGCGATGGCATCAAAGATCTGGATATTGTGGTCGTCTCTCAAATAAGATGCGATAGTCGCGAGAGAAAGAGGGGGATAGACAGAATCCCAAATGGCTGCTTCATGCTGGCAGCGTCCCTCTCTCACGACCTTAGAGTGATAGGGGGGATTGAGAAGGATGATATTCAATTTTATATCAGGTTTTTCAGGAAACTCCATATGTACCTGAACCAGACTTTTTTTAATTTTATGACAGAATCTCCGTATTCCCGCTTGTATTCGTGTGTAGGAACCTCATCGACCTGGAAGCCCTTCTTCAGACATTTCATGGTCATTTCCTGTTCAATGGTGGTGATGTTCTCTTTCAAGTCCAATTTTCGAGCGACTTCTGTTCTTATGGCTCTGAATCCATTTTGACTATCTGTCAAATGGACTTTCCATCTTTTGTTGATCCCTATGAGAATGATATCGCTGCCGATCATCCGTAATAATTTTTCGACATCCCCGTGAAGTTCATCGCTCCCGCCCTTCCCCCGGGAGCCTACGACCAAGTCCGCTTTGCCGTCTTGTATGGGTTTGACCAGTTTAGGGATATCCTCAGGATCATGGGATCCGTCAGCGTCTATGAATACGATAATATCTCCCTTCGCTTCCTGAATCCCAACCCGGAGGCCGTCGCCCTTTCCCTTGCCATTATCGAGAACGACCTTCAAACCCAATCCTTCCGCAATTTTTCTCGTATTGTCTTTCGAATGTCCGTCAACGATGAGCAGCTCATCCGCATGCTTTTTGCAGCGGTATATGATTTTTTCTATACTCCGCTCTTCGTCTTTGGTGGGGATAATCACAGTGACGGTCATTTGAATCCACAGAATAATACCATTGAGCCCCCTCTTTGTCAAAATCTTGTTCTCTCGAATAAGCATCCTTATTTCCGTGATGCTCTCAGGTCAAATGATAATAGCAGAAGCTCGTCACTTTCCATATTCGTCGAAGACCCCCCCACCCACCACCATACGACTCTTATGGGCAGTGACTCGCTCTTTTTCCCTTCTCATGTGCTTATCACGGAAACAAGGACGCTTCCTTCGCCTAAATAAGCACTCCAAATCTTTGATTGTATGCCCCCGATTGACACTCAATAACGCATCTTGTGTTCATACGATTGCGGATTTGGAGTTTCATCTCGCCCTTGATTGGACAGCAGCACTGAAGAGGACAGACAGATAAAGGACTTGACGGAGACTGGAGTCTTATTTATAAGTACTAATATGTCCACAGGACCTGGTGATAGCTCTCAAGCGAAAGTCATCCTTGCGCTCATTATCGTCTTATCCATTGCGACGCGCGTAGCGGGAATCTCCTTTGGCCTGCCGAATCTCTACCATGTCGATGAAGCCCGCTTCGCCAAAATCTCTATCACCTATTTTACCGGGGACCTGAATCCTCATTTTTTTCATGTCCCCTCACTACACACATATGTCGTGGCAGGCCTCTGGAGTGTGTACTATATTGGGGGAGAAATAACGGGAAAATTCACATCCGTTCCTCATTTTGTGCAGGCATTCGAAGAAGACGCCACGCCCCACGTGATCTTGGCACGGTTGTTGAGTGTCCTGTTGAGTGTGGGAACCATCCTCATTGTCTTCTATTTGGGGAAGAGGATGTATAATCCCAGGGTCGGGGTCCTGGCCTCTTTGTTCTTGGTGTTCTCCCCTGTCCACAACAAGATCTCTCACTATATGGTTCCCGATGTCCCCATGGTTTTTTTCCTGATGCTCTCATTTTTGTGCATATGGTTCATTTATGTAAAGGGAGACACTAAGTTTTACATACTGGCCGGGCTCTTTGCGGGTTTAGCGACAGCCACGAAGTACGGCGGCCAGATGCTCTTTCTGCCCCTATTCTTAGCTCATCTTTTTTATGTCTTGGATAACAAACGGTCCATCAAGGAGATTTTCTTCAGCCACAAACTTTTGCTGTCGGTGGCCTTTTTTTTAGGGGGATTCCTGGCTGGCTGCCCTTATTCTGTGCTCGATTTTGCAAAATTCTGGAGTGATTTTAAATGGCAGTCACAACATTTGTTGCAGGTCGGGCACTATGGCTCGTCCACAGCTCAACCCGCATGGCTGTTCTATCTCCGGTATGGGATGGCAGAGAATATCGGCAAATTCTCGCAATATTTGGTTTATGGGGGAGTTCTTTTGAGCCTGGTGCGCCGCAAGAGAAAAGACCTGATTTTGATCGTTTTTCCTCTTGTGCTCTTTGTGCTCGTCGGGAGCTGGAAGTCAATGGCGGCAAGGTATCTACTTCCGTTAGCGCCCTTCCTGGTCCTGATCGCTGCGGTTTTTCTGGATGCTCTTTTTACCAAGATCTCAGCTCTTTTAAGGAAGGGAAATTCCCGATTCCCGTTTCGAGTTCTGCAGAGTCGATATTTGAATTGGGTTGTGGTCGTTTTTATCCTCCTCCCCTCTGTCGCCAAGGTCGTGAGGTTCGACTACCTCCTCACTCAAAAAGATACGCGAACTCTAGCTAAAGAATGGATAAACAGAAATCTCCCAAAGGGTTCAACTCTTGCTTTGGAAAGTTATGGGCCGCCATTATCACAAGATGATTACAGCTTGCTCCGCCGTCACACTCTGGGAAATATCCATTTGGATTGGCTGGCCCAGCGGAACGTTGAGTATGTGATCGTCAGCGATATCATGTATGCGAGATTCTCAAGATTCCCCGAGGAATTCCCCAAACAAGCCAGTTTTTACAGGTCTTTGGAGGAACAGACCCTTTTGATAAAGACGTTCCGTCCCAAATGGGATGAATATTTGATCGACCTTCACAATCCCACCATTAAAATTTATCGGCTGAGCCCGTATCCGAATTACGTTTTTCCCGGCAATTTTTCCCAGTACGCCCAGAGCATCACGCTCATCAAAAACGATGGGGATGAAGAAAAATGGAAGATTCAGAGTGCGATCTCCACCAGTGGTTTGTTGGAAGGGAATGAAAAAATAAAAAATCCTTATGTGAGGATTGTCGATTCCAATGGAGAGGAGGTCGTCAAGTGGGTCGTTTATGAGGGAGACGTGGATTGTCTCAAGACATCATCATCCCGTGACAATGCCGATGTCCCTCTCTCTGATGGGGACCAGGTCTTTATCGGCTATGAGTATGATGTGTTGTCTGACACATCCGATTTCGATTTGCAGTATCCGTTGACCAAAGAGTATCTTCTTGTCCAAAAGATAGAGGGAAGTTCCCTGGCAAAGCGGAAGGAATTGAGTTTCATTTTTCTCTACACTGCCTTTCCCAACACCCGAGGGGATGATTATTTCCAAAAGGTCACTCTTTCGAAAGACTCTGCCGTCTGGACCCTTTCCAGCACTGTGTTCGGGGGAGAGCTCCGCATCGGCGATGATTACGTCCTCAATCCTTTCGTGAGGATCACAGATGCCGGGGGAGAAGAAGTGAAGACTATGACGCTTTTTGATGGCAGAGTCGGCTCCACCAATGCGAAAAAAAGGGGTTTTGCCGAACGATCGATTATTCTGGGTGCTCTTCCAGAGAAATATAGAGTATTTGTGGGCTACGATTCCTATTATGACGACCAGTATCCCGGGGATGCTGGCGGACCGGAGCTCATTGAGATCGTAACGCCCCCCTCCACAGAAAATGAATAAGTGCTTTTCTCTGTGGATTATGCGTTGCGCTTCATCCCTCAGTCGAGAAGACTCGTTTATTCCTCGCTGACAGCTTCACTCGGCGCACTTTCGACGCCTTCCGCATCGACAACAACGATGCGGTAAGTGTAGCTTTCATTCATTGGGAGGCCTCTGTCTTTATACATATGGATGTCCGGTCCCACAGAGGTGAGCAAGGTATACTCTGCGTTTGTCTGTGTGGTCAATTTGCGGTAGATGTCGTATCTGTCCACGGTTATGGCGTCATTCAAAGGATTCTCCGCCCAGGAGAGCGTGTTGATCTTTTCCTGGTAGAACAGAAATCTGTTGAATTGGGTATTGAGGAGTGGATCGAGCGCAGGCCAGATCCAGTTTTCCGTCACGGCATTCGATGGATCTTCGCTTTCTTCCTCAAATTCAGAGTAAGATTTCAAGCGATACCAGTATTTGGTGTCGGTTGGCAGTCCTTTGTCTTTATAGCTGAGTGTCGTGTTTGGGACAGTTGCAATCATTGCATACTGATTGTCCCCCTGTCCATGTTCCTTACGATAGATCAGGTACTGAAATTCGGTGTGTCTTTCATTATCCGGATTCTCGTCCCATTCCAAAGAGTTGATTTTGTTTCCGGTCTGATCATTGTAGGCCGTTTTTGTTAATCCAAGATTCAGAGGAGGATAGATGGGAAAATCATAAACACCCTCTCTTTCCTGGTAATAGACCTTCCAGTTGCCCTCGAGCTCCAGATAAACGAGGTGAATGCCCCCACCGCTGTCACAATAAATATCGGGTCTGGCTGATTTGGAGCCAGATTTAGAGACATTCTGGACATCCAGCCATTTTGTCCCATCGTATTCCCTGAACAATATCTCCCAGTTTCCCGAAGTGTTGTCATGCCAGACGACATAGACTTTTCCCGTGACTCTGTCAACGGCGATCGACGGCCATTCGGAAGTACCTGTCGTTTTCGAGATATTCTCAGCCTCCTGCCAGACACCGTTGATCCTTTTCCTGAAAAAGACCTCTAGATTTCCCTCCGCTGTCTGCATCCAGCAAACGTATATGTTTGCTTCAAGATCAACCCCTATTTGCGGTTCTGCAAACTGCACACCCGTTAAACCAGAGATATCTATCGGGGGCTTCCAGCTATCATTGACTTTCGGAGTCGCGCTTTCAACAAAATAAACGCTAGAGAGCCCGCCTCTTCGATTTCCCCAAACGGCATACATTTTCCCCATGACGTCCATGACTGCTTCTGGTCCGTAATCTCTTCCTGAATCGTCACCAATAGCTCCTGCTCCAATCCAATTCCCCTCTCCTTTTTCCTTGAAACGGACATATGTTCTCCAGTAGGACGCCTCTGGAGATGGGCGGTCGATGTCGTCCTGCCAGTGGACAAAGTAGTCATTAGTCCTCACATCCACCAGAGGAGTGGCAGACACGGAGCCCGCTTCTTGTGTTCTAGCAACGTTCTCATGCGGACCCCAATTTTTTCCCTTTCGACGGACGTAAACGACTTCGTAGTTTCCATCTGTCACTGCCGTGTAGACGACAAAAACATTCCCATAAACGTCGAGCGTGAGCTCGGGCCAGGGCCCTTCTTTGACTCTGACGAAAGATTTAGTGATATTCTCAGGGGTCGACCACGAATCGTCTTCATTGGAAGTGAAATACACCCCCTGTTGCCCGCTCTCCTGATTCCATATGATGTAGGCATATCCGGCATCGTCTGCCGTAACTTTCGGAAAAGCACAGTCCTGGCCTGTCCTGGATACATAAACGGCTTCTGACCAATCATCACCATTAGCAATTTTTTGAGTTTGATTCGTCTGGACTTCCTCATCTGCAGGACTTGCCAATCCAAGCAGAAGAAAAACAACAGCGGGAAGAATTAGCAGTTTAAGCGCGCTTCTTTTTTTCATATTCACTCCTCGTTTAATGACTGAATAAGGTCTTATTATACAATATAAGAAAATTAATTCAACGTTAACCCTCCTTGAGAAAATTATCCCAGCGCCGTGGGACTTAACACATTTTTAAATGTTGGGACTTTTTACCAAACAACGAAAACATGGTTTTCTCCAAAATACAATTGGAGTACGTAATAACGCGATATGTATTCATGTCATCAAGGTTTGGGGGGGATGCCTCTTATTCGAGGGAAGTATCCTTATTTCCGTGATGCTCTCAAGTCAAATGACAATAGCAGGAGCTCGTCACAGTCCATATTCGTCGAAGACCCCCCCACCCACCACCATCCGACTCATAAGGACAGTGACTCGCTCTTTTTTCCGTCTAATGCGCTTATCATGGAAACAAGGATGCTTACTTATTCGAGGGAAGAATTGACATAATTTTGGAGATTTTCTATAGTAAGATAATGTCAAAGAAAGCTTTTTTTCTCCTCATATTCACAATCCTTGTCTGTTTGAGCCTTGTCGTCTACTTCACTCTCAGGAAGGAAGAAGAGCCCACACCCGACTCTCCACGTGTTGTTCTCATCGGCGTGGATGGAGCCGGCTGGAACCTTATAGATCCGCTCCTCGAGGAAGGTTTTTTGCCCAACATTAAACACTTGAAGAATAAGGGAGGCTACGGCACTTTGACGACGACACGGCCGGTGAAGTCTTCTGTCATTTGGACTTCGATCGCAACGGGAAAGTCGATGGTGAAACACGGTGTCGTGGACTGGACCTACATCAATAACAACAATATCGAGGTCCCCTTTCGTCAGAGTGAGAGAAGAGCGAAAACCTTCTGGAATATTCTTGGAGATCTGGGGTGGAAAGTGGGCGTGATCAACTGGTTCATCACCTTTCCTCCCGAAGCTGTCAACGGATACATGGTGTCTGAAGAGTTCAGGCACTTCGGCCGGAGGGATTTTTCAAAGGTCTCCGTGACCTACCCTAAAGCGCTTTTGAGGAGGCTTGAATTTGCCCGATTGGATAAGCAGGATTTCCCAAAGATCCTGGAAGAAGAGCGCCTGCCGAACTACCAGGAACGATCATCTATCTACGAAGGCGAATCCAAACTTGTCGCGAACTACAACAATTTTATCCTCCAGGAGAAGACGATCGAACAGGTGAGTTTTTATCTCTTTAAACGATTTTCAGTGGATTTATATGCCACTTATTTCCGCTTGGTCGATGTCGTCAGCCATTTTGCCTGCGCGTACATCGCTCCTGAACTTCTGGCCAAGGGAGTCGAGGAGGAAAAGAACGGAAAGGTGACAGCAGAGACTTTGGCAGAAATCGATAAGGATTTCAGTCGAGTGATGGAACCTGTCTATTCCTATTCTGATAGAATCCTGGGAGGATTTCTTGAACAGCTGAGCTCTCAAAGCACGGTGATCGTTGTTTCCGACCACAGCTTCGGGTTCAACAGAGGCGGGTACGGCCACACAAATCTACCCGATATCCCTCATGGCATAATCCTGATCAAAGGCCCCAATATCAAGAAGGATTACCACATCCAGGGGGCGCATATTTTTGATATCCTCCCCACGATCCTTTATATTTTTGACCTCCCGGTGGCCAAAGACATGGATGGGAAGGTTTTAACAGAAGTCTTTGAGAAGAAAATTCTGGAAGAACGACCTGTCCGGTATATCGAAAGTTACGAAGGGGAGACGCGTTTAGAAAGAGGCCAAAAGGATAGGGAGCTGGACAAAAAAACATTGGAAGAGCTCCGAGCCCTGGGTTATATCAAATAATCCAGCTATCGGATATAGCCGAGGGCCCTCATAGTCTCCTCCAGCTCCTTATCCAACCCTTTTCGTTTTTTCACCTTCTCTTTTGCGCTGGATTCGTAGATGGCAGATATTTTATCGATAAGATCCCTGACGATGTCCTCATTCTGCGGGGCGATGTTGTTTCTCTCGAGGGGATCGTTCTTGATATCATAGAGCTCCACGAGGGCAATGGGAGCGGGCACCGGCAGATAACTCTCCGGAGGTTGGCCAAAATCATTGTTCAGTATCAATTTGTATCCGTTCCGGATTAGGGTGATTTTCACGGGCAGTGTGAACGTGTTTTCTGGAGAGTCTAAATCCGCAACGGCCATCTGTTCCGGTTGTGTTTTGCCTCTGAGATAAGGGATGAGGCTTATGCCGTCTAGACTATACGGAGAATAATCGATGCCCAGTTGCTCGAGTATTGTGGGCATGATATCCACGATCCTTACGGTGTCACCGATCTGTTGGTCTCTGTATTCGGAGTGGGGGAATTTGATGATTAATGGGATTTGAATGAGTTCTTTATACAGGGTGTGGCCATGATACCAGGCTCCATGGTCGAAAAATTCTTCACCATGGTCTGAGGTGAGAATGATCATTGTATTCTGGTAAAGACCGAGTTTTTTCAGTTCTTCGATCAATGGCTGGATCAACACTTCATCTGTATAATGGATCTCACCATCATAAAGAGCGATAATATTTTCTTGCTCTAGAGACGATAAGTTTCTGAAAGGGACATGGTTTTCCCGCTTGTCTCCGAAAAGGATTTTTTCCATATCTCCCTCATTCCATGGCATGGGCTTGCCGTCGAAAAAGGCGGAATTATAGGGAGAGGGACAGGTATAAGGATCATGCGTTTGATATGTGTGAAGGAAGAGAAAGAACCGCTTGTCTTTATTTTTGCTCACCCATTGATTGAAATGGCGGAACAGGGTCTCCGCCGAGCGCGGGTGATGTTGGGAGCGCTTGAATTCCCGGTAACCATCAAATCCCTTGGAAAACCCAAACCTGTGGCTGACTAATGCGCCTCCTGTGATGGCGTGTGTGAGATAGCCGTTTTTTCTTAGCAGATCGGCAAGGGTCGCGATGGAAATATCAAGGTGGGGATTTGCCTTGTTCACCCGGTGATTTCTGTTGTCCAGTGACGTTAACAGCGACATGTGGGAAGGGAGTGTCCAGGATGTGCTGCTGTAGGCATTCCTGAACAGGGCTCCATCCGCGGCTAGTCTGTCCATGTGTGAACTCGTTTCTCTGTCATACCCGTAACATTTCAGGTGGTCAGCCCTCAGGGTGTCCAGAGAGATCAGGATGACGTTGGGTGGAGACGTTGTTTGGGTGCGAGGCACTGGGGAGCGATAGATCACAGGATTTTCCCAGTAAGCAAACTCTACATCTTCGGGAATGGTCTCTTCAGCGGCTCTTTTCTTCGGGGATGAAGAGGCAAATGTTGTGATGAATTTAATACGAACCTTTGTATTTGCAAAAGGGAAAAGATCGATTCTTTCCTCGGCCACATCTCCGTAGAATTTCCTTGTATGCGGAAGCATGTTTTTTGAAAAAAGGACTTCCTCTTTCCCCTTTTTCTCTAAAATGACCTGAAGATTCACCTCTTTCCCCAATTCTTTCCTGTATGCACTGTAGATCCCATACCCGAATTCTAAATATGAAGATGGCGGGATCTTCAATTCAAACTGGAAAAAAGAGGAGGGGGGAGCGAGAATCACATTCAGAGAATCTTCAAGGACCCGCCTGGATAAATTTTGAGAGTAGCCGAGAATGACCAGCTTTTTCTTCAAATTATGCGGATTGGATCCGATGGGCATGTCGTGCGTCACTGCCTCGTGCTTCATTCTCGAAAGAAGAAGAACAGCATCCTTGGTCGACTCTTTGACAAGAATATCTGTGAGATGAAAGCGGTCTCTTTCAGTTTGGGGAGACCCGTCAGAGATTGCCAGCTCGTGTCTCCCTTTTTTGTCCTTAACTTCGAAGGCGTATGTGTTTTGGCAGTCCGAAGTTACGTTTTCTGTAAAGATCTTTTCCCCGTCGAGAAACACGCTTACCGTGGAATTTATGGCAGGGGAATGTCCTATGATCTCCACTGTGTATTTTCCGTTGGACTCGAGCTGGATGTCGTGCACTTGACTTTGAGGATCTGAAAATTTTTCCTCGATTCTGATTATGTTTTCAACAGGTTCCGCATAGTATTCTGCGATAAAACTATCTGATACAGGATGTGTCGTCCCATCCGGGATCGAGAAAAGGACAAGATCTCTCAAGGACTTGATCGAGATCTTGTCGACAAGAATGAACTGTCCGGTCTGACTCGAGCTGTTGTCTACGCGTTCGCCATGCAGGGAGATGTGGTTCCAGCCTAATTGGGCCTGCCCGGTCAGGGTGTAACGTTTATACGGCCCAACGGTTATCGTTCCGATGGGCTGTCATACCAGCTCCCCGCGCATACGGGGATTCTGAGCTTCAGGATCTCTGCTCTCTGCCCATATCTGCATGAGGAAGTCTCCTGCGGGAAGGAGGAGCTGTCGGCTCAATTTTGTCTCTGCGTCGAGTGTGAACAACTCGGCCTGACCTGAATCCTGTGCAGCAAAATTCTCGAATTCGTATTCTCCCTTGCGGAGGTCCCAGCTCAGTACCTCTGGATCAGCGTATTCTTCAAAGGGAATGTCCTCTCCTCCAGACGTCATGCGCAAAATGCCTTTGGGCTTCTCTGTGTCCCAAAAGAGAACAGGCCTCTGCGTGCTCAAGGTTTGGAACGTTTGTCCCTCTAGCTCTAACGGTACGAGATCTCTGACAGATCATTTCTGCCGGACTTTTTGGAGGTGTTTTTCCAAACCCAAATAAGGAGAAGCCACAATGTGTCCTTTATCCAAATGGTCAACGAACCGATAGAGGTCCCAGTCTTCATCCCGTTTACCGGAACATGAAGAGAATAGGAGTGAGATGATGAGGAAGAAGAAAATTCGGGCCGATATTCTCATTTGAACGCAGTCCTTAGTCTCTCTTGTATTCTAGATCAACATATACCAAACATCAATCTACACTTGATGAGGATCAGATAAACAGCTACAATATAAAAACTTCTCCGGTTCTGCCTGTTTAAGAAATGACAGAGAGGAAGGTCCTTATGAAAACAAAATTATGTGCGGCGATTCTTGTGTTGGCGGCGGTGTTCCTGTACTGCTCCAAAGAGGCGGAATCCCCGAACGATCATGACCCTATCGACACCGGAGTGTTAAAACCGAAATATCCCATTCAAGGGAGAATCTTGTTCCAATCGGACATGGATGGTGATAGAGAGATCTATTTGATGACTAAGGATGGCGTCACAAAACTGACGGATAACGACTGGGATGACGAATTCCCCAAGTGGTCTCCGGATGGGAAAAAGATCGCTTATTCGGCGAATCCAAATGGAAATTATGATATTTTTGTCATGGATGCAGACGGTTCAAACGTTCTGCCTGTGACCACATCCCCCAAGGCTGAGGTCGAACATGCTTGGTTTCCGGACGGGAAAAAGATCGCCTACACCATCGAAGAGCGGAGGGGGCTCAGGAAAAGGTTCACACTCTGGATGATCGAGCTGGAGTCCAAAAGGATCACTCGGATCCTTTCCGAATTCAAGGGATCGAGCGCGCTTCCTAATTTTTCACCGACCGGTCCTTTGGTCGCTTTTACGGGAAAGAAAACGATGGGATGGGATGTCTATGTATTCGAGAGAAGCAAGAAGGAGTTTACGGCGCTCACAGAGGGGGGGAAAGCCTGCCGCCCCCATTTTTCCAGGGATGGAGCTAGGATCGCCTACGTTTCTGGGAAAGCCGATGGAAACGGGGACATCTGGCTGATGAATCCCGATGGAACCGGTAAGATGCGGTTGACCGAAAGGGATGAAACCGCGGATTATTTCCCCTCCTGGTCTCCGGATGAGGAATACATTGTCTTCAGCTCTTCTCTGGAGCATCGGATTGACAGAGGCAATTGGTCGCTGTTTCTGGTCAAAGTCAAGACCAAAGAGATTTTTCCCCTTCTCGACAGCCCGGGCCGGGACGTCTTTCCCGACTGGTACTAGGTCGCCCCCTATCTTAGAGACTAAAGTTCAAATCAAGAAAAACCCAGAGGAAGCGCATGTTTCTTTGAGACAAAGATACAGAAAGGCGGGAAGTTAGGGCATTTTACGCAGAAGGAATTTCCACAGATACTCTTTGGGGACACCCAGGAATTTTTCTCTCCACACGCGGTCGCATTCGCGGCAGGTGTCGAATTCTTTGATCTGCCTTTTGAGGTGCTGTTGTCTCAGGTGGACCATCTTGTCGTTATTCCAGATCTCAGCCAGGGAGGTGTCTTTGACATTCCCGAGGGTGTAGTATCCGAAAAAATCCTGGCTGCAGGGGAGGACCGCCCCGTCCCAAAAAATGACCAGCGCATTCCAGAGAAAGGTGCACGGAGAAAATGTCTTTCGTTTATGTTTTGTCTCCACCTCGCCGGCCCAGTTGTGGAATTCCTTGACAATGAGCTTATCCAGGGGCAATCCTTTAAATTTATCGCGGAAGGCCTTCTGTTTGGCTGAATCGGACTTGATCCGTGAATTTGGGAAATTGATGAGTTCCAGGATCGTGTATGGTTTTTTGCTCTTGAACTCTTTTTTGATTGCGAGGAATCTCTGAATGTTTTTTACTGTTTTGTCAAAATCGCCGTTGACGCGGATGCTTTCGTAGGTCTCTTTGTCATAGCCATCGAAGGAAAAAGACAACTGGTCGATACCTGACTCGATCATTTGGAGGGATTTTTCTTCGTCGAGAAGTGTTCCGTTTGTGTGGAGTTTGGTGCGGACATTTCTTTCGTCGGCATATTTCGCCATCGCGAAGAACTCGGGATGGAGGAGAGATTCCCCTCTGTGGAGGAGGTGCACATCATAGACCCATGAAGCGGCTTCATCGATGATCTTCCGGAACAGCCCCATGTCCATGAATCCCTTGTCCTCTTTTTTCAGGTCCTTGTTGGGACACATGACACATCGGAGATTACAGATGCTCGTTGGTTCAATCCAGAGACGGAGAGGCATATAGTCGAGCGTTGTCTTTTTTCTTTTGTAACTTGAGTAAATCTGGAGCAAGCGGCGGTAATACCCAAATTTTTCCATGGTCAATCAGGTCTCTATTATCCCAAAATTTTCGAGGAAATTGAACAGTTCTGCAAACTGTTCGGAGGTCATGTGTTCCGGCCGCACTTTTTTGTCGAAAGCTAATTCACTAAACGCATTTTTCAGAAGGGAATCGCTGACATCAGCCATGAGAAGATTGTTGAACAGAGTTTTTCTGCGGTGACGGAATGCGGACTTGAGGAACTGGCGGAATTCGGCCTCATCCGGCAATTCAAAAAGAGGTTTTTTTCGCTTTTGAAATTGGATAAGCGTCGACCGGACTTTAGGGGGTGGTGAAAAAGACCCCGGTTCCACCACAAAACAGAGTCGAACATCAAAATCTCTTTGGAAAAGGATGGAGATGGGAGCGTATTTTTTTGACCCTGGCCCCGTACAGATGCGATCAGCCACTTCCTTCTGGAGAAGGAAGGTACATTCTTCAAAAAGGGCTTTTTCCTCAAGGACCTTGAAAAGGACCGGGGAGGAAATAGAATATGGCAGATTCCCCACGACCTTGATCGTTTTGTTGGCGTGCAGGTCATCGGCCACGAGTTCTCGAAAGTGGATCCTAAGGACATCTGCGTTTACTAAAACCACATTGGAAGGCAAATTTTTTTGGAGCACAGGAAGCAGGGTTCGGTCTTTTTCGATCGCATAGACTCTTCCTGCCTTTTCGGCCAGCGGAAATGTCAACGCCCCCTTTCCTGCACCGATCTCGATGATGACATCGTCTTTACCTGGAGCGATCTGTCGGACGATCTTTTTCAACACATGTGGATCATGGAGAAAATGTTGCCCGAGAGCCTTCCTCTTCGTTCTTTTCATCGATTTAAGGCGTTATTCATGCCAGAATATTCAATCATAGAGAGAGGGATCATGTGGAGCGCTTGACGTTGTCCTTCGTGTAGCGTTTTTTGAACAGCAAAGCCATGAGGAGAGTGTCGACCAGGATCAGAAAATTCAGTTTGGTTATCCCCCGTGTCCTGTCGATAAACTCGATGGGGATTTCCTTTATCGTGAATCCCAGGAGGTGGGCTTTGTACAGGATTTCGAGAACAATGGAGGGATTGACCGAGACAAGGTCATCCAGGTCGATCTCTTCGAGGACCTCTCTCTTAAAACACCTGAAACCGGAGGATACATCGCGCACGGGGAGGCGGAATTTTCGCCGGATAAACCCTCTCACAAAAAAAGTGATGATCCTGCGCATGGGGTTTCTATCCTGGTCTTTTCCGCCTTTAACAAATCTAGAGCCGATGACAAGGTCATAATCCTTGCTAGCTTCGAGGAGTGCGGGGATATGTTTGGGTTGGTGCGAGAAATCCCCATCCATCTCGACGACGAAATCTGGTGAGAGCTTGAGCGCTTCTTTGAACCCGTCGATCCCTCCGGCACCTCGTCCTCTGCGTTTTTTGCGGATGAGGGCGTGGACCCTGTCATCAGACTCCGCCATTTTTTGGACGGCCTCGCCCGTTCCATCGGGGGAGTTGTCATCGGCAACGACTACAGAAAGCTCCATATCCAGATCAAGTGCCAATATTTCTTTGATCAGGTCTTCGATGTTCTCCCGCTCGTTATAGGTGGGGATCATAACGACGGCTTTTCTCTTTTGTGAGGCATTCATAGTACGGTTAGACCAATTTTTGGATCTCCTTAAAAACCTGCTCGGGAGTCATGGCTTCCATACACTTCATGTCGTCGCATGTCTGTTTGTAACAGGGAGAGCAGTCCGCTCCTGCATAGAGCTTGACACCCCGGTCGTAGAGGTCGATCTCTTGGGGGCAGGTTGACCCAAAGAGTGCAACGACCTTTTTCTCCTGGGCGATGGCCAGATGCATTCCTAGTGTATCTGAGCTGACAACAATGTCAATCAGGGAGAGAAAGCCGGCGAATTCGAGGAGAGAATTGTCATTCCCGGTATTGTACACCTTGTGTTTTGAGTTCTTCTCAATGAATCTGTTTAATTCTGTTTCTCTCTTTCCACCCAAAAGGAATATGTTGGCCTCTACGCTCTCATTCAGATAATCGATAAGTTTCAAGTAGTTCTCGGCTGGCCACTGTTTGGTTTCGAATTTGACTCCCGCTCCCGTGTTCAGACCGATGGTCAGAGTGTCTTCCGGGATCTTGTGACTTTTGAAAAAATCCCTGGCCCTGTTCTTGTGGTGTTCGCCGATCTGAAAAACATAGGGGTCTCGCTTGTACTCGACCTCAGCTGTCTTGGCCACGATCTCTTGATAGGTCATGGTGTTCTGTTTGAACTTGAGGTCGTCATCGATGCCCAATTGATAGGCGTATTCCGCTTCTGTGTTGAACGGAAAAAGGTTGCCCAGTGTATTCATGCCGAACCCGAATTTATGAGGGCATTTGATCATAGTGGCGACAGACGTGGAGGGGGGCTCTTTGTCGAGGGAGATCAAGACATCGAACTCCTCGACGGCAAGGGGGACGAGATCTTCCAACCTGTATGGGAGGACCTTATCGATGACCGGATTATTATCTAGAAGTTCAAGGCTCTCCTCATCCACTAACCAGGAAATGTGGCTCTCTGGGTATTTTCTCTTCAACCCATGCAGTATGGCTGTCGTCCTTAAAACATCCCCCTGCGCCCGGCATTTGATGATCAAGATTTTTTGGGGGAAAGGCTTGTAATAGGAGCATCCGTCACAGAGGATCTTAAATTTACAGGGTTTATCTCCTTTAAAATACAAACAGTCAGCTTTGATCACTCTTTTTTCCTTGGGGTCTTATTTGATTCCTAATTTATGCCACAAATCCGCCATAAAAACAACATTCCCTCTTCACTCCAACGTGCGTGTCTTTTTTTATGTCCTTGACTTTTGGAATCCCTGGATTAGCATCCTCCCAGAGGTCGAAGGACATCCCTCACAATCCCATTTTCATGCGCAGGTCTTCGAAACGCGGGTCGCCGTGGAGCGCCTTCAGCCACCAGTGGGTAACGAGGACTTCCATATACGTGTGATGGTTTTCATAGGCTTCATAAAGACATTGGAAGGCTTTGTCCTTATCACCGAGAGCGGCGTAGACACATGCTGTTTCGAAAGAAGAATCGATATGATCCTTGGACAGGAGTGCTCTCATCTCCTCCATATTTTTCACCGCCTCTTCCGGGCGGCCGGAGAGAGCCAAAACACACGCATATTCACGGAGAAACTCCCAACTTTCTTGCCTCTCGGATAAATTTTTTATCTTATCCAATTGGGATAGGGCTTCTGAGGAACTCCCTTTTAGGGCATAAGCTGTGGCAAGAAGGAGAAAGTCCTCGGCCTTGTCTGCCGCTTCGATCGCATCGTCATAATGGCTAGCTAAAAGGCAATAGTAGCCGTATCTTTCTGAAGCCCATCGACTTAATGAAGAAGGCTCTTCCATTAAGCGCCTTGTTATTGTAAGGGCCTCCTCGTACTTTCCTGTGACATATGCCAGAAGTTCAGTGTATGCAGCCAGAGTAAATGGATTTCCTGGCTCGAGCTCGAGAGCCCTTTCGAGCTCCCTTTCGGCTCCGGCAAAATCCCATTCGAAAGAGGATTTGATATTGGAGTATTGTATATGGGCTTCGGCAAGATTGTTATCTAGCTCGATAGATTTCAGAGTCGCTTCCTTTGCTTTTGAATAGACTTCCTGACAGGGTGTGACATGATTGATACAGAACTGAGAGTAGATATTAGCCATCCAGGCATGAGCCAGAGCTAGAGTGGGGTCGATGGAGACGGCTCGTTGAAAGTAATCGAGTGATTTCAGGTAATAGTCTTTTAAGCTCGGGTAAGAATTAGCCAGGAAATACAGGTTGTTGATACCCTGCATGACAAGGTCATAGGCTTCGGGATTGACCCTTTGGTCTACGATCAAACGCATCTTTTCCTCTGGCTTGATGGCCACCTTGATGCCATCCACGATAGCCTGGGAGAGTTCACTCTGCAGGATCAGAATCTCTGAATAATCCTTCTCCAGGGTCTCAGACCAAATAATCCTGCTTCGGTAAGGATCGATGAGACTAGCGGTCAAACGAACTCGATCACCGGATTTAAGAACCGAGGCTTCAACTAAAGCCTTGACATTGAGCTCTTCAGCCTTTTCCTTCAAGGATTTCATCGAGTTTTTATACGGCATCACCGCCTCTCGGGGAGCTACCGCCAATGCGCCGACTTTGTACAGTTCGCTGATCAAAAAAGCTGTCAGGGAATCTGCAAAATAGTCCTGGCTAGGGTCACCGGAGTCATTGACAAGGGGCAGGATGGCGATGGAGTCAAGGACTTCTTCACCGCGGGGAAGAAGTGTCCATATCCCGAACACGATAAGAACAATTAAGACGGCAATCCCAGCTAAAAAAATGGGCTTTCTGATCCTGAGAATCCTGCCTCTCAACAGCCCAGATTTTGCCATCAGGGGCTTGAGCCCTGCTGCCAGGGCCTCAAGGTCTTTGAGGAATTCTCCCATGCTCTGGTAGCGGTCTGCCGGGTTTTTTGCGAGCGCCTTCTCTACGACGCGCTCAACCTCCGGTGCAACCTTTGGCGCGAGCATCCTCAATGCCGCAGGGGCTTTGTGGACAATCGCATACAGGAGAGTCCCCTCCCGCTCTCCGCTGAAGGGAAGCTGTCCTGCGAGCATCTCATAAAGCACCACACCAAAGGACCAGATGTCGCTTCTCTGGTCGACCGCTTTTCCTTTCGCCTGCTCGGGTGACATATATGCTACTGTACCCATTGTCTTCGCCTCTCTCGTTATAAGAGTGGCTCCTGTCACCTTGGCCAGGCCAAAATCCATGATCTTAACCTGGCCTTCCTCTGTGACCATGATGTTGGCGCTTTTGATGTCCCTGTGGATGATCCCCTTCTTATGAGCCGCTTCCAATCCCTTCGATGCTTGGATGGAAATATTCAAGGCCTCTCCTAAATCCAGCGGCCCTTTTTTTATCTTTTCGCGTATGCTCCGGCCTTCAATATACTCCATCGCAATGAATGATTTCCCTTCATCCTCATTGATCTCGTGGATCGTACAGATATTGGGATGCGCTAAAGCTGCGGCAGCCTGTGCCTCCCGGAAAAATCTCTCCTTGGCTTCCGGGTCTCTTGTCAACTCCGGCGGCAAGAATTTGAGAGCAACCGCACGCTTGAGCCGTGTGTCCTCTGCCCTGAAAACAACGCCCATCCCTCCTTCGCCCAGCTTTCCTGTGATCCTGTATTTTCCGGCTACCGGCCGCCCTTCTTCCAAAGGAGACACAATGGTCTTTGTCTGAGACATGGGAATATCACCTGAGGATTTCAGAGGTGTGGCACATTTACCGCAGTAGACCGTGTCATCGGGATTATCGAATTGGCATTTGGGGCACCGAGTGGACATTGTTTCCCTGAGTTTGCTGAGAATAGGATAGTCATTTGTGGGGATAGAGTCAAATGGATTGACCGATAGATTGACCGATGTCGAGTCAGTTCTCTGAATGGTCCGTTCAGGGAGCGGACGGCACTTTAAAAATTGGTAAGGTTATGAATTTAATTCTTTAGAGCGGCTAACCTCTTTCCTGCATTCTCGACCTCATCAATCCCCAGGTCGGCTTGCTTCCACAGGTCGAGAAATTTTTCGTAATTCTTTACAGATTCAGCCTTCTGGCCGGTCTTTTCATACATTCGGCCCAGGTCGTAATAGACCTTGGGCGGAGTGAGGCGGAAGTCCTTGTCGGCCGGGTCGAAGCGGACGAGATGTTCAAGGACCTGGATCGCTTTATCGACGTCCCCTTTCATCTCATAGGCATGGGCGAGGTCGATTTCGGGCGGGGAAACCGAATGTCCGCTGAGGACGGCGTTTTGACCGAAACCCTCAAATTTAAAAAGCAGGGGGAACCCGTCGAGCAAGGAAATCGCCTCGTCCCAAGAGCCTTCGGTAATCAGGATTCTGGCTCTGAGGAGTCTTTGGTGCAGACGGACAAATTCTTTGTCAACAGGGGTTTTTATTTCCGGAAGAAGCTTTTCCATTCGCAATAGCCTCTCCCGGGCAGCCCCTGCATGGCCCTTCAGGCATTCCGAAGATCCGTAGTCAAATTCCACTAATGCTTTGAAAAAATTGATCTGTTCCGGGGGCAAAAAGTTGAGCGTCTGATCGAGTTCTTGCCCATGGCGCTCGAAGTCTCCTCGAGCGAGATAGATCCAGCTTTTTATCTGGAAGGACCAGAACTTTGAGAGATCATACGAATAATACCCTTGAAGCTGATTCCGGTTTTTTTCAATAAAGATCCGCATTTTCTCCAGCGTATCGAGAGCGCTTTGGCTGGCTCCGGTCCAGTACATATAGAAAGCTCCCAGGAGGAAACCATCAATTTTATTTGCAGGCACATCGGTCCTGGCAGAAAGTTCCTCCGCCCACCGGATGGCTTCGCTGTAGTCTTCCTTGAGGGCATAGGTATAACTGCATTGATTGAGGGTAGAGAAAAAATCCGGTTCGACGACCAGAGCTTTCTTGAATTGCTCGATGGCCAGGTCGAACTGCCCCAATGAGACGTATATGTATCCGAGCGTATCCAGGGGATTGGCCTCGTTGGGAACCGCAGAGACATATTGCTTGGCGTAGTCCAGGGCTCTCTCATAGTCGCCCTTGAGTCTATAAATCACGGTCATCGCATTCAGTGCAGGTCCATGATCGGGATCTAATTCAATAACTGCCTGAAACTGTTGGAGGGACTCCTCATAAAGGTGCTGCGAATAGTATCGAGACCCGAGAGCGACATGGGATTCTTTTTCTTTGGGATATTTTGCGACTAGCTGCCTGAGGATCTGGATCCCCTTATCCTGGTTGTTCTCGGCGTAAATGGCATGATAAGCCAGGATATAGAGTTTCTCTTTTGGATTGACTCTGTCGACTAGAGCGAGGGCTTTTTCGAGGGATTCTTTCCCATCCTCATCAAGTCCCAGTTGCCTAGATGATCTTGCAAGCCAGAGGTACGCCGAAGCAAACTCTGGATCGATCCCCAGTGCATCGAGGAAATGCTGGCGGGCCCTTGAATGGTGGTAATTTTGGAAGGCCTCAACTCCTGCCAGGTAAAACCTGTAGGCTTCCAGTGAGGTTGTGGACACATCGGACACCAGCGAAGAGATACCTGTTTGGTGGCCGCCGATGTCCAGACTATCTGTGATTTGGCCGGCCAGCTCATCGATCTGGGTTTTAAGGATGCTGTCGTCCCCTTCCCCCTGAGAGGTTGCGCTGGCCAGAGATTTTTTTGTTTTAACATCCAGGACCTTGATGTTTGTGGCGAAGATATTCCCGGCCTTGGTAATGCTGCCGACAACAAGAGCGTTCACTCCGTCGCGCCGGCAGACCTCAATTCCCGTATCGGCATCTATCGGGGCATTCGGATCTTTATCCATCTGTTTCAGAAGATCCTGGAGATGCTCCCAGGTCGCGACGTAGGAAAAGCCCATCGCTTCGAATTTTGTGATCAAAAGATTGGGAACGGCCTTGATCAAGCTATCATTATGCGGGTCTCCGGTCAGATTCGAGAAGGAGATTACGGCAATGGAGTTTTCCATCGGCAAAGGAAGAGGCGATTCCTTACGAAAGAGGGACTTTTTGAGGAAAAACAGGCCCACCGCGATTAAAAACAAGCATATGGCTGGAACAATAAGCTTTTTGGGAAAGAATTTGATGGTGACTTCTTTTGAGACAATTGTTTTGCGTTTGGGGGCAAGACGCTCGGCTGTCGGGATGTCTCCTTCGATCCGGTTGAGCTCGGCAAGGAGCTCTTCGGCTGTTTGGTATCTCTTTTCCCGGGCCTTCTCCAAACAGCGGAGGATCAAGCGATTCAAATCTTCAGGAAGCTGCGGATGGAATTTCTTGGGCGCGACCGGGAGCTCGGTTTTGTGCTTGAAGGCAACGCTGAAAGGCGTCTCGCCCTCGAATGGCACACGTCCGGTGACCATCTCAAATAAAATGATGCCGAGCGCATAAATGTCGGAGCGCTGGTCGGCGTCCTTGCCCTCCACCTGCTCCGGGCTCATGTACTCCGGGGTGCCGATGATTGAGCCCTCTGACGTAATCCCTTTTCCTAAGAGTGACCGGGCGATCCCGAAATCCATGATCCGAACCTTTCCTTCTTTATCGATCATGATATTCCCCGGTTTCAGGTCGCGGTGGATAATGCCTGATTTGTGGGCTTCAGAAAGCCCCTCACAGATTTGTCTGGCGATCTTGATTGCGGTCCCGACAGCCAGTTGCCCCGATCTTCGGATGAAACTCTTTAAGTCCTCTCCGGCCACATACTCCATCGTGATGTAATGAGTTCCTTTTTCCTCGCTGAGATGGTACATGCGGCACACATTCTTGTGGACGATCTTGCGGGCGACTTTCAGCTCATTGTTGAAACGCTCCAGGACTTTCTTATCTGCAGCGATCTCAGGATGAATCAGCTTCAGGGCCAGATCCTCTTGGACCTTGGTGTCGTAGATGCGATAGACTCTCCCCATCCCCCCTTTGCCCAGCTCTTCGATGACTTCGTAGCGGCCGGCAAAGATGCTCCCGCGCATGAGTTCATCTGGACTCGTCTCCAGTGTTCGGGTGACAGAGATCCGCTCTATGCCTTCAGACCCGGCGCTTTGCGCTTGAACTTCGAGTTTCGTTCCGCATTTGCCGCAGTAGATCGTGTCATCAGGATTCTCGAAATGACATTTGGGACACCGGGTTGACATTGTTTCCCTGCGTTTGCTGAGAATAGGATAGTCATTTGTGGGGATAGAGTCAAATGGATAGTCGATAAAAAAATGTCACCACACCTGCTTTATTTATCTTCAGCATCTCTATTGACTTCCAAAACTGAATTTATATAATTGAAATAGCACAGGGAACAGCAATCAAAAATATGACCTCCAGGGGTTATTGTCTTAACCAAATGCCCTACTATTCTTCCAAATCAAAGATATTTGGCTGTTTTTATGCAATAACAGGGGGGATCAGATGACATATAGAATTTTTGTTTTTATTACGATTATGCTCTTCATTTTCTCATCGTTTGCCTTTTCTCAATCCAAAGAAACGGGGGCCATACTGGGGACTGTTTTTGATGATACAAACAGTCCCCTTCCCGGGGTGACTCTTGTCCTTTCGAGCCCCAGCTTGATGGGAGACCGAACGGTCCTTACAGATGCTGAGGGAAATTACAGGTTCCCTGCCCTTCCCCCCGGTGACTACGTCATTCATGCCGAACTCCAGGGCTTTACAAAGGTCATTCAGGAAAATATTCGTTTGACAACAACAGTCAAGCTCACCGTGAACCTTGTTTTGAAACCCGCTGCCATCGAAGAGGAGACGACTGTCATTGCCCAATCCCCTACGATCGACATTAAATCTTCTGAGACCGCATCGGTCACGCTGGAGAACGAAATCCTCCGAAACATCCCCTACAGCAACATTTATGTGAACATTGTCGAACTGGCGCCGGGTGTATCCTCTCATTCGGCTTACGGCGCCTCGAATTATACCGGAATCTCCTATCAGGTGGACGGCGTAGACCTTTCCGATCCAGAGGAGGGTGGCGCCTGGGTCCTTCTCGATCCAAACATCATCGAGGAGGCCAAAATCATGGGTCTCGGGTTACCAGCCGAGTACGGGAATTACACGGGCATCATCTTCAACGTCATCACCAAATCCGGGGGGAATGAACTCTCGGGCCATTTCGAGGTCACATTCCAGGGGAAGGCAGACGACTGGCCCAAAGGATTCTGGCAATCAGAAAACAACTCTGCTTACACCGATGATTTTTCTGACATGACATCCCCGGTTGCAAGGCTTACAGATTTTTGTGCTCATCTGGGCGGCCCAATCAAGAAGGATAAAATATGGTTTTATCTAGGGGCCCAATACTACCATAAACAGGATTTTCCCGCAGGATTCCCCGAGTCAGGGATCTTAAAACAGCCGAAATTTTTCTTAAAAATCACAGCCCAGCTCACCTCGAAAACTCATTTCACAACATTTCTCGAATATGACAGATTTGATTGGAACAACGGAGGAGGACATGCGAGAATTTCTCCGGAAGCGACTTTCAGATCGAGGTCACCGGAGCTGGTTGGCAATTTTTCCCTGAACCACATTCTCAACAGCACGACGTTCTTCGACTTGAAAATGGCCTTTTTTTGGGGGGAAAATGAAATGCATCCTGAGGCAGGGGATGTCAGCGCCCACTTGAATCTTAACGATAACAAATTTTATGAAAGCTGGGGAGCCCATTATTATTTAGGGCCCCTGCGATATCAGGCGAACGCGAGCCTCACCCACTACGTCGAAGATTTTATGCAGGGAGACCATGATTTTAAATTCGGTGTGGAATTCGAGCGCTCTCGAATCCACAAAATGTACAGATACACTGGCCCCAATGCATTTTTATATTTGGACTATACAGGTTATGGCCCTTATGGGTATTACTACACCGGACATTATCTCGCCTACCAGTATGAAGGCTATGACACGCAAACGAATAGCAATCGCCTCGAGGGTTTTGCCCAGGACTCATGGAAGATCTCAGACCGACTGAATCTGAACATCGGACTCCGCTTCACCCAGGTGTGGGGGACAGTTAAAGATGTTCAAGGATCCGTTTATCAGGCATTCCGCCTTGCTCCACGACTGGGATTCACATTCGATATCCTGGGGGATCAAACCACGATCCTCAAGGCCCACTACGGACAGTTCACAGAAGGGATGTATACCGCTTTCCATGACCGGCTCAATCCTGAAGAAGCATACAATGGCCGGGTGGGCTACTACTGGGATGTGTTCACGGAGCAGTGGGTTGAATGGCTCAGGGAACCGCACGCAAACTATTCGATGGATAAAAATATCAAACATCCCTTCATGGAACAGTTTGTTCTGGGAATCGAAAGAGAGCTGTTCGAAGACGCCTCATTCTCTGCCACATTGATCTACCGAAAATGGAAGAACATCATCGGCTTTGTCAACAACGCCACAGAATGGCAGCACGTGGATATTTTTGTAGAGGAGATCAACAAGACGTTCACCCTCTATGAGCCTGCTAATCCTGATGAATTCGACATGCTAATCAAGAACATAAAAAAGGGGGATAACGGGATAGCTCTCGATCCCTACCGAAGCTACTGGGGCCTAGAGCTGTTCTTCAACAAAAGGTTTTCGCACAACTGGCAGCTCCTGGTGTCTTATGTCTATTCCCGGGCAAAGGGAACGATCGATAACGGCTTGTCAGACGATATCGGCCGCGCTGGATCATGGTGGACACCCTGGGGATATGGCCCGAATTTCTGGATAAACGGGGACGGATATTCAACATACACCCCACCCCACATGCTAAAACTCCAGGGAACGTACGTTTTTCCTTACGGTATTCAATGCAGCGCATCTTTCCGCGCTATCTCCGGAAATGCATGGGCCCAACGATACTGGACTCCTCCTTTGTCCCAGGGGAGAGTCACTTTTTTTACAGAAAGACGGGGTTCGAATCACCTTGCCATGCAGAAGATACTGGACCTGAGGCTTGAAAAGATATTTTCATTTGAAGACAGATACAGGATAGGTTTGATGTTCGATGTTTTCAATGTTTTTAATGCCAATACCGTCACTGATTGGGGAACTAGAATCGGCTACGACTGGATTCCAGGAGAATATCCGTCGACAGATGGGCATGAGCTTTACGGTATCGTTCCGCCGAGGCAGATCAGGCTGGGACTGCGGCTGATGTTTTGAATTCGGATAATGTTTCGATTGAATGACCTTTGGATTTGGATGGGTGGCCCTAAAGATATAGCTTGTTAAATTCCCCAGGCAATATTTTCGTTTAGGGGAGTGTCATCGGTCTTGCAATTCCCAAACCCTCGTCTTTGCATCCTCGAACTCTGCGATCTCCGGGTCGGCATCCTTCCACAGGTCGAGGAATTTCTCATAATGCTCGATGGCTTTCCCTTTCCAGCCCTTCTCTTCGTATAACTGGGCCAGCCTGTAATGATAAAGAGGATGGACTAGAAACCGCCCTTTTTTCTCAGGACTTAAGGTTATCAAATCCTCGTAAGCAGAAATCGCTTTGTCCAAATCGCCTTTTTGCCTATATGCCCGGGGCAGCGCATCCTTGAGAAAAGGGGTGTTAAGGAAGATCATTTGCTCCGCTCTATCCAGCATAGGGGGCTTTGGAGGGGATGTTTTCTCGAGGACAGCAATGCATTTTTCAGGCATTACTTCGGCAAGAAACACCTCGGCTTGAAAAAAATTATAATAGTATATGAAATTTTCTTTAAGGTTAGGGTTTATATCAGGAGGCAGTGATCCCAAATCAGCCAATCTTTGTTTTGCGGAATCGATCTTCCCCTCTTTCACCTCGATTAATCCAAGAACAAAACTGTATTCAAACTTCGTCAGGGGATAACTTTTTATGACAACATCGTACCAGCTATCAATATAGTGCCGGCTGAGTTCGAGTTTTCCCATGTCGAGATAAATATAAGCTCTCAGTCCGTCATGGTGCGCCACAGCGAATTCTGGGTTGACTTCCTTTTCGAGATCCTCTGATCTCTGAAGGTTCTCGAGGCATTTCTTAAGGTTCCCCAACCAGGCGTAATAGAATCCTTTGCAGAAATACGCGATTTGTTTTTCTCCTTGCGATTGCGCGATATCGATATATCTGTCCAGGCTACTCATCACTGCAGAATAATCCTCTTTTAGAGCATACAGGTAGGGAATGCTTTTTAATGAGGAATAAAAATCAGGCTTGATCTCGAGTGCTTCTTTATACTTAGAGATTGCCTCTTCGATCCTTCCCATTCGAAAGTAGGCATCTCCCATAGAATCAAGTGGAAAGGCCTCTCCGGGAGCCACAGCGGCATTTTTTTTAAAATACTCGATGGCCTTCTCATAATTCTCCATTCCCAGGTAGGTGTATGCGATTTGGTTAAGAGCATAGCCGTAGTTAGGATCGATCTCCAGGGCCTTGTTACACTCTTCCAAGGCTTTGGCATGGTCGCGTTTAATATAATAATATGTGCCCAATTCATAATGAATCCATTTCTCTTTGGGGTATTTCTCCGAAAACTGGAGCATGAGTTTTAAATATTTCTCAGGATCTTTCTCTATATATTTGGAATAGTAAATCTCTATATGCAGCCTTTCTTTCTCAGTCGAATTATCGGATAACTCCATGGCCTTTTTAATGGCATCATTTATTTCTGTGAAATTACCAAGCCAATAATGTGTTTCCGCGAGCTTCAAATAGGCCATGGCGAACTTCGGGTCGATGGACACAGCTTTTTCGTAAAACTCCCGCGCCTCTTCATCATACGCTTTGCGCCACGCTTCCTCGCCTTTGAGAAAGTAATCATACGCCTCCATCGAAGTTGTGGTGACCTCGGCAATCTGGAATTGTGAAGCGCTGCCCGTTGGCTCTCGAATACCCATGCCCAGGGAGATCTCCCCGCTCAACTCGTCGATCTGCCGCTCAAGGATGCTGTCCACATCCCTGCCCCTCGAGCTTGCACTCTTGAGGAGTTTCTTGGTCTCCACATCCAGGACCTTCACATCTGTGGCGAATGTGTCACCTGCTTTAACGAAGCTTCCCAGGACAATCGCCCCGATCCCTTCTCTGCGGCACAGGGAAAAACCCATGTCGCTGTCGATGAATTCCACGTCTTCTTTTCCCATCTGCTTGAGGAGGTCGCGCAATCGCTCCCAGGTTGCCACATAAAGGCCTCCTCTCCGTTCCAGGCTGGTGATGAGGAGGTTGGGGATGGCTCTCTGCAGATAATCGTAGGCTTTGTCTCCAGTTTGGTTTTCAAAGCTCATGACCGCTATGGAGTTCTCGATCTTTGGCCCGGGGGCGGCTTCTCTTTGGGGAATGATCTGCCAGATGGCAATCCCTATGACAACAATGGCGATAAAAACAAGGGCAGGAACAATCGCTTTTTTCAGGTTGAGCTGAACCGTGATCTCTTTGGAGGTGCGTGGCCGTTTCTTGAGGATCTCTTTTTTGGTCGCGGGCATGTCCGGGGACACTTTTTCCAGCTCGACCATTAGATCCAGTGCACTCTGCCATCTCTTGTCTTTGTTCTTTTCCAGACACATCAGGATCAAACGGTTGAGGTCCGGTGAAATTTGAGGGTTGAGCGTCTTCGGGTGCACAGGGAGCTCGCTCTTGTGCTTCATGGCCACACTCAAAGGAGAATCCCCTTCAAAAGGCGGCTGTCCGGTCACCATCTCGAAGAGGATGACGCCCAGGGAATAAATGTCGGACCGATGGTCTACATCCTTTCCCTCCGCCTGCTCCGGCGACATGTATTCAGGCGTGCCGATCATCGTCCCCGCAACTGTAATGGCTTTCGTGCTGAGTGATTGGGCGATCCCAAAATCCATGATCCGCACGTTCCCCTCTGTATCGATCATGATGTTGCCCGGCTTGAGGTCCCGGTGGACAACCCCCGATTTATGGGCTTCGGTGAGTCCCTCGCAGATCTGTTTTCCGATGGAAACCGCGGTTTCAACTGTTAATTTTTTCGACCTCCGGAGAAAGCTTTTGAGATCCTCGCCCGGAACGTACTCCATGGTGATGAAGTAAGTTCCATTCTCCTCGCCGATGTCGTACATCCCGCAGATGTTTTTATGCCTGATCTTACGGGCTGTAGTCAGTTCATTCCTGAACCGTTCGATGGTTTTTTTATCAGCTGCGATCTCAGGTTTGAGGAGCTTCAGGGCGATCTCTTCTTTGGCCTTTGTGTCCTCAACCCGATAGACCTTGCCCATGCCGCCTGTGCCGAGCTCTTCGATGATCTCGTACCGGCCTGCGAAGAGGGTCCCGCGGGGGAGTTCCTGGACGGGAGTTTCAAGAGTCCTGGTGTGAGCAGGCCTGTCTTCGCGCGGGATGAGTTGCGTGCCGCAATCAGAGCAGAACCGTGAGGTATCCGCGTTCTCTGTATTGCATTTAGGACACTGCGTTGCCATTCGTCCCCTTCGTTGCTGAGAATAAGATATAGTTTTGTGCGGGAAGAGTTAAATGGAATGATAGGCCGATCTTAATTCAAAGATCTTCTTGACAAAATACGCCATTGGCGTATACTTTTTATGTGGTATTTGTTGAAACCAGCATATTCACTAAGGAGATTAAGCGTTTGCTGCCAGATGATGACTATAAGCAACTTCAAACTGCTTTGATGCTGAGGCCTGATGCCGGAGATCTCATTGGTGGCACCGGGGGCTTGCGGAAGATTCGCTGGAAACTTCCATACAAAGGAAAGCGTGGAAGTCTGAGAGTGATATACTATTGGGATAAGGAAGATACAATTTTCATGCTTTTACCTTACAGGAAGACAGAAAAAGATGATTTATCATCTGCACAGTTGAAAAAACTGCGCTCCTTGGTAAAGGAGAATTTTGAATGAAAGAAGAACACTTTTCTAAGCTTGTTTCCAGTGTTAAAGAAGCCGGAGAGATTAAAGCAGGACGTAAAAAGCCTAGCCGTAAATATGAAATTACGCCTCCAGACATCAAAATGGTACGTGAGAAACTCCATGTATCCCAAAAAGAATTCGCCATGTTGATCGGAGTCAGTACTCGAACTTTGCAAAATTGGGAACAGGGGCGTCGAAAGCCAGTAGGCCCGGCAAATGCCCTTTTAAAAATTGCCTCAAAGAATCCCAAAGCCGTTCTTGAAGCCTTGCATTCATAAGTGTTAGATTTCAGTAGATATGGACAGGTTTTTTTGGTCTGCAGACAAAAATACTGATCCGAAAATTACTTTGTACAGACATAAACGATGTGGGGATACCAGTAGCCTTTATCTAACGGAACAGGCTTTACTGAAAAGCCAATGCGTTGAAGAATTCCCTCATAGTCTTTCTGACTCTGGAAATAAAATCGTTCACCCAGGGTAAAACCGATCAGCTTGACGGCCAGAGTTTCCTGGAAGAGATTCCAAACATATTTCCACCGTGGCCTAGTATCCATCTCTTTGATGATGAGGGTGCCTCCCGGAGTCAGGGATTGATAGCATTTCTGGAGGATGAGCTCCTGTTTGTCGTAGGGAATAATGTAGAGAACATCGACGAGCGTGAAAACGTCTCCCCGGGGATATTCCGACTCGGCGACGTCTCCCTTCTGATATGTGATTTGCGCTCCCTGGATTTTTGTCTCGTTGGCGACCTCGATCTTTTTCTCATCCAGATCGAGGCCGATGATCCGTCTTTCGGATGAACCCAGGCTCAGGATGTTGGGGAAAAGGCCGTTCCCGCACCCGAGGTCGATGATCTTTCCCTCCTGGGGGAAATGCGTTTCCAGAGCGATCAACGGGCATATCCTCAGCTTGATCCTCAAGTAGGCCCGGGTGATGAAGGAGGCATCTCTGTAGTGTTCGAAGATCTCTTTTTTATCGATCATGAGACGTTTCGGATGTTTCCTTTGCGGCTATTCTTTGGGGAATTAATGGGAAGCATCCGTGACTGCTGTGTGCTGTGCTGATGAATGGTCATTGTAGACTCCGCACCTCACTCCATATAGTGATTGTACCAGAACTGGAAAATGATCAGTGGCCACAAAAGCTGCCGGTGATTGTGTGCGCCCTGGAAGTGTTCCTTCAGAAGGTTTTCGATGGTGGCCTGATTGAAGAATCTATGTTTGTTCAAATTTGTGGGAGAAAGAACATCCGTGACAAAATCCTTGAGCTCATTCCTGATCCAGACTCCCAGGGGGATATCGAAACCGATTTTTTTCCGGGTTAAAATTTCAGGGGGCAAATACGGGGCCATAGCCTTTTTCAGGATGTGTTTGGTTGTGAGCCCCTTGAGTTTTAGGGAACTGGGGATGGTTCTGGCGTATTCGACGAATGTGTGGTCGAGGAACGGCACGCGGATCTCCAAAGAATTGGCCATGCTCATCCTGTCTGTCTTGACGAGCAGGTCATCCTGGAGATAGAGTTTGAGATCCAGATATCCTATCCGGCTCACGGTGTCTTCGGCTGAGCAATTGTCGAGATGGAAAGAGATGGGAGCGAACAGATCTTCCCCAAATTTTTCATGAATATCGGCGGCAAACAATTTTTCTTTCTCTAGAGGACCGTAAGCGCCCCACCAGATAAAGTTGGAAACCTCCGGGGGATAGTCGATCCCGGATATGAATTTTTTGGCCTTGAATTCAAAGCTCAATCTTTTTCCCGAAGCGGGAAGCATCCGGACGATGTTTTTGACGAGGCCGTTTCTAATAAGTTTTGGTACCCTTCTGTAGAAACGTGCCACTTGATAGGCCTTGTAGGTGTCATACCCGGCGAAAAGTTCGTCCCCCCCCTCGCCTGCCAGAGCCACTGTGACGTACTTGCGGGCCAGGTTCGAAATGATGTAAGTGGGTATGATCGATGCATCGGCCAACGGTTCATCCAAATACTCGATCAGCTTGGGGACGAGTTCTCTCACCAGCTTCGACTCCACGACAAATTCCTGGTGGTCTGTCTGAAACCGGTCAGCAACGACCTTGGCGTATCCCAGTTCATTAAAAGTCTCCTCTTTAAATCCGATGGAGAAGGTTTTTATCTTTGAGACTGCCACTTCACTCATGAGCGCTGTTATGGAGCTTGAGTCCATTCCTCCGCTGAGAAAAACTCCCAAGGGGACATCGCTGATTAGGCGCCTCTTCACAGATTCTTTAAGCCTCTGATAAATTTCTTCCATGATCGTTTTTTCATCGGCCGCCAAATCCGTTTTTGTGGCGTGGGTGACATCCCAATAGGATTTTATCTGAACCGTTGAGTCGTTGACGACCATCATGTGCCCTGGCAACAGCTTTTTTATTCCTATAAAGATCGTCTGCGGGGCCGGAATGTACTCGAAGGTGAAAAAACGCGACATGCCGTCAAAATCCAGCTCTCGCTGATAACCTGTCTGAAGGATGGATTTTATCTCAGAGGAAAAAACAAGGGTTTTATCTGATTGCCAGTAGTGGAGGGGCTTGATCCCAAGCCTGTCTCTTGCGAGATAGAGTGTGTTTTTCCTTTTATCCCAGAGGGCTATAGCGAACATGCCATTCAGCCGGGATACAAAATTCTCTCCCTCTTCCTCGTAGAGATGGGCGATGACCTCTGTGTCTGACTTAGTGTTGAAGCTGTGTCCTTTGTGGATAAGTTCTTCCCGCAATTCAGGGAAATTGTAGATCTCTCCGTTGAGGATAACCCAAACACTCTTGTCCTCATTGGGCATGGGTTGATGCCCTGTGGCGAGGTCGATGATACTCAGCCGGCGCATCCCCAGAGCCACTTTATTGTCGAAGTAGTAGCCCTCATCATCCGGACCACGGTGGACCATCACAGAGCACATCTTTTTTGTGTTCTCTTCTGCTTCCGGTCCTAGGCCTCTGAATCCATAAATGCCACAGATGCCACACATTGTCTTCCTCTGGTGTCCCTAATGTATCCGAACACCGCTAGAATATCAATCCCCGCCGTGGAAGAATGCATTTCCAAATCCGTGATGCTTTGATTGCCAATAGCGTTATTGAGTGCCCCAATTGTGTGATGGAAAAAACCGTGAGGAGGATTGGACGGGCATGCTTTTTTTGTAGGGTCAGTTCCCCGAACGGACCGTTTGGGAAACGGTCCCTACATCGAAACAGAGCCGCACTGTTTTCCCGTTGTTCGTTTTTAATATCATATAATCTGATCAATCGGAATGCTACCATCAGGAATTTGGAAATGCTCACGCCATGGAATCAAAACGTGTGTAGGACATTGAGGTGTGATATAATTTGAGCCAAATTTTGTACGGACCGACAGATTGGACTCGAACGAAGTAATTCTGCTCAACCCGCCAGGGGATAAGCTGTACATCCGGGATTATTACTGCAGTTTTTCCTCGAAAGCCGATTACTATTGGCCGCCCCAGGACCTCATCTACCTCAGCGGGATCCTGGATGAGGAGTATTCTGTTCGGGTTATCGATGCCATCATCAACAAACAGACAGAAGATGACGTTCTCTCCAAGGTCGAGGATTCCGGAGCCCGGGCTCTGATATTCACGACAGGGACAGCCACGATGCAGTCTGACCTGCGGTTGATGGCGCGGATCAAAGCCAAGACCGATATAAAGATCGTGGCGAGTGCGGGAATCTTGCCCTTTATCGGGGAGGAATTCCTCAAACGGTATGAATATGTCGATGCGCTCCTGCTGGATTTTACAAGCCAAAATATACGCGTGTATTTAAGAGAAAACGGACAGGGTGACGTGCCATTGCAGGGACTCATTACAAGGAAAAATGGTCAGTTTCTAAAGAGCACCGAAAAACTGCCGCTGACATATTCTGTTCCCGTCCCTAGGCATGATCTCTTCGATTTTAAAAAATACCGTATCCCGATCGCCCGGAGATTTCCATTTACAGTTGTTGTGACATCACTCGGCTGTCCTCACAACTGCGGATTCTGCACGGCTGGTGCCTATGGATACAGGACAAGGGATGTGGACGGAGTTATCGAAGAGCTTCGCGTGTTAATCCGTCTGGGTGTGAAGGAGATCCTGTTCCAGGACCCTACGTTCACAATCAACACGAATCGCGTGGTCGAGATCTGCAGCAAGATGGTCGAAAACGAATTTGATTTGACATGGAGCTGCAACGCCGACATCAAATCCTTCAACGAGGATAAGATCAAACACATGAAGGCGGCGGGATGCCATACAGTGTCTTTGGGCATCGAGAGCGGGAGTGAAAAGATCCTCCAAAAATATTCCAAGACAATCACAACAGACGAGATCAAGAACACGATCCAAATGCTAAACGCCTACAAGATCCATGTGCTGGGCTATTTCATCATCGGTCTGCCGGGAGAGGACGAGGAATCCATCCGGCAGACTATCGATCTGGCTAAACAGCTGGATATCGATTTTGCCTCCTTTGCAATCGCCACGCCCGATGTGGGGACACCGCTGCGGAGAGAGGCCTTGCTAAAAGGCTGGATGCGCGCCGAGGAGGATGTGTTCGACAGCACGGACTTCCCTGTTCTTGAGACAGGGACCATGTCAAAGGAAGAAGTCTGGAAGCTAAGGAGTCAGGCGGTCAGGGAGTTTTACCTCAGGCCTTCCTACCTGCTCAAGATGATGCGCCAGATCCGGAATTTTCGGGATGTGAGAGTGGCGGCCTCAAATGCACTGTCGCTTTTTCGAAAGTCATGAAAAAAGTTATAATCAATGCCGATGATTTCGGTCTGGTCCAGGGTGTGAATGAGGGGATCGTCAAGGCCCATCAAGAGGGTGTCCTGACGAGCGCCACACTCATGGCCAACATGCCGGGATTCGATCAGGCTGTGGAAATGGCAGGAGCCAATCCGGAGTTAGGCGTGGGTGTGCATCTCAATATACTTAGAGGACAGCCCCTCTCACCGGTCCAGAAAGTGGGCAGCCTTCTCTCGAGGGAGCTTCGTTTTATTCCGAGTGTCGCGAACCTTCTTTATCGAATGGCGCTGAAGCGGGTCAGCTTCGATGAAGTCGAGAGAGAGTTCAGGGCTCAGGTGGAGAGAGTGCAGGAGGCTGGTATCGATCCCAGCCACATCGACAGCGAGAAGCATATCCACCTGATCCGGCCTCTTTTCCGGATCGTCCTGAAACTGGCAAAGGAGTACAAAATCAACAAGGTTCGGTTTATTCAGGAAAACTGTATCTCCTCACAGCCTGGACAGATGTTCAAATCGATGTTCATCTCCCTGTCCTCGACCTCCATGAAGAAAAAGATGGTCCAGGAGGGGGTTCGCTCTCCCGACAATTTCTATGGCGTATGCGATAGCGGCCGGATCACAGCAGCCAGACTCCAACAGGCGCTTCAAAGAGCCAAAGTGGGTGTCACAGAAATTATGGTTCATCCTGGATTTATCACGCAAGAAATGATAGAGTTAGAAAAAAAGATCGGCCCTTATTACATCAATAAATACAGAGAGAAAGAGTTAAACGCACTGCTCGATGAAAAATTGCCTGAAGTCATCGCTGATCTGGGGATTCAGTTGATAAATTTTAATCACTTATAAACGGTAAAAAAATCCTATGGATGAAAAAGATAAAAACCTGCAGATTTCGATCGTAGTCCCCTTTTACAATGAAGAGGACAACATCGAAGAGCTATATGAACAATTGACCCGGGTGCTTAAAGGGCTGGGGGTGTCGTACGAGTTGATCTTTATCGATGACGGCAGCACAGACCGAAGCCATGACATACTGATAAAAGTGTTCGAATCTGATAAAACTGTCAAGGTCATCCGGTTGCGTAAAAACTTCGGGCAGACCGCTGCTCTCCAGGCTGGGTTTGACCATGCCAAAGGTGAAGTCATCATCACCATGGACGGGGACCTGCAGCATGACCCAGAGGACATTCCCAGGCTGCTAGCTCCATTGGAACAGGGCTTTGATATTGTCTCCGGATGGCGAAAAGAACGAAAGGATAATTTTTTGCTGAGAAGGTTTCCCTCTTGGGTAGCCAACAGGATCATGCGCTTCCTCTCGGGAGTCAAGATCCACGATTTTGGGACAACTTTTAAGGTATACAAACATGATGTCCTCAAAGGGATCCGGCTATATGGAGAGCTCCATCGTTTTATCCCTGCTCTCATCAGCCGGACAGGAGTGAAGATCACAGAAGTCCCGATCAAGAATGTGGTCCGCCAGAAGGGAAAATCGAATTACGGACTTTCGCGCATCCGCAAAGTGCTCTTTGACTTGATGACCGTCAAGTTCATCATCAGTTTTATCGACCGGCCGCTGCAGTTTTTTGGGCTTATCGGCCTCGTCCTCGGAGGGATCGGATTCACCATTGCTCTCATCCTGACAATGGGATTTTACATTTTCGAATGGTCGATCAGAGACAATCTGGGGAATTTAATTCTCGGAGTTTTCCTGATGATCCTGGGACTCCAGTTCATCATGACCGGACTGCTCGCTGAGATCATCTCCCGCATCTATTTCACAACTCACGAGATGCGGATCTACTCCGTGGCGGAGATGAAATCCCATCAACCTTCCGGGGATGAAGAGGGGCGTTGAGCCTGGGCCCGGAATGAGGGAGAGCTGTTGAACAAGATTTTGTTCAAAAGAGTTCAACAGAAAGCCGACCTTTTGACTTGGGTGGGTCTTTTTTTATTATCTGTCGTTATTTTTATCCTTTTGATCCGATCTCTGGATGCCCTCTCTCTCTGGATGGATGAGGGATTTTACTATTTGGCTACACAAAAGATATTGGATCTGGGCTATCCTCTTTTCCCCTCCGGACACATTTATTACAAAGCTATTTTCTATGCCTATGCCTCTGCCCTTTTTACCCGTATATTTGGATTCACCGTGTTTAACCTCAGGTTGATCAGCGTTCTCTGTACGCTAGCGCTAATCCCTGTAATTTATCTCATGGGGAAAAAGCTGTTCAATCGAATTGTCGGACTGGGTGCTGTCGTTGTCTTTTCCCTGTGCGTGTGGGTCGCTGAGTACGGGCGCGTCGACCTCTACTTTGCACCTCTTCAGCTAGTGAGTTTTGGTGGACTCTATCTTTTTTACAGGGGTTTTTTTGAAGAGAAACACAAGTATAAAGTTTTGGCCACAGCCACTTTTATCATTGCTCCGCTGATCCATCAGCTCGGGATGAGTGTCTGGTTCTGTTATCCCGCTTTTTTCCTGATCAAAGGGATAAAGAGATTCTTCCGCAGAGATGTGCTGCTGAGTTTTACTCTGACCTCGGTGTTTTATCTTCTCGTCCAGCTCCATGAATATTTCTTCTGGGAAGTGGGATATGTGTATGCCAAGACGGATCAGAGTATTCAAGGGATGATCCAGTATTTCTTCTCCAGCTTCTCTATAAAATATTTTTATGAGTTCTACGGGAGTTTTCCTCAGATGAGTATTGTCATCTTCGCCGGGTCTTTTCTCCTCCTTGGAACCTGGTTCAGAGAAAGGAGCACTGAGAGACCCCAAGCTTTTTCCTTTTCGAGGAATTGGCTCTTTTTGTATCTCAGCTTGGTCTTCCCAATTTTCTTCCTCGGCTTTTTCAGGACGCATGTCCAACCCCGTTATCTCTACCAATTGTATCCCATTTTTGTAATTCTGTATGCTGTGAGTCTTTATAAAATGGCCCAGATCCTCATCGGGCTCTTAACGATGCCCTACGCGCGAAAAAGGACGGCCGGTTTTTCAGCTGCAGCGGGAGTTCTGTTTGTGATTCTTCTCTTTTTGACTGCAGAAGGTGTCGGTGTGGGAAAGGTGAAGAGGATCGTTAATCGGAAGTATGGAGACCCCATCCAAACGGATATCATCTCCAGGTCGGGGAGACACCAGCACTATGATCACAGAGGGCCGGGCGAGTATGTCCGGCACTTTCTCCAGGAAGATGACCTGGTCGTGGCCATCCATGTGGTCTTTCAGCACATCTATGCAGGACGCGTTGATTATTGGCTGTGGTCCGGGGGGCCCGGGACTTGGGATGCATGGGAGGAAACGTCCGAGGGGTGGAAGGATTTTTATATCGGTGCCAGGTGGATCAACAATCTGGAAGATCTGAGACAGGTGCTGGAGAAAAATCCCGATAAGAGGGTTTGGATCATCGCATCTCCATCCATCCTCCGCAGGGACCACATCAAGGAGAACATCGCTCAGTTCATAAAGTCAGACGCAGAAAAACTTGTCTTTCGAGGTAAAGACGGTATGTCAGAGGTCTATCTGTGGAATGATGCGGCAAAAGAAGTAACCGGCCCCGCTCACGCGCTGGAGGGAGAATGGCTTCCTGCACTCTTCGGAAAGACCGTATTCGAGGAAGAGGCTTCCAGGGGGAGTGCCTTCTATGTTCCTAAATGGGAGACCGGAGGGAAACTCGGCTACTGGACGACAGAAAAGACATTTTCGCCCGGTCGTTATTCGATATCTTTGCGATTAAAGTTGCAAGATTTCGAACGAGAGGACGATAGATTGTTCGGCATCGCTCTCTTGAAAGGACCAAAGGGCGATCAAGTGGCATCCTTTATTGTGAACGGAGACATGGTCGAAAAGGGAGCAGGTTACCAGAACTATAAATTCAACTATTATCAGAGCAAGGAGAGCCGGCTGTATCTGAAGTTTTTATTCACGGGACGAGGGAATGTTTGGCTCGATTATGTTGATATCGAACCTGTTATCGAGACACTCACAGATTAAATGCCTTAGGGTTTGAAAAGGTAGAGAATGGTTTTTCAAGAAGATGACAGAACAGAAAAGGGACAAAAGGAGGGTGGAATGAAAGACGATTTTCGAGGGAGTGTACAGAAAGAGCTCATCGAAAAAAAGGGATCTTTCTTTTCAAAGTATTCCACCCTTTTTCTGGGGCAGAAAGGATTTTTTTCATTTTTCAGATATGAGTGTGTGACCCTGCTCTTTTCAGGGATGCCCGGGGCGCTGGGTTTTTTCCTGCGCAAGGTCTTCTACCCGAGCTTATTCAAGAAGGTGGGGAAAGGCGTGGTTTTTGGACGGAACATCACTGTGCGGCATCCAAAAAAGATCTCGATCGGGGACAATACCTTCATCGACGACAATGTGGTGCTGGATGCTAAAGGAGAGGAAAACCAAGGGATAACAATCGGTGCAAATGTCTACATCGGCCGGAACACCATTCTGAGTTGTAAAGAGGGATCGATCTTTCTTGAGGATTACTGCAACATATCTGCCAATTGTATGCTCCTCTCTGAGACTGAGATCCGTTTGGGACAGTACTGTTTTTTGGCAGGGCAATGCTATCTTGTGGCCGGTGGAAACCATGTTTTCGATGACATATCGGTTCCCATCATGTTCCAGCCCTCCTATTCCAAAGGAGGGATCACAGTCGGCGAGGATGTGTGGTTGGGAGCGGGAGTCATCGTTCTGGATGGAGCGAATGTCGGGAAGGGAACCGTTGTGGGCGCAGGAGCAGTGGTCACCGAATCTCTCCCAGAGTACTGTATTGCAGTCGGGAGTCCCGCTCAAAAGATAAGAGACAGAAAGACCACTGTCTGACTCAGGATCACCCGGTTTAATTTGAAGATTTTTTTGTGTGGGTTTTTTCTTCCAGTTCCTGGATGACAACCGCGCATGCCATATTACCCACCACGTTAACGCAAGTCCTGACCATATCGAGAAGTCTCTCCACTCCCAGTATGAGGGCAATCCCCTCGAGAGGAATACCCAACTGTTTCAGGACCAAGGCCAAGGCGATGATTCCGGCCATGGGAACACCGGCTGCCCCGATAGAAGCCATGACGGCCATGAGCACGATCGTGACCTGGCCGGTCAAGCCCAAATGGATGCCGTATATTTGGGCGATGAAGACCGCAGAGACACCCTGATAGAGCGCCGTGCCGTCCATGTTCACGGTCGATCCTAAGGGAATCACAAAACTGGAATATTCTCGCTTGACGCCGATATGCTCTACACTCTCCATGGCGACGGGGAGTGTGGCCATGGAGCTGGAGGTGCTGAAAGCGATGATGATGGCCTCTTTGACAGCTCTGAAGAAGTAGAGGGGATTGGTTCGTCCGAGGATGCTGACAGATAAACTGTTAAAAGTGATCCCATAGAGGATTAGACCTCCGATGACGACGACGCAGTACTTGAGAAGGGTAAGAAGAATATCCACTCCAAAGCGGCCGATAACGGCTGCACTGAGCGCAAATACACCGTACGGAGCGATTTTCATAACGATGTGGACTACTTGAATGAAGATGTCGTTAAGCGCATCCAGCATCTTGACCAGGAACTCGGATTTCTCCGTCGGGATGAGAGTGAGCACAATGCCGAAGAGGATAGCCATAAAGATGATCTGAAGCATGTTGCCATCGATGAACGCCTTAACGGGATTTGTGGGCACGATATTGACCAGGATCTCGATAATAGAAGGCGTTTCTTCCATGCGTTTGATCCCATCTTGAGCTCTGGCCTCGTAGTTTTCCAGGAGTTGGGATTGGACATTATCGGGCAAACCCTCGCCGGGTTTGATGGCGTTGGCCAGTAAAAGGCCCACACAGATGGCAATGATCGTTGTGATGATAAAATAGAGGGAAGTCTTAGCGCCTATGCGGCCCAGTTTCTTAACGTCTCCGAGACTGGCCGTTCCCAGCATCAATGAGACAAAAACCAGGGGAACGACGATCATGGTGATCAGGTTGAGGAAGACAGTTCCCACAGGTTCGATAAACAGGACCTTTTCTCTAAATACGAGTCCAGCAATAATACCCAGGATGAGTCCGAGGAAAATCTTGGTGTGTAGTTTGATTTTCATGGATACCGCCAGTTCACCGTCCTAATGCTTCCGGGCCTTGTAGATAAAATTGGATGTGCTGTCGAATCGTCCGGATGCAGGGAGGAATTTTTCTATAGTGAATCCCTTCTCTTCCAGGAAATCCTTGATCTCTTCCGGATAGTAGTGATGTCTGATAGGAACAAAATACCAATCCATAATGAGCTCTTCCAGTTTTTCTCCCTTTCGGGATTTTTCTCTTTTTTTGAAAAGGATAACGACGGGAGCGAGAAATACGGCGAGGACTTTGGAGAGGAATTTCCAAGACTTCTTGGGCGTCCGGAGCAGTGTCTTCCGGATGATCTCATGGAGAAAAGTGACTTTTGTTTTTGTGTACACCGCTAAAAGTATAGAACCCTCTTTTTTTAAAACTCTGATCAGTTCTTCGATAGCGCCGAAGGGATCGGTGGTGTGGTGGACAGTCCCCCATGCCCAGACGATTTCAAAACTCTCATCTGCAAAGGGGAGTTTCAGCATGTCCTCTTTTTGGAAATCCACTGTTTCGAGGTTGAATTTGCCCTTCAAGCTCCTCGCGGTATCGAGACTTCCCTCGCTGATGTCGATCCCAGTGACGCTTCCTGCACCGTTCCTGGCAAAGATGATACTGAATATCCCCGTTCCGCAACCGGCATCGAGGATTTTTTGTCCGGTGACCTCTGTGTCCGAATAGAAGATTTTCCAGTGATTTTCCGACGCTTCATATTCCGGGAGATACTCTGTCCATACGATATCATAAAATTTACTGACTTTTTCTTTGTCCATTAGTCTTTTGACTCTGCTATTTTGTCTATTGACTGGAGTTATTTAAATAGAGGATATATTAATGGCTTCTCCCTTTGAAGTCAATCTGGATGCACACTCGAATTGACACGCGTTGTTTCTAATGGTACTCTTTTTATGGGTCACAAAATGGGGAATACAGTGACATTCGACACCGCGAGATAATTAAGGAGATCGAAAGTGTGGGATATCGTTTTGGAGTTTTTGGCATATTTAGGGATACGCGCATTAAAGAAAAAAAAGAAGGAAGACACAGATTTGACATCTACTGCATCAAACGATCCAAATAAGGAAAAAGACCATTCTGGAATAACATCCCAGGATAGCGATTCTGTTTGTGCTGGTTGCCATCGCATTGTTGAAAAGGATGCTGTCTATGAGCTAGGAAAATCTTGGTGTATGGACTGTTATAAAAGTCATGTCTTAAAAATACAAGAATAGTTATCCTGAATTATTCATAAAATCTGCTGACAAATTTATAGTTAATAAAATTCTCATCATTATATATATTGTCAGCATCTTTTACCCTTCGGGCGCCGACCCAACCTACCCGCCGATCTCACTACAAAGCCTTCGTTGTAGCCCGGGTTCGGTTGGGTCGGCTCGCAGTAGTTCACTACAGCTTCGTGGGCCACTGCCTCAACCTTAATGTTAGGGTGGGGTGGGTTGGCCTCAACTCGTGAATAATCCAGGTTGTTTAGGCTGGCAGGGAAAAACAGAAGAAGAGGCGTATAGCGAAAAGAGAAACTAAAGCCAGTTATGGGCCTTGCACCACTCAACGGTTTGAGAGATCCCTTCCGAAAAGTTGATTTTTGGTGCGTATCCCAGTTCTTTCTTGGCCTTTAGGATGGCAAGCGGTTTGGGATGGATGAAAAAGCTCAGCTTGCCCCGTGTCAAGGGGGCCTCTTTTTTAAACAGGGCAAAGGTTCTCTCCAGGATTGATGCAGCCAGTTTTACCGGCATAAGGGGAAGAGAGATCGGCGGGATCTTGCTCCCTGTTGCCGATGCGATCGTAATGACAATGTCCTTCACTGGTAAGACCTCTCTCCCGGCAATGTGGTAGATATGACCTCTTTGTCCCTTCTCTGCACATAGAAACACGCCATCCACCAAGTCGTCGATGTGGACCGGCGTCTGTGATGCTTCGCCCTTGGTGACAAGGATGAATCTTTTTTTGGAGATGGCTTTGAGGAGTTTGAATGTTCGCCGATCTCCCGGCCCATAGACCCATCCCGGCCTGACGATGACGATATCCATTCCCTCTTCGGCAAAGCGACGGGCGATGTTTTCTCCTTCAAGTTTGCTGCGGTCATAACTGTTTTGGGGATTTGAGGGATAGTCTTCGTTGGCCACCTCACCCTTTTTAACCAACCCCAAAACACCCGCAGAGCTGAAGTGAACGATTTTCGGGACACCAGCATCTTTTGCAGCTTTGAGGACATTTTTTGTCCCCTCGGCATTTATGCGGAAAAAATCACTTTCGGGCAAAATCGATGCGCCCAGGGCTGCAGCGCAGTGAAAAAGAATGTCCACGCCCTCAAAGTGTCCTTCCAGGGAACTGGGATTAGTGATATCTCCCTCAACAACGGTAAACTTTTGTTCGGATGTGATTTTTTCTGCCAGACGGTGTGTGTGCTGGAGGACACGGACATCCCACTCTCTTTGAATACATTCCTGCAACAAGACTCGTCCGATGAATCCGGATGCTCCTGTGATAAACACTCTCATTGTGAGAAATCGTTAGCCCGGTGAACCCGTGGCCTTATCGAGAACCTGGTTAATTTTTTCCTTGTATCGGGAATATGTGTAGTCGCGATCGGCTTTTTCCTTCGCAAAATTTGCTCTCTCCCGAGCACTGTCATCGAAAAGGGCGAAGGTGATTCCCTCGGCCATACACTCAGCATCGGGTTCAACAAGAACGGATATCTGGTCAGATAGGACTTGGGTGTGTGTCCAAAGGTTTGTGGCAACCAGCGGCTTTGCTGATTTGAGAAAGGAGTAGATCTTGAGTGGGGTGTTCGTTCCTGAAAGACGGGGCGAGACCAGTACATCAGCCAGGCTGATGAAGAGTGGCATTTGCGAGGGCGGAACTTGTCCCGTGAAAAAGACTTTTTCGGCGATCCCCAATTCTCGAGCCCTTTCTTTTTCCCTCTCCACTGCAGCTGGACTCTCTCCCACAAGCACGAAGACGATCCGGTCGTTTTTGATCTGTGATGCCGCCTCCAGGAGGAGAGGAATCCCTTGGTAGGGTTGAAAGTTGCCCGCATAGAGCACGATCTTCTTGTCCTCGGAGGCAAATTCTTTGCGTTTTTGCCTGATCTCCTCTGCGGTGAATTCCCTGGTATCGAAATCGATGAAATTTTCAAGGAGGATGGCCTTCTCAGCATAACCCTCTTTTTCGACCTGTTTGAGAAGGTCAAGACAGATTACGATGGTCACGATCGAATTCTTCAAGATGAACCGCTCCATTCCTAAAAACACTCTTTTCAGTAGTTTGGACCGGGAAAAATCGAAGTTTTCCAGCTGTTGGGGAAGGCTGGAATGCATATCGTATATGTGAGGGATCCCCGATATCTTGCTCAGGATCACCCCAAAAAGAGCCCCCTCTTCATGAGAAAAGATCAGGTCGTACTTGTTTCGCACAAGCAAACCACTTGCCTTGAGAAACAGAAGAAAGTCGAGAGGGATTTTTTTGAGAGAAGGGCCGATCTTGATCTTTTTTATGAAAAACACATTGGGGATCCTCGATATCTTGAGGTTTTTGATCTCCTTATCCTCTCCCAGGTGGTAGGTCACAAGGTTGACTTCGTGGCCGAGGTCGGACAGTGCTTTTATCCTTTGGTAGACGCTGATGGGTGTCCCCCGCGGCTGGAAGAAGGGTTCTGGGGCGAGCATTAGAATTTTCATCGAGCTTTAATTTATTCGGATGACTGCTCTGATTCAGAGTCAAAGATCTCCCGAACGAAATAGATCCTTTTGTCCACAGACTCATGGTACGCTCGGACCATGATCTCTGCTAAAAGCCCCAGGGTGATGAACTGGATCCCGATGACTATGAGCAATATGGCTAACAGCAACAATGGGCGTCCTGAGATGCCCACTTTTAGGATGAGGCGCTGATAGGAGAGGTATAAACCAATGAGGCCTCCAACGACGCCGCTGGCCAGTCCGAATACGCCGAATATCTGAAGAGGCCGTGTGGAATAACTCAGGAGGAACTTGACCGTGAGAAGGTCAAGCATAACTTTTACGAATCGAAAAACACTGTATTTAGACTTTCCGTGTTTCCTCGGCCTGTGGTTCACCTCGACTTCAGCGATGGAGACCCCGATGTTGCTGGCGATGGCTGGGATGAACCTGTGCAGTTCTCCGTAGAGATTGATGTTTTTGACGACCTCTTTACGGAATGCCTTCAGAGTACACCCGAAATCATGGAGTTTGATGTGGGTGATCCGGGCGATAAGCCAGTTGGCCATGGCTGAGGGGATGCGCCGCGTCAAAAGGCGGTCCTTCCTCTTTTTCCTCCATCCGCTGACGATATCGTACCCTTCCCGGATTTTCTCGAGAAGAAGAGCGAAGTCCTGAGGGTCATTCTGCAGGTCTGCATCCAACGTGATGATCGCCTCTCCCCTGGCATAATCAAAGCCAGCGGAAAGGGCTGCCGTCTGGCCGAAGTTTTTTCTCAGCCGGATGACTTTCACCTTGAGATCTTTTTTTTGGATGGCGCGCAATACAGGAAAAGACGCATCCCAACTCCCGTCATCGACAAAAATGATCTCGTATGAGAGGTCCAGTCCGTTACAGGACTTGGTGATCTCTTCATAGAGTTCGGGCAGATTTTTCTCCTCGTTTAAAACAGGCACCACGATGGAAAGTGAAAGAGACTCTTTTGGATCCATTTCGGTCAATATATCACATTCACTGCTTTAACGTAAATAGGCTGAATTATTCATTAAAGCTGCTGCCAAATTTATATTTAAAAAGCGTATATTATTTTATTGGCAGCATCTTTTACCCTTCGAGCGCCGACCCAACCTACCCGCCGATCTCACTACGAAACCTTCGTTGTAGCCCGGGTTAGGTTGGGTCGGCTCGAGGTAGTACACTACATCTTTATGGGCCACTTCCTCAACCTTAATGTAAGGGTGGAGTGGGTTGGCCTCGACTCGTGAATAATCCAGGATAATATGGGGATTTGACAACAATGGATTTATCCACTAAAATCTAATCTGACCAAAGGGCAAAAATGTCAGGAAAAAAAATATTGATCGTTGATTACGACTCCAAAAACCTCGAGCATATGACTGAGCTTTTTTCCCCACATCAGCTGACTATCGTCACTGCGAATGATGGACAGATGGCGTACGAGAAGTACCAGGAGGAAAAACCCGACTTGATCATCCTCGAAGCCATGCTTCCCAAGCTCCATGGTTTCGATTTGACGCAAAAGATTTACAAAGAAACCAAGGGAAGTGTTCCCATCGTCATCGTGACAGGACTTTACAAAGGACCCCAATACAAAAATGAGGCTCTCCGGTCATTCGGCGCTGCTGACTATTTTGAAAAACCCTTTGATGACAACCAGTTGGTCGGCTCTGTCATGAATCTGTTATCCGATGAGATCGATATCGAAGAGGAACTCCCGGACCCTAACACTGTCCTTTCTTATCTTTCTCAGCTCTCCAAAAAAACAGCTTCTCCTCAAAAAGAGGAAAAACTCGCTTAAAAAGAGTTAAGACAAAATTCTCCCGATTTTTCCCCACCAGGAATCACGAGTGGGAAAATCTTCATCATTTTGTCTTCCCATTCTATCGCACATTAAAATGTGTATGTTTTCGTCGCTGTGGAAATGCGACTCTGGGGTTGCAAAATGATGGGAAAGCGCTTAGTATTTGTTAGGCTTTTGATTGTGCCTAGGTCGAAAACATGACGAATATGTGGACGAGATGCAACAAATGCCGTCGCATTCTCTATAAACAAGACATCCTGGACAATCTGTATGTCTGCCCGGAGTGCAGTTTCCATTTTCGAATAGCGGCAAAAAACCGGCTCTCTATGCTTTTTGATGATGGGAAATATGAGCTTTTTGATGAGTCCATCTTTCCGGAGGATCCTTTAAATTTCAAGGATTCTAAAACCTATGCTGACCGCTTAAAGGAAAACCAGGATAAGACCTCACTCCCCGACGCTGTGCTCAATGCCATCGGAACCATGGATGGAATAAGTGTCATTATCTCTGCAATGGAGTTTTCCTTCATGGGAGGGAGCATGGGATCTGTTGTCGGTGAGAAGATCACACGAGCATTCGAGAAGGCGCTCTCGGAAAGAACTCCTGTTATGGTTGTCTCCTGTTCTGGAGGCGCAAGGATGCAGGAAGGTATCCTCTCACTCATGCAGCTCATGAAAACCAGCGCAGCGATCGCACGCCTCGATGAAGAAGGGATCCCGTACATATCTGTCATTACAGACCCTACAACCGGTGGAGTCACGGCGAGTTACGCCATGCTGGGCGATATCAACATCGCTGAGCCAGATGCCCTCATCGGATTTGCAGGACCGCGAGTCATCGAACAGACGATCAAGGAAAAATTGCCAAGGGGCTTTCAACGCTCTGAATTCCTGCTCAGCCACGGCATGCTCGATGATGTTGTGGATCGCGTGCATCTACGCAGCTATCTCATTAGGGCGCTCCGGCTCTTCCTGAACAGGCCTCAATGAATTATGAGCAGTGCCTAGTTTACCTTGACCAGATCCAGAACTTAGGCATTAAATTCGGGCTGGACAACGTTAGAACGATCCTCTCCTCATTGAACGATCCCCAAAGCCGATACCCCTCGATCCATGTGGCCGGGACAAACGGAAAAGGCTCGGTGTGTGCTATGCTGAATTTTATCCTTATGGAGCACGGCTTCCGTCCCGGGCTCTTCACATCCCCTCATCTCGTCACCGTTAGGGAAAGGATCCAGATAGCAGGGCAGCCCATTTTCAAAGAGGAATTCAGCCGGCATCTCACCAGCCTCAGAGGAATCGTTGAAGAACTTATCGCCTCGAAAACATTGATGTCTCCCCCCACATATTTTGAGATGTTAAGTTGCTTGGCTTTTCTATATTTTGCTGAGGAGCGGGTAGACATAGCCATACTGGAGGTGGGGATGGGGGGACGGTTTGACGCCACGAATGTCGTGAAGCCTGTAGTCTCAGCCATAACGACCATCTCTCCTGAACATCAGAAGTCCCTCGGTGAGACCCAGATAGAGATCGCCTCGGAAAAGGCCGGGATCATCAAACCTGGAATCCCTATTGTATGCGGAGTTGAAGAGAAGGAGGCACACCAAGCCATCAGGACAAAAGCTGAGGAACTCAACGCTCCATTTTTTGCAGTGTTTTCAAAAGACAGAGGTTTGCGTAAAGAGAGAACTGACCGGAACTTCCGGTTTGAATACAAATTAGGAGAAGAGGAATACGCTTATACACCATCCCTTCTTGGTGAACACCAGGGGAAAAATGCGGCCATCGCCATCGCTGTGGCTCGACAGCTATCCAAAAACTGGAGACGATTGGAAAAATCACGGATCATACGGGGAGTCGAGACGGCCAATTGGCCCGGCCGCCTTGAGGTTGTCTCCGAAAGCCCTTTCGTCCTCGTCGATGGTGCGCATAATGAAGAGGGAGCAAAGGCCTTGAGAAAATACGTCCAGGAATTTATCTCTTTGCCCCGTGTTCTGGTTTTTGCGGTCATGAGGGACAAGAACATCGAGAAACTGTCCGAGATTCTTTTTCCTCTGGCACATAAAGTTGTATGCACTAAATTTCTATACTTTAAAGCAGCTGCGCCAGAGGATATCCGAAGACGGGCCTCTCGGTTTCAAGACCGCATTGTCCTTCAACCCGATGTGCAGCAGGCTGTCCAGACCGCTCTTCAGGCCGCTTCGCCCGACGGCGTTGTCCTGGCGGCTGGTTCCCTCTTTCTCGTCGGAGAGATCAAAAAACTTTTCAATTCTTTTAGTGATTAAGGAAGTATTCCCGAATGCGTGATGGCGTGAATACTCAATAACGCTATTGAGAGATCAGATTGTGTGATGGAGAAAACCGTGAGAAGGGCTCCATGCGGGCATGGTATTTTTCTTTGTAGGGTCCGTTCCCCGAACGGACCGTTTGGGAAACGGTCCCTACATAAAGTCGTACCGCTTTCCCGTTGTTCGTATTTGATATCATATAATCTGATCAATCGGAAGGACGTAAACACGGATTTGGAAATGCTAACATCGATGAAAGTCGGGTTGCATTTTGGTGTGATTAGTGTTAAATTTTCCTTTAATTTTAACGTCAACTTTGTGTGATCTTTTACCATGTTAGCTGTAGATGCCACTCTCTTAATTGTCTTTTTTATTGTCTGGATCCTTCTTTTTACACTGAAAAAAGTTTTCTTCAAGCCCTTCAGAAATATCATGGCCAGGCGAGAAGAGACCATCGAGAGCAATCTCAAAGCCAGCGAAGAGGCGAAAAACCAGTATGAGACAAACATCCGCAAGGTTGAAGATAGCCTGAAAGCTGCACGTCTTGCGGCCAAGGAAACCCAGGAGCAATTCACAGCAGATGCTCTGCGGGAAAAAGAACAAATGCTCTTGGAGATAGGGCAGGAATGTCGAGCAAAGGTCAACGAAGCCAAAGAGCAATTGGAGAAAAAGGTGGAGGAGTTAAAAAAGGACCTTGCATCCGAAAGCAAAGTCCTATCCGAAAAAATCGAACAAAGGCTGATTCACTGATGACGCGGAAAACTTCCCTTGTCCTGATACTTGCTGTGCTTCCTTTTTTGCTCTTCATGTCCTTCGAAGAAGAACACCATGATTCCAATTCGATGGCGTTTATCGCCAAGGTGGTCAATTTCCTCATTCTCTTTGGAGGGCTGGCGTACCTGCTGCGCAAACCGATAAAACAGTTCTTAGAAGACCGGGTAGCACAGATCAGCACAACCATCCGTGACGCTGAGGAATCCCGTCATGGAGCCGAGACAGACTTGGAAAAAACAGAGAAGCGTCTGAATGAGTTGAGTCAGGAGGTCGAGGAGCTCAGGGAAAAAGCCCTCTCGGACGGAGAGAGAGAAAAGGAACGGATCATCCGTGCTGCTCAGCAAGAGGGAGAGAGGATGAAGGAGGCCGTCCAACATGAGATCGAAATGATCTCCAGAGCAGGGATCAGGGGTTTGAAGGAATATGCAGTGACTCTTGCGGCTGCAGAGGCTTTGGAAAGGATCCAAAAACGGCTCACTCCTGAAAAACACACACAGCTCATTGACGACTCCATTGAAAAGTTGGAGAATCTGCATGGAAAATCGCGTTCTGATTAAAAGGTATTCTCAAGGCCTCGTCAACGCCATCGGGGATGAGGAGGAGTTTACCTCTATCCATAAAGAGCTTCGCAATTTTTTGGACCTACTTGAGTCCCGAGAAAAACTGAAGGAAGTCCTCCAGAGTCCTTTCTTTCCATTGACAAAAAAGAAGGATTTAACGGATGAACTGCTGAAAACATTGTCCTACAGGCCAAAAACGATCCGTTTTATCAACCTCTGCGTGGAAAATGATCGCCTTGAGTTTTTGGCGGAAATTCTGGAGTTTTTACCGGAACTCTGGAATGAAGAAAAGGGCGTGTCCACGTTCGAAGTATCCTCTGTTGTTCCTTTGAACGAAGCTCAAAAAGAAAAGTTGAAGGAAAAATTGGAGTTATTGGAAAAAAAACCCGTGTTTTTAAAGTACACGAACGACCCTTCTTTGGTCGGAGGGCTTTCCATAAGACAGAGAAACATCGTCTATGATGTATCCATTCGAGGCAACTTGGACAGACTCAAAGAAAATATCATTGAAGGGTGAGGCAAAAATGGATTTAAAAGCCGATGAAATTAGCAAGATCATACAGCGCCAAATCGAGGGATACGAAGCAGGTGTAGATATCAAAGAGGTTGGAACGGTCACATCCGTGGGAGATGGCATTGCAAATGTCTATGGGCTGGACCGGGTGATGTATAACGAATTGCTGGAGTTCCCGAATGATGTCTATGGTCTTGCTCTCAATCTGGAGGAAGAGAATGTGGGGATTGTCCTTTTGGCAGAGAGCCATCTCATTAGGGAAGGAGACCTGGTCAAGCGGACGCATAGGATCATGCAGGTGCCATCAGGGCCCTCTATGATTGGCCGGGTGGTCAATCCTTTGGGCATCCCCCTCGATGAAAAAGGCCCTATTCAGAGTGATACTTTTATGCTTGTCGAACGTCTCGCTCCTGGGGTTGTGGAACGCTTGCCCGTCAAGGAGCCTCTCCAGACGGGGATCAAGGCGATCGACAGCATGATCCCGATCGGACGCGGACAGAGAGAGCTGATCATCGGCGACCGGCAGACCGGGAAAACTGCGATTGCCATCGATACGATCATCAATCAGAAGGGGAAAGATGTTTTCTGTATCTATGTCGCCATCGGACAAAAAAATTCGACTGTTGCCTATATCATTAAAGTCCTCGAGGACCACGGAGCCATGGATTATTCGATCATCGTTGCGGCTTCGGCCAGCGATCCCTCTCCCCTCCAGTATTTGGCCCCTTACAGCGGGTGTGCCATTGGGGAATATTTTAGAGATAGAGGACAGCATGTTTTGCTTGTTTATGACGACCTGTCTAAACACGCCGCTGCCTACAGAGAGATCTCACTCCTGCTGCGCCGCCCGCCCGGGCGGGAGGCGTATCCCGGCGACGTGTTTTATCTCCATGCGAGGCTACTGGAGAGAGCGGCCAAGCTCAACGAACAGAACGGCGAGGGTTCACTCACGGCGTTGCCCATCATTGAAACACAAGCCGGTGATGTCTCGGGTTATATCCCTACAAACGTTATATCCATCACCGATGGCCAGATCTACCTCGAATCCGAATTGTTCAATGCCGGCATCCGGCCTGCCATCAATGTGGGGATTTCCGTTTCCAGGGTTGGTGGACACGCTCAAATCAAGGCGATGAAACAGGTGGCGGGCAAGCTGCGTCTGGACCTGGCGCAGTACAGAGAGCTCGTCACTTTTGCTCAATTCGGCACCGAATTGGATAAGGCGAGTCAAGCACAGCTCGACCGAGGAGAAAGACTGACGGAGATCCTGAAACAGGATCAGTATGCCCCTCTGGATGTCGTCCAACAGATCTTGATCATCTTCGCGGGAAACAGAGGCTATCTGGATGAATTCGATGTGTCTCAGATCCGGCAGTATGAGACAAAGCTTTACGCTTATTTTAGTGAGAATTTTACTGATCTTATGCAAAAGATCGCTAAGGCCAAGTCCATCGATGCCGACACAGACGAGGCCCTCAATTCAGCCTTTGAGAAATTCAACAAGACATTCAAGGAAGAGGAATAAATGCCAGCTCTGATAGACCTGCGAAAGCGAATCAAAAGCGTACGCAACACACAACAGATCACACAGGCGATGAAGACTGTCTCCATGGTCAAGTTCCAGAAGGCTCAGCGCAAAGTCTTGGAGTCAAGACCCCAGTGGCACGATTCTCCGGAGCTCGTTGGTGAAGCTTCGCTCTGGGCCCCTCGCTCTTCTCATCCGCTGCTTGCCCAGAGGGAAGAAAAGAAGGTCGTGGGGGTTGTTTTTACTTCGGACAAGGGGTTGGCAGGTGCATTTAATGCCAATCTTTTGGAGCGGGCGTTTTCCTTCTTCACAGAGAAGGCAGAGACAAGTGATGTCCGTCTTATTCTCATAGGGAAAAAAGCCGTTTTGTTTTTTAAAAAGACCGAGTTTCCCGTGCTGAAAACCTACTTCGGGCAAGTTGATAAATTCACAGCTGAGGATTGCTCGAAGTTGGCTCAATTCCTCATGGAACTCTATATGTTGAACAAGACCGATGCTGTTTATGTGGCCTACAATGAATTTAAATCCATCCTGGCTCCCCGTATTGTCATCACAAAATTACTGCCTGTTGAGTTTTCTGGGGATGTTGAAAAATCAGAGGGCATGGAAAAAAAAGCAATGCCTGCAGGCCAGAGACCAGACTGGGATCCGGGAGCACTCTTGCTGATCCATTCTCTCCTCCCATATCATGTGGAAAATCAAATAATCCATTTTTTCTTCGAATCATCAGCTGCCGAACACGCGGCGAGAATGATGGCCATGGATAACGCAACCAAAAATGCCGATGATCTGATCGATGACCTCACGCTGGTGTTGAATAAAATGAGGCAGGCGGCGATCACAAAAGAACTTCTGGAGATCACGTCTGCTGTTGAAGCCTTAGCGAAAAAATAGATCATGGAGGAGAACAGGATGCCTGAAACAAAACCAAAAGTAGAGAAAAACGAAAAGTCTAGCGCCAGGCCGAAAGATAAAAAAGAGACCGAACAAAAAAAGAAAAAGCCCAACAACGAAGGCCGTGTCGTTCAGGTCATCGGGCCTGTTGTCGATATCTCTTTCAAGCATTCGGAACTTCCCCAGATCTATAATGCTATCCGGATCACGAGCGAAGGATTCGAGAGCCACTCTCCTCATCCTGTGAATGACACAGAAATGAAGGACGGCATTCGGGCCGATAAAGACGTTGCCGCAAATCCGGAAACCTCCACGGCTGTGGATATTATCGTGGAAGTGGAGCAACACCTCGGGGAGGATAAGGTCCGATGTGTGTCCATGCATCCAACGGATGGTTTAGCCCGAGGAATGAAAGCCATCGACCTGGAGGGACCCATCACAGTTCCCGTGGGCGAGCCGACCTTGGGGAGAGTGATGAATGTCATCGGAGAACCGGTGGATCATCAGGGGCCCATAGATTCCCCTGTGAGGTATTCCATCCATCGGCCACCACCAGCCTTGGAAGAGCAGAGCACAAAGTTAGAGATGTTCGAAACGGGGGTCAAGGTCATCGACCTCATCCAGCCTTTTCTCAAGGGAGGGAAGATCGGTCTATTCGGTGGAGCCGGAGTGGGCAAGACGGTCATCATCATGGAATTGATCCATAACGTTGCCCAACAACATGGCGGGTACTCTGTTTTTGCCGGAGTGGGAGAGCGAACACGCGAAGGGAATGACCTGTGGTTGGAGATGAAGGAGTCCGGTGTTCTCGAAAAGACATCCCTCATCTATGGTCAGATGACAGAGCCCCCGGGAGCACGCCTCCGTGTCGGTCTGGCCGCCCTTTCTGTCGCAGAATATTTCAGAGATGAAATGAATCAGGATATTCTCCTTTTTATCGACAACATATTCCGCTTCGTCCAAGCCGGCTCAGAGGTCTCGGCCCTGCTGGGACGCATGCCTTCGGCTGTGGGCTACCAGCCGAATTTGGCGACGGAATTGGGAGAGCTGGAAGAACGGATCACATCGACCCGGAGGGGGTCGATCACCTCTGTTCAGGCCATTTATGTGCCGGCGGACGATTTTACCGACCCGGCACCGGCGACGACCTTTTCCCATCTGGATGCTACAACCAATCTGTCTCGGGCCCTCACTGAAATAGGGATCTATCCTGCGGTGGACCCTCTGGCATCCTACTCGCGTATTCTCGATGCCCGGGTAATAGGGGAGGAACACTATTCGGTGGCCCGTGAGGTCAAGGAGATCTTGCAGCGGTATAGGGATCTTCAGGACATCATCGCCATACTTGGCATGGAAGAGCTCTCTGAAGAGGATAAAGTTATCGTGTCCCGTGCCCGAAAAATCCAGCGGTTCTTCTCGCAACCCTTTAAGGTGGCAGAGGAATTTACGGGAAGGGAAGGTAAATATGTCCCTGTTCAGGAGACAGTCAGAGGGTTTAAGGAGATCGCTGAGGGACATCATGACGATAAACCCGAGCAGGCGTTCTACATGGTCGGCGGGATCGATGACGTGACCCAAAGAGCGGAGGAGTTGAGAGCTGCATGAGCGAAGCCCTGCCTTCATCTCTGAAACTTCGTGTGATCACATCACATGAGGTTCTCGTGGATGACGAGGTCGAAGAGGTCTTCCTACCGAGTCTTGAGGGATACTTGGGCATTCTTCCTGGGCACAGAGATCTGCTTGTCGCTCTGGGCAAAGGGGCGATCGAATATCGCAAAGCCCAGTCCAAAAAACACGTTGCAGTGAACGGAGGGTATGCAAGGGTCAAGGCCGAGAGCGTTCTTGTCTTTACCGATTCGGATGAAGATGGATCCAGATAATCAGCTAAAGGGTGAGGACGAGACTCTCGACACTTTCTACCGCGGACGCATCCGTGTCTTCCAGAAAAAGAAAGGATACCGTTTTTCTATCGATGCCCCTCTCCTGGCGGACTTCATTCAAACAAGGGAAACGGACAGAATACTGGAGCTGGGAGCCGGAAACGGGATTATATCGCTTCTCCTGAGCATCAAGCCTTTTGCCAGCTTAACAGCTTTGGAGATCCAGTCCTCCCTGGCGGATCTGGCCCGACGCAATGTCAAGCTCAACAACTGCAAAGACCGCATTAATGTTGTCCACTCCGATCTTCGTGTGTATTCTGGGGAGGAAAAATATGACGTGGTTTTTTCCAATCCCCCCTACATCAAGCAAAACGCAGGACATTTGAGTGTTTCGGACGAGAAGTCAGTAGCAAAACACGAGTTAAAATGCACCATTTTTGATATAATGCAGAAAACTGAAGAATTTTTAAAGATGCAGGGCGTGTCATATTTTGTCTATCCTGCAATCCGGGAAGAAGATTTTATGCGAGCGATACAAGATACGCAGTTGAGGATCAGGAACATCCGCTATGTATTTCCCTATAGAGACAGCGATCC
>Ga0307378_10000506_pt1 | contig 68641 bp, 63 predicted proteins | sample UN1MG_FD_202238 | JGI IMG/M metagenome (GOLD analysis project Ga0307378, IMG submission 202238) | Soil microbial communities from Risofladan, Vaasa, Finland - UN-1 | ecosystem: Environmental > Terrestrial > Soil > Coastal area > Acid sulfate soil | place: Finland: Risofladan, Vaasa | collected... | reverse complement strand
CCTCAGAAGGGATGCGAGGGTTACATCACCGAGAAAAGGACCAAAAGGGGCAAGATATTCTACGGATGCAGCAACTATCCCAACTGCAAATTCGCTGTTTGGGACAAGCCAATATCCCAAAAATGCCCGCGGTGCGACGGCTTGATGATAACCAAGTATGAGAGAGGCTCTGACCGTCCGACCTATATATGCATCAACAAGAACTGTGGTTACAGGACTTCCGAGATTGACGAGAAGGATGAAGCAGAGGACGACAGCTGAGCCAGGCAGTGTCTCGTAGCTTTAGGAATGCCTTCAACGAATGAACCCGCTGACGCGACTCGCCAGGACAGGTTACTACCAGTTCTTCTCCACCATCTCGAAGATTATTCTCCCTGACACAACACGGCTTTCTGCCCTCGGGTCGCTTCTGGGCAATATACGATACCACGTGGGTTACGTAGGTAAGATGCGATCGAGACGTTCGTATCTTCATTATCTGCGAGAAGCACTACCGCACCTTCCAGAAACCAAACGACGTGAGATACTGAGGCAATTCTGGATCGACCATGAGAAATCATTTCTCGATCTGTTCCTGATTCCCATGCTTACAAAGGAGAATATCGACGATTTCGTCCAGTTCGACGGGCTTGAGGTCCTCGACGAGTGCCTCGCCCTCGGGAGGGGCGTCGTTCTCGCTGTCCCACACTTCGGCAACCCCAGGTTTTTGCATATCGCCCTCGCCATAAAGGGCTACCCGATGAACGTGATCTCCTCCAGATATGAGGAGGCGTCGGAGAGTGTCAGACGGATTCTGCTCGGGCCTTCGCTCAAATGGCACAAGGTGGGACATCCGGACATGTCTCCTCGATGGATGTTTGCGGCCCTCCGGCAGAACGAAATACTTCAGATATCCCCTACCGCGTTTGGCTCGTCGAAAGGCTGCTGGATAACCTTCTTGGGCGGCAGAACAATGGTATCTACCTCGCCCGTGAGGCTAGCTCTTTCCACAGGCGCAGCGCTCGTGCCAGCCTTCATCTCGCGACCGCAAGGCTATCGGCACCGCATCGAAATAAAAGCGCCTCTTGAGCTCAAACATGACAATGACCGACAACGGATCGTGCAATCCACCACCGAGAAGCTCATGAAGATAGTCGAGCAATACGCAGCCCATTATCCCGAGCAGTTCTCGTGGATGTGGTTCGTGATCCGCCGTCAGCAGGCCGAGGGTCTTGCCGCGGGCGAATAGTAGGCCGAGGTCGCTTTCTCAGCAACGACGGCAAGCGAAGCTATCCTTTAGCTGAACACGAATCGGCACGCTTGCTTGGCATTGCTCTTGGCACGTTGCAACAGCTGTGCTAATTTCGGTTTGCTCAGTTCAAGTGTTCAAGTGGGTGAGATGTGAGACTGGTCGTTTTACTCGTTTGCATTGTGATTATGCTTCAGCCACTGATTGGCTGTAGGAAGCCATTCGCGCCAAAGGCCCCAACGCTTGACGCCGCATTGGCGCTTTACGAGGCAGGCGAATTGGGAAAGGCACGAGCCGAGGTCGAGCGGGCTCTCGAGAGGCAACTCAGCCCCCATCTGCGTGCTGAGGCCTTTCTCCTTGACGCTAAGGTCCTGTTGGCTATGGGCGATTTTGACGGGGCAATCTCAGCGATTGAATGGGTCCACGAGCCACCTCCGGACCTCAAAGCGGATGCCGACTACGTCCTTGCCAAAGCGCTGATATTCTCCGGCCATATTGACCTAGCCAGCCGCCTGCTCTCCTCCATTGAGGCATCTGGACAACAAGACGTCGTGAAGTTGAGCCTGCTCAGAGCATTCTTGGCCACCAGGTCGCACCAATGTGAGAAAACGGTCAGGATAGCGGACGCAATCATAAGCTCCTCTGAGGGCAACTTGCGTGCAGAGGGCCAGTTTGCGAAAGGCTTTTGCCTGTATGAATCGAGGCAATTTGACGACGCCTTGAACCTCATGACGCAGGGGATAAAAGGCCTGCGCCCGGGCTATGAGCGTTACGTTGCAGCATTCATTGCTGGCCACTGTGCAGATGCCCTTATGCATTATGCAGATTCCGTCACCTACTACATGGCCGCGCTGGACGAGCTCAGGAACGTTGCCAAGCCGGACGATCTCAAGGCATCGGTCGAATCTTCCATTGAGCGGGTGCTGTTGTCCAAGCTGGGCCGAGACCAACTCAGAGCCATTATCGACCAGTTCGGCGTCAGATTCCCGGCTGACATCGCCACGTTCGCACTTGCAAGGCTCCTCATCCGGGACGGTGAGCAATCTGAGGCGGAAGAGATGCTGGCCAAGTTTCCGGGGCAATTTCCGCAGAGCGCGTTTGCCCCCAAAGCAGCAGATGTACACAGAATGATCGTGATGGGAATGCTCGGCGACCCCGGTCGCGTCGGCCTCATCGCCCCGCTGAGCGGCGACCTTAGCGATTTCGGACGGCAAGTGCTCTTGGGCGCCAAAACGGCAATCTCCGATTACTGTGCCGCCTCCGAGGCCAGTGTGTCTCTCATCGTTCGCGACAGCGGAGGCGATCCGGATGTCGCGGCAGAGGCGTTCATCGATCTCGCTGAGAACGAGAAGGTCATCGCCGTGATAGGGCCGGTCCTGAGCAAATCGCTGAGAGGTATCTCGGCCCTGGCAACCGAGTATCGGATGCTCGCGCTATCTCCCTCCGCGTGCGGCGCTGGCGCCACTGAGGCGAGCCAATACGTGTTCAGGAATTGCGTGCCGCTCTGGACGCAGGCTCGAGCGATCGCACAGTTCGCTGTCAGGCGGCTTCATCTCTTGCGGATCGCGGTTTTGATGCCAGAGAAGCAATATGGGACACTGCTTGCGGATTCTTTTATCAAAGCGGCCGAGAGCGCGGGCGCCAAGATCATCTTCATCAAGAGCTACCCACCGGGCGAGATGGATTTCAGGGAGCGCCTTTCTGGGCTTTGCGAGCTCGAGCCCGAGGCGATATTCATCGCCGACTACGCCTCCCAAATCTCCGTCATGGCGCCTCAGATACAATACAGCAATATCCACGACGTGGTGCTTCTTGGCTGGGACGGATGGAACTCGCCCTCGGAGCTTGGGCCGGTCCTCGGCCAGCTCGAGGGCGCCTTCTTCGTCTCAGGATTCTGGCTCGCTGACAAGACGACGAGGGCGGGCGAGCTTCACCAAAGGCTTCTTCTGGAACAGAACATCGATTGCTCTCCGCTCATTGCGCAGAGCTACGACGCTGCATCGATCGTGTGCAAGGCGCTTTTCAGGGGTGCTTTTTATCGGCAGGACCTTCGCGACGAGGTGTCCTGGCTTGAGTTCCGCGGCGTTCTCGGCCGCTACGGCTTCACGCCGCACGGGCAGGCCGCCCGACCTCTTAACGTCCTCACCGTCGCCAACGGCCAGATAGTCAAGGTCTGCGACATCGAGGTTGAACAATCTCGCTAGCCTTACGTTTGAGCTGATTCGGGGCTGTTTCAGCTGAAATAAGTTTCGTAGCGCTTGACATTCTCACACGATTTGATCGTACTCATGGTCGGTATTTGAACGGCGCCGGACCTTCAATGGTCGGTCATCGCCCAGAATCGCAGAGCTGACAATGATTGGTCTGACACAGACGAGCGTCCATTCAGGCAGTTGGCGTGACATTTTCGCTGGGCTTAGGTCTTTTGCAGAACCTAGGAGGTAATTATGAGGCCTTGTATCTTTCTCACCGTCTTTTTCGCAGTTATAGCATCTGGTGGTCTTAGCCTATACGCGACGGAGTATCACGTGAATCAGGACGGGAGCGGGCCAGTCCAACTCGATGCTGAACTAGAAGCAGGTGCCGCCCAGTGACTATTGATGCACAATATGTGTATGAGGGCCTGCTACGCCACGGTTTTTTCCCAGAGATCAAGGCGCATCGCGACGACATCCCTCCGGCGATCAACAGCAAAGGCTTCACCGCTGATGTTGCCAACAAGCTGGTAGCAAAAGGCCCGAATCAGAGGAGACGTGACGGATATGATCAAATCGAATTCCGAACAACCCGTTTCAATAACGTATTACGGCTGATGCATATCCCGCATCCCTATCCGTTTGCCTGTTTGTGCGAGTGTATTCGTGACAATTGGCAGAGATTAAGCCACATCTGCAACAACCAGCACAGCCAGATCAAACCGGGCCGTCATGACGACGACCGGGTGCTGGTTATCAGTGGTTACGACGTTGGGCGCGTCGTGGTCATGGACAAGGAGAGATTCCCACAAGACATCGCACAGCATCTTCTTATGTCCTGCGGTGCCCGGTACATGGCGGAAGCGGATGTGTCTTCGTGCTTCCCCTCCCTCTATTCTCATGCAATTCCCTGGGCCTTGGTTGGTCACGACGTAGCTAAAAGCAATCGAACGCGGAGCGTGTGGTTCAATCAACTTGATCACTGCCAGCGCTACCTAAAGCGCAATGAAACGCAAGGAGTGCCGATAGGCCCGGCAACATCCAGCATTATGAATGAAATCATCCTTTTTAGGGTTGATGAAGCGCTCGCGAAGAAGAAATATCGCTTTCTCAGGTTCATCGACGACTACAAGTGCTACTGCAAAACGCGAGAGCGAGCAGAGCAGTTCATACGAGACCTTGAGAAGGAGTTGTGCAATTATTTGCAGCAGCTCAACGCAAAGAAGGTCTCAATTGCGGAGTTGCCGATACCGTTCAAGAGCACCTGGATCTCAGAGCTGTTGATGCGCTTGCCCAACGACAAAGATGAAGTCTCGGCGAGGAAGGTTTCTGATTTCCTTGAATACGCTCTTGTTCTTCAGAAGTCATGTCCTGATGGAAGTGTTTTGAAATATGCTGCGCGCAGCCTTGTGGGCAAGGTGAATGAGCTGAACATCCAAGTATTTGTCGAGTATCTGATTCAAGTCGCGTTCCACTATCCTGTCGTGCTTCCCCTGATCTGCGAAGCTCTGAGCAAATACGTGGTGCCCGTCAAGACAGAAATGTTGCGGGTGTTGCGGGAGCTTCTACGCAGACATCTGGAATTTCGTCGGTCGGATGCTGTGTGTTGGAGCATATACCTCATGTTCCTTCTTCGCCAGAAGATCGGCAAGAAACTAGCCAAAGAGATCGTAAATTCAGGTGATTGCATGGCAATGGCGATGATGCTCTCCACCAACAAGTTCAAGAACTTGGTAATCAAATTCGTGGAGAACCTCGCTGGTAAGCATCCCTATGAATTGGACAAGTATTGGATTCTCATCTATGAGCTGACCCGGCAAGGGGACCTGAAGTCGACCGACTTAGAAGGGTACTTCAATTCGACCAGGCTAAATGTGCTCAAAGATGAGGGTGTGGCCTTCGTGGAAACTGCATCACTCAGAGGACTCGATCGTGAGCCAGTCGGCTTTGTGGAGAAGGCGAAATGAGTGTGGATGGCAGCTTGATGGTTCATAGCATTGACAAAGCGGCGATGAGCGACCAGTATGAGCGGCGAGAGTCACGAGGCTTTGCTCCGGAAGCTGCTTTAGGAGGAGATACGGCTGAGAGATTCGGAGCAGATTATGGGGAGAACAGCTTGATGGACAGGCATGGACGCAATGAAGATGGTGGACAGGACAGACGGGTTGGCGCGGGGCGAGAGCCACTGATTCCGAAGCACGGAGGTTATCGGAAGCTTAAGAGTTTTCAGATTGCGCAGCTTGTCTATGATGTTACAGTTCGATTCTGTGACCGTTATATCGATAGGAAAAGCCGCACCCACGACCAGATGATTCAGGCAGCGCGTTCCGGTGTTCAGAATATCGCGGAGGGTAGTGTCGCCAGCGGGACTTCGAGGAAGATGGAATTGAAGCTAACCAACGTGGCGCGAGCGAGTTTGGAGGAGCTGCGGTTGGATTATGAGGATTTCTTGAGGCAGCGAAACATGAGGCTCTGGGATCGAGATGATCCCCGCCGGAAGAGGCTGCTGGCGCGGCGCTGCACGACGGCGGATAGGGTAGCGGAGTGGGTGAAAGAGGTTCATGGACTGCATGGACAGGATGGACAGGATGGACAGTCCATGGGGTCCATATCGTCCAGAGAATCCTCCTATCCCGAGATAGCAGCTAACGCGGCATTGGTCCTGATCGGTGTGGCTGGCGCTTTATTGGACCGGCAGGTCGCCTCTCAGGCCGGTGCTTTTGAGCAGGAGGGCGGCTTCACAGAGCGGCTTTATCGGATCCGAAAGAGCAGGAGGAACATCGGATGAGTCTTCCTTTCACCGAATCGGCCGTTGAGAAAGCCGCTCTCTCGGTTGAGAGCACTTCGCTACGCGACCCTACACGGCGAGGAGATTGCCCCCGGTGAGCCGAACGCTGAGCGAGACGACTTCGGTGAGCTCATTCTTGCGGAGCGGTTGAGGGACGCGCTTTGGCCGCTGAATCTGAGGCTTCCCGACGAGGCGTGCGAGGAGGCCTTCCGGAAGGTGAGTCTACTTGACTCGCCATCGGTGGTCGAGAACAACCGTGCCTCTCACAAGATGCTCATTGATGGCGTGCCGGTTCAGTGCTGACTCGAGGACGGTTCGATCGGTCTCGACGCCATCCGAAATCTACTCGCATGGGGATTGAAGCAGGGCGGTGAGGGCGGTGAGGCATTGCCCCATTCCGCTTTGCCTTTCTGACCTCTTGACCGTTTGGCCCGTTTCCCAAACGGGGGACATTTCCCCGGCGGTTGACCGCAGGGGGAGGCGGTTGCTATACTCTCTGGCCTTATGAATGAGCTGGTTGGGATCATATCCGAAGTAAAGAACTTCCTGCGATTGCAGGCAGAACTTGGGGCGAAGACATATCCTAAAGAGGTTCTGTCAGTGCTGCCACGGGGGAGAAGATCGTTTGAGGAGCTTGAGCAAGAGGCTTTTAACTGCACGCGTTGCCGGCTGAGCGAAACGAGAAACAAGGTAGTTTTCGGGGCGGGAAACCCGAAGGCTGACCTCGTGCTCGTCGGCGAGGCGCCGGGCGGGGAGGAGGACAGGCAGGGCATCCCGTTCGTTGGTCGGGCAGGAATGCTTTTGACCAAGATTCTCAAATCAATCGACTTCGAGCGTGATGAGGTTTACATAGCTAACGTTCTGAAGTGCCGTCCGCCGGAGAATCGAGACCCGCTTGCGGATGAGGTCGAGGCGTGCGAGCCATATCTGGTTGAGCAGATTGCAGCGATCAAGCCGAAAGTCATCTGCGCACTCGGCGGTCATGCCGCCAGGACGCTCTTGAAGCTTGGCCCCAGCACGTCTATCAGCTCGCTTCGGGGCGTTGTGCACGATTACCGGGGAGTGCCGCTGATCGCAACTTACCATCCCGCCTACCTTCTGCGTTCACCCAACAAGAAGCGGGACACGTGGGAGGATGTGAAGTTCCTGCGTCGGCTTTATGATAGCCTGAAAGAGGGGGGCTAGAGATGACTGAGCAGCAGGCACTTACGGATTTTCAGAAACAAATAATGGAAAAAATCGCAAAGAAGGTCATTAGATGGCACGCGACCGTTCCTGCGATATTAATGCTTGAATCGATGAAGCCGCTGAACTTCGTGGGGAGCCAATTTTTGGTGGCAATTGGACCTTTTGCGGACGTGTTGTTCAATCCTGATGAGTACGAGCAGTTCGCTCTTGCAATGGAGAGGCGTGAGAGCGTGGAATATCTCTTGCAGCGGATCGAGGCGCTTGACGCGGAGTCAAGGCAGGCAGAGAAAGCAGCGCGCAGTCGCGCAAAGGAGCTTCGGAGGAGGAGTCGTGCCGAGCGCCGAGCCAAGAGACTTGAAACCAAGCCTCCCGATTAAGTGCGATTGACTAGTGTGCACCTAGCAGTATAATCCTCGCCACCGGATTGTTAGATCATAAGGATTAGATATGGGTAAGATTATTCCAGAGGAAGTGCGGTCGATTTTGGCTACCGACTGCGGTAGCACGACAACGAAGGCGATACTCATAGAGAAGCACGACGGGGAGTATCGCCTGATCGTTCGTGGGGAGTCGCCAACCACGGTCGAGTCGCCGTTTGAGGACGTTACGATGGGCGTTTTGAACGCCATCGCCGAGGTTGAGGAGCTCGCGGGGCGGAGGATACTTGACGGGAACAAGATAATCTCGCCTCAAAGAGACGAGCAGGTCGGGGTTGACATATACATCTCGACGTCGAGCGCTGGTGGGGGTCTTCAGATGATGGTGGCTGGGGTGGTCAAGAGCATGACGGTGGAATCGGCTGAGCGTGCGGCGCTTGGAGCCGGGGCGATCGTCATGGACGCCATCGCGTCGAACGACGGACGTCGGCCTCACGAGAAGATCGAGCGCATACGCCAGCTTCGGCCGGACATGATCTTGCTTTCGGGCGGGATTGACGGCGGGACGGTCTCGCATGTGGTAGAGATCGCGGAGCTCATCGCGGCGGCGGACCCCAAACCTCGGCTCGGGATGTCATATCGATTGCCTGTTATCTATGCCGGCAACAAGGACGCAAGGGGCGAGATAACTCAGCGCCTCGGCGAAAAGACGGACCTTTCGATCGTCGATAACCTTCGGCCGGTGCTTGAGCGAGAGAACCTCATCCCCGCTCGGAACAAGATCCACGATTTGTTCATGGAACATGTAATGGCCCAGGCTCCGGGCTACAAGAAGCTCATGGGTTGGACTCATGCTCCGATCATGCCGACTCCGGGCGCGGTGGGGAAGATAATTGAGACGATAGCGAAGCTCGAGGATATCCAGGTCGTTGGCGTTGACATCGGCGGCGCCACGACTGACATTTTCTCGGTGTTTTCGGGCGTTTTCAACCGAACCGTTTCCGCCAACCTCGGCATGAGTTACAGCGTGTCAAACGTTCTGGCTGAGGCGGGCATTGAGAATGTGATGCGGTGGATTCCGTTCGATTTGGAGGAAAGAGACCTAAGGAATCGGATCAAGAACAAGATGATCCGCCCGACAACGATACCTCAGAGCCTTCAGGAGCTAATCATCGAGCAGGCGATCGCCAGAGAGGCGCTACGGCTTGCTTTCGAGCACCATAAGTCGCTTGCGGTCGGCCTGAAGGGTGTTCAGCAGGAACGGACGATTTCCGACGCTTTTGCGCAATCTCGAACGGGCGGAACGCTAGTGAATATGATGAGTTTGGACATGCTCGTCGGCAGCGGAGGCATCCTGTCTCATGCGCCTCGTCGGCATCAGGCGGCACTAATGATGATTGACGCGTTCCAGCCGGAAGGGATCACACAACTTACTGTCGATAGCATTTTTATGATGCCACAGCTTGGTGTTTTGTCCACGTTGCATGAGAGGGCGGCGACTGAGGTCTTCGAGAAGGACTGTTTAATTCATCTTGGCACGTGCATAGCAGCGAGGGGCACAGGCAAACCAGGGACTCCATGTATGCAGGTTTCGGCTGATCTGCCGAGCGGAGAGCATAGGGAGGTCTCGCTCAGTCTGGGCGAGATGTATCTGCTGAACGCGGCTGTCGGTGAATCGGCTCAACTGAAGGTGAGTCCTCACAAGGGATTTGACGTTGGCGCCGGGCCTGGCAAGTCGCTCACAGCCAAGGTTAGCGGCGGCGTTGTCGGCATCATCCTCGATGCACGGGGCAGGCCCATTGTCCTGCCTGGGAACAAGCCAGAAAGGGTGCGAAAGCTTCAGGAATGGCAGAGAGCGCTCTCGGTTTATCCAGAATACTCTTTCTAAGGTAGTAAGGGAGTAACGTTTTGGCTCACGCATATACACCGGGACTCAAAGTAGTCGAGAGGACGATCATAAGGAAACGGCGTATCCTCCCTCTGAAGGGCGAGGTCCTGGTCCAGAAGGGGCAGGCTGTTAAAGCGGAGGACGTGGTCGCCAAGACTGACCTTCCCGGCAACGTCTATCCGGTGAACGTCGCCAACATCTTGGGCATCGTCCCGGAGGATATAGACCGCTTCATGCTTATCGAACAAGGAGGAAAGACCAAAAAGGGCGAGCCGATCGCGATGTCCAAGGGGTTTTGGGGCTTGTTCAAATCAGTTTGTGACTCTCCGGCCGACGGAACGATAGAGAACATCTCTAAGGTAACGGGCCAGGTTCTGGTTCGTGGGGCGCCGATGCCTGTCTCGGTAGATGCCTACCTCGACGGCACTGTTGTCGAGGTGATCGAGCAGGAGGGCGTGGTAGTCGAGACACAAGGCGCCTTTGTGCAGGGGATTTTCGGCATAGGCGGAGAGGCATGTGGGACTATTCGGATGGTCTGCGATTCGCCTGGGGATGTGATGGACAGAAGCTCCATCCCGGACAACTGCAAGGGTCAGATACTTGTGGGCGGCTCGCTCGTAACCAGCGACGCGATAAAGCGCGTCATTGAGCTCGGGGCGCTTGGCATAGTGGTTGGTGGCCTGGCCGACCAGGACCTGCGGGACTTCCTTGGATACGACATAGGTGTTGCGATAACCGGCTCGGAGCGGCTGGGAGCAACGCTGGTCATCACAGAGGGTTTTGGCAAGATCAACATGGCGGAGAGCACGTTTGGGATATTCAGGTCCAACGAGGGAAGGCGTGCCTCGATCAATGGTGCGACGCAGATTCGCGCAGGCGTGCTGCGGCCTGAGGTCGTGATACCTCGCGACCTGGGCGACTTCGAGCAGCCTGATGTGGGTGAGGCGGCCTCGGTGGGTTTAGAGGTTGGCAGCGAGATCAGGGTGATCAGGGATCCCTATTTTGGCCGGCTTGGTAAGGTTATCGGCCTGCCGCCGGAGCTCAGAAAATTGGAGACAGAGTCAGAAGTCAGAGTTCTAGAGGTGAAGCTCGACGATGGCGAAAAAGCAGTTCTTCCGCGAGCTAACGTGGAGATGATCGAGCACTAAAGGCCGGCCACCCAAGTGGCGATGTGCGGGCGCCCGCACTCGACTCGCGGGGATATTGCGGCCCGCACTGTTGCAGTAGGTTTGTTCCAAGCCATCCATCCTTCTTGCTACACGATCCCATTGTCAACAAGCATCTTGTGCCAGCAGGACCTGAGCTCACCTAGTATGTGCATTATCTCGTCAAAGCTTGCCTCGTCCTGCTTCTCGATCTGGGCCTCACGGGCAAGCTTACTCATGTGGCTATACAAAAACAGGAAGCTATTAACCTCCTTGTGCCCAGATTCGACCGTCAGGGAGCTCATGAGGCCAGATAGGACGCAGAGAAGCTTTCCGCGATACTTGTAGGCGTCACGAATGTTTCCCTCGAGCATTTTGTTCTTGGCCAGTCCAGCAGCCTTGATCCCTCCTTCATACAGCATCAGTATCAAACGGGGACCGCTGGCGGTTCTGACCTGAACCGAATGGTACGTTCTCTTTGCGTGTAGCCTCTGATCCACGCTTCCCGCCTCTCAATGTTGATCGAGGTCAATATAAAGGGCAGAATGCGACGAGCGCATCCTGCCCGTTATTACTCTTCGTTTTTCGAGTGGGTTGTGTTTACAGCTGAAGAACAGCGAGCGGCAGCTGCATTTGCTGAGCGGCGTGCATGAACATCGTCAGCGCCGCCTGCTGCTGGACACTCTGTCTGGTGAGGTTGAGCTGCTCCTCGATGATATCCGCATTGATGATGCGGTCTCTTGCGGCTGTGTTGTTCTCGATCATTGTCGCAAGTGAACTATCCCTGATCTCTAGCCTCTGCGACGTAGAACCCAGGAGTGTCTCGAAAGCCTCTACTAGTGAGATCGCTCTGTCGATGTGCGAAACCGAGGTCGCAGCAGCATTCGCTGTTTCCAAGCTGATACCGTCTGCACCTATCACGCCTGAAGTGTCCGGACTTGTGATCGTGGCCGCCTCAACGCTGAGCGAGAAGCTATCGCCCTCGACGAAATCATTCGTGTAGCCCATCTGGTCGTAGTCGCTGAACTGGATTGTGACCCCAGAATCCCACGAGCCATTCTTGATCTCGGCTTTGCCGGTGGAGTCAAGCGAGAGCGTGCCGGTCTGCTGGGAGCCGTCCGCACCTGTGAACGTAAAGGATGCGGTCAGCTGGTCCTGTCCCGATATTACCGTCGCGTTCCCTGAACCGGTTAGGTTGACCTGTATCTTACCATCCACCGGTCCGACGTAGGTGCTTCCAGCGGTTGAGGCAGCGTTGCCAGTTGAGCCTTTGCTCCGGAACGCTTCCGTCTCATGAGTGATCGATGCCGTGGTGCCGAAGGTGATCCTGTCCCCGACCGCGTAGTTCACCGAATTACCGCTTGGCTCGAGCTGGAACTCGATGCCAGCATCCGAGTAAGCTGACCCGACAATACCTGTCGCCTCGGGCGGCTCATACGTCGTGTTGCTCGTCACATTGTAGGTGCCCGCGCTGGTGAACTCGAGCGTCCAATCCCCTGTCCGCACCTCGCTGTAATCCGTTATGTAGGCGTTTCGGCCGTCAGCGTCAGTTTCCCAAGTAACCTCAGCCGCATCACCGGTCGCCCCGACTCCGGTCTCGCGGGCATAGAAGCTCTGGTCGATCTTGATCGAGGTGATGTCTCCGGGGCTCGGGCCAGTCTGGAAATTGAAAAGCCCGGCGCCATTGAGCAGCTGTCTTCCGCCCCACGTTGTCTGCCTCACCGTATCATCGATCTCTTTCATCTGCTCAACGATCGTCTTGCTCAGGGCCGAGCGCTCCGGCCCTGATTTGGTTGAGTCGGACGCCGTAAGCGCAGTGGCGCGCATTGCGCTGAGAAGGTCCTTGATCCCCTTCAGCCCGCCCTCAGCCACCGACACGAGGTTGCTGGCGTTGCCGGCGTTGACTTTCGCCGTCGTGAGCCCGGATATGGTCTTACTCATCATCTCCGAGATCACGTAATCAGCGGGGTTGTCCGATGCCTTCGCTACTTTCAGACCACTGGAGATTCTCTTCTCTGTTTCCATGATGTCCTTCGCCAAAAGCGAAAGCAAGTGCTGAATACCGACTGCTTGTGTCTCTACAGTCACAACAATTCCTCCGTGTTTGTCATCGTCTCATCCATTGAACGTTCTAGTTCGCTGCCATAAGTTACTGCCACCGTTCGCTTAAGCAGCAACCGTGCCATTCCATCACATTATTGTGGTCGGATGTTCCTAATCGCCGCTTGAGACGGGGCTTCATAAAGGCTACGTGGGATGACTCTATCGCCAGCGCACAAAGGACATCAGGCCAGCGCATAGAATAGGTGGCAGGTTTTTCCGGCAGAGCAGGCTCACTCGGGTCCCAAGAGCTCTGCCCCAGCGCTTTCTTGGTGTTGGCGGTTGGGCTTATTCCCGCTTACTTAGCGACAGAGTCGTTCAGAGGGAAATAATTTCCGCCCCTTGGGTGCTGTCGTTGTGAAGGACGGGTTGAAGTGGGGTTTCATGCACCGTCAAGGGATGACTGATCGGACACTTAAACAGGTGCCAAAAAGCGGCGGCGATAGGGGGGCCGCGGCGCTTTCGCGCCGGTCAGCCCCCTTCGCCTTGCAATGGGGATGGATGAGGGCTTAATCTAAGCCGTCTTATCGAGAACTATCCCTAACATGTCGAACACTTGGTTCATCGCGGCGAGAAGTTTCTCAGGTGGTATCCTCCGAACCATCTCGCCGGTCTCAGCGTCAACCACGCGAATTACCGATATCTCCTCCTCGGGCTCGAACTCGAACTCGAGTTGGTTCTTCGACATCTGACTCAGCTCGTTGAGCATTGAGATGAACTCTTTGAGATCATCTTCTGTCCGTGCCGGGCTGCTCTCAGCAGTTGAGGAACGTGCGTTATCATCTGTTTCCTCAACTGGAGCTGGCCTTTGAACGGACGCAGCTTCGTCTCTGATGCTGCCGGTCCTATCCGAGGCTTGTCCAAGACCAACACTGCTGGCCTTCACTTCGGTGGCCCGGGCATCCGCGCTGGCTGATTGTCTCTCGTCGTTCGTTCGCGCGGCAGCTGCGGCTCTCCTATCCCCATAGATTGAGTTTGTCTGGAGATTCGAGGCGATTTCAATCCGCATCATCTTAGCTACCTCCTGGCTAGAACCAGATCAGCTCTGGCCAGCCATCTTGTTACGGGCCAACATCTCCTTCCAACTATCCCTGAGCTCGCCCATGATGCGCAGGACCTCGTCGAAGCCGCTCGCATCTTGCTGCTCGATTGCGGTCTCTCGCACCATTTTGCTCATATAGTCATAGAGGAAGAAGAAACTGTTGACCTCCTCGCGTCCTGAATCCAGGACCAAAGAGCGCGTCAGTTCAGACAACACGTTCAGCAGCTTGCCGCGAAACTTGTAGGCTTCTCTCAAGTTCCCGTCGTTCGTATGTCTTTTAGCAAGTCCAGCGAACTTGAGCGCACCCTCGTAGAACATAAGCACCATCTGGGGGCCGCTCGTAGTTGCGAACTGAACTGCCTGGTAAGCCCTTCCGGCGGTCATCTGCTGATTTAACATTCTCACTTACCTTTCAACTTCTTCTTGAGAAAGTTAAGCGACGGAGGGGGGAGCAAGAGCTCCCCCAACCATCGTGTTATCTGTTCTGACTTACTCCATTGTTATATACTGAGAATTGACAGACCCATCTGCATCTGCGTCGTCGCATGCGCGAACATCGCCAGCGCAGCCTGCTGCTGCACCGTGTACTTGGTCAGATTCAGCTGCTCTTCAACAAGGTCAGACTTCACGATACGGTCCATGGCCGCCGTGTTGTTCTCAATCATCGTTGTGATTGAGCTCTCCCTGATACCAAGCCTCTGGGATGTCGAACCAAGAATCGTCTCATACGTCTCCACCAACGAGATCGCCTTGTCGATGTGAGCGATTGACGTCGAGGAAGCGGCCGCTGACGAAAGGCTGATACCACTGGTGCCCAGGATACCTGTCGTATCAGGTCCCGTTACGGATGCAGCAGTAACGTCAAACGAGAAGCTGTCGCCCGCCACGAAGTCGTTCGTGCTTCCGATCTGGTCGTAGTCGCTTAACTGGATTGTGATCCCCGAATCCCACGTTCCATCGACTAGACTGGCCTTGCCGTCCGCATCTATGGACATCGTGCCGCTGTGCTCCGTCCCATCCGCTCCGCTGAAGGTGAATGATCCCGTCAGCTGGCCCTGACTGGATATGACTGTCGCGTTACCGGACCCTGTGACGTTGATCTGGAACGTTCCGCCCATCTCACCAGTGTATTGACTTCCGGCGGTTGCGGCCGCGTTGCCTGTCGTGCCTTTGCTGCGAAACGCCTCAATCGCGTCAATGGCCGCCGCCTTGCTGCTGAAGGTGATCCTGTCGCCAACCGCGTAGTCAGTGGAGTTGCTGCTCGCCTCCAGCTGGAACTCGATACCGGCGTCAGAATACGCCGTGCCTGTTGCGCCCGTTGATGTGGGCGGCTCATTGATCGTTGTGCTCGTAACGTTGAACGTCCCAGCACTCGTGAACTCGAGTGTCCATTCGGCATCTTCAACCGCGCTGTAGTCAGAGACGTAGATCCTACGACCATCTGCGTCTTCCGTCCAGTCCGCCTGAGCGGCCGAACCAGTCAGACCAACGCCGATCTCTCTCGCGTAGAAGCTCTGGTCGATCTTAATCGACGTTACGTCCCCTGGATTTGCGCCCGTCTGGAAGTTGAACAAGCCAGCGCCGTTGAGGAGCATCTTGCCGCCCCAGGTCGTCTGCTTGACCATGTCGTCGAGTTCCTTCATCATCTCGGCGACGGTCTGGCTCAACGCGGAGCGCTCTGCCCCGGATTTCGTAGCGTCAGCGGCCGTCAGCGCTGTGCTGCGCATCTCACTAAGCAAATTCTTGATGCCGGTCAGGCCGCCTTCCCCAACCGCCACTAGGTTGCTGGCGTTGCCGACGTTGGCTCTCGCCGTCTGAAGACCATTGATCGTCTTGTTCATCATCTGGGAGATGACGTAGTCGGCCGGGGCGTCAGACGCCTTAGACACACGGTAGCCCGTCGAGATCCTGTTCTCTGTCTTGGCCACAAGCGTGCTGATTGAGGCAAGCATGTTTTGAATACCAATAGCTTGCGTTTCTGCGTTCATTTATTTCCTCCGTGATTTCAGCCATGAACATGGCTGGTGTTCGGGCATCCGTGCCCTACTCCGTTAGCCGCGCTGCTATAAGGCAGCTGGCTTCTGAATCGAGAAGACCCTTGGTCCTGGGCGTCACCTCCCTTCCTATTCTCTTCTTACCTTCCATGCATTCGCATCAATTGCTCCAGCACTTATCGAAACCGAGTCGGAAAACTTTAGAGACTCTTTGCAGAGCAAGGCAGTGGCCGTTGTGTAGGGGCGATTCACGAATCGCCCGATCTCATCGATGCGCCCATCCCGCGGAAATCAGGAGAAGGGCGGTTCGTGAACCGCCCCTACACCAGCGGGCCGCCAACTGGGCAGACGGGCGGGGCAAGCACCGCCCCTACGAGAGAGGTGCACCCTCTTGCCCGGAGATTCTGCCGTCAAACCGCCCGTCAACGCATTCCGTCTCATACTCCGAGCAATAGCTGCAAAGTGAGCAGAAGCGTCCTCGGACATGGTCCGAGCGAAGCAGAACCATCGGCCGGGAATTGAGGATGCTCGTGATGCTCTCCTCGGTCGCATCACCGACCTTGAGAACGCCGTCGTAGTCCACGCAACACGCAACCACGGTGCCGTTCCAAAGGACCACGAGCGACCCCTTCCAAAGCTCCCTACAAGGCCTGAAGCGACGAACCTTGCTATACATCAGCATCGGCTGGAAGGTTATGTGGTCCACTCGAGCTGCCCAGATTGACCTGAAGCGCTCAACCTGCTGCTCCGTCTCGCGCGATACGACGTAGTTGATCTCGACCCTTAGCCTCGGGTTGAGCCGCTCCCTCGTGCCCAAAAACTCCATGACCCTCTGCTCCAAAACCCGGTAGTCGAAACCACGAAGAGAGCTGTATATCTCAAAAAGCCCGTCAATTGAGAAGCATATCGCAGAAAGCCCCGCTCGAATGATCGCCTCAGAAAGCGACGGTGTGAGCAAAGTCCCGTTCGTAACCATGAAAGTCCTGTGGCCGAGGCGCGAGGCTGTCTGGATTATGGAAGGAAGCTCTGGATGGAGCATCGGCTCGCCCCAATCATATAGATAAACGTATTGCAGCCTCCCGCAGTCTCTCAAAACCCTCTCGGCCAGGCCGGGGTCCATGAATCCCCTTGGACGGTGCATCTTGGCGCTCGGACAGAAGCGACATCGTAGGTTGCAGTGGTTCGTGGTCTCGAGCATCACGCTCGTAAGAAATGGTATCTTGGGAAGCCTCAGGAGAAAAGCCAGATGGTTCAGCCCCGACCTCACAAGGTCTGATGGCGTTCTGCACCTGTCGAAAAGGACCTCAGCGACCTGCCTGTTTCTGGCGACTTTCCTCGCGACCAGCCGAGCAACAGAACGAGCCGCCGCCTCAACTACTCTCATGAACTTCGCCCAGGGCCTTGCGAAGGGCCTTCGCAACACTCCTGGGCTCAAGTTTCAGACAGGTTGATCGCATGATGTCCCCCATCAGCGCATTGAAGACCTTATCGGCAGGCAACACGTCAAGCAGGTCCCGACGAGACTTAAGCCGCTCGCAGACAGCCTCATTGACAGCCTCTTCGCCGGTAGAGTCGAGCGCATAACGCTCCATCGCCACCTCGAGCGCATCGTCGAACACGACAATGTCGCGCAACACCCAAGAAACTGCCTCTTGGGACAACCTGCCCATCTTGTGCGCCTCGAAAATCTCGAAAATCTCGTCATCCGACAGCTCGGACACGTCAAAACCCGCTCGCTCAAGCCACCTCAAACGCTCCGTCAAAACGAAGGCCGCAAAACAGGGCTCAACTCCCAGCTCGCTAACCAATCGGTCAAAGAGCTTCCATTTACCAGTGCGCATCAGCTGCTTGATAGCCTCCTCGGAAAGGCCCAGATTCCGAAAACGCTCGAACGCCTCAAACGGGTTTGCCTCAATTCTCGACTTGGCCTGCTCAATCCGCTCAGCCGGAATCTCAATCGGCGGCAAGTCGGTATCTGGATACATGCGGTTAGGCCCGGGGAGAATTCGCTCGAATCCGGTCGTCCCATTTTCATACGCCTGCCTTGTCTCGTTGGGAACGCCGTCAATCGCGTCCTCGATCCTCAACCGCGTCTCCGACACAGCTGTCTTTACATCCTGTCTGTTCCCCCAAACCAAGATGACCGCGTCATCTGTTGAGGCGCCGAGAGCCAAAAAGACTCTTGACCAAGCATTGTCGCTGATGTCCCCTGTTCGCCCCTTGCCGTCGTTCCACATTATGTTGGGCTCGCCGTCGAGGCAAGCAATCACCTTGATCCGCTGGGAGACCTCGTATCCGAAAGGTTTTCCCGGCTGTAGTTCTGGGCTGAGAATTCCGCCAAGTTTGCCGAGGCCTATCACCACAACGCAATTGCCCGGCCCGATGTCAAGTTGTTCTTCGAGGATTGCGGAGCCAAGCTCGCCAACCATTGTGGCAACGTCCACGCTCCAGAACTTCAAGCTCTCCTTTGTGACGCCTCGGCTGGCCAGCTCCTCCTTAAGCTCGAGCAAATGCTTCTGCCTCAGCGCCTCGTAGTGGACAAGTGGCCCGATCAGAGACACCTTGGGCACGCCCTTGATCTCGACCCGTGTCGAACCAGCGATGCTGACATTCACGTCCTGCCGAACGCTACCGAGCCCCCGGTGCACAAGTCCCATTGCCTTCAGGCTCGTGCCGATCTGCTCCGCGACGTCCTCAACCTCCCAGGGCGTCACCATGTCGCGCTCCGTAACGACCTCAACCAGCGGCATGCCAAGCCGGTCGGCCTTGAAGGTGATGCGATGCCCCACATCAGAGACTTCTCGGCAAGCGTCCTCCTCGAGTCCCAGCTGCCGGATGCGGATTCTCTTGCCCTTGTGCCGAATGACTCCGTCTATCCCCACAATGCACGTGCGCTGGAAGCCGGTCGGGATGCTTCCGTCCAAATACTGCTTGCGAGTGATGAACAGCTCATCGATCATCGTGCAGCCCAGCAGCAGAGAAACCACAATCGCTATATCGACCGCGTCCTGGTTTATCATAAACGGCGGCGTATCGTCCATCTCATACGTGCAGACACAGTCGTGATACAGCTGATAGACGACCTCTTTCTTGGTCTTGAACTCCATCAAGGCCGTCCCGTCGTATTCGCCAAGCTCCGAAAGAGTCGGACGCATGTGCCGAACCACGACCGCGTCGAAGTCGTTATCCTTGTGCATTATTACCGGGCAATGACAGAAGAGCTTCTTCGCGGTCTTGATCTGCTGATGGATCTCAATACCAGATGTGAGCCCAAGCTCTTCGTATTCCTCGGCGCTTAAGTATTCTACATTCACGAAATACCAATATCTCTTGTATCCCGGCCTCGCCATCTCTGCACAGCGGCGTCCCACGACCGGCAACTTTTTAACCTACAACTCGTCCGGTGGCTGGGGCGGGAGGACTTGAACCCCCACCTCGAGGTATAGAGCCTCGCATCGTCCCTGTTCGACCACGCCCCTGCCCATTCTCAAAAAAACCGCATAACAATAGCACGCACGAGTTGAATAGGTCAACGACCCAAACAGGCTTCAAGCAAGAGCCGTTGTCGCTTGGCGGTCCGCGGTTTCACCGTCGCAACCGATATGGTGAACGAGCCATCAGTTGAAGGTTGGAGTCGTAACCTTTGTTCATCACACCTGATTCTTGAATACTACGGCGCCTTCGCCCCGGATGACCTCCCGGATAGCATGAAAGTAGAAACGTTTTAAGGGATTCTTGCCGTAAGAATCCGATTGGGGTGGATTCGCTACTTTTGGGTCGCAGGGGAGTCTGATATTCTTTTAACAAGCTTTGCTTGACATCTGCCCGGCTGCCCTATAGATTGCCCAGCAGAAGGGGGCTGAACCCTGCATTTAGATTTCTTTTGATCAGTATTTTAATGGAGATGTGTATAGCGCAGAGGCGAGTTGCCTCGATCTATCTTGCGCAGAAGTGTTCTTTGTTGTCAGACTGACCTCCAAAGGAAGGAGAGAAAAAAGTGGCGAGTTTCAATTCACCACAAGAAGTGGCGAAATCCCTACTCGACATTGGCGAGAAGAAGGCGCGCTTGCCTTTTGGCAAAATGGCATGGCTTGGAATCCTCGCTGGCGTTTACATCGGTTTTGGGGCACACCTGGCCACAACAGTTGGGACCGGGATCGGCATACTGGGCCTTAAGAAGCTAGCGATGGGTGCCGTCTTCAGCGTCGGCCTCATGTTGGTCGTGATCGCGGGATCAGAACTGTTCACAGGTAACTGCTTGCTCGGTTGTGGCTGTGCCCACAAAAGAGTCAAGTTAGGAGGCGTGCTTCGTAACTGGTCCGTTGTTTACGTCGCGAACTTGCTCGGCTCGATCTTTCTGGCATGGATGGTCGCATCGCAATCTGGGCTTCTCGATGGGCCGGTAGGCGGCACGGCGCTGAGTATAGCTTACGGCAAGGTGGCAGCATCGCCGCAGGGCCTCGGGCACAATTGGGCCTTTTTCTTCAGGGCGATCGGTTGTAACTGGCTGGTCTGTCTTGCGGTTTACATGGCGCTTGCGGCCAAGAACATTGTTGGAAAAGTTTGGGCGATCTTCTTCCCTATCATGGCGTTTGTCTCCAGCGGCTTCGAGCACTGCGTTGCCAACATGTATTTCATTCCCGCTGGCATCTACGCAAAGAGCTTCACCAAGGCTGTCGTCGCCTCGGGGCTCTCCCAAGCGCAGCTTAACACGATCAACTGGGGAAGCATGTGGAGCCAGAATCTCATTTCTGTTACCCTCGGTAATATCGTAGGAGGCGCGCTATTCGTCGGCGTAGGTTACTGGTATGCTTTTCTCAGAGGGAGCAAAGACTGAATGATTAGAGAAACGGCAAGATACAAGACCAATTGAGGAACTGAATTTATGAGTGTCACGACAAAGCCATTGGCCAGGGACGCAGAGCAGTTGTATCTCCCGACTCCCTGCAAGATCGTCTCTATAAGAGACCTGACACCCATGGAGAAATTGTTCCGAATTCAGATGCCGGACGCGCAGGAGCTCGGCCAGAAGCCCGGGCAGTTCGTCCAACTCTCGATTCTGGGATACGGCGAGGCGCCGATTTCGGTGGCGAGTTCGCCGACTCGGAGAGGCTACTTTGAGCTCGGAGTGCGCAACGCCGGAACATTAACTGGGGCGTTGCATCGACTCAATGATGGCGACGAAGTCGGCATCCGTGGGCCGTTTGGCACGTTTTTCGATGTTGAGAAGCTGGCCGGCAAGGACCTGTTGCTCATCTCTGGGGGATGCGGCCTTGCGCCCATGCGCTCGCTGATCCAGTATTGCCAGGATAGGCCGGAGGAGTTCGGGAAGATAACGATTCTCTATGGTGCTAAGACGCCGCTGGAGAGGTTGTTCAAGGAGGACCTCGCCCACTGGGCGCAGTTGGATGTGTTTGCGTGCAAATATGCTGTGGACGGCGTGCCCGGCGTCGGCTGTTTTGACGAGGGTGAGATAGGACTTATCACGGTCCTGATTCCGCCCCTGAAGATCGATGTTCAGAAAGCGATAGCGGTGATCGTCGGGCCGCCGATCATGTATAAGTTCGTGATCGCGGAGCTGAAGAAGAAAGGCATGACCGAGGACCACATCATCGTTTCGCTCGAGCGTTACATGAAGTGCGGGGTCGGGAAGTGCGGACACTGCGCCATCGAGCACCTGTATTGCTGCCTCGATGGGCCGGTGTTCTGGCTGAACGAGATTAGCGGGCTGAGGGGGGCAATATGAAACGAACACTAACTACCTGTCCTTATTGTGGCACTGGCTGCCAGTTCTACCTTATGACAAATGGAGAGGGGCATCTGGTCGGCGTGGAGCCTTCGAGCAACCACGTCGTCTCCAAAGGCCAGCTCTGCGTTAAGGGTTGGAATGCGTTCAATTTCGTAAACCACCCAGACCGGCTAACCGTTCCGCTGATAAGAAAGAACGGCAATCTCGTCGAGGCTTCGTGGGACGAGGCGCTCGACCTGATAGCTACGAGGCTCAAAAAGGTCCAAGATGCGCACGGCGCCGACTCTGTGGCCTTCTTCTCGTCAGCCAAGACGACGAACGAGGAGAACTACGTCATGATGAAGCTTGCGCGGGCGGTCTTCAAGACCAACAACGTTGACCACTGCGCAAGGCTCTGCCACTCCTCGACGGTCGCAGGTCTGGCTGCGACGTTTGGCTCAGGCGCGATGACCAACTCGATCTCGTGCATAGAGAAGGCCGACTGCATTCTAGTGACAGGGTCCAACACGACCGAGCAACACCCCTTGATTGGAACGCGAATCGTCAAAGCAGTCGCGCAAGGAGCGAAGCTCATCGTGGCGGACAACCGCAAGATACGGCTTGCCATGCTTGCTGACATGCACATCCGCTTCGAGAACGGGACGGACGTGGCGTTCTTAAACGGTCTGATGCACGTGATCATAAAGGATGGCCTTGCGGACGACGAGTTTGTCAGGACACGGACAGAGGGATTTGACGAGCTGAAGGAGATCGTTGGGAGGTTCACGCCCGAGCGGACGGCCAAGATATGCAAGATCACGCCTGATGAGGTTGAGAAGGCGGCGCGGATGTTTGCTGGCGCTGCTAGGGCGATGATCATCTACTCTATGGGCATCACTCAGCACTCGCACGGCGTTGACAACGTCCAAGCCTGCGCAAACCTCGTGATGCTCACGGGTAACGTTGGGAAAGTCGGGACAGGCGTGAACCCGCTTCGTGGCCAGAACAACGTCCAGGGCGCATGCGACCTTGGGGCGCTACCGAACGTCTATACAGGCTACCAGAAGGTTACTGACGATGCGGTGCGTGGGAAGTTCGAGAAGGCGTGGGGTGTCCAGCACTTGCCCGGGAACGTGGGCCTAACCGTCACAACCGCGATCAATGCGGCTGCGGACGGCAAGCTGAAGGCCCTCTATGTGATGGGCGAGAACCCGATGATGTCAGACCCAGACCAACACCACGTTCAAGATGCGCTGGAGAAGCTGGACTTCCTCGTGGTTCAGGACATCTTCCCGACTCCGACTACGAAGTTCGCGGACGTAGTCCTGCCGGCAGCGTGCTTCGCGGAGAAAGATGGGACTTTCACCTCCACCGAGCGTCGAGTCCAGCGCGTCCGAAAAGCATGCGACCCACCAGGCCAGGCCAGACAGGATTGGGAGATACTCTGCGAATTGGCGAGGCGCATGGACTACGACGGACTCACCTACAGCTCTCCGAAGGAGATCATGGACGAGGTAACCGGGGTCACGCCGAGCTACGGCGGCATGCAGTTTGACCGGCTCGACCAGGTCGGCCTTCAATGGCCGTGCCCTGACCGGAACCACCCTGGAACGCCAGTATTGCACGTCGGCAAGTTCACCCGCGGGTTAGGGCTATTTAGTCCTGCAGAATACAAACCACCAGCGGAGCTGCCGGACGATGAGTATCCGTTCGTTCTGTCCACTGGTCGCTGCTACTTTCACTTCCACACGGGGACAATGACGCGAAGGTCGCGGCTTTTGGACCGCGAGGAGCGTTTCCCCTACGTCGAGGTGCATCCTGATGACGCCAAGAGACTCAACATCCACGATCGATTCTGGGTCATTGTCTCGACCCGCCGTGGCGAGGTCAAAGCAATGGCCAGGGTCTCCGACATCGTCATCCCAGGGCACCTGTTTATGACCTTCCACTTTGAGGAGGGCGCGGCGAACGTGTTGACCAACAATGCGCTTGACCCAGTGGCCAAGATACCAGAATACAAAGTGTGCGCAGCACAGATGAGGGGGGTGTCATGAAAACAGCGACAGCAGAACAGTTAAAAACATTCTTCGAATCGCTTCAGACCGACTTCGACTTGCGAGTGCCAGTCAAGCTGCACGATGGGACGCGCGTGCTCGGCGGTCTCTCAGAGGGTCCTCTTGCGCTTCAGGGCGGCAAGATTCCTCAGAAACCTACGAGCGTCTTCTTCCCGCAGTTCGATGAGGTCTTCGTGGTTGACGAACAAGGCAAGTTCCAGATGGCAGGACCAGTTCCAAAACCGATCATGGTCGTGGGCTTTACAGCTCAGGACCTCGACTGCCTCGAGTTCATCGACAAGTTCTTCTCCGAGAACTACCGCGACAACATCTACTTCAACAAGCGCGACGGCTCGGTTGTGGTGGGCATTTCAGGCAGATGTGGGAAGGACGGCGAGTTCATGAAGATAGCCGGCGGCAAGTGCGACATCGAGCTCATCTCCGATGGCGAGTCATTCATCGTCCAGCCCTACACGGACAGAGGCAGGAAACTTACAGAAAAACTCGTCGCGCCAGAATCCGGGGCCGACAGGGACGCGATAGAAGCTCTGAACAAGGAATCGGACGCGCTCCCCACCGACGACGAGGATACGATCGACAAGGCCTCGGAGCTCATCCGTGCGAATGAAATCCCTGACGTGTTCTGGGACGAAATCGCAGCCCGCTGCATCGCCTGCACCAGCTGCAATCTGGCGTGCCCAACCTGCACATGTTTCGAGGTCTATGACCGTAAGCGCGACGGCAAAATGGTCCGTCAAAGAGTGTGGGATTCGTGTCAGTTTGACGGCTTTATGCGGGAGGCGAGTGGGCACAACCCATCGGGCAAGCAGATGCAGAGAACGCATCGGCGCATCCATCACAAGCTGGCCGCCGACGTCGAGCGTTGGGGCCACAAGACCTGCATGGTGTGCGGCCGGTGCGACGATGTTTGCCCGACGGACATCGGGATGAAGTCGGTCTGCAAAATGATAGTGGAGCGTTATAGTTAAAGCGTAAATGGAGTGGTCTGGTATTTTTATCAGGCCATTTCTTTTGGGTGGGATATGTCGCACTCGACATATCACATCCCCAAACGAAAATATATCGGATGGTTAATAACCTCCGAGCGATGCCGAATCGTTCAAGAATAACGGAGGCAACATGGGAGTGAATGACGAACTACTAACTGCAATAATGGATGCGTCTTATGTGGAGGGCGAACGACGGAAGCTCAACTGCGCCGACGCCTTCAAACTCGCGGAGCGACTCGACGTCAAATTGCACGAGATAAGCCGCGTGTGCAATCAGAGCAAGATTCGCATCTCCAACTGTCAGTTGGGGTGTTTCAAATAGCTGGTCAAGGGCAGAGGGCGAGCGTCCGGAGAGTGGGTAGATGAAAGAGGGTCTGCGGCCGAGGTTCAAGCTCTGGCTCTCGACTAGGGATGCGGAGGGTGCTTTCGGAGACGGCAAGTGGCGTTTGCTCGATGCCATCCAACGTGAAGGCTCGCTGATGGCGGCGGCGACGGAGCTTGGGATGAGCTATCGCAAGGCCTGGGGCGACCTCAAGAAGGCCGAGCGGTCTCTTGACGTGTCGCTCGTCGAGAGGCGCCGGGGCGGGATTTCTGGCGGCGAGACCAGGTTGACCGAGGCGGGAAGGGTTTGGCTTGAGGCGTATTCCGAGTTCCGCTCTGATGTTGACGATGCCATTTCAAGCGCCTTTACGGCGCACATTGAGAGTCTAGAAAGGAGAAACAAATGAGAAGGATTTTGCTTGTGGTTCTTGCTCTTGTCATCTTGGGGACATTGTCGCTTGCTGGCACGAAAGGTAGCGGCCTGTCGGGCGAACTCGTGGTCTTTCATGCGGGCAGCCTCGCCGTTCCGTTCGATGAGATAGCCAAAGCGTTTATGAAAGAGTATCAGAACGTGAAAGTGATTCGCGAGGCGGCCGGCAGCAGGACCTGCGCCCGCAAGATTTCCGACCTGAAAAGGCCGTGCGACGTAATGGCCTCGGCGGATTACACGGTAATCGACACGCTTCTGGTCCCCGAGTATGCAAGTTGGAACATCTCGTTCGCAGCGAACGAGATGACGATCGTCTATCACGAGGCCTCTCGGCTGTCGGATAAGATCGATCGAGACAACTGGTTCGAGGTTCTTCTCGACAAGAGAGTGAGGTTCGGCAGGTCAGACCCAAACGCCGATCCATGCGGCTACCGGTCGATTATGACAATGAAGCTCGCCGAGAAACACTACAAGAAGCCCGGCCTCGCAGAAAAGATGCTCAAGAAGGACAGTAGGTTCATCCGGCCAAAGGAGGTTGACCTCCTGGCCCTTCTGGAGTCTCACACAATCGATTACATATTCCTGTATCGCTCGGTGGCTGAGCAGCATGGCCTCAAGTATCTCCTGCTGCCGGATGAGGTGAACCTGAAGAAAACGGCGCTGGCAAGTCTGTATGATTCGGTCTCGGTTAAGATATCCGGCAAAAAGCCGGGTGAGTTCATCTCCCAAAGAGGAGCTCCGATGGTCTATGGAGTAACGATTCCCAAGAGCTCCAAGAATCCGGGGGCTGCGCTTGCCTTCGTTGAGTTTCTTCTGGATAAGGACAAGGGCATCGCGATTATGGAAAAGAACGGCCAGCCCTCCGTCGTTCCGTCGCCGACTAACACTTACGACAAACTGCCGCTGCGCCTCAAGAAATTCGCCGTAAAGGGATAGACGCCTTGAGCACACAACAGGCAAGCACGAGAGCGTTTCATGCAGGCACGGCACGTGGCTAAGATGAGGAGCTCGGGCGCAAGTAACGAGGATGAGTAAGAATACTGCGGCAGCGAAAGGTCAGCTCTCTTGGCTGCATCTAACGTTCAGCGCACTTGGCGGCGTCGTCCTTCTTTTGATCGTGGCGCCGCTCGTGGGCATATACCTCAAATCGACGTTTGGGGAAATAGTCGCGACCGCACAAGACGCGGAGGTCCGCGAGAGTATATGGCTGACGCTGTGGGTCTCGATGGCTGCGACATTGGTGTTTGCGGTCGCGTGCATCCCATTTGCATACATCCTCGCCCGCAAGGACTTCCCGCTGAAAGGATTTGTTACCGGCATAGTTGACCTCCCCGTCATAGTTCCCCACTCCGTCGCTGGCATCGCTATACTGGGCATCGTTGCCAGGGATACACTGGTGGGCAGCGCGGCGGAATCGATGGGCTTTGAGATAGTTGGCACCCCTGTGGGGATAGGCGCGGCGATGGCGTTCGTGAGCGTCCCTTTTCTCATTAACTCCGCTCGCGATGGTTTTGCGGCGGTTCCCGAGAGGCTCGAGAAGGCGGCTCTCGGCCTCGGTGCGTCCCCGCTGCGGGTATTTCTGACGGTCTCGGTGCCACTGGCGTGGCGAGCGATAGTCTCGGGGCTTGTGCTGATGTGGGGTCGGGGCATGAGCGAGTTTGGGGCTGTCATGATCATTGCCTACCACCCCATGATCACCCCGATCCTTATCTACGAGCGCTTCAGCGCATTTGGGCTGAAGTACTCAAGACCCGTCTCGGCTCTCTTCATGCTGGTCTGCCTCGTCATGTTCGTCGTTCTGCGACTTTTAGCACAAGGGAGAAAGAATGCTGGCCGTTGAGAACCTCTCGAAGCGGCTCGGATCATTCGTGATGAAAGACGTGTCGTTTGAGGTGAACGAGGGCGAGTACTTCGTCCTGCTCGGTGCGTCCGGCGTGGGTAAGACTGTGCTTCTCGAGATAATCGCGGGGCTGATGCGTCCGGACAGTGGCCATGTCTTTCTGGACAGCAAAGAGATAACATCGGAGAGGATGCAGAAACGGAGAATCGGGCTCGTGTATCAGGACCAGGCTCTCTTTCCGCACCTCTCAGTCAAGAAAAACATCGCCTACGGGCTTCACTCCCGTGGCCTCAAGCGCTCCCAAATTCGCGAGAGGGCCTTTGAGCTCGCAAAGTCTGTTGACGCACTAGAGCTGTTCGACAGAAGTCCACAGACTCTCTCTGGGGGCGAGGCGCAGCGCGTGGCGCTGGCCAGAACGCTTGCCACCGAGCCCAGGTGCATCCTCTTGGATGAGCCAATCGCCTCGCTGGATGCGGCATCGCGCTGGCAGGTTCGCTCGCTGCTTCGTGACCTCAACCGACGTGGTCAAACAATGCTGCACGTTACACACGATTACGAGGAGGCGGTGTCCCTGGCCTCCCGTATCGCGGTCATGGAGAACGAGACAATCGTGCAGGTCGGGACGCCGGAAGCGATATTCCAGAGGCCTGAATCGGAGTTCGTTGCGAGCTTCGTCGGGATCAAGAATTTCCTCAGAGGAACGCTCAAGCGTGCCGCCGGCAATGGGCAACTGTCGGAGTTCACCGGTCCGAGTGGGATTCGTTTCTGCGTGCTTACAGAGGCCGACCCAGGTCCCGGATGCCTCATCGTCCGTAGCGAGGACATCGCCATCTCCAACGAGCAGCCCCAGACCAGTGCGAGGAACGTCTTCAGGGGGAACGTGCTAGACATCATCCCGGCGAAACTCGGCGTCGAGGTGTCTGTTCAAATAGGTGTGAAGTTGTCGGCGCTTCTGACGCAAGCGTCTGTCAGGTCGCTTAGTCTTGAGGTCGGCAAGGCAGTCTGGGTCTACTTCAAAGCCAGTGCGGCACGATTCTTAAAGGAATAACGACAAAAACCATAAGGTATCGAGAATATGATTTCTCTGCCACTGATGTTCATGATCGGCTCGGCCGGACGAAACGCGGGCAAGACTGAGCTCGCCTGCGCTCTCATCAGGCGGTATGTGCGAAGTCGTGAGATAGTTGGCGTAAAGGTAACGACCATAGAGAAGCTGGACGGGAATTGCCCCCGAGGTGGCCAAGGCTGCGGCGTATGCACATCCCTTGAAGGCAACTTCTGCATCACCGAGGAGAGAGGCACGTGCCCCGGCAAGGACACCACACGTATGCTACGGGCGGGGGCCTCACGCGTGTTCTGGCTCCGCTGCCTCAGGTCGCACCTGCGCGAGGGGGCGATCGCGCTTCTTGAGGTCACGGGTCGGGATTCGGTCTTGGTCTGTGAATCGAACAGCCTACGTCAGGTTGTCAGGCCCGGCGTCTTCGTTATCGTCAAGGATAGGGAGTCACAGACTTTCAAACAATCAGCCAAGAATGTGCTGAAGAATGCCGACCGGATACTGCTCTCAGACGGGAACGACTTCGACCTGGACATGAGCCGCATTGTTCTCTCAGACCGCGGCTGGGGGCTAGTGGAGGATGCCACAGCGATCATTCTGGCTGGCGGCGGCAGCTACCGTATGGGCTCGGACAAGGCCATCCTTCCCATCAACGGTCGCCCAATGATACAGCACATCGCGGACCAGCTTGCGCCTCATTTCGAGGAGCTTATCGTGAGCGCAAACTACCCACAGAAGTTCCGGTTCCTTGACATCCCAGTTGTTCCGGACATCGCGCCCAATCACGGCCCACTTATGGGCATCTTCTCGTCGCTTCTCGCCTCGTCCAGGGAGACCAACGCTGTGGTTGCGTGCGACATTCCCGAGCCCAACATACCGCTGCTCAGGAAGATGATCGCGGTCTCTGAAGGCTACGATGCGGTCATCCCACAAAGCGCAGAAGGGACGTTCGAGCCGCTCTTTGCCATCTATAATAAGAGCATCCTGCCGGCCATGCGCAGCTCCCTTGGGCACTGCTCGCGGAAGGTCTCCGAAGTCTTCAAGCACGCCAGGATTCGCTACTACCCCCTCGAGCAACGCCTCCAATTGAAGAACCTGAACACCATCAACGATTACGAGGATTACATTGGCCAAAATGGTATCGCGTGAGGAGGCGTACAACAGCGTCCTCTTCTCTGCCCCTAGACTTCCTACCCAAAGGGTCGCGCTCGACGAGGCCCTTGGCAGAGTCCTAGCCCAGGACGTAGTCTCTGACATAGACATGCCCCCCTTCGACAAGTCCGCCATGGATGGCTACGCAATTCGGCGAGAGGACCTGTTCAGGGAGCTTCATGTTCGCGAAGTGGTCCCGGCCGGGCACATACCGACGCGACGTGTGGGTCCGGGCGAGTGCGCCAAGATAATGACTGGTGCGATGGTTCCTGATGGCGCCGACTGCGTGATCATGAAGGAGCACGTTGAGCTCACGCCCGAGAACACAATCCGTTTTGTTGGGAAGGACACAGCGACGAACATCTGCTATAAGGCGGAGGACACCGAAGCTGGCGATATCGTTCTTCACGCCGGCGAGTGGCTCCGGCCTCAGCATCTCGCTGTCCTCGCCTCGGTTGGATGCATAGCTCCCCTGGTCTCAGATCGACCCCGTGTGGGTATCATTGCGACGGGGGACGAGCTGGTAGAACCAGTTGACAAGCCGGCCATCTCACAGATAAGAAACAGCAACAGCTACCAACTTCGAGCGCAGGTTGCCACAGTGGGCGGCCTCCCTCATTACTTCGGGATTGCGCGCGATACCGAGCACGCGATCGACTCCCTCTTGCGGGACGCCATTGACAAGACCGATGTTGTGCTTGTCTCCGGGGGCGTTTCAGTCGGGGATTACGACCTCGTGCCCGCCATCCTGAAGCGTTGTGGTTTCCATCTACTCTTCGAGAGTGTGGCGATCAAGCCGGGTAAGCCGACTCACTTCGGCGTCTCGGATGACGGATTCTGCTTTGGCCTGCCGGGCAATCCTGTCTCCACTTTTGTCGTATTCGAGCTCTTGGTCAAGCCGTTCCTTCTCCGGATGCAGGGGCACGACTACGCGCCCGCTAACGTAATAATGCCGCTCGAGGAGGCCATCGAAAAGCGCAGAACGAGCCGCGAGGCCTGGTATCCAGTTGTCCTGACCCCAAGCGGCGCTGTGAGACCGATCGAGTACCACGGCTCGGCGCACACCCGCGCGTTACCCCAGGCCGACGGCATCATCTGCATTCCGGCTGGGGTCACAAGGCTCGACAGAGGGGCGATGGTTCATGTTCGACAGATTTGACCGCCGCATCCACTATCTCCGTGTCTCCGTAACCGACAGGTGTAACCTGCGCTGCGTCTATTGCATGCCACCCGAGGGCGTTCCGCTTACCACGCACGCTGACATCCTGTCGTTTGAGGAGATACTGCACGTAGTCAAAACCGGCGTCAGGATGGGCATCGACAAGGTTCGGATCACTGGCGGCGAGCCGCTAGTTCGCCGGGGCATCGTAACGCTCGTCTCCATGCTCGCAGAGATTGATGGAGTTAAGGACCTTGCCATGACCACAAATGGCACACTGTTGGGCGAGTTTGCTGCGCCCCTCAGGAGCGCTGGGCTGCACCGGCTGAATATAAGCCTCGACACGCTTGACCCCGTGCGATACCGGCAGATCACGCGCCGTGGAGAGCTCGGACCCGTCCTTGAGGGAATAAGCGCCGCGCAGGACGCGGGGTTTCAGGGCACGAAGATTAACTGCGTCGTTAACAGATCGTCCGCAGAGCCAGACGCCGTCCCAGTGCGGCGTTTCGCGCAGGAGCACGGGCTTGAGGCTCGTTTCATACGGCAGATGCACATCCCAGGGGGCAAGTTCTGGGTGGTTGATGGCGGCACCGGCGGCGATTGCGAGCACTGTAACCGACTGAGGCTCACAAGCGATGGTTTAGTGAAGCCCTGTCTTTTCAATGACATAGCATTTTCATGCCGCGAGCTCGGCCCGGCCGAGGCCATCAGGCGCGCGGTCGCTGCAAAGCCCGAGTCAGGGCGGGCGGGCGCTCAGAACGAGTTCTACGTTATGGGAGGTTGAGATGGCCGAAGAGCTTACACACATCGATGACAAGGGTCGGGCGAGGATGGTGGACATTAGCGGCAAAACGCCTCAGCTTCGCGTCGCGCGCGCCTCGGGCAGGATTGAGCTCGCCGAGCGGACAGTGGAACTAATCGCCGCTAACAACATCAAGAAGGGGGACGTCCTCAGCGTGGCGGAGATCGCAGGTGTTCAGGCTGCCAAGCGCACGTCAGAGCTCATCCCGCTCTGCCATCCACTCCCCATCACGAGTATCACCGTGACGGCGAGTCTTGACCCACACAGCGTCTCGGTCGAGAGCGAGGTGTCCTGCATCGCAAGGACGGGCATTGAGATGGAGGCGCTCACCGCGGTCGCAGTCGCCCTGCTAACAGTTTATGACATGTGTAAAGCAGTCGATAAGAAGATGCGCATCGGGGAGATAGTTCTGCTCTCGAAGGCCAAAACCGATGTCGAATGAGAGCAAACAACGAACACCGCCTTCCGATTGATGCGCAGCTCAGAATGGACAAGAGAAATCCACAATGAAACAGCACCGGAAAACTAAGCCGACCGTTCTTTCGGTCAATATCTCGAGACAGAGGGGGACATGTAAGAGACCGGTCAAGAGCATCGAGCTCACCGACCGGGGCATTGAGGCGGACGCCCACGCAGGCCAGTGGCATCGGCAGGTCAGCCTGCTGAGCAAGGAGACCATTGACACGTTTTCAGCCGATGTCGGTCGCGATTTTGCGCCAGGGGACTTCGCGGAGAACATCACAACGTGGGGGTTGGACCTCTCTGAAGTGTCGCTATTAGATGAGTTCACGATATGCAAGACCCGCCTTGAGGTAACCCAGATCGGGAAGGCTTGCCACCCGGGCGGGTGCAGCGTTTTCAAACAGGTTGGCAAGTGCGTGATGCCACGTGAGGGCATCTTCTGCCGGGTCAGGTCGGGCGGTAGCATCGCGGCGGGCGATGCCATCGGGGTGTATCCTCATAACCTCTCATTTCGAGTTCTTACCTTGAGCGATAGGGCAAGCCGGGGAGACTACGAGGACAGAAGCGGACCTCGCATCACTGCCATTCTCAACGAGTTCTTTCGTCCCAAACGCTGGCGGCAAGAGGTGGTAAACTATCTGCTTCCTGACGACCCAGAAAAGCTGAGAGCATTCCTTGTAGCAGCGCGAGAAGACGGGGTAGATGTGGTCATCACGACAGGCGGCACTGGCGTTGGGCCACGAGACATCACCCCTGATGTGGTCGCGCCTATGTGCGACAAGCTTCTACCGGGCATCATGGACTACGTCCGCCTCAAATACGGTGCGCAAATCCCTACGGCACTTCTAAGCCGGTCCATCGCCGGAGTCATGGGGCGCACCATTGTTTACGCACTGCCGGGCAGTGTACATGCGGTCGAGCAGTACATAGGTGAGATTCTCAAAACGATCGAGCATCTAATCCTGACCGTTCATGGCATCGATCCCCACGCCGGCTGATGAGTCTCGGCGGGTCTATCCGGGCTTGGGATTTGAAGATGGAGTCGCCACAAAGAGGGGAATGTGCCGAGGGAGGGCCGTTCAAAGCAAAACAGCCCGAACGCCACGGCGAGGCTTCTGCATCAGTTGTGCGGCGCCCGGCCGAGGCTAATGATGACGGGGTAGTCAGCGACTATGACATCGTGCAGGATGATCGTCCTCAGCGAGGCGGTATATTCGTAGGTGACGTAAGATTCGATGCACGGGTGCTTGTCCTCGGGCACAGAGAAGTTGGGATAGGTCTGCATTTGAACGGGCCAGACATCAAGAGGGAGGCCGCCGTATGGGTTCTCGATCTCAAGGTCGTAGCTCTGGGGCGGCTCGGCCTCCGGCGTCGAGCTATCGGCCTTGACGTCCCTGTAAATCGCGATTCGGACGTCGGTAGGCGAGATGAATGAGCAGAAGCGGAGAGGCCCGGGGTCCCTGTCTGGAAACCTGAACCACAGCGGATGTGGAGTCATGGTGCTGTCGAGGCCGGCGCAGATGGCCTGCAACGTGTAATAGGCTGGTCGTGGCTCGCAAGTTTGGTAGTTCAGTATTCCCCAGTCGTGGGCATAAAGCTCGGAGCCTTCCTTGAGCTGCCACCAGAAGGTCGGGACGCCGAGCACGAAGTTGATGATGTATGTCCTGGCGAGGTATTTGGCCTGTATCTCTGGACCCCAAAGATCGTATAACCAGCAGTCCTGCATGACCCACACGCTAGCACCGTCTCTGCACTCGAAGAAGGGCTCTAGGAACTTGTCGAAATCCGCCATCTGGTCCTCGTACGTCGAAAACTCAGAGAGATGGCGCTCACACCAGGCGTTCTCCATCGTGGCGTCGTTGACGACCGGCGTCGGGCTTTCAGGGCGGTTGTGTGCGCTCAGTGCCCCGTGTTTCTCATGTCGAAACGGGTCAATCGAGATGATGTCCACGTTTTTGCAGACCCAGTCCCCCTCGCCGATCTCTTCCCCCATGGCGTTCAATATCTCAAAACACTGAGCAAGGAACGCTTTGTCCATGCCAACAAGGCCCGCGAAGCAGACTCTCGCATCCTGATCGGCGGATTTGATCGCGTTGGCCGCCTCAAACAGAAGGAGTGCATATTGCGGCGGGTTGGGGTGAGGCGACCAGAAGTTGACATCAGTGCGGTCGCAGCTGCCGAAGTCCGGCTCACACCAGACCTCCCAATACTTGACCCTGTCGCCGTAGTGAAGCACCATCTCCTCGCAGTATCTTGCGAAAGCGTGCGAGAAGCTCTTGAATGTTGAGTCGTCTGTGGGCACATAGAGCCTCGTGCAGGGCCCGAAATCCTGGTGGGACGGGTCCTCGACGCAGATGTTGTCGTCCCACTCCGGGTGCTTGCCGTAAAGCGAGTTCCCATAAGCCAAATTGAAAACGACCTGCATCCCGTGAGCGACCGCGTCGTCGATATTCGCCCCGATGACGTCATCGTGGAAGTGATACTGCCCCGGCATCAGCTCCACCCAGTCCCAGGAGCCCTTGTTGCCCCAATGCGAGAGCTTTACCCACTTCAGACCCGCCCGATACGTGAAATCCCAAGCGATACGCACGTCGTTCTTGACGGCGTCACGCATCGACCACGGGGCAACATTTATGCCAAAGACCGAGGGCCCCTTGTTCTCGGAGAAAAGTATCGGAAACCGGCGATGTGGATACTCCTGCTGGCCAAAGGCCGCCGATGACATTACGGCAGTGATCAAACAGCCAAGCACAAGGGCACGAAGGCCGCGACACCACTCAAACACGTTATCCATGTATCCTGCTCCTAGGTTTTTAGGTAATGAGGCGATCCTCCCTCCTGCAAATTGCCATGTCAAGGAACCCCATACTTTGCCCCAACTGGATACAATGAGGCTCTCTGTGCTGCCCTACCGAGAAGCCTTCGGGACAACCTAGAACAGGCTGTCCCATAAGTCGGTTTCAACGGGGATGGCGCAGCGGGGTATGCCACATGTAGGGGCAGGCCTTGTGTCTGCCCGAATATATAGATGGGCGGAGACAAGCCCCGCCCCTACACAACCTCCGACCCGACTTACGGGACAGCCTAGAAAGGCCATCCTACACTGACAGCCACACGGTCAATCTGTTTTTTGCGGGTCGCGACCTGCCTTGACTTGTTTACCTGTGTGAGGCATCATTTAATTGAAGCGATGTTCTTGGCAGCTTTGTTTTTTGAGACATGTATCCTACGGGGAGAAAGTCGATGATAAGGTCAAAGATGATACCATTTGCTGTCCTGGCCGCCGTGATGGTGACAGTCCTTTCTGTGCCCTGTTTGGCGCAGCTCACGCAAGTCAGGATGACCGTCTCAAATGGGTCCATTCTCGACGGCAACGTCGTCTGTTTTCAAAGAGAGGACGCGGAGTTTCTGCTCGAGGCCGACGCAAGCTGTTATGCGTTTGTCTTCGTGGTCTCTCCAGAGGGCAAGGTCCAGCTCGCTTTCCCGAATCAGAGCCATCCGTTCAACATGCTCGAGCCTCACAGTGCTCTGAGGGTGCCTGAGGAGGGATACCGTCAGCGGGCGCCATCAGAAACTGGCTGGGCGAGATTCGTGGCCGTCGCCTCGGAGGACCCGTCGTGGGCTTACAGCTTCAGTGAGTTTTACGCCCCGAAATTGTGGGACGCTGGGGCCTTTTCGGGCTGGAGTCTCGCCGGAAGCTCCAGCGTGCGCCTCACCAACGAGTTTACTGAAGCCTCTGCCGGTCGCCTGACCTCTCAGGCCTACTCAGCCAGAATGCGGTCGCAGCTTCGTGAGGAGATAGCCCAGAGGAGCGCCTCGAACTCATCCCAGGGGGCCGACCTTGTCCTCTCTCGAGCGCGAGCGGCCGTCCAGGGGTATAGATTTGCTTTCAGCGAGCAGCCGTTCTACGTGGCAAGCAGCGCTTATGCGTCCTACGCCGGACCGACCAGTGATTACTACGATGACGAGACCCCATCCGGGCACTCTTGGCTTCTCTATGAGGATGATCTCACCCCGTATGGGCACTGGGAGTTTGTGGTGGGTTTTGGCTACATCTGGCGGCCGTTCAGCGTGGGGGTCACATGGGCGCCCTACTACCGTGGCCGATGGGTCTTCACGGACTATGGCTGGACTTGGGTCTCGTCCGAGCCCTGGGGGTGGATAACTTACCACTACGGGTATTGGGCTTACACCAACCGCTGGGGCTGGGTTTGGATACCTGGATACGTCTGGGCACCCGCCCATGTTACGTGGTACTGGTCGGCCGGGTACGTGGCATGGCACCCTGCTCCACCTCCACCGGAGATCAGCGTTTCATTCAACTTCTACGTCAAGGATTGCCCTGTAACGATCGTTCCCAGAGACCAGTTCGAGGCCGTGGGTCTGGCGAAGTTTGCCAGAGTAGAGCATCTGAAGGTCAAAGGCGGCGCTCTGCTCGCGCTGGACGGGACAACAATGGCGAAGCTGTCTGCCCCCTCGGCCGAGCATCAGAGGAAACTAGCGCGGGGGCCAATCAAGAGGTTTGAGGTTGTCCCGACCACAGTGGGACCGGCGAAGGGCATCACACAGGGCTACTACCGTGTGGACAAGCAGCGTCTCTACGTGCCCAGGCCGGCGCTCACCCCTACTAGGCCACAGCGAGGCGACATCTTCGCCCCGAGGCCTTTCCCCAGGCATAAGGATAGGACTACGATCGTGCCAAAGCCACGTAGGTCGAAGCCTGAGAAAGCTGAACCTAAAAAAGACAAACCGAAAAAGAAGAAACCGAAATCGAAGCCCAAGAAGGTGAATCCCCCGAAGGAGGAGCCCAAAAAACCCGAGCCCAAGCGGGCAAATGATTAACGGACAGTCGGCGACCGGCCGGGGTTGAGATTGCGCCGCACATCGGTCATTGCCGCGCTTGCGCTCTGTATCTGCACCTGCGTTGGCTGCGGTTCAGACACGGGGCGCGATAGCAACGAGAATCAGCTCGTAATCGCGATCCAGTCGGATGCGACGTCGCTCGACCCGAGGCTCGCCACTGATGCTATCTCCAGCCGTGTTATTGATCTTCTTTTCAACGGGCTATTCTGCACCGATCAAAAGGGACATCTAGCGCCTGACCTCGCCGACCACTACGAGGTTAAGAACGGCACTCGCTACGAGATTGGGCTGCGCAAGGGCGTTCACTTCTCACACGGGGAGGAGCTGACCTCTGAGGACGTCAAGTTCACCTTGGAGTCCGTCCTTGACCCCGCGCTCGGGTCACGGAAACGCGCCTCGTTCAAGAACGTCGCGATGATCGAGGCCACAGGCCGCTATTCTGTCACGATTTGGTTGAAGGAGCCTCAGGCGAGCTTTCTGGAGTGCTTGAAGATGGGCATCGTGCCGAAGCGATATGCTGACGAGACAGGGGTGCAATTCGGCTCGAAACCGGTTGGGACTGGCCCGTTTGAGCTCGCGAAATGGGAGAAGGGCGCGAGCATCAGGCTGATTCGGAACGAAAGGTATTTCCGAGGGCGGCCCGCTATCGTGCGGATTCTCTGCAAGGTTGTGCCCGACACCTCGACGCGGCTGCTGGAACTCAGGAAGGGCTCTGTCGATTTCGTCCAGAATGACGTCCCGCCGGAGCTCATCCGGACGTTCGAGCACGACCCTCGGTTCAGGGTTTTAAGAGCTCCCAGCAGCACTTTCAAGTATCTCGGCATCAACTTGAAACACCCGATTCTCTCGATCCGTGAGGTGAGGGAGGCGATAGCGCGAGCCATCGACCGGCGTGCAATCATTGACCACCTCTTGCTCGGCCAGGCGACACCAGCGACCGGGCTTTTGTGTCCCAGCAACACGTTCTATGTGCCTGACCTTAAGAGCTATGCTTTCGACACCAAGCGAGCGAGCTCGATGCTCGACCGGGCTGGTTTCCCGCTCGAGTCCGCGACCGGGCGCCGCTTCGGTATAACGTTCAAGACCTCGAAGGACCAGCGTGCAAATCAGGTGGCGCAGATAGTGCAGCAGCAGCTGGCAGAGGTTGGCATCAGGGTAGAGATCAAGTCGTTCGAGTGGGCCACGTTTTACAGCGACGTTATCAGCGGCAATTTCGATGTCTATTCACTCACGTGGGTGGGTATCTCGGACCCGGACTTCTTCTACGACGCGTTCCATTCCAAGAGCGTGCCCCCGCACGGGGTCAACCGCGGACACTTCAAGAACGCCGAGATCGACAAGCTGACCGAGCAGGGCCGAACGGAGCTCAGCTTTAAGAAAAGGTATGAAATATACAGCAATGTGCAGAAGATCATCGCTAACGAGCTGCCATATATCCCGTTGTGGTTTCCTGACAACGTAGCGATCATGACGAGCCGGCTCGAGGGCTTCGAGCTATACCCGTCCGGGGACTTCAAGTCCTTTGCCTCTGCGAGGCTCACCCCGGGCAGATGAGGCACCAGGCGTTGGTGAACAGACTGGCCCTGTTTCCTGTTACAGTCTTCTGCGTATGCACGGTTGTCTTCTTTCTGATACACCTTGTCCCGGGTGATCCAGCGGCTCTAATGATCGGCGAATCCGCTGAGCCCGGCGACGTTGAGGCGCTCAGGCACGAGCTGGGCCTCGACAGGCCGCTTGGGACCCAGTACTGGAGCTACCTCGTGGGTCTTGCGCACCTGGACCTCGGCCAGTCTGTATGGACGAAGGAGCCGGTGCTGAACCGAATACTTGACCGCTATCTGGCCACGCTCACGCTCGCTCTGGCAGCGATGCTGTTCGCCATCGTGTTCGCCATCCCGACCGGGGTCCTCGCAGCAATGAGACCCAACACCTGGCTCGACCGCACCTCGATGCTGTTATCTGTTCTGGGCGTATCAGTCCCGAACTTCTTTCTGGGGCTGGTGTTGATAGTCGTCTTCTCGGTCAAGCTCAACCTGTTGCCGGTTTCAGGGCGCGGCGGTATTGAGCATCTCATTCTGCCGGCCGTTACGCTGGGGCTGGGCATGTCGGCGGTTCTAGCCCGGATGACCAGATCGCAGATGATTGAGGCGCTAGGCTCGGATTACGTTCGGACAGCTAGAGCCAAAGGTCTTCCCGAGTGGAAGGTCGTTCTAAAACATGCACTTCGCAACGCTCTCACGCCCGTGGTAACGGTCTTGGGCCTTCAGTTGGGAGCCCTTCTAACTGGCGCGATCATCACAGAGACCATCTTCTCCTGGGAGGGCATCGGCTCGCTCATGGTGCACTCGATCGCCCTCCGGGATTACCCGCAGGTGCAGGGCTGCGTGCTCGTTATCGCCGTTACTTACGTCCTCGCGAATCTCCTCACCGACGTTGCATACACTTTCCTCGACCCCCGCATCCACCTATGAGGAGTGAAGGACGCCATGTCCCCGGCCTCGGGTTGTTTGCACGCCCCAGCACAACGTGTATATTGTCGGATGCCGTTTAGGTTGTGCCAAGATCAACATGACCGCCTGCTGGGCATTTGATGCATAGGGATTACATGGCGCGAAAGAACAAGACATTTGGCGACGTTCTGGCCGAGTATCTCAAGCGGCTGAGGACGCTTTCAGGACGCTCCGACACGACGGATGAGCTGAGCTTGCGGCCTGTCTTTCAGAGATTCCTGGAGTCTGCCTCGAAAGCCCTTCAGACGGAGGCGAGGGCAACGTTCATCACCGAGCCGAGGCGCAAGGCGTTTGGGGTGCCAGATTTCAAGGTCATACGAGGCCATTCGCAGGTGGGCTACATCGAGACGAAGGCACTCGGTGCAGACCTTGACGCCGTGATGGGCACCGACCAGCTGGATCGTTACAAGCAGCTGCCAAATCTGATGCTCACGAACTACCTCGAGTTCCGGCTCATTCGGGACGGCAGTCAGACGCAGCGCGTTACCCTCTGTTCCGTCTTCCAGCCTCAATCGGACGCTCCTGTTGACGAATTTGCCGCCGAGTCGCTTCGAGTTCTTTTGGCCACCTTCTTGGCCACGGTTCTGCCGGGCGTCGGAACGGCGGAGGACCTCGCGGAACAGATGGCCTGGCGGACGCACCTGATGCGTGACGCGATACTGAAGTCCCGGAACCAGCAGGGCCGATTCAGCGACGAGCTTCGACGCCTGTTCGATGCGTTCAAGCTGGTCCTGGTTCACGACCTATCTGAAGAAGAGTTCGCGGATATGTACGCCCAGACCGTTGCTTATGGACTTTTCGCCGCAAGATACCAGTCAGTCCGGCCGGGACGTCTGGACACGCTCACGAATGGTTTCTCGCTTTCGAGCGCAGCGCATCTCGTGCCGAGAGCGAATCCGCTGCTGCGAAGTCTATTCAAGCAGCTTGCCGACGAGGACATGTTGGACCCCAGTTGGATGTGGCACACATCAGACATCGCCGACCTGCTCGGCGCCTCGGATATGCGTGCGATCGCCCAGGACATGGGCAAGAAAGCAGGGATAGAGGACCCGATAGTCCATTTCTATGAGACGTTCCTCAAGAAATATGATCCCAAGATCAGGGAGATGAGAGGCGTCTATTACACCCCGGAGCCGGTAGTCTCCTACATCGTGCGCTCCGTCGATTCTCTTCTTAAGGAGAAGTTCGGAAGGCCGGATGGCCTCGCCGATAAGTCGGTCATGATACTCGATCCGGCGGTTGGGACGGGCACATTCCTCACGGGCGTCATCAAGCATCTCCATAAGGTTATTGTGGAAAGAGGGCAGAAGGGCACTTGGGCGGATTTCGTGCGCAACAATCTGCTGCCGCGGCTCTTTGGCTTCGAGATACTCATGGCCCCTTATGCCATCGCCCATCTGAAGGTCGGCATGTTGCTTGAGGAACTGGGCTATGAATTCGTCGAGCACGAGCGCCTCCACATCTACCTGACGAACACACTGGAGCAGGCGGCTAAGGTGTCGAACCTACTGGCCGTCGGCTTCGCAAAGACTCTGGCGGACGAGGGAAAGGCTGCAAATGAGATAAAGGCCGAGAAGCCCATTATGGTCATCATCGGCAATCCGCCGTATTCGGGCCATTCGATGAACCCCAGCAAGGTGAAGGACCGGGAAACCGGAAAGTGGGGCAAAACGTGGATCGGCGAGCTGATCGAGGACTACAGGAAGGTTGACGGTAAGCCGCTCGGCGAGCGCAATCCTAAGTGGCTTCAGGACGATTACGTGAAGTTTTTGCGCTTCGCACAGTGGCGCATTGAAAAGACCGGACACGGCATCGTCTCGATGATCACGAATCACGGGTATCTGGACAATCCAACGTTCCGAGGCATGAGGCAGAGCCTGATGCAGGCGTTTGACGAGATATACCTCCTCGACCTTCATGGCAACGTCAAGAAGAAGGAGGTTGCTCCGGACAGCTCCAAGGATGAGAATGTGTTCGAGATTCAACAGGGCGTTGCTATCAGCATTATGGTTAAGCACACGCAATAGATTTGAGAGGAGACAGAAATGAAATGGCGCGTAATCCTTGAAAGGGACGTTGAGACGGGTGACTGGGCAGTCTGGTGTCCGGAGCTTCCTGGCTGCGCATCCGCTGGTGAAACTGAAGACGAAGCACTTAAGAACATTCGCGAGGCAATAGAGCTATATCTGGAGCCTTCTCCACTTCAGTTGCCCGAAGGCTTGCTCTCCCGCGAAGTAGTCGTTGGATGAGCCAGCGCAGCGGCCCAATGACGTCCAGGGAGGTCGAGTTACTACTCAAGCGCCGTGGATATCAGCTGGTCTCGCAGAGAGGCAGTCACCGGAAGTGGCGCCATCCCGCGTCCGGACTGCAAGTCATTGTCCCTGAGCATCGCGGACGAAAGCTGCCGATCGCGACGCTGCATAACATCCTCACAAATGCGGAAATCCCAGAGACGGAGTGGAGACCGGAATGACTGCGAACGTATCCCACGCCGATCTATGGGGCGAGCGGCAGAAGAAATACGACTGGCTCAGTGGACACGCAGCGTCAGACACCGGTTGGACGCATCTTGAGCCCAAGACGCCTTCCTACTGGTTTGTCCCCAGGGATATAAGACTGGAGGCCGAATATGGGGCTGGTTGGAAGATAACCGACGCAATGCCGCTGAACTCCGTCGGCATCGTTACCGCTCGCGATTCGTTAGCGATTCAGTTCACGGAATCAGAGATGTGGACAGTTGTTCAGACCTTTGCAGAAATGGAGCCAGAAAAGGCCAGGAGTCGCTTCGGGCTGGGCCCGGATGCCCAGGACTGGAAGGTAAAGATGGCTCAGCAGGATGCCAACGATGGAGGCCCCCATCAGAAGCTCGTCTTGCCAGTTCTTTACCGTCCGTTTGACACTCGCTACACATACTTCACCGGCCGCTCTCGTGGCTTTATATGCAGACCCCGACCCGAGGTCATGCTGCACATGGTCGCCGGGCCAAATGTGGGACTGATCGCGTGCCGGCAGCATTCAGAGCGGAGTGCTCGGTGGGGTCTGGTTGGAGTTGCGGACACCGCGATAGAGTCATGTGCGATATCGAATAAAACAAAAGAAATCGGCTACGTCCTCCCCATCTACCTTTATCCCAAATCGGCTGTACCGGCTGATAAACCGAGGAATTATGGTGATTATTCGGCCGAGGGGCGGACGTCAAACTATGGTCCCCAATTCATCGCGGACATCTCAACACGCCTGAGGATGAGTTTCCTCCCCGACGGGCGGGGCGATCTGGAGAAGACGTTCGGGCCGGAGGATGTCTTCGCATATATCTACGGCGTGTTTCACTCGCCGACATATCGCACGCGCTATGCGGAGTTTCTTAAGATCGACTTCCCGCGGGTGCCGCTCACGTCAAACGCTGACCTCTTTCGTGCGCTCTGCGAGAAGGGCCAGGAGCTGGTTGATCTGCACCTCTTGCGGGACGAGCGCCTCGCCAGCGCCTCATTCTGGGGAACGAGCTATCCCGTTGCGGGCAAACACGACGTAACCTGCGTCGATTACAGGCCGCCAGGCGACACAGGGTCCGGCGAGGACAGGCCGCTTGAAAGTGGCCGGATTTATATCAATAAGAAACAGCCCAAGAAGGGCATCGAGGCGGAGTTCTTTGATGGCGTCTCGCCCGAGGTGTGGGAGTTTCGGATCGGCGGCTATCAGGTGCTCCATCACTGGCTGAAGGAGCGCAAGCGGCACAAGCGAGCTCTGACGCTCGAGGACATCGAGCACTTCCAGAAGGTTGTCGCGGTTCTGCGTGAGACGCTCCGCGTCATGTCAGAGATTGATGCGAAGATTGATGCGCACGGCGGATGGCCGGACGCGTTTAATGGAAAAGCCCCTGCGCGATAAAGTCGGCCTCAGAAACTTGTAACCGCATGGTCACCTCGCATCACAGATCAATTACTACTCTGCGAAGCGGCGCTTTCATCCTTCGTAGCACTACGGAGAACGGGTCGCTGCAAGGCAGGAGTTGATTATTGAGGGAATATTTGTCGCATTGGGGTTGACCGATGCTGAACGCACCAATACAATCCCGTTCGTTCTTTTCCCCCTTGCCTATAGTTGGGGAGGTTTGTGATTAGTAGTTTGCGATAAAAGGAGAAAAGCGATGGCTGAGATTTTGGAGTTCCGCTGGCACGGACGAGGCGGCCAGGGGACTGTAACCGCGGCCAAGTTGTTCGCTGAGGCGGCTCTTGCCGAGGAGAAGTTCATTCAGGCGTTCCCTGAGTATGGTCCTGAGCGAGCTGGTGCACCGCTTGCAGCCTACAATCGGGTCAGCGATGAGCCAATCTACGTCCACTGCGCGGTGAAGGCGCCTGGCTACGTGATGGTTGTCGATCCTTCACTGTTGACCGGTGGGGTTGACGTGACCAAAGGCGCTCATAAGGACGCGCTGTATCTGGTCAATACCGTAAAATCACCCAAAGAAGTTCGGGAGACGATGGGCATTGCGGGCGGCAAGATATTCACGGTGGATGCCACGGGCATCTCGCGCGATGAGCTGGGCCGGCCCTTGCCGAACACGCCGATGCTGGGTGCGCTGTCAAAGGTGTCGGGGCAGGTCAGCGTTGAGACGGTGACAGGTGCGATCAAGCGCCGGTTGGGCAAGAAATTCTCTGAGAAGGTAGTTACTGCGAATCTTAAGATGGTCCAAAGGGGCTATGAGGAGGTCAAGGGAGAATGAGCGACGAGCTTCCAGGCTGGAGAGATATACCGATTGGCGGGATGATACTTGAGGCTGGCAACTCCGTTAAGTATGAGACGGGGACTTGGCGGTCCAGCAAGCCAGTGTGGGACCCTAACAAGTGCATCCACTGCTTGCAGTGTTGGATATACTGTCCCGACATGTCGATCACGGTGAAGGACGAGAAGATGGTCGGCATCGACTATTTCCACTGCAAGGGCTGTGGCATTTGCGCTTCCGTTTGCCCCGCGAAAGTCAAAGCGATAACGATGGAAATTGAGGAAACGTGATAGATGCCAAGTCTATTGGGGAGGAAAAATAAATGCCACGAGTAGTTGCATATACGGGCAACGAGGCAGTTGCCGAGGCCATGCGTCAGATTGAACCTGACGTCGTGGCCGCATACCCGATTACGCCTCAGACGGAGGTAGTGCAGACGTTCTCGGGATTTGTGAACGATGGTGTAGTCAAGACCGAGATGATAACCGTCGAGAGCGAACACAGCGCGATGAGCGCTTGCGTTGGCGCAGCGGCGGCGGGCGGCAGGGTGATGACAGCAACCTCCGCCAACGGCTTGGCGCTGATGTGGGAGATACTCTACTGTGCATCTGGCAATCGTCTGCCGATGGTAATGACGGTTGTGAACAGAGCCATGAGCGCTCCGATCAATATCCACTGCGACCACTCTGATTCGATGGGAGCCAGAGATACGGGGTGGATACAGCTCTACTCGGAGAATGCTCAGGAGGCCTATGACAATATAGTGCAGGCTGTTACGGTCTCCGAGAATAGGGACATTCTGCTGCCGGTGATGGTCTGCGTTGATGGGTTTATCATTAGCCACTCGATCGAGCGCGTGGAGCTGCTTGACGACAATCTGGTGAAGGACTTCATCGGCGAATACATGCCCGCGTATCCGCTTCTGGACCTGGAGCATCCGAAGACCTTCGGGCCACTTGACCTGAACGATTTCTACATTGAGCACAAGAGGCAGCAGCACGAGGCGATGAAGTTCGTGCCGGATGCTCTGCTTGGTGCGGCCAAGAGGTTCGAGGCGCTGACCGGCCGGAAGTATGGCCTCGTCGAGGGCTACAAGCTCGACGACGCCGAGGTCGCGATAGTCGTCCTGAACTCGGCGGCAGGCACGACGAGAGCAGTCGTCGATATGATGCGTGAGAAAGGCGTCAAGGCGGGCCTTTTGAAGATCAGAATGTTTAGACCCTTCCCGTCGGAGCTCGTCGCACAACGCCTCGGGCACTGCAAAGCGGTCGCGATTCTGGACAGGTCCGATTCGTTCGGGGCCCAGGGCGGGCCAGTTGCTCACGAGGTTCGTTCGGCAATCTGCAACCTGCCAACGGTGCCGAAGGCGATCCAGTTCGTGTATGGCCTTGGTGGACGCGACTTGAATACCGAGGACGTAGCTAACGTCTTCGAGGAGCTTCAGAAGATTGCAAGGACGGGCAAGGTTGAGCAGGTGTTTGATTACATCACGGTCAGAAATTGATTGATCGAGGAGGAATATAAATGGTTACGCTAAAAGAGTTAACTCACCGCAACCCTGGCCTTGCGCCCGGGCATCGTCTCTGTGCGGGCTGTGTGGCGAGCATCGTGGTGAAGCAAGTCATCCTTGCGTCCGACAAGCCGGTCATCGTCGCGAATGCGACTGGCTGCCTGGAGGTGGCCACGACAATCTATCCCTATACTGCTTGGACAGTTCCCTGGATACACAACGCCTTCGAGAACGCCGCATCCACGATGAGCGGCGTTGAGACGATGTATCGCGCGCTAAAGAAGCAGGGCAAATACGACAAGGATGTGAACTTTGTGGCCTTTGCTGGCGATGGTGGGACCTATGACATTGGGCTACAGGCCATCTCTGGAGCGCTTGAGCGAAGACACAAGTTCGTCTTCGTCTGCTACGACAACGAGGCCTACATGAACACGGGCATCCAGCGCTCCGGCGCGACGCCGTTTAGGGCAGACACGACCACTTGCCCAGCCGGCAAGCTGATACCGGGCAAGCCCGAGCACAGGAAGGACCTGACCGCGATCATTGCGGCGCACCATATCCCCTACGTGGCACAGTGTTCGCCTCACGATTGGCGGGACGTTTTCTCGAAGGCACAGAAGGCTTATGCGGCGGATGGTCCGGCTTTCTTGAACGTTCTGTCAACGTGCCATCGCGGCTGGCGGCTTCCGATGAACAGATCGTTAGAGGTTCTTAAGATGGCCGTAGAGACGCGGTTCTGGCCCCTTTTTGAGGTGGTCGATGACAAGTGGAAGATCACCTACAAGCCGAAGGAGAAGGTGCCGATAGTTGAATGGTTGAAGATGCAGGGAAGATATGCCCACCTGATGAAGCCAGGCAACGAGCACATAATTGAGGAGTTCCAGGCATCGATCGACAAGCAATGGGACGACCTCCTGCGCCGCGAGAGCTGCGGCGTCTGAGTGCGAGCTGATGAGATAGCTTTCAAGGGGCGAACCTTCGGGCTCGCCCCCGCGTTGCACGTGTTACCAGTGCATGGCCAGGCATTGCCAGTTAGGCTGGGATTGGTCGGCATCAAACCGATCAACAGTCACGCCTGTTCATCTCGTCCACCCATCGGTTTAGCTAGACATCTAACGCCTAACGCGGGGATTCACGAGCAGAAGTTTCTTGTCGGCACTTTCTGGGGGTACTTAAAACATAAGCAATGAAGCGCCTGTTGTTGACCCCAATAGGCATATCGACGTAGCGCCCCAGCAAGACTCAACCAGCTCTTCTGAGGCCCTTGGTTCAGCGTAGTCCATACAGACCACAACCTTATTGTGCGCCCGTTCCAAGGCGCGTTGGAACTGTCCCACCGTTGTGACATTCCGCAGTATTTCTCGATCGCTGTAGTATTCGGTATAAATCTGCCCATCTCGCCAGGAAACAATGACCGCCTCGTCCGGGTCAGTATGCTGCGCTAGGTATTTGCCTAGATCGATCCAGTCATCTCGAGGCGGGTTGCGATGCAGTTCGAAGAACTTGGGAAGGCCCGCGAAAAGAAACACGTAACCCAGGATCACAACAGCGATGCCTCTAACCCAGCGCTTCGGTGCGAGACAGCTTTCAATAACGTAACGTGCTGCAACAACGCCGCCGTAGGCAACCGCAGGAGCCATGTAATAGACCATATAGTCATGCAGGTACGCGGGTTGTCTGAATATCAGGATATAGGTAGCCCCATACATCAGAAGGGCGAGGATGAGCCTGTCGAAGTGTTCCCCTTTGTGTCTGCCCTTGATACGCTCTACAACGAGGATAATGAGCCAGGCAGCTGCGCCGAATGTCATAAGCGGCGTGAACAGCCTCTGAAGTGCGTCCAGCTCCGCGCTCAAAAACTCAAGCATCGAAAAATGGGTCCCGGGGCCTATCTGGGTGCCGATCCTGAGTCCAATTATCCAGGTAAGTGATCCGCCAAAAGCCTCGCTCGAAAGACCTCCTACAAGATGAAGCACATAGCCGAAATAGATAGCGAAGACCACTATCGTTGACACCGGCAGGAGTAGGATACTGCGCCTCGACTCACCGGGCCTCCTGCCCCAGACAAGGTAGTGAAACGCTATCGCGAACGACAGAATATAATCCTGCCAGCAGGTTAGAAGCCCCAGGAAGTTTGAGACCTAAAGTAGGGCAAGGGCGACTTTTCTGCGACTTTTGAGGAAACGGCAGTAACTCCAGAAAGCAAAGAGAGCGAACAAAAGGCCGGGGCTCTCATAATTGATCATTCTGCCGAAGTAACCGATGCACGGCAATAGCGAGAAAACAAGAGCACAAAGAAGGGCGTCAAGTTGCCTGAGGTACATCTTCCCTATAAGAAACACCAGCAAAGCGCTGCCGATTGCGCAGAGCACAAAGAATAACCTCCCCACCCATTCTGTCTCACCGAATAGACAGTAAAACGCAGCAAGAGGATACGCAATCAGGGGAGGATGATGGACATAGAGGTCGAATTTGCCATTGCGAACGTCGCCCGTGTTCGTTGCAGGCATGAACCTTGTGGCTATCAGACCATACTTGAGGAAGTTCCGGGCGGCAATCGATTGGATGACGCAGTTGAAATCCTGAAGCCCCCAGAACGGCTCGTCGATCTCGTAGGTGAGCATGAGGGTTGAGACGATGACGATAGCGGCGCAGGCAATCAGTGTCTGCTTTCGTGATCCTGCCTTCGCGGGTGTGATCGCGTTCATGGCGTTCGCCCGGCCCCCGAGTCAGCGGCCGATATACGATAACCGAGGTCCTCTATCCCATATAACTCGCCTCACTCCCAATCTTGACAGTCTTTGCACAACGGGGCTTCCGAGAACCTTCCTTGAAGATGAAGGTTTCTTAGCGCCGCAAGCTTGCCTCCCATCCATATATCGCGCAGACTGGTCTCGTTCACATTACCGATGCAAAGCGAGAAGTTGTAGTCATAACAACACGGGGTCACGTTGCCGTCCACCCCTACCATGAACGTCTTGAACAACTGCCTACAGGCAAGTCGCCGTTCTTTCCTTGCTGGTTCAGCAGGCACATCTCCAAGCACTTCGCCATCTACTGCGCCCACCCAGCTGCGGAATTCGTTAACTGCCACACAATCGTTGTCGGACAATAGGTCTCCCCACTTGTTCCTAAGCGCCTCAACTGTCAAAGCACCGTTGCCTGAAACCACGCCGCGGATACAGACAGAAGGTTTGGTCTTGCCAAGCGAACGTTTGATCATCAACAAGTTCGTTACGTTGGCGTTCAGCTGCTCGAAGTTGCCTTTCCTGCGGATCGACTCGTACGCAGTTTTCTCTGTCGACTCGACGCTTATGACAACAACATCGGCGAGCTCGCCCTCAACGATTTTCCTCGCCATCTCCTTTACGAGTAGCGTCCCGTTGCTGATAACCGCGATGGGATTGGGCAGAACGCTTCGAGCATAGCTCAGCAAATCGACAAACTCAGGATGCAGCAGGGACTCTCCAAAGCCCTGGGGGAGAAAGGGTGTTTTGGGAAAGGCTCTCAGCTCATCCACCACGCGCCGGGCAAGTTTCACATCCATAAACGCCTTGGGCCGGGTCATCTTCTCCCTAAAACACATAACGCACGAGAGATTACAGTGGTTGGTTAGTTCCAGAGCGAACTCCGCAGGACTGCGCACCAGTCTCGAAACGCCCAAGAACCTGAGGGCCGGATCGATAGCCGTCCGAATCAGAACTCGCCTGGCCAGGCTGTGTCGGTCCATGAACACCCGCCGTTTAACTGTCGTGAATCTCAAATATGGGTTCACGATAAGCACGGCCCGCTGTGATGTCAACGCTGGCCGAAGAGGAGTTTCCGCAAGACCGGAAACGGACGAAAGCCCAGTAGCGAACTGCATCTCAACGGGCCACGCTCTTTCCTGAGATGGAGGCGTTATCCAGGCAAAACCGGCTCCCCGGTCAGTACGGCCCATAGAATCTCAAGTTTCTGGCCGAGATACTGATGAAATGTCAGCTTAGCATCGCGCGGTATCAGGCCGGCCTTGTATTGAATCATGAACAGAACATTCCACAGGATGGCAGCCACCGCGACAACTAACACAACCAGACGCTTACTTTTGGCCTTTGATTTGAGCGCCGCATCGACGAGCACCCCTGTGCCCAGAGCGAAAAACGCGTAGGCTTCAATGAAGACTCTGTGTCCGAACGACCAGCCGCCCGACCAGTTATGGATGGTGCTGATTAGGACCCATAAGCAAAGGACTCCGAGAAGCCCAGAGAGGGCGACCGATCGGCGAGGCTTCTTGAGCGCGGCCACAGACAACCCAATCAGGCCGATCAACAGAATCGGGTGCCAGGTTAAGAAACCGTGCTTACTGGAGAATGCCACCTTAAGAAAATTGGCCGGTGTAAGCACGAACTCGCCCGCATTAGGGTTCACGATCAGTCTGCCGAACACCCTTTCCCACACCACTAGCTGAGGCAAGAACCCTAGCAGCACACCCAGCCCGGCCAGCCCCGGGGCTTTGAGCCATCGCCGCCAAGTTTGCGAATCCCTCGAATGCGCAGTTTGCGTCCGGCTGCGAATAATGAGGAACAAATGAGGCGCCAAGTAAGCAAGAAACACTAAATTGGCCGTTCGGACCGAGACCACAAAGCCGAGGCACACGCCAGCTAGGAGGCACCACCGAAGCCTCGCTGTCTTCTCAAAGTTGGCCACGCATATCAGCAGGAGAAGAATGGCGGCCAGGCTTACGCCGTGCGCCATCGGAACGATCGGGAAGGTGTAGTAGAGCATTGGCGTCGCAAAGAAGAAAAAGACGGACACCGAAAGAGCGTGCTTGACGGCGCAGGCGCGACTGAGCCAGATTGCCATCAGAAACGTCGCGAACGCAAACCAGAAGATGTTGCCGATGTACCAAGCTTGCTCGAACAGAGGGTCGTACTTGTAGGAAATCGGCAGGGGGAAATGTCCACTCTTACCGGCGAGAATCAGATAAGCCGTTAGATAGAACGGCGCCTGCGCGATTGCCATCCCAATCCCGTGCGGGTTCCTCCATGTGGCCGGTCGCCGTCTCGCACCACTGCCTCTGCAATCTCCCCGGCGCGAAGTGAAAGAACTCGTTGAAGAAGTCCACGTCTTTGTCAAAGAAGAGCGACGGCAAATAGACGTAGTATTCGACCGGGTCCACACCCCTTATCCGCATCCTGTCCAAGGGCAACGCCCCGCTGAAGGCCTGAATTAAGGCCACAACGACAACTGACACCCCGACAACGAACGCGCTGCGCGAAAAGCGACTCGAGGCGATACTAGTAGCAGTTCTTAAGAAACATCCCAGACTTGAGCTCATTGTCTTGCGAGGAGACGTTGCGCGGCACATCAGAGCCTTATGTGTCTGCCTCGTTTCGGCTTTTGTTTCTTCTTGCCCTTGCCAGCCGGCCCCTTCTCGCTTTCTTTCTCCTCTTGGGCAGCCTCATACGCGTCGATGTCGGTTACGACCTCGTCGCCCTCCTTGAGGCCAGAGAGCGCCTCGCCGAACTTCTCGTTACTCTCGCCGATCTTTACTTCATGCTTCTGATAAGTTTCACCCGTCTTGACATAGACGTATTTGGTCTCCTTGTCCCTGTTGGCCTCCTCGACCTCCTCATCTTCCTCCTCTTCGGTCGCAACCGACTCGAGCAGCACCCGCAGCACGGACTTCTTCTCGGAGATTATTATGTCTATGTCACAAGACATCCCTGGTTTTGCGAACTTGCACGCCTCGTCGAGCTTGATCTTGGCCGGGAAAGAGATGATCGAGGAACCCTGCGCCTGGGTCCCGACTGGTGAGACCCAGATTATCTTGCCAGTCGCCTTCTCGTCAGGAAATGCCTCGAAGGTGACGTTGACGTGCTGGCCGATCTCGAGCTTGCCAGCGTCAACCTCGCTCACGTTGCAGCTGATGAACATTGAATGAAGGTCCCCAATAGTAAAAAGCACGGTGCCGTTGCTGAGCGCCGACGTGCCCGAGATGACCATCTCGCCGACCTCAACGCCCTTGTAGATCACGACGCCAGCACTGGGAGCGAGGATCCGAACGTCCGCAAGCTTAACAAAGCCTTTCCCATCCACGGCGATAACATCCAACAAGCTGTCCATTGTCCTCCTGACCTGGCCCTCGGTTCCAGACTTCAATGCGTGCATCACCTGCGACGCCATCCCGTTCTCTATCTCCATGTCGCTCTCGAGTATGTGAAGCTCCATCAGGGCGAGCCTGAAGTTGGTCTTTGCAGTGGCCAGCCCTCGTTCCTTGCGAAGCACGTTGTCCCAGGAAGTCCCACGAACCTTATCAAAAAGGCGTTTTTGATGCAAAAGATCGTCCCTGGCCTGAACCATACTGATATAGGCGTTTGCTAACTGGGCACGCCTCCCATAAAGCCGCAACAGCTCGGTGTTATCGGGCTGAACTACGGCGAGCATCTGCCCCTTCTTGATCTCGTCCCCCTCCTCGACATCTGTCCGCGTTACTGTCCCGGAGACCTTTGACATCACATCGACCGTGTTCTCAAGATACGTTTGACCCGTCTCGGTCAGGCGAGAGGTAATATCGCCCCTGTCCACCTTGTTCACGTCCGACTCGATAGCCCCCTCGTCGCCAGCCGTGAAGCGGAAGTGCACGCTAAGAACGTAACCTACCACACCCAGAGCAATCAGAATAAACAGCACGATAAGGATGCGCCTCAACCATCGACGCTTCTTGCGCACTTGCGCCGGCAAAATTAGCCCTCCGGAAGAGAGTGGGACAAGCTCGATACCATTTTGTGATCAGAGTAATGATACGGTTGAAAGGCCAAAAAACAAGAAGGGGCTCGAGGGAAACCCCGAGCCCCAACTCAATGGCAGCGAACTTTTCTTGCGAAACTTCAGCTACCGCTTGAGATTCACCATTATCTGTATCATCTCGTTCGCGGTCGTGATTATTTTGGAATTGGCCTCGAATCCGCGCTGCATCACGATCATCGAAGTGAACTGCGAGGTCAGGTCAACGTTGGCCATCTCGAGGGACTGTCCAACTATCGTCCCTCGGCCACCGGCATTCGCTATGCCGATCGTAGGGTTGCCGGACCCAGGCGCCTGAGCGAACATGTTCTCACCCATTATCGTCAGAGATGTGGGCGCCGGGAATGTCGCCAAGGCAATCTGAGCGACCGCCTTGGTCGTCCCGTTAGAGAACACGCCGATTATCTTCCCGTCGCTGTTTATGCCCACCGATTCCAGTTCACCGATCGAGAAGCCGTCCTGATAGGTGTAAGAAATCGCGGAGTTGAGCGCATATCCGGTCAGATACGTGGTGCCGCTGTCAATCTCACTCCTGATCTCCCACGCGACACTCTGGTCCTTTGCGCCATTCGCCCAATTGACCGACGCGAAGTCCAGCGATGCCGCACCAGCGTTGGAGATCAATACCCCGCCGGAGTCGAACCTCATCGGGTCAAAGTCAAGCGCTGGATTGCCCGTGGCCCCGTAATCTGAATCGCCTCTGGCTATAATCACGCCGTTTCCGTCCGACGTAGACGGCAATGTCGTCGAGGAGTCAACCTCCGACTTCCCTACGTATGCAATCCAATCCCATCGGTCCAAAATCGAGTCACCATTCTCGTCAATAGGAGTGAACTCGAGCGTTACCGTGTGGGCTGCCCCAAGCGAATCGTAGGTAGTCAGCGACGTGCTGAAGGTCTCCGCCTCGTCAACAGAAGACGTGGACGGGTTATCGACGGTCGCCTCGGCGTCGAGGTTTATGTTGGTCTTGAAGAGTGTGGTCGCCTGCGGGTCCATCGTCATGCCAAGCGGGAGGTGTATGTTGGCCGCCGCGCCCGACGTGTTTATCTCACCCGTATTCGTCATAGCAGACCAGCCCAAAACATGCAGACCGTTCGGGTTGACCAGGTCATACTCCTTGTTGAAGGTGAAGTTACCCGCTCTGGTGTAGAAATTGTTACCAGAGGCATCCCCCAGCACGAAGAACCCGTTGCCCTGGATGGCGAGGTCGGTCGCTACATCGGTGCTCATAAGAGAGCCCTGGGAGAACGACGGTGTGATGGACCCCACGGACACCCCCTGGCCAGCCGTTGCGCCGCCGTTGTCCATCTGCTGGGCAATCGACTGGCTGAGAATGTTCTGGAATATCGGCACAGACCCCTTGAAGCCAACTGTGTTGATGTTGGCGATGTTGTTACCGAGCACATCCATTCCTAGCACGTAGGAACTGAGGCCCGATAGCCCTGAATACAAGGATGCTAACATCTTTTTCTGTCCTCCTGAGTTTGTGCAGTCCAAAGGGCCGGTGCGCTGCCTCCGTCAGTCAGCAGCGCTATAGCTTCCCCCAAGGGGCCAGCCGTTACCTAAGCCCAGAACTGCGAATCTTGTGTCCTTTGCCTGAAATCTTGTCTCTTGTGTGGGTTCGGCTGCCTCAATCGGTCAGCAGCAACAGACCTCCCCAACGGGGCCAGCCTAGGTGCGCCCACACATCCCTGCGCTATCTCCTAGCCAAAACCGTGCTGTCTATGTTCGTGAAAACCTTCTCCATACTGTTGTTTGCGTCCAATACTGTTACGACCGTTCGATTCTTGATGCTCACTATCGCCGCGAGATCGTCCATCAGCACAAGCGACTCTCTGCTTCCTTTCGACTCGGCCTGGCCCACCGCGTCCGAAAGGCGCGACAGGTCATCTCGCGAAAGCTCGATCCCCCGCGATTCAAGCCGCCTCATGGCGTGCGCCGAGAACCTGAGCCCGTCAGCATTGGCCTGCGCCTCTTGAAGAAAGGCGCCAAAGCCGTTCCCTTGCGCCGACTTCCTGGCCTTATCGGGACTGCGCAGTCCATTCTGCTGGACCTGCCTAACCCCTCGCAGAAGCCCAGGACCAGCAAGCTCATTCGTCATTTGAACTCTCTCCTTCCTGAATCTCAGATACCTCTGATAGCGGCACCTTCTGCCCGTTCATGATGAGATAGGTTATCCCTTGATCGAACGCGATACCGGTAACCCTGGCCCGGATTCCGGACTTTACGCCAACGCTCTCACCGTCCTCGTCCTTCGCTGTTACCTCGAACGTGTACTCGCCATCCGAAACCGCGTTACCATCCGAATCCTTGCCATCCCACTCGAACACATGCTCGCCCGCCTCAAGAGCGCTAAATGTCTCCTCGCGAACAACAGTTCCATCCTCATCCTTCACCTGCAACTTCACCTCCGAGGCGTTCGAGTCCAACTCGCACCAAATCTCGTTACACTTGCCGTCCTCGAGCCTGATCTCATTGGTGTCAGCCTTCACAGTCTTCCCAACCAGTGAAACGGATAACGTATTGTTCACCGACGCCTGATACATCTGTAAATACGTCAGGTTCTCGTTCACTGAACTGAGCTGAGCAAGAGAAGCGAACTGCGCAAGCTGCGCGATGTAATCCTCGTTGCTCATCGGCTCCAATGGGTTCTGGTTCTGCATCTGGGCGACAAGAAGCGTGTAGAAATCATCCTCGCCGAGGCCCGCCGCACCCTTGCCAGTCGTCTGACTCTGTTGCGTCCCGTTATAGGACGTCTCCGTTACTGCACTACTTCCGTCCATCTTTGCTTGTCACCTCCTTTCGTCATCTCTTTATCTTGTTGCCTATCTTCCTTGTCCTTCACATTTACGCCATTACATCTAGAAGTCTTGAGCCCGAAACTAGCCCAGCGGCCAACATCGTATCGGGGACAACGTCCCGCCACGGCTCACTCGGATGCGAGGCGCCATGGCCCTGCCCATCGTTGTAATCCTCGCTCTGCGACCCAGGGCCGAACTCCTCCGAGCCACTGCCGATCTCGACCGACAGCGTATCGACCTTCAGCCCCTGCTCCTGAAGAGCTCGGAAAAGCTGCGACATGTTCTTCTCCAAAAGCGCGTGGGTCTGAGGCTGGTCAACCACAAGAGTGGCCTTAACGACGTCATTGGTTATCTCAACCTTGATCTTCATCCCACCGAGCTCCGGCGGTCGCAACCGTATCTGCATCTCTTGCTTTCCAGACCTGCACAGCTTTCTTATCTGGCCCGCAACATGGAACATCATGCCTTGATGGCCGGCCAGGACTGACTGAGAACCAAGCATGAACCCTCCCGCTCGCGACTCAGGAGCCACGTTCGCGAATGCCTCCTGCCATTGGTGCGTGGAGGCCGTTTTCGCTGCGCCATCGATGTCTCTTGCAGCGGAACGTGAATCCTGCAACTCAGAAGCGGTAGAAGGCTTCAATGCTGCTCTGGGGTTCTCAACGTAGTGATGGCCACTGCCCTCAAACAATCTCGCCGAACCGTCCGGCGCATCGACGCTCTGTCCGTTTGAACCTCTGTCGGGAGCGTTCACTGGCTCGGACGGCTTGCCCTGATGCATTCGCTGAGCACTGTCGCCGCGACCCATCTGAACCGGCTTTGCCTCGGGAGCATTCTTGTCAGGCCCCGTATCAGCCCGTCGAGAAAGGTCTGCTAAAGAACTCTTGCCGTTCTCCTTTGTGTCCCTTGACGCCGCATGCTCTTCTCGAGGCTCGAGCTCGGCGACTCGGTCTCGCTCTGGCGCACTGCGCATGGCCATCCTCGCAGGCTCTGCCTCTGGCGCACTGCTCACGCCGGACTTCGCTGGGGCCCGAGACACGGATGTAACGCCTGGGCGGTTACCCGCATCAGCGTTGGCCGCCGCCCCTGGCTCGACGCTCACGGCCGGCCTTCTGGCGCCCTCCACCCCATTCCGCTTGGATGTGGCGGCAGAAGCTCTCGAGCTCGGCTGCACCCTTCTGGACTGAGCTGCTGGCTCTGCGCTGCGCTGTCCCGTCTTCGGTGCCCGGTCCCGCTCATTCGTCAAGGGAGAAGCAACCTCTCTCTTCACGGTCAAGCGGGCTTGCTTCACTTCTGCCTTGTCCACCACCTCAGCTGATGCCGAGCGCTTGACCTCAGCCATCTCTGGCCGAAGATCACCTCGCGCCCCACGCACGTCTCTAGACTGAGCTGCTGGCTCTGCGCTCCGCTGTCCTGTCTTCGGTGCCCGGTCCCGCTCATTCGTCAAGGGAGAAGCAACCTCTCTCTTCACGGTCAAGCGGGCTTGCTTCACTTCTGCCTTGTCCACCTCAGCTGATGCCGAGCGCTTGACCTCAGCCATCTCTGGCCGAAGATCACCTCGCGCCCCACGCACCTTTTTTGATGTGTGGGTCCCTGCTCCTTGCGCCTCGTGAGCGGAAGCTCGCCGCAGACCACTGCCATCCGAGCTCGAGCTGCCCGGGCCCTTAAGCCTAGGTTCAGACCCTTCTGGGGCCTCTCGGGTGGCCAGCGCACTCCTTCTCTCAGGTTGAGAAGTGGATTCCGTTCTGGTCGGCGCTCTTGTAGGGGATTCGTCCTCCGACCTCTCTGTCGCAACTACGCCGATCTTTGCCGCTAACCGAGCGCTTCTCTTTGAGGCTCCCACCTGCTCCTGCTGCTTGACTTGAAGGTCTCGCTGTTTGACCTGAGGCTTCGCCGCCGATACCTCCGCAGAGCGCATGTATTCAGCAGTCGGCTGCGGCTGCGAAGAAGTTGAGCGTCCCGCCGGCGGTGAGAAACTAGAGCTCCGCTCCATTCGGACTGGCTTCTTGAAATCATCCTGTATTATCGCTTGCTTAGCGTTCACCTGCTCCCCTCGAAGCCCGCCTCCGAATCTGGCCGCGATGGCGCCCTTACGAGAGACATTCTGCGCCTTACGCGACTCGTCCGTTCCCTCAGCGCCGCTCGCACCCTTGAAACTGGGCACTTTCACCTGCTCTGCCCGGAGCGCCGTCCTTGACCCAGAGGTCCCGTCGGCCTCATAGCCAGTCTGTCGCAGATTGCCATCCCTAGAAGTTTCGGGCTGAAGTTCAGCTGGAGGCATCTTTTCTCCTAACCGAGCTTCTTGGCTAACTGTCTTGCCGCCTCTTCGCGACGGCCGGCTGGCGCCTGACCCGTCTTCACTTCGCACGCGGCGAGACGGACGAGCATGGGTGCGTTGATGCGAGCCTCGCACCGAATTGGGCTTGGGCTTTCGACCGGTCAAGCCAGCTGAGGTTTCACCTGCGGCTCGTCCGCTTGCCTTGCTCTCTAGTATATGGTGTCTAGCTTGTGATTTGGCACCTTCGAGTGTCGGCTTTCGGCTTGCGATCTCTCCGGTTGTGCCCTTCGCAACCAGCTTGAGCTTCGCCCCCAACGACTTGGAAGGGGAGGGTAGGCGGCCAGACGACTTCAGACCACTTGTCAGGTTGTCGCTTTCTCGTTGGAGACCAAGAGCGCGGAAGGAGGGATGATGCGATTCACTCCTGCCCCAGAAGCGAGAAGCCTTACTGGGTAGCCTGCGCCTGGCCGCACTACTTTTAGCCGGGAGGTAGCTATCTTGGCGGCTTTCAGAGGACCTAAAGTGAGGTTGTGTGAGGCCCTTGTTCGTAGGAACTAGCCGCCTGATGCCAACAGATGCCTTTCGGAAGGTATTGGAGTTGAAGTGCAAAGACCGGCCATAGGGATAAGCTGCGCGGCGCATCGCGCCAAAGCGGGATTCCTTCGTTGTATTCTGTATCGCGCCTCGTGCCTCTGTTCGGTCTAGCTTAAGGACTGTGTTCGATGATTTTGGGATTGCTCCGGGTTGAGCTTCGGTCTTTTCGGATGAGCTCGAAGGAGTTTTGTTGCTCTGTCCATTGTGCTTGGCGATAACGCCCCTCTCGGCGCTATATCGCCGCTGAGCCGTCCTGATGTGGCTGGCCAGGCCGCGAGCGCGATGTGCAGCCGGACGGTCTGATTCCTCAGCTATTGCCGGCGCCGACGCCACGCAGGCCGAATCATCCGACGTCGCATCGGGGAGGTCCTTCCCAGCCAGACCCTCCTGCGAGCGCTGCAACTCCGACCCACCCAGGCCGCCAAGCCGTTGTCTTGCGGTTCGTGGGGCCGCAAGCTCGGCCAGTTTGGCAGCAAGAGCTGAGAGGAACGAGGCGCTTAACGCCTGATGCTGCTTGCCGAGGCGCGAGCGGCCTTCCTTGCCTTGCTCCGCTGTGGCTGCTTTACTGCCCGTAAGCGAGAGAATGACATTAGGGTGCATGACAGTCATTTTGGTCGATGTAATCCTATCTGTATTTGCCGACCCACATCGTGATCTCTGCCGCCACCTCCGGCGAGGTCGCAGTGATCCCGTCCAGTATTATCGCCGCCCGCTTCTTGTTCAGCGCCTGAAATAGTGCGGCCACAAGCGAGGGGTCTTTCTTGAAGACCTCAAGCAGAGCCGAGGCAGCGTTCTGAGCATTCATCGTCCCGTATAGCGAGACCAGGCTGTCGATGCGCTCCTGCTTCTTGGCCTCTAGCTTGGTGAGAAGCTCCTCCGCGGAAGCCTTGATCTGTTTGATCGAAGCCATCTGCTTCTTGAGTTGGGCCCCAAGTTGTTCAAGGGATTTGCGGGCCTCCGCGAGCTCCTGTTCTCTTTTGTTTAAGTCCTCTTGCCGGAGCCTTAACGTCTCGAGCATCGACTCTACCGCTCGTTTGTCGGCAGAGGACGTCGCCCCGGTCGGCTTGGGCCCCCTCTGGAGCCATTGCTTGATCTTGTCCACGCCGGGTCTGGTGTCGCCGCACACGCTCGCGCTCTCAAAGAGCATGAGCAGGCTTACAATAAGCACAACGAGCGATAGGCGAACCCAAGAACCGCGGCAGCCGCTCCCACGCAGGCTCCCGAAGATTTTCCTGATTCTTCTGATCAACATTTCTCAATATCCCTCCCACTGGATCGGCATCATACGAGCGGAGCTTGCCACCTCGTCCAGGAACTTCATCTCCGCACGAGCATACTCTTTGTGATACTCCGCCAGCCTCTTGGACTTGACGCTCTCCATGGCTTTGCGCTCCTTGATAGCCTCCAGAAGCTCGTTCTTCTTCGCCTCGATTTTCCTGCAAAGCTCCGATATGAGCTCCCTCTGAGCATCGATTGCCGACATCATTCTTTTGATGTAAGACGCGAAGACCTCAATTCTGGCGATCGAGAGGTCCTCCTGCTCCAGGTCCCTGGACATCTCTTTCTTGCACGAGTCGAGGTCGTTCTGCAACGAATGCAGCTTTGCCTCGAGCTGCCTGAGGTCAAATAGCATGATGCTCAGCTCGCGGCGTTTCTCTTCCTCGATCTGCAGCCGCAGCTGCAATACCCTCTCAAGCCTGAACCTAAACGCTTTCATGTCTCTCCTCATACTCGTCTGGCGCTTCAGCCACCAGGAATCTCAGCGACTCCACAGTGCTCGTGAAGTCACCCTTTTCGTCAGGCTCCTGACGGAGAAATTGGTTGAAATCGCTCATTTTTGACATTGCGTAATCAATCAACCGATTACTACCTTTTTTGTAGGCGCCGATGTTGATCAAGTCCTCATTGTCGCGATGCATTGCCAACACCGTTCTGAAGGCGCGGGCCGCGGCCCGATGGTCCTCGGTCGCAACAGAAGTCGCCACACGGCTGCGAGATTTCAAGACATCCACGGCCGGATAATGTCCCCTGTTGGCGAGCCTTCTCGATAGAACGATGTGCCCATCCAAGACCGAGCGGCAGTGGTCGGAGACCGGTTCGTCGAGGTCATCGCCCTCCACAAGGACGGTATATAGGCCAGTGATGCTTCCCTTGCCCTCCTTTTTGCCTGCTCGCTCAAAGAGCTTGGGAAGCATCCCGAAAACCGAGGGTGGGTAACCGCGTGTTGACGGCGGCTCACCCGCCGAAAGACCGATCTCGCGCTGCGCCATCGCAAGCCGCGTTACCGAGTCCATCATCAGCATGACATCCAGCCCGATGTCTCGGAAAAACTCCGCAACACTCGTCGCCGCAAACGCCGCTCGTATCTTAAGAGGCGCTGGGGTGTCGGACGTGGAGACAAACACAACGCTTCGCTTGAGGCCCTCCTCGCCCAGGTCTCGCTCCAAAAACTCACGAACCTCACGGCCACGCTCACCAACCAGCGCAACGACATTGACATCGGCGCTCGTATTCCGAGCGATCATCCCCAAAAGGATGCTCTTGCCAACGCCGCTTCCGGAGAATATCCCCATCCGCTGGCCCTTCCCGATCGTGGCGAGGGCATCGATCGACTTCACGCCGGTCGCGATCGGTTCTACGATCGGGCCACGCTTGAGCGGCTCAAGCCCTTGCCGCCTCAGCGGATACATGTCCTCGGCGCCTTCAATCGGGCCCTTCTCGTCAATTGGCTCGCACTTGCCGTTAAGCACTCGTCCCATGAGTCCAAATCCAACTGGGACGCCCGCCCGCTCGCCGACGAGCTCTATCTTTGCTCCTGTCTTTATACCGTCCATATCCCCCAAGGCCATTGACAGAACCTTTTCCTCCCTTAGGCCCACAACCTCAGTCATCACGTCCCCGCGACCACCATGAATAACGCACAAGTCGCCTACCGCAGCCGGCGGCCCAGAGGATTCCACCACCAGGCCAACTACCTTGTTGATGGTGCCAGAGACCTCTATAGGTCCCATCCGGCAGGCGCTTTCAAGCAGCAGACGCGAACTAAGCATCGTCCGCCTCCTCAGCCGAAGCTTGCTTGTCGGGCGCCGCTTCACTCCCGGAATCAGGACTCTCCGTGACCTTCTCGAAGGCCGCTTTTATCCTGTCCAACTGCGTCGATATGCGCGCATCGACGGTGCCTCTGTTGCATTCCAACAAGCACCCTCCCCTCTCGACGCTCTTGTCGGCCACTATCGACAACCGCATCGACTTGCCCTCTGGGACGAGCTTATCAACATTATTCTGCGCAACCTTCAGGTCGATGGGGTGTAGCTTGACCGTTATCTCACCCACCCCGGCCAGAGAAGCCGCGGCCCGTTTGATATGCTCAATGATGAGGGTCTTGTCCATCCTGATCTCGCGAGCAAGAACAAGTCTTGTTATGCCAAGAACTAATGCCAACATCTCGGTGTCGCTCTCGGCCATCGCCTCTCGCCGAGCCGAGCTGAGCTCAGATACCGCGGCCCGAAATGCTGCCACAACCGTGGCAACCTCGGACTTTGCCTCACGACGGGCCTCTTCGAGAGCGCTCTGCGCACCCTCCTCCTTGCCCAGGCGAAGACCTTCCTCTTTGGCCTCCTTCAGAATCTCGGCTGCTCGCGCCTCGGCCTTCCGCACTATCTCGTTGGCCTGAGACTGTGCACTGGCAGTGTCGCTGGCTCGGGGCGGTCCATCGAGGAAACCAACGCCGTTTGAGGCAGGTTCAAACTTCTTGATGCGTGACAGCCCAGCTTCTACGAGTTCATTCTCCGCCGAGCTGATAAGGCTCTTGAGGTCGAAAGCGACACAATTTGTGTTCTGAACTTTGGAGCGCTTGAGTAGATTAGACAACGACCTCGTCACCTCCACCACCTATCTGAATGACCTGTTCCTCGTCGAGGCCTCTGACGACCTCGACTATCTCCCTCTGTGCCGCCTCGACATCTTTCAGGCGCACTGGGCCAAGGTAGTCCATTTCCTCCACCAAGAGCTGCTGGGCACGCTCCGACATGTTCCGCATGAACTTCTCCTTCATCTCATCGGTCGTCCCCTTTAGTGCCATCGTTAGGGCTTTCCGATCGACGTTCTTGAGTATCTCGCGGATGCCCATGTCGTCCAAAAGAAGGATGTCATCAAACACGAACATGAGGTCCCGGATTGTGGCCGCAAGCTCCGGATTATTGCTCTCGATCATCTCGAGCACTCCCTGACTTGTGCTTCTATCCATGCGGTTGAGTATCTCTGCGACCATCCGCACTCCGCCGATCTCCTCGGTTTGAAGCCCTGAGAGCGACTCGAGCTTCTCGTCCAAAACCGACGCGATCTTGGTCAATACCTCCGGCGAAATCTCCTCCAGGGCCGCCAATCGAAGCGTTACATCTGACCGAATCTCCTCTGGCAACGCCGACAGTAGTTCTGCCGCCCGAGAAGGGTCCAGATGACCTATGATCAGCGCTATCGTCTGCGGATGCTCATTCTCAATTATCTTCGATAACTGCGACGGGTCCACGTTCCTAAGACTTGTGAACCTGCTCGTTGTTTGAAGTGTCTTCGTCAGCCTGTCAATTATCCGGCGGGCCTCATCAGGAGCCATCGATTTAGAGAGCACCTTCTTGGCGTACTCTATCCCCCCCTTGGCGATGTACTCCTGTGCCATGTACGTGTTGTAAACCTCTTCAAGTAGGGCCTCTGCCTCATCCTTATCAATCGAATCGGCTAGCGATATCTCCCTTGTTATGTCCTGAACCTCGTCATACGCGAGCATCTTGAACATTTTCGCCGTCGATTCCTCACCAAGAAGAATTAAGAGCCTAGCGACTTTCTGCACACCTGTTGACGTGTCCGTAGCCACTTACCAAATCCCTCCTATTGCTTCTGGCTTTGCATCAAAGCCCGAAGTAACTGCAACGCTGTGTCCGGCTCTCGCTGGATTATCTGATTGATGCGCTTGACCAAGATGTTCCGCTTGCTAGTGCGCTCAGAGTGGGTCTCTCCAGCGAGCATCTCTGCCTCTATCTCCTCGACTGTCTTGCCCTCGAGCGCCATCTCAGACTCCATCTCGCTCCCCGGTAGCCCCTCGAGGCCCGCATTGCCCCTGCCGACAGCTGCAAGCGCCGTCGCTGGCGCAAGAGCCTCCCCTCGGACAACCACGCCTTTCATCAAAGGCCTAATGACTAGAACGAAAACCAGAATGAGGCAAATGATCAATAGAGGCGTTCGAACCGCACCCAACGCTCTGCTCCAAAACGCCTCACGCTGGTCCTGGGCTGCCGCAAACTGCTCCTCCTCGACAGCCTGTCTGTCAAACGACAGATTCTCCACGACAACCATATCGCCCCTGTCCTTCGAGAACCCAATCGCTTTCTCGACGAGCTCCCTGCATTTGGCGATCTCTACCGCCGAAAGAGGCTCATATTCGTAATTCCGCTCGCCGCCCTCCTCTTTGATGACAGCCTTGTCGTCCAGAATCACCGCCGCAGAGACCCGCTTTATCTCGCCCGGATGCTCGGTCGTTTTACGAATAGTTTTGCCCACCTCATAGTTCCGCGTTCGCTGAGTGCGCTTGATATAATTGTTTTCTTTCGTCGTAGTCGGGGCTGCCTGCTCTTGCCCAAGATTGGAGCGCGTGCCGGGAACGCCGCCAACCTCATTTGGCTTCCCAGACTCCTCGTTGAGCTCCTGCTCGCTCCGCAGAACCTGCTCGGTCGGATCGTAGTTCTCCTCCTCGAGCTCGACCTCCTTGAAATCCATCGAGACCGACACTCTCGCTCGGACCTTGTTCTGACCGACAATCGGCTGCAGGAGCGAAACGATCTTATCCTCATACATCTTCTCCGTCTCTCGGCGAAGTGTAAGCTGGCTCTGCGTCAGACCGGCAGAGGGCGATTGCTCTGACTCCGTCAGGGTCTCCCCAAGCGAATCGACAACGGTGATGTTCTCAGGGGACAAGCCCTCAACCGCCCCAGCAACCAGGTGAACGACCGCACGCACCTGCCCCCGCTCGAGGCCAGCGCCGCCCCTTAACTTCAGCCAGACAGACGCCGTCGGCTGTTTCTCCTTCTCCCAATACAGGCTGCGCTTCGGTATCACGAGGTGAATTCGGGCCTGCGAAACCTGCTTGAACCGCACAATCGTCCTGGCCAGCTCGCCCTCTAACGCTCGCCGATAATTGATGTTCTCCACAAAATCAGTAGCCCCAAGCTTCAGCTCATCGAAGAGCTCAAATCCTTTAGTCTTCCCTCCGCTGGGAAGACCCTGACCGACGAACGACAGGCGCAGGTCCCTCGCCTTGTCACGCTCAACGTCAAGTCTCGTCCCGCCCATCGAGATCTCATACGGAATCTTCCTCTGCTTCAGCTGGTCAACTATCGATGCGGCATCCTCGGGCGCAAGGTCCGCAAACAGCAGCTCGTATTGCGTCCGGCCGCTCCACGACACTAGCAAGATGATACCTATAACTATTGCCGCCGCGACACCACCCAAGCTCGCCTTCTGCCACAATGACAGATTCGACAGCATGACTTGCAGCTGGCCAATAGAACCACGTTTACTACCCTCAGATACGGCGCCCCCCTTCTCGGCCACCGGCTTCATTTCCATCCCTGGACTCCGCTCCGCCATCAATTCATCCCCGTTACTTGATTAAATAACCTCAAGCTCCCATTCGCATTATCTCTTGATACGCATCAACCAACTTGTTGCGAATCTTCTGCATCAACCTAAAACTCAAATCGGCCTTCTGTACCGACATCATCACGTTCTGAATGTCCTTCGTCTTCCCCGTCGCAAAATCCGTCATCGAGGTGTCGGCCTCATTCTGAAGCTTGTTGACCTCCTCGATCGATTCTTTGAGAAAATCGCCGAAGCTGCTCTTTCCTGTCCGGCCTGGCTGCTTCTGTTTGCCGTTCCCATCCCCGTCAATGGCATTTGGCCCGAAAGGCTGTACCTTCATGTCAATCATCAGCTAGCTCCTTTCTTATGTGCCCAGGTCTATCGCGCGCAGCGCCATCAACTTCGTAGCGTTCATCACCGCCAAGTTCGCCTCGTAGGACCTCGTTGCCTCAACCATGTTGACCATCTCAGCTATGATGTTGATGTTGGGATAGCTAACGTAACCGTCTGTATCGGCGTCAGGATGATTCGGCTCAAAGCGCCTCTCAGGCGGCCGGTCATCCTGACGTATCTCGGCCACCTTCACGCCGCGAAGACCGTCGTCTGTGAGCGAGGAGAGCATCTCTCCGAACTCCGACGTTACGTTTGCCGTCCTGAAGATAACGTCCTTCCGCACGTAAGGCCCACCCTCCGGCGTCCGAGTGGTCGAGGCGTTCGCGATGTTCGAGGAGATCACCTCCTGCCTAATTCGCTGAGCCGCCAGCCCGGAGCTACCGATGTTCAGAATGTCAAAGAAACTCATTGCGTCTTCCCCTTATGAAATTGCGGTCTTAAGCATCTCGATCTTCTTGGCTACCAGCTTGGATGACACTGAGAACATCAGCTCTGATTGGAGCAGGTCCGCCATCTCCTGCTCGATATTCACGCTGTTGCCATCCAGTCGGCAAGGCGCGTCAGTCTCCTGAACGTCGATCGGAAGCTCTCTGCCCGCGCCTTGGGACATGTGCCTGGGATCGGTTTGCACTGGCTGCATCTCGGCACACCTCTCGGAACATGCTGCCAAGGCCGCGCCAAAATCGAAGGTCCTGGCCTTGTAGCCGGGCGTGTCAACGTTGGCCACATTGCTCGCTACGAGGCTTGCCCGCCTTGAGGAAACGTCCAGAGCTCGGCCCAGAATGTTGAGAATAGGATTGTCTGCTATCTCCATAGCTCTCTCCAACAATGCAAAGGAAAATTCTTCCGACCCAATAGTCCTCTCCGGTCCTCAAGCACCTTGCACTTCATGCTCATTCGCCCACCAAGAGGTTAAATCCAAAACATTCAATCTCAATTAGCCAATTACTCCAGTTCATGGCACCCCTTTGTTCAAGCAGACAGCGTGCCAACTTGAGCAACAATCGAGCTGACGGGGCTGGGAGTGCCGCTTGGCGGCCGTTATAGGTCAGAAGGGAGTGCGGTCAGAATAGCCGATCATCTCCAAAGATCGGGAAGATTTTTCCGCCTGACACCAGCGCAAAGCAAATGCCAATGGGAGAGAATGCATCGCAGCCGCTAAAAACTGGGGACCAGCTCCTCAACTGACGACTGCTTGCCCAATAACGTTAGACAAAAAAGGTGCCGGCCGATCGGCCAACAGGCTTACTAATCACTAGGCCCGAACCGTGAGCTTACAGCCTATCGCCGATGCTTGCCCTCAGATTCAACCCGTAGCGAGAGCTCTTTGAGCCGCTCAACCACGGACGAGGTAATCCAAACCGGGGTTGAGGCGCCGACCGTAACGCCGACGCTCTTCTTGCCGTGGAACCACGCCGCCTCGATCTCTTCAGGTCGCTCTATGTGGTGCGTCTTGGTTCCATGATGCCGAGAAACCGCTGCCAGCTGCTTTGTGTTTGCGCTGTGTCTGCCGCCAACTACGATTACTACATTGCAGAGCTCGGCGAGCTTGAGGGTGTTAGCCCGCCGCGACAGCACCGCGTCACAAACCGTGTTGAACACGCGGACCACTTTGGCTTCGGCGGCAACGGTGGCAACGACCCGCGAGAAGACCTTTATTTGTTCGGTTGTCTGTGCGATCACACCCACTTTCTGGACGCCGTCGGGAAGCTTGATCTGAGAATCGCTGCCTACAACCTGTGAGTTTTCGCCGGAGAATCCAAGCAGGGCCTTGACTTCCGGATGCTTGGCGTTCCCGACGATTACTATGTGATAACCCTCTGTGCGCAATAAAGCAGCATTTTCTTGAGCTTTTTTGACAAATGGGCAAGTCCCATCAATTATATTCATGCCCCGGCGCTTGGCACCCTCAGCGAGCTCTGGCGGGAGACCGTGCGAGCGCGCGATGATGACCTCTCCATTCACCTCGTCGAGGGTCTCGGCAACATGGATGCCCTCTGAACGGAGCGCCTCAACTACGTCTCTGTTATGAATAAGCGGGCCTAGCGAGAATACCTTCCCGAACCGGGCGGCGGCATCCTTGGCCAGCCTGACCGCTCGCTCCACGCCAAAGCAAAACCCCGCATCCTCCACGCAGAATATGTCGAACCGGCCACCCTCGATGGGGGTTCGCCGAATCCCGTCAGGCACGTCTCTCATGACATCGCCCCGTCCTGAAGGCGCTCTTTGTTCTGCCCAAGTCTTCTTAAAAGGTCTGCCCGCAAGCACTTAATCTCAGCCATAACGCGCTCGGCGAACTCCGCGTGAAGCTGAGAGCGCGCCTTCCCCTCTGGACAATTAGGCGGCGGGATTGGTTTCCCAAAACATACGTAAAGCTTGTAAGGCCTTATCATCGACGAGCCCGGCGGCAAAATGCGCCAACTGTTGTGGATGTATATCGGGACAACCGGCGCTTGGCTTCTCTCGGCGATGAGCCCAATACCCGACATCGGCGGCAGCAGCTCGTTGGTCTTGCTCCTCGTGCCTTCCGGAAACATAAGTAGCGCTCCGTCTGCCTCAAGAACTGCCAGCGCCCGCCTGAGCATCTCTCTGTCGGCGCCCCAGCGCCTTACAGGGAAGGCATTCAAGTTCCGAATCAGCCAGCCAAAGAAACGACTTCTGAAAAGCTCCGCCTTCGCCGCGAAATGGACGGGCCTAAAGACCATTGACCCAACAAGAAGAGGAGGGTCGGCGTAGCTCCTGTGATTCGAGGCAAGGATCACCCTTCCCCTAGCCGGAAGGTTCTCTACGCCAGCAACCTCGGCTCTGAAAAGACCCTTCGATAGGACACAGCAGAGCGCGTGGCACGCCCTACATAAACACCGGCTGAATAAAGATTCAGCAGTCTGCGGTCCCAGCCGGCCTTCCCTCGGAACAGCATTGGTCTCGTGTTTACGCCTCACCACACCTGCTCGACCTCGCTCTCCTTCTCGTTCTTCTTGAGTATCCGATCAAATATGTCATTTCCACAACTAAGAACCGATCTGCCGGCCAGATTGCGGCACAAGGCCGTCAGCTCTTGAGCGTTGCTGAACGCCATGATTATCTCTCATTGTTCGAGTCAAATCCACAGCCTCTCCGACTCCCTCAGGACCGCGGGGACTTGGGCGGTGGTCCGATCCCCTAAGTTCACACCTTGTGCTACCCCCGTTATGCCCCCCGCTGACGATGGAAGGAGCGCAAACTTCTACTTCGGCACAAAATGACGTTGGGGCAGTGATATTCTGCTACACACCCTCCAGGCTCTTCGTTGGCACGGACCACCGCTGCACCTCCGAGTTCGGGCCCAGCATCGTCCATGAGAAGCCCCTCATCGACCCAGATGTCTTCAACTCGCTCTCATTCTCCCGCGACTTCTACGCCGCCAAGGAAGCGCTGAAGTAGCATGGGGACACTTGAGGCATCCCTTTTGCTGTGAATCTGAGCGGTTTGGGGGCGATGAAGCGCTCCCTGAAAGGGAGCAACGTGAGTAGCCCCGTGTGAAACGCGGGGAATCCGGACAACCATCCAATCCTCGCCCCTATGGCGTCGGGCCAAAGCGGCGGCATTGTACG
>Ga0307378_10000505_pt1 | contig 68706 bp, 53 predicted proteins | sample UN1MG_FD_202238 | JGI IMG/M metagenome (GOLD analysis project Ga0307378, IMG submission 202238) | Soil microbial communities from Risofladan, Vaasa, Finland - UN-1 | ecosystem: Environmental > Terrestrial > Soil > Coastal area > Acid sulfate soil | place: Finland: Risofladan, Vaasa | collected... | reverse complement strand
ATAAACTAATTGTACCAGCTCGCCTTCCACCAGTTTACCTATGCTAATTTTGTTGAAATGTTTACGAAGACTCATTCGGATATCCCTTTATATTTGCATTATTTCAGCCTCTCCGGGAATTGCTGAGGTAATACCAACCCTTGACACGCTTCAAGTTTCAATGAATGTTTTATTGGTCGGTTCCTTGCTCTCTATTCTAAAATATGGCCTCAATCGTACGGTGGTTAACATTTCGTAACTACTCAGGTAGATAGACTATAGGCATTTAAACTGAAGGAGGAGACAATACATCCCGCCCGCAAGAAAGGCTTTTAGAACTACAGGCTGATAGGCTGTAGGTAGATAGGCTGTAGGTAGATAGGCTGTAGGTTTTTAGCCTAACAGCCTGCAGCCTATCAGCCTACATTACTAACAGCCTTCAGCTTAAACAACCTGAGTACAACATTCTTTTCATAAAAGGAGTTCTTCTACCAAGTTAAGCACTCTTCTTTCCGAATAATAAAGAAAAAGCCTTACGAACTACTGCACAAGGAGACGCCATGTTTTGGGAAGGGCCAGAGAACAGAAAATCCACCCGCATTCGCTCTAAAGTCTTTGTCCGCTACCATCGAATAACCGATGATCAAACGCCGCCGGAGTTTAAGAAAGCTTTCACCAGGAACATCAGTGCCTCTGGTCTTTTGCTGGAGACAGAAGAAATGCTCACCCTTGGAACGGAAATAAGGCTGTTTTTCACTCTCCCCGGCCTGGGGCGAGAAATTGCGGCACAGGGAAGAGTGGTTCATATTAAAGAAGTGGATTTCAATGCCAGATACCATGTCGGCCTTTCTTTTCAAAAACTCGAAGGAGCTGATCAGGAACAAATCGAAAAGCGCATCGAAATGATGGATATCCTGCGATTACTTCAATTGGCCATCGATTACAAGGCCTCCGATCTGCATTTGACCTACGGATGTCCACCCATTTTGCGCGTGTTTGGCCGCCTTCAGTCGCTCGACATGGAAGCCCTCGGCCATGAAGATTTGCAGGCCATCATTTATAGCATCTTAACCGAAGAGCAGGTTCGACGCTTCGAAAAATGGAAGGAGCTGGATTTTGGTTTTTCACCAAATCCACTTGTTCGTTTCCGGGTGAATATCCATCGGCAGAGAGGAAATGTAGAGGCCGTTTTCCGAACGATTATGCCGACTATCCGCTCCATCTCCGAGTTAAATTTACCGCCTATAGTCTCGGACCTGGCTGAAAAGCGAAAAGGTATTATTATTATCGCCGGTCCAACCGGATCGGGGAAAACCACAACTATGGCCGCCATGGTCGATAAGATCAACCGGGAACGGGAAGCGGTGATCATTTGCCTGGAAGACCCTATCGAGTGCGTTCATCAAAATATCAAATCTATTGTCAAGCAACGGGAGATCGGTTCAGATACCATTTCCTTCTCAATGGCCCTGCGCTGTTCTCTGCGTCAGGACCCGGATGTTATTCTGATCGGTGAATTACAGGATGCGGAAACGGCCAGTGTGGCTATTACCGCGGCCGAGACCGGCCATCTGGTTTTAACCTCCATGCACGCTCCGGATTGTGTTCAAGTGCTGGACCGGCTGGTGGGGATGTTCCCTTCCCATCAGCGAAAACAGGTCTCCATGCAATTAAGCAATTGCCTGCAAGGGATTATCGCCCAAGCCCTAGTGCCATGTAAGCGTGAAGAAGACAGGGTGGTGGCTACCGAGGCGCTGGTCATTACCGAAGCTGCAAGAAGCGTTATCAGGGAAAATAACACTATTCAACTTCGCTCGATCATCGAGACAGGCGGCAAATACAAAATGCACACCATGCAGGACTCTATTCGTAAACTCTACAACAGGGGCGTTATATCGAAAGCGGCAGCCAGGGAAGTCTGCCATGATCTGGAATTTATGCCTGAGTATTCGGGGCAGTCCACCAGCAGGGCATCTTAATCGATTGGGTCTTAAATGTGGAAGCGGCTTCCCGCGAGCTGGATAATACGTCCAGCCGCTTAAATATCAATTGGACTATGGTTGCGGTTGAAAAATATCCGGGCTTTTGCGAATCAGATCCCAGGGGAGGATTTCTTCCTCATCACGTTGCCGGGTGGCATAGAAGTTCGGATTGAGATTAACGGCCTGACAGGCATTTTTCCAATTGCCTCCGTTTATATGGACCTGATGCAAAATCTCCCCTGCTCTGCGGTCTGCGCGTGCCAACATGCCTTGAATAAAGGCCCACTTGGGCACATCGGTTAGTACCTGAACATTGGGAAGGCTCTTCAGCCTGCCTGCCAGAAACTTGAGCTTGGACTGAAGTACGGATACCTGCTCCATGGCAGAGCGCTCGAATCTGCTGAGGGGTTTGGGCACAAAGCAATTGATGTTGACCGTAATCTTGCCCAGGGAGGCTTTTTGCTTTGCGGTTTGAAGCATTACGTGTTTGATTCTCTTGACTAAAGATACAATGGCATCTACATCTGACTCAGTCTCCGATGGCAGCCCGACCATAAAGTAGAGCTTCAGGTTCGGTATCCCACTGGTAAGAATCTGCGTGACCCGATCAAAGATGAGTTCATCAGGGATCTTTTTGCCCAGCTCCTTTCGTAATCGCTCACTTCCAGCCTCAGGTGCCAGAGTAATGGTCTTATGTCCACTGACTGCCAGGCAATCGAGAATCTCCTGAGTTATTGATTCCATTCTCAGGGAACTGACCGAAACCTTCCCCCCTTCAGCCAGAATCATCGAGCAAATCTCCTGGATCTGTGGGTGGTCCGTAGTCGATGCGCTGACCAAGCCAATGCGCTCCCGGTAAGAGAGACCCCGCTGAATAGCGGGCAAAAGCGCCTTGGGGCTTCTGGTCCGGTACGGCTTATAGAGACTGGTCATGAGGCAGAAATTGCAACTGCGGCGACAGCCCCGGCTGATTTCCACTAAAAACATATCGCCAAATTCGGTATTCGGCGTTATCACGCGGGTGGTAGTCTCATAGGCATCCAGGTCGGCAATTACGGTCTGGGAAATACGCGACTGATGGATATGCGCGGGAGCACCTTCAGCAGCTCCTATTTCGGCTATCCTGCCATCAGGATGGTATTCCACATGGTAGAAGATGGGGATATAAAACCCCTCCCTCCCGGCCAGATCCTTGAGTAAATCCTCTCTGCTTCCCCCGCCAGCGGGGCTCCCGTTGCCAGCGGAGCTCGCGTTGCCAGCTCGTCCAGGGCTACAAGGAAAGCTTGATCTCGCGCTGCCAGCGGAGCTTGCGTTCCCCTTCCAGGCCAGATAGCGGTCTATGAATTCCAGGGCTGTTGTTTCCCCCTCTCCCACCATGAAACAATCGGTAAATCGGGCCAGGGGCTCAGGATTAAACCCTGCACACGCACCGCCGACGATCACCAGGGGATCATGTTCCGTTCGGCTCTTTGCATCCAGAGGAACCCTGGCCAGGTCCAGAACTTTTAGGATGTTCAGATAGTCGTTCTCATAGGAAACCGAAAAGGCAATGATGTCAAATTCATGGAGCATACGTTGGGTTTCCAGGGAAATCAGGGATTCCTGGTCGGATAATGGGGTATCGGGGAGGAAAACGCGCTCGCAGACCGTGTCTTCCCTGCTATTGAGAAGCGCGTAGATCGTGTGAAATCCAAGATTGGACATGCCGACATAATAGCGGTTCGGATAGACCAAAGCCACGGAAACTCTGCCGCCAGGATCTTTGATTACACTATTTTTTTCTTGCGCGACCAGTGCCTTGGCCTGCTCTTTTTGTCTCCAGGAAACCAAATGAGTTCAGATACTCCTTTCTTTCAATGAGTTGCCATTCTTCGGGTTTCATTCTTTCGGTTATTCGTCTTATTATACAATACTGCGACTGATATGGAAAGGTAACGGATACGCCCCATCGTAAAAAAATATAAGGCGATAGGCGGGATGGATTTCCAAACCCCGCCTATCTGTTCAAGGAGCAATCAATTCAAAAGTATTGTAAAGGTTTGTTATACCTCATGGTTTATCTATGAGGAAGGTTTGTGTCCACTGGGGAGCATGCAAAAGATTTTTCCTACTAATTACCATGTCACCCCATTCATAATCGTCAAGCCGTTTCATTCCGTTTTCAATGTGTTCGTAGTAAGAAAAAACCGGTCCCACATACAGGGTAGGTCCGGCACATGTCTCAGCAGTAAAATAGATAACATTGACTTTTCCCACACCTACATGGAGTACCTGCTGATAATTAACATCCGTGTGGACATCCGCTGTAATAAAGTCACGTGCGACACATTTTTCAGCATCTCCATAGAATAGCCTGGGATACCACCCCTCATGCCGGGTTATTGTGGCACACCCAGCCGAAGTGGTTTTTTTGATAATGGTATCCTTTATGAATTGGATCTCCTCCTCAGTTCTGGGCTGACTGTCAAGTTCCTTTTGAGCCAGGGTTTCCAGCATACCCATAGTATTGGCAAAGGTTCCATAGTGGGCTGTATACGTTTGCTTTAAGGCGTCGGAAACATTAATGCTGCTCAAAATATTCCCGGCCCTTGTGGCGAAATTCTTCAACCTTCGGTAAAACTCCGGTACTGGCTCAACATAGCCATCAGGATATTCACAGGTTACCCCATAGGTATACGACTGCTTGGCATAGAGCAATGTATCGTGACGAAGTTCAGCCCAGGAGGCAAGTTGAGTATGAAGGAGTTTATCCCGGTAGGCGGGGGTGAGCATAGTCCTTGGATACCCCTCACTTTCAAAAGGCCCGGACAGACTTCGCAGGGCATTCAGCCAGTTGTTGTACATATTCGACTCCCAAAAATCCTTATCATACTGGTCAGCCAGGTATCGCAAAACGGAGAGATTCCCCTGATATGGCCATTGTGTCATTTCTCCCTCCAGGTGATGGAGTGCCCTGTTATTGCCAAGGACAAACATGGCATCAAGCGGGTTTGGCATAAATCGCTCTATTTTCTTGCCATCAACGATTACCCGGTCATAAACCACTTTGGAAAACACATTGCTATCGACCGTAAATCTTTGCCCCATAAAGGCAAATGATTTAGGCAGAGGTGTAACTTCAGGATTGAAGGAATCGCTCTCAAAGTAATGAGAACAAATTCTTTGCTCGCCATACCCCTTTTCTTCCATCATGTTGAGGACATTACTCTGCATTTGTGAATCGAGCAGGTCTTGCGGGCTCTGGACTCCGGCATCTTCCATAAGCATAGTCATGGTCCGTACATTCATTGCATCCGGTTCCCCAACCATAAGCTCAATCATTTGATCAAAATCGTCCCATACAGAGCGGACCCCACCTGCCTCAAGGCTTTTACAGATCAGGCAGGCACCAAGCAACTGTCTGGGATTCTCCACTCGATAATCAATCCTGCCAAGCCAGATCATGGACCTAAAGTACCGCTGAAGTTCCATAGATCGCGTATAATGGCCTCGCGGCTTAAACTGGCTAAAATCGATGTTCCTCTTCTCTCCCAAAATATCAACCTGCTTGAAAGTTAACTGATTTACATACTCAATAATAGCCTTTACCTGCTCATCATCCTGATAAGGTAAAGAAGACCTGGTCATGGCAAGTAATTTTCTGGCCACGGTATAGAAGATATTTACATCGCGGCAGGCATCGGCCAGCATTCCGGTCTCATCTGCGGCGATTGGCGGAAGTGCGCTTTGGGCATGAGAGAGAATCAATTCAAGCTGATCCATGAGCACGTTTTGCTCCAAATCAGCCAAAATATCATCGTAAGAGCGGTGAAGGGCCTGGAGGATCGAATCCGTCGAAATGAAGACAGGAAGATCCTTACCGAAAAAATCCTGGTACGCTTCTCCAAAGGAGTTGTAATTTCCCCGGTTGCTGACAACAAAACCATTTTCGTCGATCTTTGCTTCCTCAGCAGGCGTTAGTCCCATCTTGTCTCTTACCAGATCGTAGTAATTTGCCTGATATACCGTATATCCAAGATTATCCACATACTCATCCTCTGGAAATTTTTGCACAAGGCCCTGATAAGTCAAATCCTTTGCTTCCTCAAAAACGCAAAGGTACCCGGCCATAAAATTTTCAGCCTGCTCCTGGATATCACTTGCGGGACTGGTATTTTGCTCTAAATTACTATATCCGCTCCCGTAGTCTTCCAGGAAAGGAAGAAACCAGGCTAATTCAACCGGATAGCCAAGAGGAGTATGGACGTATGGAGGGAGAAAGAGCGATGCCAGGTAATAGGAATTCGGCTGGTTGAAAAAAGAGGATAGCCACCCTGAAGAGGGGCTTATAGAAAAGGAGTAGAGATAAAAGGGAAGATAGGCATTTTGAGAGTAAAAGCTGCTGCCTGTTAAGCTGCTTTTGCCTGTCAGGTTACTACTATCTGTTAAGACGTCACTGTCTGTTGAGCCGCCATTGTCTGTTAAGCCGCCATAATCGCTATACATGAAATCATCGGGCTTGTAAACGGGGCTGATATCCCGGCGAGAGGCCGAAAGGCCTGAAAGCGGAAATGGTAAAGAATCAACCTTGTCAGGATACATCGTTTGAGCATGGGATTGGTTCGGCAGCAAGGTGACAGCCAAGATGACAGCAATGATTAAAGCATAAAGTGCTATAAGGATAAAGGTAAGACCTGATCGGCTATGGGCCACGCGAGCCCTATTGAAAAACGGTAGATTATGAGTATGACACACTTCCCCCCTCCTTGCTCAATATAGTTCATCTAAATGAGAAAAAAGCTAAGGTTAGCGCAGCTTTGGCAGGCGAATCTGCTTGTCGGTCTTGGCACCGATGAAATATCCTTCACCCATCCGAATGGGGAAGTCAAATCCTCCCGGCAGATTCCCGATCCAGTAGGTGAATTCATACCCACCGGCTTTGGCATTGTAGTGATAGATGCTCTCAACACTATCCTGGCCAAAATCCATCAATAGATCATAAGAGGAATACGTATTACTCAGTACAGCGGATATTCCCACCAGATTGGTTCCCTGCTTAAGCTGAAGTATACAGGAGGTAAGACTGCCACTTGAAATATTCAGGTTAGCCGTGGTAGTCTGTTTGGCATAAACGATATACCCTGATTGGCCGTTGATGAAAAAATCAGCGCCCGCCTTTTTCCTGTCCTTGCCATAAGCGGCCTGGACATATTTCCCCTGGCCCAGAGTTGAGTCGTAGATGGCTATGCCGTCCACTTGGTTCGCATCTCCCAGAAGTGACAGTAAGTCGAATGCAGAGTCCACTGCAGTTCCGGGACCTGCCGGATAACTGATCAGGTTTATTCCCTTGGTTAATTTCACCTGGACAGGGTACTGAACCTTTACCTTAATATGCACCGTAGTAGATAGCGCTAAATCACCCACAGTAATCTCCATAGTATATTCACCAACATCGGCCAGCGTGGTAGAGTAGCGGTAGGTTTTGGGTGTGCTTATCGATCCGCCATCTTTGACCATTTTCGGCCAGTTGTCCGGTCCTGTAATAGTAAAATAAAGGTAGGAATTTTCCGGGTCTTCCGCCTCCACAGAAAAACTCAAGTCAGATCCGGCTGTTACTGGTATTACCTCACCGTCGTTAGGTGTCTTTATAACAGGACGGTTGTTTTGGGGAGGGGGAATTACCTGCTTCGCCAGTTCAATACGGTTATCTTCTGTCGTTCCGGTGATCACCTTTGTAATAGGCCGGGGTTGATATCCATTTTTCGTGATATCCAGTTGGTAAGTTCCTTTCGGAAGGGGTATTTGAAATTTACCTCCGTTTACAGCCGTAACGGGGCTGCTAATAGGAAGCGAGGGAGTCGAAGACCCCGTAGGAGTAATCTTAATTTGCGCACCATCCAGAGTAAGGTTTTCATCAGCGGCATCGACAACAGTTCCGGCAAATATAGGTAAATGTAACGTGCCGTTAATCTTTGCGTTATTTGTGGATGGGACTTCTATCGGAGATCCCACGAGAGTTGTATCCGCCACGGAAGATAAGGGTAATTTGGCCATTATGGTGTAATTACCTTTCGGAAGGAAAATCTGAAAAACCCCATCGGAGTTGGTTGAAGATTGTGCCTCCAGGCGAGAAGAAGCAAGGGATGTGGCAATGATACTTACTCCGCTCAAGGGCATTCCTGTGACATAATCGTGAATAGTGCCTGGCAAAAGGACGAAGTCAAGAGCAGTTGGTCCGGCAACGGAAAAATTGGGGTACAGCGTATGTGAACTTCCATAGGAAATGGTTAATGAGCAACCGCTTGTCGGGGGGAAAGTCACGCCAAAGTGTCCTAATGGATCGCTCACGTCAGAACCACTAACCCAGCCTGAATATCTGCTTTCAAAAGTAACTCCCACCAATCCTATTTCCTTCTGGTCCATGACAGTACCGGAAACGATTCCAGCCATTATCGTATAAGAAGATGAAGGAAATAAAATGCCTCCGGACACACCACCATAAGGCAGCCCTCCAGTACTATAACCTCCATAAGCCGGAGTTCCTCCATAAGCCGCAAGCCCCCCATAAGAACTGACAACGGGTTGGTTGGATGGTGAACTGGTCATTGGAGCAGCGGCAAAGGAGCCAGCAGGCCTTATCAATGGCGTTCCTGTTGCGCTATAGGAAACCGGCGTAGAAGTGGAAGGATACGGGGAACTTCCCAAAGCCATACTATTGGAACCAGCGGGGGGAAAATACCCTCCGTAATAATATCCACCACCAAGCAGAGGATTTACTCCTGACATCATGCTATTGAAAGGCATCATACCCAATGCCGCAGAATACGGATTTAGTCCTGATACCATACCGTTAGGAGACATCGCTGCATAGGGATTTAATCCTGACGCCATACCGTTAGGAGACATCGCTGCATAGGGATTTACTCCTGACGCCATGCCATTAAAAAGCATCCCCGAAGCCGGGTTATACGGGTAACCGCCCATTTGTGGGTTATACGGGTAACCGCCCATTTGTGAGGTATACGGGTAACCGCCCATTTGTAAGGAAGAGAACGAAGGTGTCATCATACCGAACGGGCTGAGGGGCGGAATAATAAGACCGGAACCGAGGCCAGCCAAAGAGCCCATTCCCGTCACCTGATCAGGAGAAAAGGGCACGATGGGCATACCGGCAAAGCCAAGGAGGGCTATATTGTTTAAAGCCCCGCCAGCACTTGGATAGATTCCCCCTCCCATACCAAAAAAATTCATCAAAACGCTGGGATCCACCGGAAGTGAACTTCCGGTCAGGCCAGCCTGATATGCAGCAGACTGGTATGCACTACTCGGATATGCCATTCCACCTATTCCCCCTCCTGGAGAGATTCCTGCGGCAAGAGACTGGGAAAGCATGGCCGCTGACATTAACATAGCGTTGCTGGCCATTGAAGGGGACGCAATAAAAGGATTCAAAACAGGATTAAACCCCATCAGCGAGAAAGTAGGGTCCGAACCGATTAAAGCGCTTAGATTTCCTCCTATGAGACTGAGTGAAGGTTGAGAAGATGATGACTTGGTTATGGCGGCAGATAAAGAAGCGGCCGGCTCGATTGGTACCTGAAGTATCTGGGCGTGTACACACTTCTGTAAACCACCCCATACAACGGTCAGTGCGGCCAACAAAATAATCGTGTATATCCATCTTCTCCGAACTGCTGTTTTCATCCTCTTTTTTACCTTCCAAACCACCGGTTAAAAGGTGCGATTTGGTCTGCCTTGCGTTGAGAAAAGGGAGATTACATACTACGAGATAAGACTCCGAGCTGCAACATTAGTGCCGATTGTAATTAAGCCTATTGAACCGGATATCTCCCTGTTAATCCCTTGTAAATAAAAAATAAATACCTTTTGTCGTCTTCTTTGGTCTCTTCCATCTATAAATTAATCTGAAATAAAATTCACATATGCATTTTTTTGCTTACCAGGGTAATTTCCTCTAGGCATTTTCCTCTAAAAGTAAAAAATAAGCGAGGATAGAAAAAAATGCTCTTGTATTTTTCCTTCAATCGGCTTTTCCCCTTTATTCAAACCTAATTCAACTGAGTTGACTGGAGCCCCGGTCCGAAATTGATAGGCAAAATCCAAAGCCAGCCGATTATCAGCAACTCCACATCCAAGGCTCAGGCCATAAAAATCTTGAGGTGTTTTGACAGATGGTTCAGGATCATAGAATACGCCAGCCCTGAAAGGAAGAACGATTCCTAATTTATCCAAAACATAGGCATATTCCGCTCCAAGCCGAACCGTGTAGGTAGGGTCCTTGTGTGGCACAACACCATCCTCGGTTTGGAAAGGGCCTATCTTGCCGGAACTATCCGAGATAATATAATCCTGCCACTCAGTCAGGGTCACGTCCCCGGCAAAGGTCCAGGCATTTCCAAGCTTATATGACAAGCCCACTCCATAAGCTGCTGGAAAATCAATTCGACATTCTCTTTCTTCCCTAAAAGGGGGCTTCGGCGTGCCCTTAATTTCAATTATCTGTAATTCATTTTTCACGCTGGCCTCAAAAGGTGTTTTGTAAACACCGCCCAATTGAAGCTGCTGGGTAATTTTCCATAAGAAGCCCAGTGTCCAATTTTTCCCCCGGAAATCTTTATAGTCTGATCTGGTTATATACATGTTAGGAAGGGGTGGCTCTGAAAAGGAATTCTCCAATTTACTTTTCCACCTGCCTTTCCCTGTGATAGCATCGGACCAGACGTTATAGGTTAATCCGACATAGAGGCCGGGAATACATTCTATGGCCATAGCCGGAGAAAAAGCATAGAGAGAGCCTTCCTGTTGGAAGTCGTCTTTTTCGGAAACGCCGGAAGCCGAACTATAAAGCTTCACCCTTCGATTAAAGTCAAACAATTTCTGATAATTAAGAGAGAAAAATATATTCCTCTGAAAGATATTTCTCGCATAGGCGTAACTCAAATAATTAAAATCAGAGGATGAGTTATGGGATGCCCCGTCGTTTTCCCGAGAGCTGTCGTAGTGTTCTATGCGGGAAAAGAAACTCCCTACTACTGCCATTTCCGACCTTTCCAATTGCCCAAGCCCGCCCGGATTCCACGAGGCAGCAGTGGCATCATCAGCCACGGCAATAAAAGCTCCTCCCATACCCTGTGCCCTGGCCCCCGAACCTACAGGGACAGGAGCTGAAGTCGGGATAGGCTCTTGGGAATAGGCTGATGAACAGCACAGCGATAAAATCCCAAAAGTCAGCAAGGCTGCGCACATGTTCATCAGCTTTCTCTTTTCTCCCGTCCTTATAGCCATTTTCTTCCTCATTTGGTGATAACGCGATCTTTAATCCGAACAGCCCCTTGCTTGTCCTTGGAAATGAGATCCGCTTCGGAAGTTTGATCATAGACCTTCATGATCTTGGCTTCTCCCAATACATTGGGCCTGTATTCCAATACCTTTTGAGTTGCAGGGTCCTTAATGGATTTGCCGTCTCTAAAAACGATATATTTGGTATATTCCTTGATATTTTTTTCTTTTCCGATATTGACAAGGATATCACGGCCATCTTTTTCCATAATCACTCCCTCCACAAGCGGGAAACTCTGCTTGAACTTCAGGGCCAATCCCTCCAGCATGGTTGTGATACTTTTGATATCCGCCACGCCGTACACATCCTGAGAATCCAGAATCACCGAGGTTTCGGTATCGATGAGACGGGCCACAATTTCCACAAACCCTTTATCTTCGTAGATACGGCCAGCCAGAATCGATTCTGCGGCAACCAGTTTCCCCATTTCCAGGGGAGAAAGTTCAGGGTTATCAGACTTTCCCTCTTTTTGCAACTGACGCACGACCCGGTCGATTCGCTGCCGATCCAGCATGCAAAACCGCTCCTGGGCCACAAAAGCATTAGTCAGAAGATCAGCTATCAGTTCTCTTTTATGCCCGGTATCTTCACGATCGGTATTTCCACTATAAGTCAAAGGAATAACAGCCATACTCATCCGCGAAGCAATCTGATGGACCGGATTAATCTTACGCTCTACTTCTATGGTTTTTATTTTTTCATTTCCAGAAAGGTCAATGGCTTTAATGGTTATGGAGGTTTTCCCTGCACGGAGTTTCAGAAGATAATTAAAATAAATCATCTTCCCTGTGCTTGACAGGATGGATTCATTATTAACCAGAAGGTCCTGAATGCCCCCGGCATCCTTAACCTGGCCGGAAATAAACAGCGTATCCCAATCTACGGTCAGATTCCCTCTCGGGGTATCAAGCCGGATAGTGGGTGATTGCGTATCATTGCCTTTTGCGGATAATCCGGCCAGTTGCAGCGAGGCTACCCGCATGAATCGGTCAACGGAAGAATTCCGGGAAAGGGTAGCCGCATCGTCGCGTCCCTTATCCGATAGAAGATCCTCCAGCCCGATTCGCCCTTCTACCCGGTTGCCCAGTTGATCTTCAGCCACAAAGGAGAGTGCCTCCATGTGCTCAGGCAAAAATCTTCGGAAAGAAAATTTACCCCTCTTTTCACCCTGAAGAGGAACTGTCTGATGATCGATCTGAAAGGTCTTTACACCACACAGGTCATCCACATACCCTTCAAGGTAAATTTCTTTCGAAGTATTATGATCATCATGACGATAAGTATCGATAGCAGTACTATTATCACTGCTATGATCATCATCACTGCTATGACCGTCATTGCCCTGAACGATACGCAGATCATTGATGCAAAGCACCGGGGCCTGTCGATCAGCGATTACCTGAATACTGGCTACCGATTCTTTTCCGAGCAGATCCGTGGCCGCAACCCGAATCTCGTTGCTCCCCTGGTGAAGGGGCAGGGCAACGGTAAAGGGCATACTTTTTTGGGCAAGTTCGCACAGGTACGGGGTATCATTAATCGTGATTTTCTCTACAAAGCAGTCATCCTGTACAATCCCTTCGATGGCGGCTTCAAACCCTCCTACCATCTGCTGGTCCTGATGAGAGGTAATCAGAATCTTGGGGGAACCGGACTTCTGAGCGACGGTGTGACGCAAATAAGCCTCCCGTGCGCGATTCAGATAATATTTAGCTTTAGCGGAAGGATAATATTCCAGTGATAAGGAAAGCTCTTGAATGGCCTTTTGATAGTCGGCCGTGGCATAATAAGCAATACCTGTTTCCCGGTGTGGGAAATAATCATCGAGAATGTGAAGGCCGTAAGTGCGTGCCCGGCGCTGGTCACGGTCTTTTAAACGGCTGGCATGCTGAAAGTCGTTTATGGCTAATGTCCAGAATTCTCCTTCTGCGTAGGAGCACCCCCGCTCGTAGTAATTCCAGAAATTACCGCCCCAGATACCTTCAACCCGTCCATATTCTTTTTCCCCTTTAACAAAAACCGGACCGGGCTTGACTGCGCATCCAAGATGGAGGACCAGGCAAATAAAGAGCATAGTCCTGAGTATTTTTTTTAAACACGGTGTAAACCTGTCTTGCGTATTCATCGTTTTGCATTTTTCGATCTATGTTAATCTAGGGGTTAAGGAATCACTTTCATGCCGGCTGCCAGGTCTTCGGATCTACCCAGGACTTTTGCATAGCTATAGTCTGCTCTTATATCGGAAACCTCGACCTCCCCGACTTTGGGACTTTCTTCACCGATAAGTTCTCCGTTTTTATAGGTTTTCTGATCGTTAATGACTTTAAGTCTTATTCCCGATTTAAGTCCGTGCCTGGCCCCAATATTTAAAATAACCTTATCATAATTAACTATGGTTTTAATCTTCCCCTGCAAGGGGAAGTGCTTATCAAAAGCTTGTATAATTTTTTGACCCAATCGATCAGCCATAGCATCTGCGGTTACTTCGCTTCCCCAATCTTCGCTAAAAGCTGCTTTCACGATTGAGGTTTCGCTTTCGATGATGCGCATGGTGACCTGAAGTTTCGAATCGACCCGATAAAGGCTGCAGATACTGAAAAGATTGCTCGACACCAGATTTCCAAGATGCTGTGCAGAATCCGGGTTAACCAGACCTGAAGAGGATAAAGCCAGCTCTTGCAAGCAAGACTCTAATTCTTCACGCTCCAAAATCGTGATACGCGGGTCTTCCTGGAGTCGAGGAATAATTTTATCAATCAGCATGCCTGTTTCAGCCTCTTCGCCTTTTTTTCCCGTAGAAAAAAAGATTGTCAGAGGGCGGGATGTCCAGGTATCTTCTTGGTTCTTTTTCCCCTGCTGCTGATATTTTTTTAATATTCCCTGAAAAAATTCACTTAACGTGGTATCGTCCGTCACTATGGTATCCCAAAACCGGCCTGGGTTAGTGGCTTTAACGGTGGCCACCCTGCCGATCAGAAGATCTGATGGAGATGGCTTTATCGTCTTCTGTCTGTTCACAAGTGAAAAGAATGTGCCGGTTAGGGCCAGCGTGCCGATGATGGCTACGGTACCCCAAAAGCGGGATCTGCCTGGTTTATTTTTTCTGGACGGCATCTCCTCACTATTTCCCTGATATTCCTGTTCCGCCTTCCAGCTTCGTTCCATCAACTCTGATGGGGGCCGCGTTTTCCAAAGCAGTCCGCCCCGGCTCTTTTCCTGAATTAACCATTCTGTTGCCGGATTCCATTGAGATTGAGAGGGAACGTAGGCAGGGGAGTGCGGGGTGGAAATCGGAGCGAAGTCAGCGCCTATAGAAGCTTCGGCTTCCTGAGATTCGAAGTACCTGGCCGTAGGGTCTCCATAAAGCAGATAACTGGCCCAGAGAATGTTCCCCTGGCCATATTGCTCCTTAAGAGCCAACCGGGATGATCTCATGGCCTGACCGATACTCTGGCCGGCAAAGAGCTTCCGATAAAATTCAATGGCAAAACTCGTGCTCGGCTTATCCAATACCTTCCAGAAGGTACCCACGTAATGCTGCACCCCTGCCAGGAGAAAGGCGTTCGCCAGGCCATAGATTTTTTCTTCCTCGGATGCTCCCTTTTGCCATTCCTCGGTGGTGCCGGATTGACAGGCGTTAGAGAAGACCAAGCCAGGCAAAGGATTTACACCAGAAAGTTTGCGAATATCCATAGCCGTAAACTTCCCGTCCTCCAGTATCCATCCACTGGCTGAAGGGTCATCTAAATCATAGTCAGCATGCCCTGCATAGTGAATAAGATCAAACTGGAGCATCTTTTTCTTCAAGTAGTCAACGCTCACCTCGGAACTGACCAGGGTAATATTTACCGCTTTTTGCTTGAGGCTCTCCCTGATTCGGCTTCCCTCCTCATAGGCAGCCGGCAAATCTCCCCTGGGATCGGTAATGATGAGCATATTAAGCGGAGGATGGAGCTCTTTTTTGATTCCGCTGGAAATGGTCTGTTGGGTCTTGACCATGCGGCCAATGTTAAACCGCTCACAAAAAAACTCCTTTCCCGTGTATATTAATTCCCAGGGAACCTGAACCAGTCGATTGTCGATTTTGAGGATAATATCTTCGAACGAGGTATTGGTAAGCTCTCTTTTTATCGTGACCGGGAAGATTTCATTGTACAAAACCTGTCCCATCTGCTGGAGTTCGTGGAGGATCTTCGTCGGGATTTTCCCTTGCCTTGAGACCGCGTTCAGAAGATGGAGAAGCTCGCTGCATCTACGCTGTAGATCAAGGTTTGAAACTCGACTCTCTTCATAGTGAGTTAAAGTCTGCTCTCCCTCACTGAGACTGATCTCGAGATTGTCAGCTTTTCTAGATATTTCCAAATACAGCGCTTCTCTCATCGCTTGCTTCCCATATTCCGTGGAGAAACGATCTCTCCCTGGTTGTTGTTTACCGCTACCTGCTATGCCTTGTGCATATACCTTATTCAGATACGGTGCCTATGATGCCTTACGAAGATCCAGCCTGATCTCGCCTACTTCTCTTTCCTCAAAAATAACCTTGATGAGATATTTTCTCAGTTTCAGATAGAAAATAGCCTCACTATCCTCGATGGAACTCAGCTCTCTGCCTCCGGAAAAAAGTGACAGACGGGCTCCGGTCAGGGGAATTTGGTTAACTGGATCGGATGCATTCAGGACCACTTTATAGGAGTCATTAATGCATTCAATCTGAACATCCATCTTCAGATCCTGAAATTCCTTGGAAATAATAATAAACTCGGACAATTGACTCTGGTTGATTTTGTCTTCGTGCCCGCGAACAGGCTGCAGGGCTGGTTCCGGAGTCAAAAGTTCTCCAGTGTTTTTAAGAATCCTGATTGCTTTTTGAGTAATACTTAAGACAACTTCCAGAACTCGGTTGGAACTGCTGCCAGAGGGTATCTGTGCAAAAATTGCCTGTTTGGCTCTGGCCATGAGCCTCCTGGGCACATCAACTTGTTCACCGGCCATCATGTCATCAAGGATAAGCAGTCTATCGTAACAGTATCGGCAATCAATAAGATGCCTGCCGATTTCCGTTCCTTCCGGTTTTGGTAAGGTCCCCTGGTAATACGATTCCAATCTATCTTCATTCAAGCAATCAGGAGTATTGCGAGGTATATCTCCCCTCTTTCGGGGGGGGTAGATACTATGCAGTATCTCAGCTAACTTCTCAACATCTCTTTCCATGATTAACTCCTTATCAGGTGGACTCCTTTAAACATTAACATCAACCCAAAAGACGAATGATCTAAAAATCCCTTATGAATGTTTCTAAATCACTGTATAGATTTTTTTCCTTGGCGATTTGAACGAGCTTATTGACCAGGCGGAACTTCAACTGGTGAATGGCATTTAACTTCAGGTTCATAATCCTTCCAACCTCATCAGAACTTAGTTCTTCTTCGAAAATAAGCTTGAAAAAAAGCTGATGTCGAGGATTCAATTCTTTCTTTAATTCTCCTATAATATGCTGGAGTTGCTTTAACTCAAGATTATCATAGCTCGAGTCCACGGAAGAACTCTCCGGAATATCTTCAATGTCAAGAAAAAATCTTCTTTCCCGGAGAAAATCCACCGTGTTATGAAAGCAAATTTCCCGTAAATAAGCAGTAAAGGACTTTTCGGTCGTCCCTCGAAAATTTTGCAGCCGACGACAACTATTTTCCAAAAGGGCTGCAAAAATTCGGTTGTAGATCTCCTCCAATTCATCTGACTGGAACTGAAAATTATACCTTTTTAGTGTTTTTATGATATAATTATATATAAGCTTGCTATATTTGGTAATGAATTCGTCCCAGGCACGCTCATCCCGGTTAATGCAGGCTTCCAAAAAACCGGTAATCTCTCCATCTTGCAATATGGTATTCATACAGTTAGTCCTATATCAGCTTTTTGGGTGGAAATCAATTTTTGACGATAACACTCTCAAATCGATAATTTTCACTTTTCCTCCTTACACCTTTATATATCATGGGAACTCAACATTTCAAGAGATTTTAGATCTAGCAGTCTGTCGGAGTGATGAAACTTAAATACAAATGAAACCACAGAGACACAGAGGCACTGAGGAAAGCACAGAGACACAGAGGTTGTCGTGCCGTATTATTCTCCGTGTCTCTGTGCCTCTGTGGTGTCTTTTTTCTTCTCCGACAGGCTGCTAGAAACACCTATTATTACTATAGTGAATAAACGCCAGCTCTGTCAACTCGCGCGTTGCGGGTTGCGGGTTAGCTGAAGGATGATACTTCAACCAAAACCCCGTTACCCGAACATCCAAAAATTCGTAACCCAATAACCCTTACCCCTTAACCCGAAACCCAGCAACTCAAAAATACTTTCCTTGACAATATTTTTTTCTATTAATATAATGATTTCCTTGTAAGGGCAAATCTTCAACAAAGATCTAAACTTTCTTAAACTAAAAGTGAGGTATCGGATCATGATTTCCAGACGGATGGTATTTGTTTTTGCAGTGTGTTTCCTTTCTTCAATGAGTATTCTTATTAGTTCAAGTCATGCCCAAACTAACCCTGAAAAGGGAAAATCCAAAGGGGATCAAATGCTTAATAAAAAAGGTGATCAAATGCTTAATAAAAAGGTAGATGCCGAAGCAAAAGAAACTCAGAAGGTAAAAAATCCTGTTGTCCTTATGGAAACTTCCCTGGGCACTATGAAAATTGAACTCTTCGAAAAAGAAGCTCCTCTTACAGTAAAAAATTTTATGGATTATGTAAAGGAAAAATTTTACGATGGAACGATATTTCACCGGGTTATACAGGACTTCGTGATTCAGGGAGGCGGATTTACCTCTGATATGGTCCAAAAGCCCACCCATCCCCCAGTTAAGAATGAAGCTGCAAACAAGATCAACAACACGACAGGAACCATTTGCATGGCCAGAACGTCCGTAGTTGACAGCGCAACTTCGCAGTTCTTCATTAACTTAAAGGATAATCAATCTCTCGATCATCAAGATGACTCAGATCGGGGATATGGATACTGCGTATTTGGAAAAGTAATCGAGGGTATGGATGTGGTTACCAAAATTGGAAAAGTTCCTACGACTACGAAAGGGTACAATAGGGATGTGCCTGTTACTACGGTAATCATTAAATCTATTCGACCTTTCCCATAACTACAATACGAAAACTACAATACGAAACTAGAATACAAATACCATTTCACCACAAAAGAGCACAAAAGATCGCAGAGGAAGGAGAGTAAAACCTCTCCCTCCCTCTGTGCCCTCTCTCTGGTGACCTGATCGCCTGAGTAGAGTATGGAGAGAAAAATCCTTGGAGGAGAGAGAATTCTGGATTGCGCTTAATGCGATTTCCGGCATGGCGGCTAGGCAAAAATTACGTCTGATAAATGTGTTCGGATCTCCACAGGAAATCTTCCGATCCAAAGTCAAGGTAGCGTCCCTGCCCGAATGCCGCCCGCTCTTCGTCCAGAACCTGCAAGCGTGCTCACCTGAAGCGATAGTAACACAGGAGGAAAAAAAGGCCCAGCTCGCCGGAGTAAAAATCATAACCCTTAAGGACACTGAATTCCCTTCCCTTTTAAAAGAAATTATTGATCCCCCATTAGCTTTATATGTTAAAGGCACGCTTCCTGCCGATATGAAAATAAGTCTATCCATCGTGGGCTCAAGAAGGGCCACTTACTACGGGCAACTGGTTACGGAAAGAATTACTCAAGGGTTATTGCCTTACGGATTTTGGATAGTAAGCGGGCTTGCGAGGGGAATTGACAGCATTGCTCACCACTGTGCCCTGCAAGGGGGAGGAAAAACGATAGCAGTCATGGGAAGCGGCTTAGATGTGGTATATCCGCCGGAAAATAAAAACCTTATGGAGCGTATTGCCGAAAGTGGCGCCGTGATCTCGGAGTTTCCTTTCGGCACTGAGCCGCACCAGATGAATTTTCCGATCCGCAACCGGATTATCAGCGGTCTTTCTCCAGCCGTACTCGTGGTAGAGGCCAGAGAGAAGAGCGGGGCACTTATCACTGCACGTTTCGCTTTAGATCAGGGGAGGGAGGTTTTGGCTATTCCCGGAAATATTTATTCTCCCAGCAGCCGGGGGACCAATCAGCTCATTAAAGATGGGGCACGCCTGGTCGAAGGGGTTGAGGATATCCTGGCAGAGATCGGGATTGACCTTATCAAACAGATTGCCGAACAGATTAAGTGGTCCCCTCCATCCAAGTCGCCCAAGGTTAAAATCAATGAGGGAGAAGGCAAAATTTTTGCTCTTCTCTCCTATGATCCTATACCAATTGATGTTATAACCCAAAAGAGTGGGCTTTGCGCGCAAGACATAAATAATATTTTATTGACATTAGAAATGAAAGGGATTATAAAACAGCTTCCAGGAAAGCTATTTTTCAAGGTATAAGCAGTATGGGAGAAGAAAAGAAAAAAATGGCCAATGCTCTTATAATTGTCGAGTCTCCCACTAAGGTAAAAACCATAACCAAGTTTTTAGGATCAGACTACGTAGTAAAAGCCTCAGTGGGCCATGTGAAAGACCTTCCCTCCAATCGACTGGGAGTGGATATCGCCCACGAATTTGCTCCGGAATATATCACGATTGAGGGCAAGGAGAAGGTTCTTTCAGAGATTAAAAAAGCAGCAAAAAAGGTAGAAAAAGTCTATCTTGCAGCCGACCCGGACCGGGAAGGGGAAGCAATCAGTTGGCACATTGCCAATGCACTGAAAGAGGAAAAGAATAATTTCAAGATTTATCGGGTCCTTTTTAACGAAATCACCAAAAGAGCTGTGCTCCAGGCTTTAGAATGCCCCGGTAATATTGACGAACATAAGGTGAATGCCCAGCAGGCCCGGCGGATACTGGATCGATTGGTGGGGTATAAAATCAGCCCCATTTTATGGCGTAAGGTGCGATGGGGGTTAAGTGCAGGCAGAGTACAGTCGGTAGCGGTAAGGCTTATCTGTGATCGCGAGCGGGAAATAAAAAATTTTTTAACCAAGGAATACTGGACCATCGCGGCCTATCTGGAAGGGAGCCTTCCTCCGCCATTCGTAGCCAAATTGTTTAAAATCGCGGACGAGAAAGCCGATCTTGCGAATGAGGCGGATGCCCGAAAAGTAGTAGATGATGTCCAGGCGGCAGAGTTTCGGGTTACCAAAGTTGAACGGAAAAAGAAAAAGAAACTGGCGGTTGCCCCCTTTACAACCAGCAAATTACAGCAAGAAGCCTTCCGCAAGCTCCGTTTTCCTGCCAAAAAAACCATGTCGGTCGCCCAAAAGCTCTACGAAGGAATTGAGCTTGGAAATGAAGGAAGTACCGGCTTAATCACCTACATGAGAACGGATTCCACCCGAGTCGCTGAAGAATCTTTACAGGATGTGCGATCATACATCGATTCCCGCTTCGGAAAAGAGTATTTGCCCTCTCGACCTAAAGTTTACAAGAATAAAAATAATGCTCAGGATGCACACGAAGCAATCCGCCCAACATCCACCTTCCGTGACCCGGAAAAAATAAAACCGTTCCTGAAACCTGATGAATTTCACCTGTATCAGCTCATCTGGAACCGGTTTGTGGCCAGTCAGATGCAAGATGCCATATTGGATATGACCACCATTGACATACAAGCCGTACAATACATTTTCCGGGCCACCGGATCAATCGTTATCTTTAAGGGATTCATGCAAGTTTACCAGGAAGACAAAGACGATGACCCATCCCTGAATCAGAATGGGGATAGCGACTCCTCGGAAAAACAAAAGGAGCTGCCCAATCTGACGGAAGGAGAAATTGTCTCCTTGATTAACCTGGATCCAAAGCAGCACTTTACTCAGCCGCCACCCCGGTTTTCCGAGGCCAGTCTGGTCAAGGAACTTGAAGAAAAGGGGATCGGACGGCCAAGCACCTATGCCACCATTATGGGCACTATTGTCAATCGGGAATATGTGAATAGAGATACCAAGGGGAAGTTTCTTCCCACTGAGCTGGGAATGCTCGTGAATGACTTACTGGTCGATAACTTTCCGGACGTCCTGGATGTGGAATTTACCGCACAGATGGAAAATCAGCTCGATGAAATTGAGGAAGGGAAACGGGATTGGGTCAAGGAACTGCGCTTATTTTATGATTCATTCACCCAGTATGTGCAGAAAGCTGAAAGCAGTATGCGGGATGTGAAGCGAGAGGGACTCCTGACTGACAAAATTTGCGAAAAATGCGGAAAGCCAATGGCTATTAAATGGGGAAAAAATGGAGAATTCCTTTCCTGCACAGGATACCCGGAATGTAAAAACGCCAAGGAATTCACCAGGGGTGAAAACGACGAGATCATTATCAAGGAAAATGAGCCCACGGACCAAAAGTGCGATAAGTGCGGCAGCCCCATGGCCCTGAAACACAGCCGCTTCGGTGATTTTCTGGCCTGTTCGGCCTATCCGAAGTGCAAAAATACCGTCTCCCTGGATAAAGTTGACCCGAAAGAATCCGAATTAGCCCAAAATGAGAAATGTGAAAAATGCGGAGCAGCCATGCAGATTAAAGTCGGCCCCTATGGCCGGTTTTTATCCTGTGTCGAATACCCAAAATGTAAATTCATTAAACCCATCAATATCGGAGTTTCCTGCCCTGAAGCTGGCTGCACCGGATACCTGACCGAACGAAAAACAAAGCGGGGCAAGCCCTTTTACAGTTGCAGCAACTATCCCAAATGCACCTTTTCCACATGGAACAAGCCGATTCCTGAAAAATGCCCAAAGTGCGGATTTCCGTTTTTAGTTCAGATGAAGAATAAGTTGGCGTGTGGAAACAAGGAATGCGATTATAAGGAAGAGAAATGAAACCCGTACCCCACGGTGGAAATTGCTCATTGGGTTACTCTCCCTTGATTTAACAATATTAAATTCAAAGCAAGCATCCTGGTAAGCGAGACGTTCCTGTCCCGCCTTTTACGGGGTGAGGGATGGAGTCAGATAATGAATCCTAAGGATATTCCTCTCAATGAGCGGATTATTTTCGCTCTCGATGTAGATTCAAAACAGAAAGCTGCCGAATGGATTGACCGGCTGGAAAGCCATGTTACCTTCTACAAAGTTGGCCTGCAATTATTTATCGCTGGCTGGTTTCCGGTTATTGATATGATCACGGAGCGCGGCCACAAGGTCATGGTGGACCTAAAACTTTTCGATGTCCCTGAAACCGTTAAGCTCGCTGTCAGGCAACTGAAAAACCATAAGGTGACTTTTGCTACTGTTCATGGGAATGATCCGATCATAAGAGCAGCAGTAGAGGAAAAAGGCGATCTGAAGATTCTCGCTGTCACCGTGCTCACTTCCTTCGATGAAGCTGATATGCGGGAGATGGGGCTTACCGGTACCATCGAAGATCTGGTCTTTCGGCGCGCTCAGCGTGCCCTGGACCTCGGCTGTGATGGTATTGTCTCCTCCGGCCTTGAAGCAGCTCGACTGAGAGAACACTTGGGTGACAATTTTCTTGTCGTTACCCCTGGAATAAGACCTGGGCAAAACATCGAAATTCGCGAAGATGATCAAAGACGCATTGCTACCGCTCAAAAAGCTATAGCTAATGGCGCTGACTATATAGTCGTTGGCCGCCCTATCAGCACAGCCAAGGACCCTATTGCCGTAGTAGAATCGATGCAGACTGAAATTCAAAAAGGATTAATCGGCCCCACCGCATAGCCCATACAAACCGTAATCGCCACTACTATCAACATCTTCTCGCGTAGCTGTACTTCATACTCCACATCCAGTATCCGGTTGCCATAACCCGCCAACTAATAACTTGATCATAATGGAGGAGGATCCGTTCGGCCCTCCTCCATTACGAATTGTGTAGAGCCTGACTAAAGTCCGCCCGAAGGGCGCTAACTTTATCAACGAAATTTATCAACTGACTTTTTTCTTAACTCCTACAACTCCCAGCAAACCAAAAAAGAGTAATAGCCCAGTAGCTGGTTCAGGAACAGGCGACATTGATACATTGTCGAGTGCTGCCCCACATGCAGTGCTGGAACCAATGTTTTCAAAATTCATGGACGTAGTTGTACCCGTTGCCGTAAAAGTAAACATCATGGTTTCCCAACCCATGTCTAGACAACTATGGCCGGTTTTGTCAAAATGAAAATCAAAGGTGCTACCACCAACGGTAACTCGCAATTGTTTAACGTCTGGTGGGCCCATGGGATTGCCAGCCATATCAAATGTTACCATATATTCCTGACCAATAACAGTTGTAATGTCTTGCGAAACCTTAATGCCACCTGATTGAGTAGCACTTAGATCAATACTGCGAACCCCATCCGACGCTAGCCAATAAGTTCCAATATAATCAATTGAACCACTCGACACTTCCCAACAGTCGATATCCGTACTATTTAAGCCCAATGTAATAAAGCTACCAGGATTTTTACCGTCTTCGAAGCTTCCATTCTGAATTAGATTTGCTTCTGCCTGTGAAATTAATATAAATATACTTATTACCAGGAATAATATTTGACTCTTTTTTAACATTTGTCCACCTTTTCCTAACCTGTTCTCGTAAATAACCAGCTTTACTTTTGTACTTTTGCACCTTTTTATCAGTAATTTGTAATATAACTAATTTTGCAACAACTACCTGTCATCCCCATTTTTGCCGGAATGACGAAAAGTGCAAGAGTATGGTTTAATTAAACATACATCGATAACTATTCACACCTCACTTTCTTTTTCCTTGATAATTTATGCGCGATATACCTTAATCTATCCTTGCTCTTTAAACAGCAATTTTTATGCCTACAATATTTAACAATTTATTAGTTAATATTATTGAATTAAATAAAATCGTGAGCATGGATAGTGGCAAAAATGTATAGTTTGGCTACAATTTTTTTATTTATTTTGTAACATATTAAAAATAAACATGAAAAGCACAAATAAAAACGTAGCTAATTAGTACGCCGTTGGGGATTTTCCAACACCCGCACCTTGCATCCCGCACTCCGTCCCCCATCCCAAAAATAATAGACAGTCCTACCTATTGATTTCCAAATGGGTAGGGTGTTAACCTTCGCCTTTAGGCGGAAACGTCTTTAGCATATGTTCTTTTAAGGACGAAGCTTTAGCGTGATAGAGTGTTCAAGTAAAAAAGGGTTGCGATAAAGGCAGATGGAAGGTATGCAAGGGATAGCAGTGCACCGCTTCAGTGACAGGGTAAGGAGAGTATTGTTTTGGCCAGGAGAATAGATAAGGTTATGGGATGTTGAAACTTGGGGCTGTTTATAGCGAGTATGGAGGCATCACCGATAACTGTTCTTAACTGGCAGAATATATGAGGCTGAGGTAGAAAGGGTATAGCTGTGCGGAACTTAAGTCGGATATTTCATCCGAGTGGTTCAGATGACTTCAGTCTTAAGGGGCGTTTACGCCCATAACAATCTCCCGGCTTTAGCCGGTAGTCATTGATTTTATTTATTTTATTAAAAAAAAACGTTTTTTCGTAAAAGTGTGGTAGTTTTATCACAGAAATAACGACTATCTTTTCAACCAGGGATAAACATAATGATTTATAAGGGAAAAATGAGACCCATAATGCTGGCACGTAAGTTGCGTAAATTTGAGCTGTTTATAAACTTTTAGGCTATAACAAGAATACCTGAATAGAACAGGTTGAAAAAATAATAAAGAGGAAAGGTAGGTATGGAAAATATGAAACAAAGGCCAAAGAGGCCACTGCCACTACAGAAAATGGAGGAGGAGCCATTCGGCCCTCCTCCAAAAGAGTACAACTATCGCTCTTCGGTGTGTGTCTGGTTAATGAGGCCATCGTTGAGACTGGAATGGAGGTCCCGGATGCCCCGTGCAATAACTACACCATGAAGTGTGTAGAGCCAGACGAAAAGTCCGCCCGAAGGGCGCTAACTATCAACTAACTTTATCAACTAAATTTTTTCTTAACTCCTACAATTCCTAGCAAACCTAAAAAGAATAATAACCCAGTACATGGTTCAGGAATCGGCTCCATTGATACATTGTCGAGTGCTGCACCATAATATGGGTCGATACCTGGGTCACCCAAAATACTTGTAAACTTCAGGCACGTAGTTATATCCGTTGCCGTAAAAGTAAACATCTTGGTTTCCCATCCCATGTTTGTACGACTATAGCCGGATTTATCAAAAGAAAAATCAAAGGTGCTATTATCAACGGTAATTTGCAATTGTTTAACGTCTGGTGGGCCATCGGGATTGCCAGCGATATCAAATGTTACCATATAGTCCTGACCAATAACAGTTGTAATGGCTTGCGAAACCTCAATGCCACCTAAGCTAGAACCACTTAGATCAATACTGCGAACCCCATCCGACGCCTGCCAATAAGTCCCAATATAATCAATTGAACCACTCGACACTAACCAATCGGTAATAACCGTACTTCCTGCAGTTCCTGCGACCAATGTAGTAAAGAGACCAGGATTACTGGAAGCGTTTTCGAAGCTTCCATTTTGAATTAGATTTGCTTCTGCCTGTGAAATTAATAAAAATATACTTATTACCAGAAATAATATTTGACTCTTTTTTAACATTTGTCCACCTCTTTCTAACCTGTTCTCGTGAATAACCAGCTTTACTTTTGTACTTTTGCACCTTTTTATCAGTAATTTGGAATATAACTAATTTTGCAACAACTACCTGTCATCCCCATTTTTGCTGGAATGACGAAAAGTGCAAGTGTATGGTTTAATTAAACATACATCGATAACTATTCACACCTCACTTTCTTTTTCCTTGATAATTTATGCGCGATATACCTTAATATATCCTCGCTCTTTAAAAAGCAATTTTTATGCCTACAATATTTAGCAATTTATTAGTTAATATTATTGAATTAAATAAAATCGTGAGCATGGATAGTGGTAAAAATGTATAGTTTGACTACAATTTTTTTATTTATTTTGTAACATATTAAAAATAAACATGAAAAGCACAAATAAAAACGTAGCGAATTAGTACGCCGTTGGGGATTTTCCAACACCCGCACCTTGCATCCCGAACTCCGTCCCCCATCCCAAAATAATAGACAGTCCTACCCCTTGATTTTATTTATTTTATTAAAAAAAAGAACGTTTTTTCATGAAAGTGTGGTAGTTTTATCACAGAAATAACGACTATCTTTTCAACCAGGGATAAACATAATGATTTATAAGGGAAAAATGAGGCCCATAATGCTGGCACGTAAGTTGCATAAATTTGAGTTGTTTATAAACTTTTAGGCTATAACAAGAATACCTGAATAGAACAGGTTGAAAAGAATAATAAAATTGCGCTAAAGAGGCAGGGCAGAAAAATGATCAACTACCAAAGAACCATTAGAGAGAAAATTGGTTGTACCGGTATCGGCCTCCATTCCGGGAAAAAAGCAAAAATCACCTTTGTCCCAGCCGAGCCCGATACGGGAATCAAATTTAAACGCACCGATGTTTCGGGTAATAACTGCATAATCGAGGCATCGCACCAAAATCTTGCCACCGTGAATTACGCAACTACCTTATCGAAAAACGGCTCCAGTGTACAAACGGTTGAGCATTTGATGGCGGCTTTAGCAGGATTAGGGATAGATAATCTGATCGTTGAGATTGATTCGGATGAGGTGCCTATTATGGATGGCAGCGCAGCCCCATTTGTATTTTTGCTGCAGGAGGCGGGAATCCTGGAACAGGCGGCACCGAGAAAGTATATCAAAATTAAAAAAACGATTCAGGTCGGCACGGATGACAAATTTATAAAAATTACTCCTGCCGAAGAGCTATCGATTACGTATACCATTAATTTTAATCATCCTCTCATTAATACGCAAAAGGCACACTATACCCTTACCGAGGCTACCTTTATCAAGAAAATTTCCCGTGCCCGGACTTTTGGATTCTTACACGAGGCAAAGCAGCTCAGAGAAGCCGGACTGATCAAGGGCGGTTCACTGGACAATGCAATTGTGGTTGGTGATTATCACATTTTGAATGGCAGTTTGAGGTTTGAGGATGAATTTGTCTGCCATAAGATCATAGATTTCATTGGCGATCTCTACCTCCTTGGGCGGCCGATAATTGGCCATGTAACCGCTTACAAGGCAGGGCATGGGCTCCATTCCATCCTGGTGAAAGAGATCAGCAGGTACCTGCATGCATGGGAATTTGTTCCCGCAACCCAAGAGGTAAGGCACCTTCAAACAATAAGGTCCCAGAAGGAGGCCGGATATGCCTGTCCCAATACCAATCTTGCGGTTACGATAACTTCCTGAAGATTTCTGAAAGGCTTATACTATCGGGAATCTCGAATTTGACATTATTGAGCTTAACAGCATTTGTATAAAATGAGCAGTCGGTTCGTTATGGAAGGTATACAGTATCAAAATTAACATTGAGGGGAGATCTGTACTATGAGTTTATGGGAAACGATTAAAAATGGTCTTGGGGAAGGATTTTCATCGGCATCTGAAAAAGCTGTCGAATGGTTCAAGACAGGTGCTGAGGCAGTAAAAGAGGGGACAGGAAAAGCCTCTGAAAGAATTGCCTATAGTTCAAAACTGGCTAAACTCAAATATGATTATCGAAATATCCATAAAGCCATTGAAAAGGAGTTTACCGAATTAGGGGGCAAAGCCTATAACCTCTTTTGCGAGAACAAAGTGGTGGATCTGGAGAAAGATGCCAATGAAAATATCCAAAGATTGAATTCTCTTGAAAATGACCTGAAAAACAAGGAGAAGGAAATAGAGGAACTGCCAAAGGCCTTTGCCTTTGGGACGGAATCCATTGACAAGAGAAGTGTCGATGACCTGAAAAAGGATCTGGAGGCCGGAGGCGGGACAATCGAACAAGTGGTTATAGAAGATAAATCTTCGTTTCTGGGTAAGAAGCTCAAGGAGATTCAATTGCCCGAAGATGCCCTGGTTGGAACCATCATCCGCGGTGAAGAGGTTATAATTCCCGACGGAGAGACGGTTTTTCAAATAAATGACAAGGTAACTTTATTGGGAAAAAGAGAGGATGTGGAGAAAACAATCGAGCAGATGAAACCAGCCAAGACTGAATCTCCTGAAAACGAGCAATCTGCCGCTTCTGATTAAGGTAGATTTAAAGAGCCAGACAAGCTTTATGGAGTGGCAAAATACAGCAGGATCGATTCCCTGATGATTTTGGCTGCGACAATGCTGCTTACCTGATGAGGAGTTTGATAGGGAAGCAGTTCTACCACATCCATGCCTACTACATTCTCTGCCCGGAGGGTATAAAGAATCCGTATCAGTTGGGCAAAGGTGAGCCCCCCCGGTTCCGGAGTCCCGGTTCCGGGAAGAACTGAGGGGTCAAGAACATCTAAGTCAAGGCTGATGTAGAGAGGTCTCCCTTGAATTTTCTGCGCTATATCTGCAAAATCGCCCCTGAGATCGCTTCCCCTGAGATTGCATTGATTTGTTTTGTACTGGCAGCCAATCTGTCGGGCAAGGAGGAACTCTTCCTGAGTCCCTGATCGAATACCCACCTGGATCAGACTTGACTCTCCGATCACTTCAAGAACTCTGCGCATAACCGTACTATGAGAAAGCCTCTCTCCGAGGTATTCCTCCCTGATGTCTGAATGAGCATCGATGTGGACCACCATGAGGTCAGGGTAATACTTTTTGAAGGCGGTAATAACAGGAAGGGCGATCAGATGCTCTCCTCCCATGGTAATAGGAATTTTCCGATCGTTGAGCACCTTATCTATAGCCTGATTGATGAGGTCAAGAATTATTGGAGTATTTCCAAAGGGAAGCTCCAAATCGCCAAGATCACAAAGGGCAATGCCAGAAAGATCTTTGTCCTGGTCAGGGCTGTAGCTTTCAATCGCTTGGGATGCCTCACGGATAGCATTCGGTGCGAATCGTGAGCCAGGCTGATAGGACGCGGTTCCATCAAAGGGGCAGCCAAGCAGTACCAGAGAAGCAGCAGGATATCCCGCATTCGCGTTGAGAAAGCGCAAGTGGTTAAAGCGAACTTCCATTAGACAGCATTTCCCTTATGAAATTAGGCAGATTAAATGATGAGCGATGGACCTGCGGGTTGTAATACTTGAGCCCGGGTTGCAGTTCCTCGTAGCGGCGAGTATCGAGGTGGTCAACAGGGGTGGTCACCCCACCTTTGGAACACCAGGCAAAGCTCCAGCAGCCGGATGGGTAGGTAGGGATAAAAGCCAGGTACATGGTTGAAACAGGAAAGACTATACTGAGCTTTTGGTACATGGGGCCAATTATGTGCCCGTGCATGAAAGGAGATTCCGATTGCGCCACCATCAGGCCGTTTTCTCTGAGTATCCGAGAAACACTCTGATAAAAAGATTCTACAAACAGCCCCTCTCCCGGCCCAATCGGATCTGATGAGTCGATGATAACCACATCATAATCGGACTGAGCATTGCGGACGAATTCTATTCCATCAGTCACATGAATAGTTACCTTTGGAGAATCAAGCCCCTGGCTGACATAGGGGAAATACTCCCTGCATTTCTCTATGACCATCTCATCGATTTCAACCAGATCGATGTGTTCGATAGAAGGGTGCTTCAATACCTCGCGAACGGTCCCGCCGTCACCACCCCCGATAATCAGAACCCTTCGAGGGTTGGGGTGAGAGAGAAGGGGAACATGAGCGATCATCTCATGATAGACAAATTCATCTCGTTCGGTTAGCATGACCAGGCCATCCAATAAAAGGACTCTCCCATATTCGGGTGATTGGAGAATGGCGATGTCCTGATATTTTGTTCTCCCGCCGAATAAACAATCGACAACTTTAAGGGTAATTCCCGTATTCTCAGTATGTTTTTCCGTATACCAAAGTTCCATGATAAATCCTCAATTCTACTATCGTATCAAACTACCGTAATTCCACTATCAAACCTCAATCCCACAGAACCACTCCGGCAAATGCAGCAGCGATTTTCCTGACCTTGTACTCTATGGAAATACTTTGTATTTCCCTGATTTCCTGTCCTCGCAAAAGCATCCCCTGCTCGGCCATGTGGCGCACGATGTTTTCGATATCATGTTTCCTCCCCTGGGCCGAGTACTCCATAATTAAACCTGGGTAATCCGGGTCAGTGGAAAAAGCGGCGGCTACAGCAGCAGAGATAAACTCATCCTGCATATCGCTGCTCCTTGTGGCATAAGCCACAGGGACCAGAGATCCGGCTGGAATTGGGCATGGAGAAATTCTCGTACAACGCGGGGGAACAATGCTGCTCATCTTCACCAGATTGAGGTTTCCAATACCGGAATCCAGCAATGCACCATCAAATGCGTTGAGGGGGGAATAGCCTTCAGAGGCCCCGGCAACAAAAAAATATTTCGTAGGTGTCTTGATAATCATAATATTGTAACTCTTACTTGATGTTAACTGAATTAATCGTCTCTACCAATGGCTTAATTGTCTCTACCAATGGCTTATACGGCAGATGCTGATCTTTCAGATCGAGCTGCCCCCTTTTCATTTCCATGCTGGTAGAATATGAAGCTTTCAGCTTTGTTTTTAAAAAATCGAAAGCTTTCCACGGATCTACGGTATCTCCGCAGGTAAAAACATCAACAGCAGCATAACCATACTCCGGCCAGGTGTGAATGGCCAGGTGTGACTCTGCAATGACAACTACTCCGCTTACTCCATGTGGATTAAACAAATGAAATACACTTTCAACTATGGTGGCGTTGCACGCATGGGCAGCGCTTTCCATGTATTTCTTGATAAGCTTGTAGCTGTTCAAAACAGCACGGTCACAGTCATAATATTCTGCAAGTATTTGGCGGCCTAGTGCTTTCATAAGCTACCCTCCTTCTTTGCCCATTGTTCCTCCTTAGCTGCATCAATAAGCAGTATACAAAAAGAAGAGGCACATTCTACATTATTCTGGGAACAATGTAAAGATTTTTTTTTGTAAAAAAACATTTGCTATGTGCATGATTTTATAGCAGTTTCAATCGCATAAAATGTTTCCCGGTGAATAAGGTTATTTTTTAATGTTTTAAGATATCATTACCAAAGATACTTTAATAATGATATCTTGAGCGGCAATTTCTGTTGTAGGTGAGAGTGGAAAATCATATTGACAATCTGACAGATTTGTGAGATTCTCTGTCTTGCGGCCAAATATGCCTATGATATTCAAATTTAATTGACTTTCTTTCGTAAACTTAAGAAGGAGCGGAGAATATGTTTGAAGAGGTAAAAAAAGCACTGGAAGAAATTCGCCCCCTGTTGCAGGCCGATGGAGGGGATGTGGAACTGGTAGAAGTGAATGATGGCGTAGTCAAATTAAAGTTAATCGGTGCCTGCTCCGGTTGCGCTATGGCTAAAATGACTCTCAAGATGGGTATAGAAAAAAAATTGAAAGAAAAGGTACCTCAGATCAAAAAAGTGGAAGAGGTATAGATTGAAAAAAAGGCCCTGTCAGGCCTCTCTACCAAATAAATGTCATGACCACGACAAATTAATTGACAAGTACGTCTTTTTTTCATAAAGTAATATACTTCGCTATTTTTGTCAGATACGGGTCACGAAAAATACCAAAATCCTAATATGTCGGGTGTACGAATTTGAAAGAGATTATTATCAATGCTAATCCTTACGAAAAACGCGTCGCTTTACTAGAGAATCGTTTATTAACGGAAATCTATATTGAAAGGCGAAGAAGTAAAAGGATAAATGGAAACATTTACAAAGGAAGAGTAGCACGAGTCTTGCCTGGAATGCAAGCGGCTTTTGTTGATATTGGTATTGGTCGTGATGCTTTCTTGTATGTGGTCGATGTTACCGACCCCTCCTTGGACTATGACAAGATCGCGCTGGCCGATGATGTAGATACGGTCGAGATCGCTGAAGAGCCGGTGGAAGAAAAAAGCACCTCTCATTACAGCGGAGCGGCGATTGAAGATCTGCTGAAAGAAGGCCAGGAAGTGCTGGTCCAGGTCTCCAAAGAGCCCCTCGGCACAAAGGGTGCACGGGTTACGACCAACATCACGCTTCCCGGCAGATATCTGGTGTACATGCCGACGGTGGATCATATCGGCATTTCCCGAAGGATCGAAGATAAAACGGAAAGGTCCAGACTGCGGGACTTGATTACCAGGCTGAAAAAACCGAATGCCGGATATATTGTCCGGACGGTCGGTGAAGGAAAAGACGAGAAGCATTTTCGGGCGGATATTGATTACCTGTCAAAACTCTGGGAAAATATCCTGATTAAAGGCAATAATTGCTCCGCGCCCTGCATGGTTCATCGTGAGCTGGATATCCTGCTGAAAACATTAAGAGATATTTTTAATAATGATGTAGATCAACTGGTGATAGATTCTCGTGAGGAATACGACCGATGCAATGAATTTCTTGACTCCTTCCTCCCCAGTCTGACCGATCGGGTCAAACTATATACCAAAACGAGACCCATGTTTGATGAGTACGATATCGATCGGCAGATTGAAGATGCCCTCTCTCCGAAGGTCTGGCTCAAGTCGGGCGGGTATATTGTGATTGATGAGACTGAGGCCCTGATTGCCATTGATGTTAATACCGGTAAATTTGTCGGAGAATCGAGCCTTGAGGAAACCATCTACAAGATTAACATGGAAGCTATTCAGGAAATAGTGCGACAGGTGCGGCTCAGGGATTTAGGCGGGATTATTGTCATCGATTTTATCGATATGGAAAGTGAGGAAAATCAAAATAACGTTCTTCAGGCACTGGAGGAGGAATTAAAGCACGATCGTATGCGGACTAAAGTGCTCCAGCTTACCGAATTGGGTCTCGTGGAAATGACCCGTAAAAGGATCAAGCAAAGCCTGTCCAATATCCTCACCACCCCTTGCCCCTACTGCAAAGGAACCGGGCGGGTAAAATCCGTGTTAACCATCTGCCGGACCATTCAGCGTGAAATTGATAGACTGGCCCCGACATGCAAGGGGGATGAGATTCTCATTAAGGCGCATCCCAGTATAGCTGCATTTTTTTATAAGCAGGAAGATGCACTATTAGAATATCTGGAAGGAAAATATAATAAAAGAATTACGGTTCGAAGTGATCCTGAGCTTCACTATGAACAATATGATATCGTCGTCTTGTAGATAGAAAATGGCACAGAGGTTCAGAGGCACAGAGGCACAAAGGGGAAAAACTTTGTGCCGCTGTGCCTTTGCCCCTCTGAAGCCGTCTAAATGATCCTTTGAGGAGGTAAGCGTTAATGTATGCAGTGATAGAAACGGGTGGAAAACAATATAAAATTTCCCCAGGCGATGTTATTGCCGTCGAACTGCTCGATGGGGATAAAGGTACACAGATAGAGTTCGAGAATGTGTATCTAATCGCTGAGGAAGAAAAAATCAGTTGCGGTGAGAGTTTGAAAGGTGCAAAAGTGCGAGGGACAATCATGGGTGAGACAAAAGCTAAAAAGTTGGTTGCCTTCAAATACAAAAAAAGGAAAGATTCAAGAAAAAAAATTGGGCATAGACAGAAATATACAACCATCCGCGTGGATGAGATTTTAACGGAGGTACTATAAATGGCTCATAAGAAATCAGGCGCAAGCTCCGTTAACGGAAGAGACAGCGCGGGCAGGCGGTTGGGTGCGAAGAAATTCACCGGGCAAAAGGTGTCTGCGGGCAGCATCCTGGTGCGGCAGAGGGGAACGAGAATTTTCCCCGGAAATAACGTTGGTATCGGCGGAGATGATACCCTTTTTGCCAAGATAGATGGGATTGTTAAATTTGAGAGGAAAGGCAAGTCTAAAAGACAAGTCAGCATTTATGCCTGACGCTAATTCCTGATGTTTATCGATGAAATTGTAATACACATAAAAGCAGGAGACGGCGGAAACGGTTGTGTCAGTTTCCGAAGAGAGAAATATGTTCCCAAGGGCGGACCAAACGGCGGGGATGGTGGAGATGGTGGAAGCGTAATTCTGGAAGCATCTTTGTCATCCAGAACCCTGCTTAATCTGCGTTTCCAATCCATGTTCAAGGCCGACAAGGGCGCAAACGGAAGTAGCAACAGAAAATCCGGACGAATGGGCGCTGACCTTATTATTGTCGTCCCCGAAGGAACTGTTGTTAAAGATAACGAAAGCGGCGAGTTCCTGGGAGACTTGAAGGCCGCAGGAGATACTCTGGTGGTTGCTCAGGGGGGGCGAAGGGGCCGCGGTAATGCCCGATTCGCTACCTCGACCAACCAGGCACCCCGCCATGCGGAAAAAGGAAGGCCCGGTGAAGAGCGCCGATTATATCTGGAATTAAAGCTCATCGCTGATGTCGGGCTGATCGGCCTACCCAATGCTGGTAAATCAACCCTTATTTCAAAAGTTTCCGCAGCCAAACCCCGCATTGCCGAATATCCATTCACCACCATTCATCCCAATCTTGGTATGGTTTTGACCGACATGTCAAAAGGCGCACAGGATCAAAGCTTTTGCATTGCGGATCTTCCAGGTTTGATTCAAGGAGCACATGAGGGGATAGGGCTTGGAGACCGGTTTTTGCGCCACATTGAAAGAAACCGCATACTCGTGCACATGATCGATGTATCCAGCAGCACCGGCCCTGATGACCCGATTGAAGCTTTCCATACAGTTTTTGAAGAGATGAGGCTCTACAGCCAGGCATTAATCCAGAAAAAGCAAATCGTCGTGGCCAATAAGATCGATGATGTAGCGCAAGATAAGCTTCAGGCACTTGAGCATTTATGCCAAGAAAAAGGGTATCCCTTCGTGAAAATTTCAGCAGCTACCGGTGAGAATACCAAATCCTTGATTCGACTCATTCAGCAGACACTTTCTGAACTTGATCAGGCTAAAAATATAAAATCTTAATCGTGGAGATGGGAACCTATGGACATGGACGCAGATCAAGAGCAGCAGGAAAGAAAACGGGAAATCCTCCAAAATGCCCGACGGATCGTGATCAAGATAGGCAGTGCCGTCATTGCTCAGGATGGCTTTGCCTTAAACAGGCAGTCGATGGCGACTCTGGCTCAGGAAATTTCAGCCCTGGCTCAGAATCCCTATGAGATCGTGGTGGTTTCTTCAGGTGCCATTTTGGCAGGAATGGAAAGGCTTGGCCTTAAAATAAGGCCCCGAACCATTCCCCACAAGCAGGCCATTGCTGCCATTGGACAAAGCTCTCTGATGAAGGCATGGGAAACATGCTTTGGGGAAAACGACCGTTGCGTTGCCCAGATCCTCCTGACCACCGATGATGTTTGCAATCGCCGAAGATACTTAAATGCCCGGAACACTATGGCCGCCCTCTTCCGGTATCGAGTAATTCCCATAGTCAACGAGAACGATACCGTAGTGACAAACGAAATAAAATTCGGCGATAATGACCGACTCTCCGGTCTGGTGGCCGGTTTGATCAGTGCAGACCTGTTGATCATTCTCTCCCATGTGAAGGGCTTATATGCCAATGATCCGACTGGGCAGCAGCAGGGAGATTTCAGTGGAGAGCCCATTCCTTTTGTGGAAAAAGTTACCGACGAGATCAGCGAGCTGGCCAAAAGTAAAACCTCATTCATCGGCACAGGCGGTATGCAGACCAAAATCCTTACCGCTCATGAGGCGGCCAAATCCGGGATCGCTACCTGGATCGTCAATGGCAAGCACCCTGAAACTGTTACCAAAATCTTAAAGTATCCTGAAAAGCATACGGGAACCTTTTTCTTCCCGGAAAAAGATAAACTGACCAGCCGGAAAGCCTGGATCGGTTATGCTCTGCGTCCCAAGGGGAAATTAGTGGTAGACAATGGTGCCAGGAACAAGCTCGTGCAGGAGAACAAAAGTCTCCTATCCAGTGGGATTGTGCTTATCGAAGGCAGTTTCGGTATCGGAGACTTAGTGCAGTGCGTAGGACTGGATGGCCAGGAATTCGCCCGCGGACTGGTGAATTACAACTGCGAGGAGCTGCAAGTCATCAAGGGGAAGAAATCAGCAGAGATTGAGGGCATCCTCGGCTACAAATATTATGATGAAGTCATTCACCGGGATGACTTGGTCATTCTGTAACTAGTCAGGTAGATAGGCTGTAGGTATTTAGGCTTTAGGAAAAGACTACTCAGGTAGATAGCTGTAGGCATTTAGGCTGTTAGCCTAAAAACCTAAACACCTACAGCCTAAACAACCTAAAGGAGGAACGTCTCATGGACATAAGACAAACCGTATTAGTCCAGGCTCAAGCAGCCAAAAGGGCCGCCCGTAAATTAGCTGTCCTGTCTTCGACAGTGAAGGATAATGCCCTGCTGCAGATGGCGGATGGGATCGAGAAAGGGCTTGAGGGAATTCTTGCAGCCAACAGAAAAGATGTGGAAGCCGGGACGCAAAAAGGGCTCACCAAAGCCATGATCGATCGCCTGACCCTGAATCAGGGGCGAATTGCAGGCATGGCTCAAGGTTTGCGTGAGATTGCCGCACAACCAGACCCGGTTGGTTCCATGGACCGGATGTGGAAGCGGCCCAATGGGCTGGAAATCGGCCGGTTGCGGGTTCCCCTTGGGGTGATTGCCATTATTTATGAGGCCCGGCCCAATGTAACTTCAGACGCTGCCGGGCTTTGTTTGAAGGCAGGCAACGCGGTTATTTTGAGGGGTGGATCTGAGGCCATTCACTCCAATCTGGCCATTGCCGATATCATTCAGGATGCACTCTCCACGTCAGGAATTCCCAAAGAAAGTGTTCAAGTGATTTCGATCACTGATCGCCAGGCTGTCAAGGAATTGCTGACCATGAACGAGTATATCGATGTGGTCATCCCCCGGGGTGGTGAGGCGCTGATCCGGGCAGTGACGGAAAATTCAACCATCCCGGTCATCCAACACTACAAAGGTGTCTGCCATACCTACGTGGATGATAAGGCTGACATGGACATGGCCAGCCGGATCGCCATAAATGCCAAGGTGCAAAGGCCGGGTGTATGCAATGCTATGGAAACACTCCTGGTGCATCAGGGAATTGCTGCCCAGTTTCTCCCCTCCATGATTGCACGGTTGCGGGAGGCCGGGGTGGAGATTCGGGGCTGCCCAAGGACAAAAGAGCTTGTTCCTGATGTGATTGCAGCCACCGAGGATGACTGGTATGCCGAGTATCTGGATCTGATTCTCGCTGTCCGGGTGGTGGATTGTCTGGACGGGGCGATCGATCATATTACTCAATACGGGTCTGGGCACTCGGACGCCATTATTACGCAAGATTACAGCCGGGCCAGAAAATTTTTGCGCGAGGTGGACTCCGCAGCCGTTTATGTGAATGCTTCAACACGATTTACCGACGGAGGGGTCTTTGGTCTTGGCGCTGAAATTGGCATCAGCACGCAAAAGCTGCATGCCCGCGGCCCAATGGGAGCGGAAGATTTGACCACCACCAAATATATTATCTTCGGTGATGGCCAGATTCGCGAGTGAAGGGGGAATGCCCCCGTGAAATTTGCACTCTTCGGTGGGACCTTTAATCCTGTTCATTTTGGCCACTTGACCATTGCTGAAGAGATCCGACAGCGGTTTTCTCTGGACCGGATCTACTTTATCCCTTCTGCTCTGCCTCCTCATAAAAGTCCAGAGCGGGTTGCCTCACCGCTTGATCGATTTCTGATGGTGACTCTGGCTACGGTATCCAATCCCTCTTTTTTTGCATCTTCCGTAGAAATAGATCGGGGGGGAAAATCGTATTCCGTCGAAACGGTTCAAAATTTCCGTCAGCAATTCGGGCAGGAAGCTAAAGTTTACTTTCTCATGGGATTGGATGCCTTTTGGGAAATCTCGACCTGGAAAAACTTTACCGAGCTGATTGCTTCCTGTAAACTTATTATCACCAGCAGACCGAGCATGGATTTGCAGGACGCTGTGAAGAATTTACCAAAAATCCTGTTAACCCGCCACCAAGGGCTACGGTTTGCTTTTTGCCCGATGAAATCTCTTCAAGAGGCAACACCTGTAGTGGATCAGGGAGAAGACCTTTTTTTTGTTGAGGTTCCTGGTATTGGTATTTCTTCCACAATGGTCCGAAGCCGTGCTCTTGCAGGGAAGTCTTTACGTTATCTGGTCCCTCCGGTTGTGGAGGAATACATTAAGAAGCACGGCCTTTATAGCAAAGGAGAATAACATTTTATGCATTATCCCAGTGCTGAAGAAAAGGTAATAAAGGGGAGCCAGGCTGCACTTGAAAAAAAAGCCTTCGACCTTATTTCCTTTGATCTGCGGGGAATTTCCAACATGGCCGATTTTTTTCTCATCTGCACGGGAACAACGAATACGCATGTGAGGGCTATTGCCGATGCCATTGAAGAAGCATTGCTTCGAGAAGGCGTCAAAATGGGCCATAAGGAAGGATACCTCGAATCGACATGGCTTCTCTTGGACTACGGAGATATCATAGTCCATATCTTTACGAACGATAAGCGAGAATATTATGACTTGGAGCGATTGTGGGGAGATGCCCCCAAATTGGACCTTTCCGCCAGCATCCCCACACCCCCCTTGGATGCCCAACTCGATAGGGGGTAATAAAAAAAACAGGAACTCAAGGCACAGAGAATAATCTGGGGATCTGTGTCTTGAGCGGTTTCTTTGTTTTTTAATCTGATGAGAATAAAGGTCATTTGTATTGGTAAAACTGAGGAAGGTTATCTGCAGGAAGGAATCCGGAAATTTTTAAAAAGGATTTCTTTTTATGCCAATGCAGAATTATGTGAATTGAAACCGGAGAAAATCCGTAATCTTGCCGAGAAGATTAAGAAGGTTACCGGGGGATATAAAATTCTGCTCGATGTTGGGGGTAAGGAGCTCAGTTCGGAACAGCTAGCCGCCTTAATCCAGGAGAGAATAAATCACGGATGTCCTGAAATCGATTTTCTGATAGGTGGACATTCCGGATTTCCACTACCAAAGGAAGAAGTGGCTGACTTCTCAATCTCCCTATCACGCTGCACTTTCACCCACCAGATGATTCGATTACTTCTGCTGGAGCAGATTTATCGGGCTTTTACCATCCTGAAGGGTCATCCCTACCATAAATAACCTTATAAAATAATAAAATAAAATAACAAAAAACACATAAGGATAGGAAAGGGGATAATTACGGTATGAAAAAGGATCTCATCCCAGGGTTGGCTATCAAATCCAATTCCAAAATAGTTTTGGTTGTATTCGATGGATTGGGTGGATTACCCAGAAATCCGGGTGAAAAGACGGAGCTGGAAACAGCGTATACACCTAATCTCGACACCCTGGCTATCCGATCGGTATGCGGCCTTGCCGACCCAATCTCTATGGGCATAACTCCGGGAAGCGGCCCGGCCCACATGTCGCTTTTCGGGTATGATCCGGTCCAATACGAAATCGGGCGGGGAATTTTGTCCGCTTTAGGCGTGGACTTTACTTTGCGGCACAGTGATGTGGCTGCCAGAGCAAATTTTGCCCAGGTGGATGCCCACGGAAATGTGATCGATCGCAGGGCAGGGAGAATCTCCACGGAAAAGAACCAGGAACTGTGCGAACGCCTTTCCCAGATTAAGATTCCGGGAGTTGAAATTTTTGTCCGGACGGAGAAGGATCACAGGGCAGCTATTATTTTTCGCGGGGCAGGCCTCTCCGGCAGACTGAGCGATACGGACCCGCAAAAGGTTGGAGTTTTGCCGCTGAAGGTGGAGCCCCTGGAGGAAGAGGCCCGCCACACGGCAGAAATAGTTAACCGGTTTGTGGACCAGGCAAGGGAGATCCTCTCGTGTGAGGAGCGGGCTAACATGATCCTCCTGCGTGGCTTCGACAAGTATGAAGCCTTGCCCAGCTATGCGGAACGCTACCGGCTGAATGCAGCAGCCATCGCCAACTATCCCATGTACCGGGGAGTGGCCCGCTTACTGGGCATGACCATCCTCCCCACTGGAGATACGATTCAGAGTGAGTTTGAAACTCTGGCGCAGCACTACCAGGATTATGATTTCTTTTTCCTGCACATCAAAAAGACTGATAGCAATGGAGAAGATGGAAACTTTGAAGGGAAAGTAAAGATTATTGAAGAGGCGGATAGATCTTTTCCTATCCTGACGAATTTACAGCCGGATGTTATCGTCGTAACCGGAGATCATTCAACTCCCGCCGTGCTGAAGGCCCACAGTTGGCATCCGAATCCCGTATTGCTCTATTCGAAGTATTGCCGTCCGGACTCGGTGAAAACATTTTCCGAATCGGAGTGCCGGCAGGGTGGATTAGGGCGCTTCCCTGCGGTAAATCTGATGCCGCTGATGATGGCTAATGCCCTGAAGCTGAATAAGTATGGAGCTTGATGAAGATTTACGACCGATGCGAGGTCGAGGCAAGACCTTTCAGTCCACTTAAAACATTAGGGGATTTTGGTCTGAATCTCCTTTTCCCTGCAACCTGCTCGACTTGTGGGAAACGGCTTGGGTGGCGTGATTCAGAGACTCCCGCCCCTCTGGCACCGATTTGTACGGACTGCTGGAGCGAAGTGCGTCTGATTCAACAGCCGATGTGCCTTCGATGCGGGTACCCGATATCCGACGATTCGGACGGTGATTCTCTTTCCTCCGAAGTTGACGGCGTTTCATCCGAAAAGATATATTATTGTGATTTCTGTCTTCCGCAGGCGCTTCGAGAGAATCCCCCAGCATTCACTCAAGCCAGATCAATTTTCTATTTCGAGGGAACAATTCGTCACCTGATTCATGAATTCAAATATCAGGGGAAGATCCGAGTTGGGAAATTCCTGGCCCGCTCCATCTTGAAATATTGGGAGCCGGATTCCAGCCTTCCATCTGTTGAATGCATTGTTCCCGTACCTGTGGGGATAAAAAAGTTGCGACACAGGGAGTTCAACCAGTCATTGATCCTGGCCAGGGAGATCGCTAAAAAACTTAAGGTGTCGGTATATCCATTTGCCCTGAAGAGAGTAAAAGAGGTAGTTTCTCAAACGAAATTATCCCGACAGGAAAGATTGGAGAATATCCGTGATGCCTTCAGGGTGAGAGAGGGCCGAAAGGTTCAGGGCAAAAGGATTCTTTTGGTGGATGACGTATTTACCACCGGTGCTACAGCCAGTGAGTGCAGCCGGATTCTCTTGCAGCATGGTGGAGCCAGGGATGTTCAGGTTTTAACTCTGGCCAGAACCGTTTTCGATTAGTCAGATGATTAAATTTGCGATCAAAAACCACTGCTTAGTGGTTTGTCGGGAAAAAGGGGATGCTCTTTGTTTTACGCAAGGAGCGATGTACTAATCTTTAAGCAAAGAAGGGGGATAAAGAATGTCAGTAAGAGTAGGGATTAATGGATTTGGAAGAATCGGTCGAAATGTATTCCGGGCTTGCTTGAACAATCGGGAAATCGAAATCGTAGCAGTCAATGATATCACGGACGCCAAGACATTGGCTCATCTATTGAAATATGATTCTATCCTTGGAAGACTTGACGCCCAGGTCGAGGCCAAAGAAGGAATGCTCATCGTCAATGGCAAAGAAGTCAAAGTTCTTGCGGAAAGAGACCCCTCCAAGCTGCCCTGGAAAGAGCTTGGTGTAGGGCTGGTCGTGGAATCCACGGGGCTTTTCCTGGATCGTGAGAAAGCGGGCAAACATCTTGAGGGGGGTGCTAAAAGAGTCATTATTACGGCCCCGGCCAAAGACCCTGACTTGACTATTGTCCTTGGGGTGAATGATAATATGTACCGGCCGGAAAGCCACAAAATTATTTCAAATGCTTCCTGCACTACCAATTGCCTTGCTCCGGTGGCCAAAGTTCTTGCCGATCGATTCGGCTTCAAAAGGGGAATAATGACCACGATACATTCCTATACCAATGACCAGAAAATCCTTGACCAACCTCACAAAGATTTACGAAGAGCCAGAGCTGCAGCAGTTTCCATGATTCCCACAACTACCGGTGCAGCCAAGGCCGTGGGGCTGGTTTTGCCTTCCCTGAAAGGAAAGCTTGATGGCTTTGCCATTCGGGTGCCCACACCCAATGTCTCAATAGTGGATCTGGTAGCCGAGCTTGAAAAGAAAGTTACGGCGGAACAGGTAAATACCGCACTTAAAGAGGCGGCTGAAGGAGAATTGAAGGGAATCCTTGGAGTTTCCGAAGAGCCACTGGTTTCCATTGATTTTCAAGGGAATCCGCTCTCCTCTATCGTAGATGCGCCCTTTACCAAAGTAATTGATGACACCCTGGTAAAAGTGCTTGCCTGGTACGATAATGAGTGGGGATATTCGGCAAGGGTCCGTGATTTAATTCTCTTTATCGTCCAAAAGGGATTGTAAAAGGACAGAAGTCAGAATAAAAGAACAGGAGTCAGAAGTCAGGAGGCAGAAGTCAGGAGTCAGAATAAAAGAACAGGAGTCAGAATCCCCTTCTATAGTCGCTAACGGAAGGAAGTCAGAAGTCAGAATAAAAGCAGTGAACAGTGGCCAATGAAAAGTACTGGCAACTGACCACTGTCTTTACTCCTGACTTCTGACTCCTGACTCCTGAATTCTTCTTTTCAGGGGTAAGGAGGGTTGATCTTGAACAAATTATTTGTTGATGAAATCGATGTCAAAAATAAGAGGGTCCTGGTCCGTGCGGACTTCAATGTACCTCTTGACAACTTGGGTGAAATCAGTGATGACACCCGAATACGTTCAGTATTGCCCACGATTAATTATTTGCTGGATGCGGGGGCCAAGGTCATTCTGATGTCCCACATGGGCAGACCTAAGGGTAAGCGTGATGATCGCTTTAGTTTATCTATCGCAGCCAAGCGGCTGCAACGGCTTTTACAAAAGGATGTTTTATTTTTGAATGACTGCATTGGCACTGAGGTTAAAAACGCTGTCCAGGTGATGCAAAGTGGTGACGTGATCTTATTGGAAAACCTGCGCTTCTATATCGAGGAGGAAAAAAATGATGAAAACTTTGCCCGCCAGCTTGCTGAGCTTGGGGAAGTATTTGTCAATGACGCCTTTGCCACTGCTCATAGAAAGCATGCCTCTAATGTCGGTGTAACGAAATTTATTTCTCCCTGCGTCGGGGGCTTCTTATTAAAAAAAGAGATCATGTATTTTGAAAACGCCATGAATAATCCGGTCCGTCCTTTAGCGGCTATTTTTGGCGGCGCTAAAGTCTCAGGCAAGATTGAGGCCTTAAAAAATATCGTCAATAAGGTCGATAAGATCATTATTGGCGGAGGAATGGCTTTTACCTTCCTGAAGGCTATCGGACACGAAGTCGGCAGGTCCATGGTTGAAGAAAATATGCTCGAAATGGCCATGGAGATCCTGAAAGCAGCCAAGACGCAGGGCGTAAAGCTTTATTTACCGATTGACGTGGTCATTGCCGAAGAGGTCGAAGCTCGCGCAGTCACAAAGATTGTTCCGATTCAGGAGATTCCGGCCAACTGGATGGGGCTGGATATTGGTCCGGCATCTACCACACTCTTTGCCGAGGCACTTGAAAACGCCAAGACCATTGTCTGGAACGGTCCTATGGGCGTTTTTGAACTTGACGCCTTCAGCCGCGGAACCTTCGCCATGGTCAATATCGTAGCCAATTCCTACGCCATGACCATTGTCGGCGGCGGAGATACTGATGTAGCTGTCCACCGCGGTGGCGAATCCTACAAGATCTCGTACATATCCACCGGAGGCGGGGCATTCCTGGAACTTTTGGAAGGCAAGGAACTGCCGGGGATCGCCGTCTTGACCTCCAAATAAAATCAGGCATTGTAGTACATACAGGTTGTTTAGGCTGTAGGCTGTTAGGTTTTTAGGCTAAAAGCCTACAGCCTATCTACCTATAGCCTGTTTTTCTAAGGAGTAAAGGCTTTGTGCCTCTGCCCCTTTGCCCCTTATTCTTTAAGGAGAATCTATGCGAAAACCTATTATTGCCGGCAATTGGAAAATGTACAAGACCATTGCTGAATCCGTGGACCTGGTAACCAAACTCAAAAGCTCCCTGGCTGATGTGTCCCCTGCGGAAATTGACGTTGTGGTGGCACCGGTATATACTTCCCTGCATGCCGTTTCCGAAGTACTGCGCGACCATTGGATAGGATTGAGTGGACAGAATGTATTCTGGGAGAAAGAGGGTGCCTATACGGGAGAGATCTCCCCGGCCATGCTGAAGGATTGCGGCTGCAATTACACCATCATTGGCCACTCCGAAAGGCGACAGTTCTTCGGAGAGACTGACGAAACGGTAAATAGAAAGCTGCGGGCATCTTTGCATACGGGACTTTTTCCCATTGTATGCGTAGGCGAATCCCTCAGTGAGCGTGAGAGAGGGGAAACCTTTCATGTCGTGGATAACCAGATCAGAAAATGCTTCTCGGATATCAGCCCTGCTCAAATGGAAAAAATTATCATTGCCTATGAGCCGATTTGGGCCATTGGAACGGGAAGAACAGCAACTCCTGAACAGGCTAACGAGGTCCATGCCTTCATCCGGGACCTGATATTTCGCCTTTATGGAACTCAGGCTGCTGATGATCTTCGCATTCAGTATGGCGGAAGTGTCAAGCCTGACAATATCGCAGGCTTAATGGAAGAGACGGACATAGATGGTGCCCTGGTCGGCGGTGCCAGCCTAAAGGCGGATTCTTTTACTCAGCTTGTTCTGGGAGCTTTGTCCGCTTTGAAAGATTGATATTGTAAAGATTGTTATGGTAAAGATTGATATGAGGGGTTGGAAAGCCATTGCTCTCTAAAGAACGTCAAAAAGGCAGGTAGGAGAGCCTCCTACCTGCCTTTTGCAACTTAAAGGAGTGCGATAATGTACCGCTTTTCAATGTGATTCCAGCATGTCTGTATTGGGATTGGGTAGAGAAATTTATCTACTCTCAATACGCTGTCTTCAACTTCACACCAATCTCAATGGGTTGTCTCCAACTTCACACCAAAAGCGAAAAGAAACAATTTAGCGGTCAAAACAACACTCCACCCCATAGGAGATTATGTCTCTATTGCTCTAAACTTTTCTAACCTCCCTTTTTGCCCTCTCATCTCTTGGATTTTCTTTCCGAGAAAGCTTTAATCTAAACATGAAGTCTGACCTAAATATTTCTTAAACAAGCAGAGAGCATCCGATGGAGTAACATTACCATCTTGATTTACATCAGCGCAATCAGAGCATGGGCCTGTTCCAAGATAACACTTAAAAATAGCCAGAGCATCGGATGGGGTGATTGATCCATCGTTGTTAACATCCCCGTTGCAACTTTGGTGGATAATAATCAAAGGAACATCCCTATTTCTATCATCACCGTCAGTATTATCCATGACATAACCGCCAGGAGCATCGCAGGCCTGAATACTCACGAGAGGATCGCCATACCCGTCTCCATCAGCATCCGCATAGTAGGTATTCTTTACCCCCTCATCCACTTGGCCGTCACAGTTGTTATCCTTGCTATCACAAAGTTCCGGTTCAGGCTGAGGCGCAGTGCAATTGACCCATTGTCCGTTTTGGCAGGCCTCTATCCCTGAGCCGCAGGCAGTAGAGCATGGTCTGGTCAGATCCTCATCCACTTTTCCATCACCGTCATTGTCCAGATTATCACATATTTCAGGTGATACGCTTTTCCCTCCCTGCACCAAGGTTACCTCACTTGGACTTCCCTGAGCATCAGATGCCGTAATCATGATCCTCCCTGTCCTCGTTGAAAATGTCGAGTTAGCCCCAAAGGTCACGTTTATGGTTCCGTTGTTTGTTCCCCCTGTGCCGGATGTTATGGATAGCCACTCGGCACCTTCAATGATTGAGGCTGTCCAGGACATCGTGCTATCACCCGCATTGCTCACCTCAAAGGCCATTGTCCCGGCGGATGAATCCGCAGAACTGCTTTGGGGCGTTACGGATAGCAGTGGTTGCACGGATTGTACTGGTTGCACATTCAATACGGCAGCGCTCTTTGATCCGCTTTTTTTCCCGCTGCTATGGGTATACTCTGCTGTTACCGTTACTGCCTGATCCGTTGGGACTTCCATTGTGGTCAGCTTTCCCGATGAGTCAACCGTTGCATAAGAAGAGTCCACACTCCATAGAGCTGAGCCTGTCACATCTTGATTGGTCCCATCTGAGAAGAGAGCCTTTGCTGTGTAGCTTCCAGAGGAGTTCTCATCTACCTTATCAGACCCTTCCACCAATACTTCCGTCAGTGTTGGGGTTACGTTTTGCTTTATTATGGTCAGATTAAATGACGCCTTTGTTCCATATGGTTCAAATTCTACCGTCTCGTTGATATCGTATATCTGATTATTGGATTGATCATAAACCTTAAAACTGATGGGTTCGTGATCATTAACAAGGGCATTTGATACCACGGTCAAACGATAATACCCATTGTCACTTACCTCCCTTGCGGCCCGGCAATCACTTTCACCTCCGGGGCCGAAAGCTGCTATGCAGTAACCTGTAGTATTAATCTTATTCCCATTCAGATAGAGATCGCCTTTCACAACCATGTTGTCTCGAGTCCCGGATATCTGAACCCAGCTAGCCGGGCATGAAGCTAATCCCATACTTTCAAAAACCAGAATTAAGATAATGGCTAAAAGTAGAATATTCGACAATTTTTTCATAGAAACTGCCTTTCATTGATAAAGTTTCAATACTTAAATTTTTTCACCAGGACGAGAAAAACAGCAGGTATGCACTTATTTTTCCTCATGATTATAGGTAAAGATTCGCCCTTTACCTTTATCCATCTTTACCATATATCCTTTTCCCGGACACATTTCATCGAGATCACCATCCAATGTGCCTGACTCATTATCCTTTGAGCTGGTCTGACTCCTTACCTCGGAAAGGCCGTCTAGAATAGAAGCGACTACTTCTTCCACTGAGGCACAGGAAGGAGGCAGGTAAGCGATCCATGTCCATCCATCAAAAAGGGTTATCGGTAAATCAAGATCAAGGCTCCTTCCGTTCACCTTTAGGGTGACGCCTTCTTTCGTCTTGATCATAAACATTACTCCCTTGGCTATATTCGACAGAAGGTTGTTGTCACCATCCCATCCATGGTCCTGGTCATAACTGGTAGATTCCGTCTGGGTCCTTACCTCCTCGACCAGTTCAAGTGATTCACCGAAAATTGCTTCAAGTGATGTATCATCAGGAAGAACACGGAAGGAAACCCAGTTCCATCCCTTAACCAATTCGATTTCTTGCTGCGTGTAAGAATTAAAATGAAGGGTCTTGTCTTTTATGGTGCCAAGCGGAGCAAAGGATATATCTTCCAGAGAATCCAAAATCTGCTTATTATCGAATCGCTGGATCTTAAAGGTAATCCTTTCCTCGGCGGTATTACCACGAACAGTGAGACGATACTCACCATTCACACCAATCTGAGCGACAGCACGGCAATCCGCCTCACCACCCGGGCCGAATGCACCGATCAGGTCAGAGACCCCTGCAAGTTCCTGGCCCACATAGGCGGTACCCCTGACAGTCATGTTATACTGCTGACCTTCAATCGGCTCCCATGGTGGAACATTACTTCCACCGCTAATCTGGCTAACCGTATAGGTCTGGCCAACTATGGTTATCGTCCCTGTCCTCGTTGAACCATTGTTGGCAGCAACTAAGAAACTCACGGTTCCGTTTCCTGTTCCGGAATCTCCGGAATCAATACTGATCCAGGAACAATTACTTCTTGACTCCCACGAGCAGTCGTTGGCTGTGGTTACCTGAATATTCCCTTTACCCCCAGCATCAGGAAAGGACCCACTCGTGGAGGAGATGGTGTAGGTGCAAGTGCACACTGAAGATCTATCATAACGATAAACATTTCCATCCTGAGTCAGGCCATATAATTGACCAGAACCGTCAACGGCAAGCATTTTGGCACCACCCTCAGCTATTTTTGTCCAATCATTGGGTTTACCATTATACTGCCAAACAACTCCATCGGGGACACTACCTGGAACTTCGTCAGTTATTGCATATAATTGACCGGAACAGCCAACAACGATACTTTTGGCATGACCACCATCAGCTATTTGTGTCCAATCATTGAGGTCATCATTATACCGCCAAACAATTCCATCAACGTAAGTACCTGGAACTTCGGCACCTATTCCATATAGTTGACCGGAACAGTCAACAGCGATACTTTTGGCCGGATCTATTACACTTTTAGCCGGATCTATAGCTATTTTTGTCCATTCATTGGGTGTACCGTTATATTGATAAACACCTCCATCCGCAGTCAGGCCATATAGTAGATCAGACCCGCCAGCAGCAATCGTTTCGCCACTGCTACCTATTTTTGTCCAATCATTGGGGGTACCATTATATTGATAAATACCTCCATCCGATGTCAGGCCATATAGTTGACCAGAATGGCTAACTGCAAGCAGTTTACCGTCGCTCCCTATCTGTGTCCCTTCATTGGTTTTACTATCATATTTCCAAATACTTCCGGACCGGCTTTGGTCATATGCTTGGCCAGAACCATCAACCGCAAGCATTTTGCCATACTCACCTATCTTTGTCCAACTAGAGGATGTGCCATCATAATGGTAGATTACTGATCCGGAATCGATAGCGTATAACTCATTCCCTCCAGCATAGATAGAGTCCATAGACTCACCTATTTTTATCCAACTACCATCTGTTACGCCCTCATCAATGTCGCCATCGCAGTCATTATCAATCCCATCACAGACCTCTGTTTGAGGTTGAGGTGCAGTGCAATTAACCCATTGGCCATCCTGGCAGGTCTCTATTCCTGTGCCGCAGGCAGTAGTGCAGACTCGATTTGGTTCCTGGCCGTCGCAGCCAGTGCCACATGTTACGCCCTCATCAATCTTGCCGTCGCAGTTATTATCTATTCCATCACAGACCTCTGTTTGAGGTTGCGGTGCAGTGCAATTAACCCATTGGCCATCCTGCCAGGTCTCTGTTCCTGTACCGCAGGCAGTAGTGCAGACTCGATCGGGTTTACCGCAAGGAATTTTTACCGTGAATTTTTTGATGCAGTTATTACTAGCGTCAGCCACGTAGACATTAAAGTTGCCGTCAACAGTTACTCCATAAGGGGCGGCAAATTGTCCACTCTCCCTGGTAATCCAGCCTATCATATGGCCAGTGCCAACTTCAAAGACATTGATGCAGTTATTACTAGCATCAGCCACATAGACATTACCACTGCTGTCAACAGCTACTCCCTGAGGGGATTTGAATTGTCCCATCTCTTGGGTAATTTTCCCCAGCAATGTGCCGTCAGGCCTAAAGGCCTTGATGCAGTTATTACCAGTATCAGCTACATAAATATTATTATTGACGTCAAGAGCTATTCCACCAGGGCAGTTGAATTCTCCCTTGGTTTTTTCAATTTGCCATAGAGGCTGGCCATCAGGCTTAAAGATTGAAATGCGGCTGCTACCACTATCAGCTACATAAATATTACCGCTGCCATCAACAGCTACTCCACTAGCGCGGTTGAATTGGTTAATTTCCCTAAGAAGTGTGCCGTCGTGAGTATAGATCTTAACACAATTGCCATCAGCTACATAGATCTTACCGCTACTGTCAACAGTTAGTCCATAAGGGAGGTTGCCCATTCCGTTTTGGGGTAGTTTAATTTCCCCCTGAAGCTGGAACTCAGGGCTAAAGGCCTTGATACAATTGTTCATATAATCAGCTACATAGATATTACCACTGCCATCAACAACTACTCCACGAGGGGAGTTTAATTCTTTCAGCTCTTTGAGAGTGTTGCCTGTCAGGTCAAAATGGTAAGAGCATTCTGCCCAATCGACGGTAAAATCGAGATTTTTCGTATTTCCAACTTCATCAGATTCATCTACTTTCTTACCAACATCAGCATCTGCGGTGATCCGATAGTTTCCGTCGTTCAGTTGAACTGTTCTATAGATAGTGTAGGCTTCTCCAGGCCCTAATTCAGGTACGGGATATTGGTTAGGAATGCTGGTTTCTTGACCAATAGCCAATTTTGCAGATGACGCTCCCGCAGTGACAGAACCGATATTCTTGATCACAGCCGTGAAGGTAATAAGAGCTGAAGAGGTGGGGTGAATCATGTCTAGAGATTTAATTATCAGGTTGGGTTTATCATCAGCATTTACTTTTAGACAGAATATACCACCCAATAATAAGCTAAAAATAAATAGACAGCATAAAATTTTGATTGAAAACAAACAAAACGACTTTTTCATAAGTTATATCCTCCATGTGCTTCATTTGATTAATGTTTTTGGTTTGCATACCTGCCAATCTTAACCCTGCTACTAATATTTTTTTATAAGCTTGCCTCCTTAACCTTATGGATTAAAAATAAATAACTTACATGTGTAGCACTACCATTTCTAACCTCTATGCCATACCCTCCTTTTTTAGGTTTTTGGGATAGGATCTAATCGTCTATTCAACAGGTATCCACGCTGGTTTGGTAATATAGATCCAGTATCCTTGTCCTGGATTTTACTACCGGACACATTTTCATAATTTTGCCTCAAAGGCATGATAATATAGTACAGGGATAGGCAATTCTTGGTTCAATAGTTAATTAAACAGGAGGCCGCCTATATACATTGGCACCTAAGTAAACTGTAATTTTCACAATGACCTATTCCCAAAACTAGAATTGCTGTGGGCATTCTGTAACCTTTGCGTTAAAATGAAAAGATACAATAAAGTTTATTCCCAATACCGGGAATTTATGAGAGCAAGTTTGATATAGCTACTATTCTGAAAACTTTGGAAAAGTCTCCCCTCCATTGAGATGAAAGGGATAGCAGGTTATTGAAGCATTACCAAAACATAATATTTCGGTCATAGGAGAGCTTGGTTAGCTTCAATATAAGCGTGATATTAGATTTAGCCAATAACATAAGGCATAAAATAATTTAAAACTGATGCGGTCCCTATGTCAAAAAATGGCTCCGTGTATCCTATACTCAGCTTGTTCTGGGAGCTTTGTTCGCTTCCAAAGAGTGATATTGATGCAAAAATTGTTATTGTAAAGATTGATATGAGGGTTTGGAACTCATTGCTCTATAAAAAATTCAAAAAGGCAGGCAGGAGAGCCTCCTACCTGCCTTTGCAACCTGAAGGAGTGCGATAATGTACCGCTTTTCAACGTGATTCCAACATATCTGTTTTGGCATTGGTTTGGGAAATTGTCTACTCTCAATGGGCTGTCTCCAACTTCACACCAAAAGCGAAACGAAACGATTTAGCGGTCAAAACAACACTCCACCCCATAGGGGATTATGTCTCTATTGCTCTAATTTTTTAATACGTTCCGATAATTTCTGGATGGAATCTATTTGGCCTTGTTTGCTGCTTCCAAGGCATTGACCTTTGTTTCCAATGCCTGGACCTTCCCTAGAAGTGCCATGTATTGGGAGCTGAGGTCTTGAGGCCAAGCGTAAATTTTCTTACCCCCAAGCTCAAGCCCTTGAGCCTTTACTACACCTTTGACATCGACACAAGCGGTGCCTCCCACGTTGGTGATATTAACACTCTCAGCGTTATTTGTACCAATAATTAAGGATGCATTCTCAAAATTCCAAATAGCAGCATCTCCACCAGGAGTTATACCAAATACTGTACCCCGAGCCACAGCATCGGTAGTTTTATAATTAGTGAAAGTCAAGGCATTAATCGCCTCGCTGTCATTTTGATGCATATGAAGAAGCGACATGGGATTCGCCGTCCCAATGCCGACGTTACCTGTACTTAAAACAGTCATTCTTGGAACATACGGATCTTGATTAGTTTGATTAGTGTAATCAAAAGGTCCTATGGATAACCGATCAGCATACGCAGAGTTGTGAGGATTATCACCTATGACAATTCTTAGCTCACTTTGATCAAGCCCTGAATTATACCGGGCAATTGCTAACAAATCGGAATTTTGGCTATCAAAATCACGATACGATTCACCATTATCACTAGGCCAGTCATCTCCGCCACTAAAAAGCAGCCCATTTCCATATCCAGGCTGACCTCCATCATCCTCTGTAATTGGACCAAGTATCAGGTGTGCATCGATTTCAACTGAGCCCGGATCGCCCCCATATGAGAGAATGTTTCTAAAAATAGGATCCACAACAATTGCGGAATTTTGAGCATTGGTACTGGTATATGTTTCAGTACCTAAAGCATCGTTAACAATACCACCATTATTAGGTACATCATTTGAAGGAGGAGCAGTATAAGACGCTTTTATACTATAAGTAATGGTACCAGAAGAGTAACCTCGTACAACAATATAATATTCTCCTGCAATAGGATTGCCTTCACTACATGTTTCTACAACTCCTGGTCCCAGATAAGGACGACAATCAAAAGATCCAGTCGTAGGGCGGGAACCACTCTTAACATATAGGTCAGCATCAGCGCTTAAATTATATAATTTAACCTCAAGATCTTGACTCCCAGGAGGTACAGTAAAGTGATAATCGTTCTCTTGTTGGCTGGCAACACTACCACCTTCGTTTAAGGCGTCAACTAAGACGTCAGAAGCCCATGTATCTTTTATATTTATACTACAAATCAATAACCCGAATATACTAATAAAAACAAGCAATCTTTTAAGCAACATTATGATATCTCCTTTAAGAAATTAGTTCATATTATCTAATGGTTAATCTTATCCAAAGCACTTCATACAACTAGTGCCTCTTCACTCTTAAAATTGTGGGGACAAGTCGTTTAAACGAGAGGCAAAATAGCCTCCTCCCTTCAGAAACTTGGTTGTGAAGGGGTACTATAGCGGTTCTCAGTTGTGTATGCTACGGATATTAAAAATCCCCCCCGCCCCCTTTAGAAAAGGGGGAGTGATCTGTAGTTTAGCCAAGTGAAAACCGCTATAGTTAAAAGGTTATAGGCATCACCTCCTAAAAAACTGAAGAATCCTCGACCCAAAAAGGTCTGAGCATTCCAGCAATTGTAATTTTCATATTTGTAAAGGACAATATTTATAGTGTGCTTAAGCAGTGGCAGGCCCTTTGCCTGCCCTTGTCCCGTATAGAGGCCACCACAGGAGACAGCCTATATACATTGACACCTAACACTACAACGAGACTTTTAAAACATCATTCCCGCGAAGTTTGATATAGCTACTATTTTTGAAAACTTTGAAAAAATCTCCCATCCATTGAGATGAAAGGGATGGCAGGTTATTGAAGCATTCCCAAAACATGATATTTCGGTCACAGAAAAGGTTGGTTAGCTTCAATCATAAGCTGATATTAGAATCAGCCAATAATATACGGCATAAAATAATCTAAAACTGATGCGGTCCCTATGTCAAAAAATGGCTCACTGTATTCTATTGTCAGCAGAAACACGTTGAAAACATGGGCGGTTAAGCCTTCTCAGAAGTAGTACTATTATGATTGAGAGATGTGACTTAATGATCGCTTTAGGGGGTGTAACATATCAATTCATTGTCTTTGACCTGCTGGGGTTAACAGTGTAATTCCAACAAATCAATGAAAACGATGACTTGTTTATTTATACATCCAATTTTTACACCTTTTTAATTTATTTCACAACAACCCTAATAAAAAATAACCATAAAATGTTTTTATTTTTATACCAAACATATAAATCATTGTCAAATATTTTGGGCAGTTCTTCCGATAAAAATCATAAGGGATACTTTTTATTCTATCTCAGTCCCAGATAATGAAAGCGAACAAAGGAAACAGTCAAAACTTATGACTGATGAGTAAAGGAAATGAAAGCTTGCCAAAATATAAAATATTGTTTTATTATTTTTTAATCATAATATCTTTAAATTTCAATCAATTAACGCATGGCCTTAATCTCTCGATTTTTTTTTGACAAAAAAATAAAACTGTGATAAAAAGGTTTGGTTTTTGCGCCTTAAAATTCAATGGGTACTCTCATGACCTCCTAAGATGCTGGATTAAAATCAGCATCGATAACTTTTTGCGGAGAAACGATAAGGAATGATTGCCTATCCTAATTATTGATCGCCTCGCATTGCCTATTTTTATTTTCTCACTCTCGGTCCTTCTCATCCATTTCCTGGGGAATATTTTTAGCGGTCGATTTAAAAATCGATTTCTGGAGGGGAATTTTAAGCCGGTAACAGAAGATGAGCTTATCTCATCGCCTGTCAGATTGATGCACTGGGTCCATCTGGTAGCTATCATGGGCCTTACCTTTACTGGCTTAGCCTTGCGTTTTGACTGGTTCAAGCCGCAGCATGCACAAATGAAGATCCACCATTACTGTTTTATGGTCATCATCTTCATCAACCTCCTGGCACGGTTATGGTATGCTTTTTATGGGGAGGGAAAAACCTACCGGGATTTTTCCTTTGGCAAAAAGGACATCCTCAATACGCCCGCTGTTCTCAAATATTATCTTTTTTTTGAAGATCACTACCCTCATGTCGCCAAATACGCCTCTTTGCAAAAGTTGACCTACAATCTCTTCTGGATTCTCCTGATTGTTCAAGGTATAATCGGTGTTATGATTCTTTGGCCTGCCTTCTTCTTAGGTGGTCTGGCGACTTCTTTTGGGTCACTTGAGCTGGCGAAACAATTTTTTAGAGGGATACATGCCGGTATCATGTGGTTCTATATTATCACGAGTACCATCCATGCCTATATTGCCTGTATCGAGGGATGGCCATTGCTTAAGTTGATTCTTTTTAACGTAGAGCCGAAAGCAGTCAAAGAAGCTGTATCACATTAACCGATAAAAAAAGAAACCCTTTTCTCTACGCTTAACCAGATGGGAAAAAATATGCAGCTACCATCTTTTAAAGGAGGAATTCATCCTCCGCACCATAAGTCGGAAACAGAGCACAAAGCCATTGTCGCCTGTCCTTTACCTGAAAAAGTAGTTCTCCCTTTGAGTCAACATATCGGCACCCCTTGTAAGTCACTGGTAGAAGTTGGACAGCATGTCAAAGCAGGAGAGAAGATCGCCGAATCCGAGGCTTTTCTTTCTGCACCAATCCATGCCAGTGTTTCCGGTATCATTGACTCGATCGCTCCCCACCCTCACTTTACCGGTTCGGACATTTCCAGCATTACCATCATTCCAGACGAGAATCAGGAATCCATCCATTTCCAGGGAATCGCCAATCCGGAAAGAGAACCCGTAGAAAGGTTAAAATCCATCATCAAAGAGGCAGGTATTGTGGGTATGGGAGGGGCTGCTTTCCCTACCTTTATCAAACTGTCCCCGCCTAAAGACAGGCCGATTGACAGCCTTATTATCAATGCCTGCGAGTGTGAATCTTTCCTGACCTGCGACCATCACCTGCTCCTGGAAAAAACGGATAACTTTCTGAAGGGTGTTGATCTCGTCATGAAGATCATTGAGGCCCACACTGCTTACATTGCTATTGAAAGTAATAAACCTGATGCTATTCAATCCGTCCAAAAAAGGCTAAACTCTATTGACTCGCATAATAAACAGGTAATTACCGTAGAAACTAAATACCCGCAAGGGTGTGAGAAGCAGCTTATCAAAGCCGTTTTGGATCGTGAGGTCCCTCTTAGCAAACTTCCCAGTGAGGTTGGGGTCATTGTTCAAAACGCAGGGACTGTTCTGGCCATTTATGAGGCTATTCGGTTCGGCAAGCCTTTGATCGAGCGAATATTGACCGTAACCGGCCCGGGGATAAAAAACCCGCAGAACCTCCTGGCCAGATTGGGAACTCCGATCCATCATCTGATCTCTTTTTGCGGAGGATGGAAAAGTGGACCTCCGGGGAAAATAATCATGGGAGGAACTATGACGGGGTTTGCCGTCTCTAACCTTGCCATCCCTATCGTCAAGGGAACTTCAGGAATTGTGGTTTTCCCCCGGGATATGGTTCCTGATCCCGATAAATACTGGCCCTGTCTCAAATGCGGGAAATGTGCTGAAGTTTGTCCCATGTTTCTGGTACCGAACATGCTTGGGTATTATTCGGAAAAGGAGCGATACCGCGCTGCGGATGAATGCGGGGCACTGGATTGTATGGAATGTGGATCATGTGCTTTTGTATGTCCTTCTCGTAGGCCGTTGATTCAATTTATCAGAAAAACCAAAGCATACCTTATGTCTCAAAAGAAAAAAGCAATGACGAGAGGTTAATTTATCATGAAGGAACGTTCACTAACAGTCAGTCCTCCTCCTCCTCATATCAAAGACAAGGACAATGGTGCCGAAGTCATGCATGATGCAACTATGCGAAAAGAGCAACGGCAAAAGGTTAAACACGTGAAGGAATATCCGCTGACAGTCAGCCCCCCTCCTCACATCAAAGCCTGCGACGGTATTGCCGACGCCATGCGTGATGTAATCATTGCACTTCTTCCAGCACTGTTAGTCTCGATCTATTTTTTCGGTATGAACGCTATTTTTGTAACCGGCGTATGTATCTTATCTACCATGATGACTGAATTCCTTATTCGCTCTATTCTCAGGCGGCCATTCAGTCTCAACGACGGGAGTGCTATAGTGACGGGACTATTGCTCGCCCTCTCTCTGCCGCCTACCACTCCCTGGTGGCTTGCGGCCTTGGGAGGAATCGTAGCGATCGGCATTGCCAAGGAGCTCTTCGGGGGATTAGGGAAAAACATTTTCAACCCTGCCCTCTTCGCCCGGACTTTTCTTTTCGTCTTCACGACCTGGCATCCGCTGCTGGAAAAATATATTGTCCCCCTTTGGTGGAGATCTCATACATTTACCAAGCTTCTCACCGCCAGATTTTTAGGAAATGCGGTGATTATTACCGACTTTGCAGGGAAAAGGATAGACAGTATTACAGCCGCCACTCCGCTGGCTTTCGCCCGGGCCGGATCTTCGGTATTCAGCACCCCTTCCGGTTACTGGAGTCTGCTTTTGGGCAATATCGGCGGTGTTCTTGGAGGGTCCTCATTGGCACTCTTGCTTGGAGCCGCCTACCTGATTTACAAGGGGCATATTGATCTGAAAATTCCAGGTAGCATTCTGATTACCACGGCCATTTTTTCCATCGCTTTTGGTAAAGACCCTATCTTTCAAATTCTGGCCGGTGGATTGATTCTGGGAGCCTTTTTTATGGCCACCGATTGGGTTACCAGTCCGGTTACCTCGTACGGGAAAATTTTTTATGGCGTAGGAATCGGCATTTTTACCTTCTTTGTGAGAAACTATGGAACCCGCGTCGAGGGAATGTGTACAGCCATTCTCCATATGAATGTCATTGCTCTTTTTATAGACCGCTATACCCGGCCTCGTCGTTTTGGTGAATAATCTGCAAATAATGAACAATTTGTTCAACAAATTGCAGACCTCCCACGGTTTATTATTGACTTTAACTGTCTTTTTGCATAATACTATAGAGGATAGTACTATGTATAACTATGAAGGTTCCATTGGTCAGAGTGAATAAAGGGTGGATACGATGAATTTAGGTAACTACTCAGGTAGGCCAGAGGGGCAAAGGGGCAAAGGCACAAAGAAAGAAGTTAAGCAAAATAGGCCAGACAACTTTGTGCCTATGTGCCTTTGCCCCTCTGAACCTGAGTATTTACGAATTTAGTATGACACTCATGACCGAATCTTTAATTTAGCCATCCTCTGAGGATGAGAAATGTAAAGAGAGGAATCCCTGTGATCCCCCAAAAAAAAGACATAAACCTGGAAAAGTATAACTTACGTAATCTCCTTTTGAACACGGGAGATGGAATCATCATTAAGGATAAGCACTGGAGAGTGGAATTCCTCAACCAGCCGCTTATTGACATATACGGTGATCAGGTTGGCCAACATTGCTTTGAGATGTTGTTTGGCCGAACCTCCCCCTGTGAAAAAGATTGTCCGATTGAGGAAATTCTCAAAAACGGGGCGCCCGCTTTTAAGCATATTAAACAGGATAAATTCGGTAATTGGATCGAGATAACAGCAGTGCCCGCCATTGAGACGGATGGACCGGGAAAGATGAACGACTCCATTATCGGAATAGTTCGGGATATGAGCAAGATAATGAATCTGCAAGATGAATTGCGGACCAGAAATATGGAGATTAAGCTCAAAAATAATGAGTTGGAAAATTTTGTCTATACGGTATCTCATGACTTGAGATCTCCTCTTGTTTCTCTTCAGGGATTGGCTGGTGCTCTTATGGAGGACTGCTACGATCAATTGGACGATCAGGGAAAAGAATATCTTCTTGATATCAAAAATAGTGTTCACCGCATGGGCCTATTAGTGCGGGACCTGTTAGATCTTTCCCGCGTGAGCAGGTCACAGCATTGCAGCAAGGAGGTACCAATCGATGGGATCGTTCAAGAGGCGGTCGGTCAGCTCAAAATTTCCTTGAAGGAAAAAAATGTCAAGGTGGTTATCGATGAACAAATGCCGGCCATTTTCTGTAACAGGGATATGATTTTACTTGCTCTGATCAACCTTTTAAATAATTCGATCAAGTTTATGGGAGATAATAACCCTAACCCATGCATCAGCATTAATCATACGATACAAGATAATTACCATATTTTCTCCGTTCAGGATAATGGGATTGGTATTGAAAAAAAATATCATAAAAAAATATTTGAAATTTTCCAGACTCTCAACGAGATTAAAGATATCAATAGCACGGGAGTTGGGTTAACCATTGTGAAACGAATCATCGAGGGGCACAAAGGTCAAGTTTGGGTCGAATCTGAAAAAGGAAAAGGATCTACGTTTTATTTTTCTCTTCCCATAGAAGACCATAGTGCATTTTCCCCTGAGCAGGGTTAATATCTATGCATATTTTATTGATTGAGGATGATCCAGTTCATGCCAAACTGGTGGAAAGAGCTTTAAAAAAAAGCGGGCTTAAAAATGAAATAATTATTATCACCGATGGGGAAGCTGCATTTAAATATCTTTTCAATCAGGAGGATGAATCACCTGAAAATAAGTTTATCTATCCCCAATTGATTCTTATGGACATTAATCTACCAAAAGTCAGTGGCCTTGAAATTCTCCGCAGGATCAAACAATCGCCAAGGTTGCAGTCCATCCCCGTAGTGATGTTGACCACGTCAAGCAACCGAGTCGATTTAGAAAAAAGTTATGAATTCCATGCTAATAGCTATATTACGAAGCCATTGGATTATGAGGAATTTAACCAAAAAATTCGCTCTGTTGAGCATTATTGGCTGAATATCAACGAGATACCTTATTAAGGAGCAGGTAGATAGGCTGTAGGTAGATAGGCTTTAGGCTGTTAGCCTGATAGCCTAACAGCCTAAAGCCTAACCAACCTGTACTAAAGGAGAATGACCATGCAAACCCAAAATCCCCGTATACTCTTGGTAGAAGATGATCTGATTCAGGCCAAGCTGGTCAAGCGTGTTCTGGATAAAAGCACGATGCAGTACTTTTTTACCCATGTATCCTCCGGTGAGGAATGCCTGGATCTGGTTAAAAACGAAAATGAGTATGATATTATCCTTCTTGATTACACCCTGCCGGAAATGGATGGATTAAATGTTTTGCGAGCTCTGAAAAAGATGCGGCCTGATATGCCGGTAATTGTCATTACCGCTCATGGAAGTGAGGACATTGCTGTTCAGATTATGAAAGAAGGGGCTTTTGACTATGTCATCAAAAAAGATAACTATGTCGAGCGAATCCCCTATGTTATCAAGGAAAACCTGCAGCGCGTGATTTTTGAAGAGGAAAAGGCCAAACTTCAAGCCCAGTTACGTGCGTCCGAAGAGCGATACCGAAATTTATTTGAAACTTCTCTGGATGGGGTTATTATTCTCAACAACGAAGCCAAAATTCTCTCTTCAAACCCTGCCTCCTCGAAGATTTCCGGTTATTCCCATGAGGAACTGGCCAGTATCAATCTTAACCGCCTGTTCCACTCTTCCGAAGGAATGGAATCCTTCGAGAAAATTTTACAAAGCAGAGAATCACAAAGAGACCTGGAATTTGAAATTACTACGAAAGATAACAAGAAGAGGTTCGCCTTGGCTTCCTTCTCGCATATTAATAATGATAAAGGAGATACCACGGGAACCGGAGTTGTCTTCAAGGACATAACCGAGCGGAAACTAGCTGAAAGAAAAATCGAAGAGCTTTTGAAAGAGACCGAGGCCAAATCAAACGAGCTTGAAAGAGTCAACAAGATGCTGGAAAACTATATCACCGGTCGAAGGGCTCAGATATAGAGTAAGGGAATCAGGAGTCAGAAGTCAGGAGAAATACAAGAGCTTATCCCAAAATTTCAAAAGCGAGAGGCGTGACATTCTTGTCCCGCCTGGTACCTCTTCGGCGGGGTTAGAAAACCTCGCCTCTCGGTTATCGGTATCCATCGATATCTATATTTACAGTTTTGGGATAAGTTCCTGATAATCTGGTTTTCCTCAATAAACTGATAATTCAGGGCATGACCCCAACGCCCACGGAAGCAGAGTAACAGGAGAAGGGCCAAGGCTGTCCCTCATTTTCCTTCTATGCCTCTTCAAGTTCTTCGATGAGTTTTTGTACCCGATCACGAAAGATGCGGCTCAGGTAAAGAGAGCTGTCATTGAAAAGGAGATCCACACATTTATACAACTCATCCTTACTTAACCTTTTTTCTCTGTATCCTCTAATCACGATTCCTACACTCCCTACAACCACCCTGCCAAGCGATTCCATAGCCCTCCGCAATACTAAATCATCAGTCAAGGCTAAAGCATCCGCAGTGCGCTGTACCAAAACCAGGACTGATACGTCTGCTCTGTGGAGCGTAAGATCCTTCCATCTATTCTGCTCTTTGGTAATCTCATCGTCAATTATTGTTTCTTCTTGAAGATGCACTGCCTTTTCTTTTGTGAGACAATGCCAGATACCGTACTCCTGTAACTCTTCTTTCACCTGGGTTGAAACCAGCAGAGTATCAAACACCTTCAGGAGTCGAATATACCCGATTTGATTCAGGTGTAAGGGTGGCCCAGTATCTGTAATTGCCTTATTCACCTTTTAATCCCCACCTGATATCGCTTTCTACTGCCTGCCAGGCATCTTCCAACTCCTCAATAGCAGAAACTCCTATAAGCTGGATAGCTTTTTTCCGGTCTATCTTTTTCATCAGATAAGCCTCACTCACATATCTTTTGTAGAGGAGATGGACACCTTCCTCCATTGCTTCAGCTAATAAAACGGCAGCCTCTTTGTCGGCCTCCTTTAAGAGATATTCTAATTCCTGATTCGTATTCAAATGAGTGGTGCTCATAGACTTCATCCTCCGCATGTAATGTAATTCAACTATACACCCTGATTATCGACAAGATCAAGTTTTTCAAACTCCTCGCTCAGTTTTTATAGGTGCGATATTTTATTTTATCCAACGATACTCCGAACGGCTGAATTTTGAACTTTTATTTTTTAACATGATAAGCAGGATATACTGGATATAAATCCTATCCTGGCAATCCTGTTATCCCGTCAAAAAAGTTTAGGTTTAAGCCGTTTACCGTATATCACCATTGGTTAAGTATATCACTTTACTCTATCGAGTAGGGTATTTTGGAATAGGCTCAAGATTAATGGTAATTTTCTTGATGAGGGGAGGTTAGAGCTTTTCCCGGAGCAGGGACTCTACTTTATCGAGGATCTTTTCAGCAACTTTGTCTTTGCTCATCAAGGGAAGGTGAACGATTCTCTGTCGTGCGTCAATGAGAGTCACAATATTGGTATCTCCATCAAAGCCTGCTCCGGCCTGGGTTATGTCATTGCCGCATATAAGATCCAGATTTTTTTCCTGTAACTTGGTGAGAGCATTGGCCAGAACATCGTCCGTTTCTGCGGCAAATCCAACCAGGATCTGCCCATTCTTGATCTGGCCCAGGTGCTTGAGAATATCGGGGGTGTTCTCCAACTCAAGGGAATACTCTGATAATCCGCTCTTCTTGATCTTATGACTTGACTGGTGCACGGGTTTGAAATCACAAACCGCAGCAGTCATGATCGTGACCGCGGAGGAAGGAAAATGCCGTTCCAGTGCCTGCATCATCTCCTGAGTGCTGGTAACGGGAATATATTCAACACCACCGCAAGGGCGAGGAAGGGAATTCGGGCCACTGATAAGGATAACCTCTGCTCCCCGCTGGCATGCGGCCTTAGCCAGGGCAAATCCCATTTTCCCTGACGATCCATTGCTGAGATATCGGGCAGGATCAAGATACTCTCTGGTAGGGCCAGCCGTAACAAGAACCTTATGTTTTCGCAAGGGGCTTTTCCCTCCCAGCCTTTGCACGACACGATCGATAATATCTTCGACCGGGGCCAATCTTCCCTGCCCACTCTCTCCACAAGCCACTTCACCCACGGACGGTTCGATAATTCCTATTTCCATTTCTTCCAATAACCGCAGGTTCCTTTGGACGAACGGGTTGGCATACATGGCAGGGTTCATGGCCGGGGCCAGCAGTACGGGTACTCGCATCGATAAAAACAGGGATGTCAGGAAATCATCCGCTATCCCTCCCGCAAACTTTCCAATCAGATTTGCCGTAGCTGGAGCCACGAGCAGCAAATCCGCCTTTTGCGACAGAGCGATATGCTCCGGCCTGCATTCTCCGGTTGCATCAAACAGGGTGGTAATGGTCTTTTGCCCTGAAAGGGTTTGAAACGTAAGGGGAGAAATAAACTCAATGGCATTTCGGGTCATCACTACGGTTACGGCAGCTCCCAAGCGGCGGAGCCCTCTCAGGATCTCTACTGATTTATAAGCAGCTATACTTCCGGTTACTCCCAGGACTATCTCTTTTTGGGATAACATTTTCATTCAGTTATCTCTGTTCCCTCTGGACCTGATAACTCCGGATAAGAGTCTGAATCTTCCTCTTCCGAGTCGAGATATTGCCCTTGTGACCCGGTAATTTCAGATAAGAAGCCTTTAGGCCTGGAATAGTGAATCTTCCCTGCCTTCAATTCTTCCAGAGCCAAGGTAGTAGGTTTAACAGATTTTGATTTTACATGCGCCACCTGATTAGGGCTCAAACCTTTTGCCTTGGCTTCACTTGCAATCTGTTTACTCCTTTTAGCCGCAGCAATTACCGTTTGGAATTTTGAGCTTACCCTGATTTTATATCCTTGATTAGGTTGCCGAGGAGATTCTGTCATTTATTGCCTCCATATTCATATTCATAATGTAGATAAGAATTCAGGAATCAGGAGTCAGAATTCAGAATAAATGCTTTTCCTTTTTTAATTCTGAATTCTGACTCCTGACTCCTTATTATAAAAGTTTCTGTAAGGTGGCTGCCATCTTTGCAGGTCTGCAATGCTCTGCTAAAATAATGGCTTCCACTTTTTTGACCATCTCTTCCAAATTGTTATTGACGATCAGATAGTCATATCCTGAGCACCGAGGGACCTCTTTACGTGCAGCTTTCAGCCGATTCATTATCTCCTGGTCCGTCTCTGTTTTTCGACTCCTCAACCGCTCTTCCAGCACTTCCCATGAGGGAGGAAGGAGAAAAATAAAGATCACTCCCTTCAATTTTTCTTGCAGGGTACTGGCACCCTGGACATCGATATCTAAAAGGATATCCTTTTTGTCTTGCAGAGCAGCTATGATGGGCTCTTTTGCAGTACCATAAAAATTCTCATGCACCTGTGCCCACTCAAGAAAGGATTGATTTTCAATTTTTTTCTGAAAAACTTCCTGAGACACAAAGAAATAATCTCGCCCATTCACTTCGTCGGGCCTGGGCGGCCTCGTTGTAAAAGAGATAGAATAGTAAAAATTGTGAAGGTGAGTGAGTAAAATATTGCGTAAAGTTGTTTTCCCCACGCCTGAAGGCGCCGAAATTACAAAAACAGTCGATTCATAACCTTGAAGATATAATTCCATTTGACGGGTGTTTTAGGTATTTTATATACTTGATGTTTCGAGACCTATTCTCTGTGAAATAGTCTCAGGCTGTACAGCAGAAAGAATGATATGTCCACTATCAGTGATAATAATAGATCGCGTACGCCTGCCATGAGTTACATCGACTAATTTTCCGCTCTCTCTGGCATCTTCCTTAAACCGTTTCATCGGCGCAGAATTAGGAATAGCGATAGCGACGATCCTTGAGGCAAAGACAATATTTCCAAAGCCGACATTTATCAATAGATTGCTACCGCTCAACGAGTTCCTCCCCTAAAGAATGAACGCTTTGTAACATGCGTAACTACTTAGGTTGTTTAGGCTGTAGGTATTTAGGCTATTAGTCATTGTCTCTCCTACAGCCTAAATGTCTGGAGCCTATCCACCTGAGTAGTACAAAAAAGCTTACTCGATATTTTGAATTTGCTCTCGAATTTTCTCCAGCTCACCCTTTATTTCAACTACCTTTTGAGAAATATCAGCACTATTGGATTTATTGGATAGCGTGTTAACCTCTCTATGAATTTCCTGCAGCAAAAAATCCAGTTTTCGGCCTATTGGACCATCAAATAATAGGAACTCCTTCATTTGACTCAAATGGCTTCCAATCCTGGTCAGCTCTTCCGTGACATCAATCTTTTCGGCTATAAGTGCAGTTTCCTGCTCTAATCGCCCAGGCTCTAAGGATAGCTCCGGAAAATGCTCAGTGATTCTAGCGAGTAACTGACTTTTGTACTCCCCGGCCAGCAGAGGCGCCTTTCCCTGAATAAAATGGATAATGGCTTCAATATAGACAACTCTCTTCTGAATATCATCGTAAAGAGCTTTTCCTTCACTAAATCGCATTTCCTGAATTGAAACGATCGCCTTCTGAACAGCTTGCTCAATGAGTGGCCAATAAGCATCTCCATCAACTCCGTGCTCCTGGACTTCAATGATGTCCCGAATAAAGGGTATCATCGAAGACAGACTCAGCTCCTCCTTTATCTCCAGATGGTTACACAGTTCGAGGAGGGCTTGATGATACTTGGTGGCGTTTTCATAATTTATCTGGAGCTTGCTCGTGTCAGCAGCTTTACTCAGGCCGACATACAAATCAATTTTTCCCCGTTGGAAAGAGGATGTTACTTTATCTCGGATCTTTTTTTCCAGGCAACTGAGAGATGGAGGCAGTTTGATATTTATATCGCAAAACCTATGGTTTAAGGATCGGCCTTCCACCGAAATGGTTACGCCATCTCCTTGCACCATTCCGCATCCGTATCCGGTCATGCTTACAATCATTTTTTTATCTCCCTTGCGGATTTATTTTACCACTTTGACGAAATATGATATATTATTACTATATCAATGTCAATGAATTTTGAATAACTTATCCCTTGGTTCTCTTGACTTTTGTTTTTGACTTTATTATCTTTAGTATTCTACACTAACTGAATATTTATCATATGATTCCATCTATGATTCAAACATCGATCACCTCTGTAGCCACTCTCATGAAAGAGCTTACCTTAAAAGCCGCTCTCTTTATTGGTGCCGCTATCATTTTTATTTTCACCTCACCGGCAGCAGCATCAACTTTCTCCAGGCTCGTAAATGTACGCTACTCCTCTTCAAATGGTTGCACACGAATAGTTTTTGACCTCTCGAAAGACACCAACTTTAAAAATTATCTCTCTGATGATCAACAATCATTTTTTATCGAGCTGCTCGATTGTGACAATATATCAAAAAAAGGCTCGATCCCCCTGAAAAATTCCCTTGTTAAGCAGATGAAAATCAATAGTAAAGAAGACCCCCGCGGATTACTGATCCGGATTTCCCTGGATCAACCTGCCGACTACAAGATTTTCTCGCTTAAACCCGGTCTCAACGGGCACCACCGCCTGGTAGTGGATTTTTCCGAGTCGAAAAAAAGTCGTCAAGAAGAAAAACCAAAGCCCTCCTGCCTGGAAGTAAAGGATAAGAAAAGGATTGTCGTCATCGATCCGGGACATGGCGGAGAGGACCCTGGGGCTGTCAGTTGCACTGGAACCAAAGAGAAAGACATTGTCCTTCAAATTGCCAGGGACCTCAAAAATGACCTTGAGCAAAAAGCCCCTCATATCCAGGTTCACCTGACTCGAGACGGTGATTATTTTATCCCTCTTCGTAACCGGATTAAAATCGCCCGGCAATACCGGGCGGATTTATTTATCAGCATCCATACCAATGCCAGCATAAAAAAGGAAGTTCAAGGTGCCTCCGTCTTTTATATATCAGAAACCGGTGCCAGTGACAAGGCTTCCGATCTCCTGGCTGCACGGGAGAACTCCTCCGACCTCATTGCGGGAGTCAAGCTGAGTGAAGATAAGTTAGTGAATACCATCCTCATAGATTTAGTGCAAACCTACACTATCAATGAAAGTATCCAGGTCTGCAATGCAACTCTTAAGGGCCTGCAGAACTCAGGATTCCAAAGCCAGGGAATCAGATGCGCCAATTTCGCGGTCCTCAAGTCACCCTCAATCCCTTCCGCCTTACTGGAAATCGGATATATTACCAACCGCCAGGACGAAGAAAAGCTTCTGAGCAAAAAGTTCCAGCAGCAGATTGTCCAGCAACTGTCAGAATCTGTGATGACCTACCTTGCGAAGGGAGAGAAAGAAGAGCCGGTACTTTCCCAATCATCAGGAACACGCCACGGCAAAACGAAATCCGTTGCCGATACCAAGCTCTAATAAGAAACAAGGTAAGAATGGGGACAGTCAAGACAGGAGATGCAGAGAGTTTATTGTGTCCCATTATTCTCTGTGCATCTCCTGCCACTGCGTTTTCTTCTTCTTGCCTCTTGAGTTTTTTTAAGTATCTTCTTTGAGTAACTTATTTTTGAAAAATTCCTTAGCAACCCGCATTACATGAAGTGAAAAAATCTAAAAGGAGTTAGAGCCGTAATACAAGGAATCCAGATAAAAAACGGAGTAATGAGTATACCTGCCTTAAGGTTGGTCTTTACCTTCATAATTTCACCCGATCCTTGTTCGTAGTTACTTCAGGTCTTCAATAGTTATCTACAGCCAGTCTCAAAAGGGACCGTAGATGCGTTATCACATTAATCCTGCTCCCCAAAAAGGGGCCAGGAAATTTGGGCTTGCCGCCGCCGTGGAAAGGTAGAGGGAGATACCCTCAAGCCCGGAAAGATGCGCCACGCTCCGGGCTTGAGGATATTCCCATACAAAATCAATATTTTACCCTATAACATATATTTTTAAGCGAAAAAGCTAAAAAACCCAAATGGAGTTAATGCTTGCCATGTCACAAGCGTGAGACTCCAGGGAGTAACACGAAAACCTGCTTTCAAGTTAGTTGTGATCTTCATAATTTCACCTCCTTTACTTTAAATTTACCTTCAACCTCTGACATTCTTTGCTCCGGCTGAAGGAACGGCCATCAAATTGCCTTATTCATCATGCCAGCACTACATCAACTTAATAAAATTACCTCCTTGCCCTATATGGCGTAATACTAGCCAAAAAAGCTGAAAAACCCAAATGGAGTCAATGCTTGCCATGTCACAAGAGTGAAACTCCAGGGAGTAATACGAAGTCCTGCTTTCAAGTTAGTTGTAATCTTCATCGTTTCATCTCCTTTACTTTAGATTTATCTTCAGCCTATGGTACGCCTGCTTGCGGCTGAAGGAACGCCCATCAAATTGCCTCATTCCTCATCCTATCACTACAGCCCCTTAATAAAATCAGCTTCTTGCCCTATATCGCATAATACTAGGCAAACATATGGAAGAAGCCGAATGGAGTTAATGCGCTCCATGAAAAAATCTCTAAACTCCAGGGCGTAACACGAAAGCCTGCTTTTAAATTTGTCATTATTTTCACAGCTTCACCTCCTTTACTTTAAGATCTATCTCCAGCCTATGATGCCTGCTTGCGGCTGAAGGGGCTCCTTCAGTGGGGAGCCCTGGCCAACATCTCTCATGCAGTGACTTCCTGCACATCTTTACTCTTTATTTCAGCATTTCTTCCATTTTTTCCTGTTCGTATTTCCCGTTTACCTTGCATAGATCTCTTTCAAGTAAAAAACGCGGTGAAATGCTCTATCACACATCGTTCCGCGCGGCGTATCTCTCAATAACGGACACTGAACATATATCGTCACTAAAGATACATATTACTTACTACTATAATAAGTACTTTTTATTAAATTTAAACACTAATTTTACGTAAGATTAGGCTTTAAAAGGAGTGATAGCCTTTATTGTCTTGATAATAAAGATAATAACTAACTACTCAGGCAGGCACAGAGGGGCAAAGGAGCAAGGGGGCAGAGGCACAAAAAATAGGTGAAACGGTAACCACTCAGGTTGTTTAGGCTGTAGGCTGTAGGCTGAAGGCTGTTAGTAATTCAGCGATTCCTGACTGCATTCTAACACATTGATTATACGTATATTATTCAAATTGCTTTTCGTAAAGAAAAGCTTATAAAATTCAATAGGTTATATAA